>Ga0070670_100000040_pt1 | contig 149939 bp, 137 predicted proteins | sample KBSS63metaG_FD_64665 | JGI IMG/M metagenome (GOLD analysis project Ga0070670, IMG submission 64665) | Switchgrass rhizosphere microbial communities from Kellogg Biological Station, Michigan, USA - KBS S6-3 metaG | ecosystem: Host-associated > Plants > Roots > Rhizosphere > Soil ... | reverse complement strand
TGCCGCGCGCGAGGTCGTTGATCCTCTGTTCGAACTTGTTGAACATCGGAGAGACCGCGGCGTAAGCGTGCGACGAGAGGCTCCACTCGGCGAACTGCTTCGGGTGGCACTGCCCGCAGGTGCGGGCGGACGGATAGTGGTTCTCGGCATACTCCGTCCGCGCATGCGGATCGCTGAGAGGTGGCAGCTTCGGAATCTCCTGAGCCATCACTGGCGCGACCATCGCCACCAGGAGAACGACGCATACGAGTCCGGCTTTACGCATAAAGGCTACCCCTCCTCTGCGGCCAGTGTTGAATCAGATCTCGCGACTCTTCGGGAGAGCCGTCTTGCCAATTCGACTTAAAGATTGTCAGTGATTGAGTCATGAATTCTATCATGATCCAAAGAGTCTTTGTCGATGCTCGGTAGTGAAGATGAAATGGGTTTCGTTACAGGAGTGCCGTTTGAGAATGATTTCCCTACCCTCTTTTTTTGCCTGCCGCCTGCTTCGGGCGGCTCTTTCCAGCCAAATAACTAATGGAAAATTAGAAGGGTAGGGAAAAGGCCTTCCGGCGGCTCTCCTTAAGTAACCAACATCCCAACCATTGCGTTGTTCGATCACCGACCAGTGGCGGTTGGAGCGCAGAAACGTTTGCGGCTCCAACGTCACTACCAGCTAGGAGGCATCGTCCATGCGAAAGCTCTTCGTCACGGTTCTCATCCTGATCCTTGTCATCATCGGAGGTCTTGTCGGTTGCACCCTCGTGAAGAACAAGCTTGACGCGGGGCACGTGCAGGACGAGGCCATGCTCGCCGGGCGGGACGCCGCCAGTCTGACCGGCGCCGATGAGGACTACTACGCCGACATGGACTACGGCCTGACGAAGAATCCGGAGGGGATCCGCGCGTCGCTCGATCCGTACCTCCCCGGCATCTCCGCCGCCGAGGCCGTGAAGCGGGTGGCCATCGGCCGGAACAACTGGGTGGTCTGGACGGCGGGCAACGACCGCATCTGGGACGTCCTCTCCGTCAGCAGCCTCGGGAATCTCGATCTGCTGAAGACGATCTCCAGCCATCCGTCGCTGAAGAACAAGCGCAGCAATCGCTGGAGCTACCTCGGCCTCGTGAACGAGCCGTGCTTCCGCCAGGCCACCGGCCCGCGCGCGGACCGCTTCGGACTCTGGCTCGACGAGCGCGTCGACGGAGCGGGCTGCGGTCCCGATCCGTTCGAGAACGAAACGAAATATCCCGGCGTCAAATATGGCGCCCGCGGCAAGAACATCCCGGCCGGCTCGTACTACGGCTACGCCACCGGCGTGGTCGGCCTGCGCCTCTTCCCGAATCCGAACTTCGACGAGGCAGCGCAGAAGAGATGGGATCCGGTGCGCTACTACACCGATCCGTCCTACTACAACGATGCGAAGCTCGTGAAGCCGTTCCGAGTCGGCATGTCGTGCGGCTTCTGCCACGTCGGCCCGAATCCGTCCAATCCTCCTGCCGATCCCGAGAACCCGAAGTGGGAGAACCTGAACAGCAATCCCGGCGCGCAGTACTTCTGGATCGAGCGCATCTTCATGTTCGACCAGGATCAGGGCAGCTACATCTGGCAGCTCTTCCACACGTCGCGTCCCGGCGCACTCGATACGTCGCTGGTCTCGTCCGACGAGATCAACAATCCCCGCACCATGAACGCGATCTACAACCTCGGCGCGCGCCTGGAGATCGGACGCAAGTGGGGCGCCGAGCAACTGGCGGGCGGCAGCGCGGACAATCACCAGTTCAATGATTACGTCCCGGCCGGTACGCCGCTGACGAAGGTCTACGATCCGGCCACGAAGGTTGCCTACACCACGCACGTGCTCAAGGACGGCGCGGATTCCGTCGGCGCGCTCGGCGCTCTCAATCGCGTCTACCTCAACATCGGTTTGTTCAGCGAAGAGTGGCTGCTGCACTTCATCCCGATGGTCGGCGGGCCGGACGTCAGTCCGATCAAGATCGCCGATTGCGAGAAGAATTCGTCGTACTGGCGGGCCAACGTCGCGCAGACGCCGAACACCGCCCTCTTCTTCCTCGCCACCGCCAAGCCCGACTACCTAAAAGTCGCGCCGGGCGGATCGCGCTACATGGAGGAGGATCTCGTCCCGCGCGGGAAGGAAGTGTTCAGCGAGCGTTGCGCCCGCTGCCACTCCAGCAAGCTGCCGGAGAAAGTCTTCAATACGTACTTCAAGCCGGGATGCATCGGTCCGAACTACCTCAAGTGCTGGAACGATTACTGGACGTACACGAAGACGCCGGAGTTCAAGGCGGAGATGAAGCAGATCGTCATGGCGCCCGACTTCCTGGACAACAACTACCTGTCCAACGAGGTGCGCGTTCCGGTGACGCTGATGGAGACGAACGCCTGCAGCCCGCTGGCCACGAACGCCCTCCGCGACAACATCTGGGACAACTTCTCTTCCGAGTCGTACAAGAACCTGCCGTCGGTCGGCAAGGTGATGATCCATCATCCGTACACCGGTGAACCGTCGTGGTACGAGATGCCGGGAGGCGGACGCGGATTCACGCGTCCGGCTTCGCTGATCAGCCTCTGGTCGACCGCGCCCTACCTCCAGAACAACAGCGTCGGCCACTTCGAATACAGCGGCTCCGTTTCGGACCGCATGGCCGCATTCGACGACGGCATCACCCAGATGCTCTGGCCGGAAAAGCGCAAAGGAAACGGCACGTTCGCCACGCAGTCCGGGAAATCTCTCCCGGGATGGATCGACAAGACCACGCAGCGCAGCTCGATCAAGATCGCGCGCGGCTATGTGCCGCTGCTTCTGAAACCTTTGGCCGGCCCGAACGGCATCGAGATCGGTCCCATTCCGGAAGGAACGCCGGTCAATCTCCTCGCGAATATCGATCTTGCCCAAAAAGGCGACGTCGTCAAACTGCTACTGAGCATCAAACACAAACTGGACGCGTTGCCGCCCGGTGCGAGCGATGACGAGGCACGCAAGGTGTTCGCGCCGCTGCTTCCGCAACTCCTCGGCGTCTCGAAGTGCGCCGACTTCGTAGTCAACAAAGGCCACTACTTCGGAACCGACTATCTGCCGGCCAGTGAAGGAGAGCCGGGACTTTCGGACGCGGATAAAAAAGCATTGATCGCATTCCTCAAGACGTTCTGAGGATCACGTCATCGACACATCCGGCCAGGCGTATGACTACATCGACGTCGGCTCCGGAGCCGGCGGTGGACCCCTGGCGGCGAACCTCGCCGTCAGGGGATTCCGCATCTGAATATGGACATCAGCGAGACCAGCCCGTACGAATACATCGTCGTCGGATCAGGCGCGGGCGGCGGTACCGTCGCCGCCAGGCTCGCCGAATGGGGACATCGCGTGCTGCTGCTCGAAGCAGGCGGCGATCCCCGTCTGCTGGAGGGCGGCGACGCCATCCAACCCGATGCGAAACGGACCCGCGACGACTATGACGTCCCGCTGTTTCACGCCATCGCTTCGGAAAACGATGCGATGAAGTGGGACTTTTTCGTCAAGCACTACAAAGACCCGGCGCTGGCAAAACTCGATGACAAATATTACGAGACCTACAACGACAAGAAGGTCGACGGCGTCCTCTATCCGCGCGCCGGGACGCTCGGCGGTTGCACGGCCCACAATGCGCAGATCACCGTCTATCCGCACAATAAAGACTGGGAATACATCCAGGATCTGATGAAGGATCCGTCATGGGCGCCGAAGAAAATGCGCAAGTATTTTCAGCGCATGGAGAATTGCCATCACCGGCCGTTCTGGCGATGGGTTTACAACCTGACGCGCATCAATCCGACGCGGCATGGATTCAGCGGCTGGCTCCATACACAGGTGGCCATTCCCAAGGCGGCCATCAACGACAAGAAGATCAAATGGTTCTTCATCGAAACGGTCGCTGCCTTACTGACAGATGGCGAACCCGGCCTGCTGCAGCGACTTCGTTGGCTCATCGTCGGAAAGGGTGATCCGAATGATTGGCGGCTCGTCGGCGGCAACTCAACCGGCCTGCGTTTTCCGCCATTGGCCACCAACACTCACGTAAGAAATGGCTCCCGTGAGCGCGTTCTCGACGTGGCGAAAAAATATCCGGGCAAGTTGACCATCGAGCTCGACGCGCTGGCGACACGGATCATCCTCGATGAGAACAATCGCGCCGTCGGCGTCGAGTACCTCAAAGGCGCAAGCCTCTACCGCGCCTCGGCCAAACCCAATCCAACCGCGGGCGAAAAGCGGGAAGTCCGCTGCACGCGCGAAGTCATCCTGGCCGGCGGCGCGTACAACACGCCGCAATTGCTCATGCTCTCCGGCATCGGTCCAGCCGCGCACCTGAAGGAAAAAGGCATCGAGGTTCGCGTCGATCTGCAGGGCGTCGGTTCCAATCTTCAGGACCGCTACGAGGTCGGCGTCGTGAACCGCATGAAATTCAAAGAGTGGGGAGTGCTCAAGGACGCGAAGTTTTCTCCCGGTGATCTCCCATACGAGGAGTGGAGAACGAAACGGGACGGTGTCTATACGACAAACGGCGCCGTGGCGGCGATCGTCAGGAAGTCCGCGGAGTCGCGCCCTCTTCCCGATCTCTTCGTCGTCGCGTTTCTCGGGCTTTTCCGCGGCTATTTCCCGGGATATTCGAAACTCTTTGCCGATAATAAGAATTACCTGACCTGGGTCGTGCTCAAGGCTCATACGCACAACTGCGCCGGCACCGTCCGCCTTCGTTCCGCCGATCCGCTCGATACGCCGGAAATCGACTTCTGCTACTTCACGGAAGGAAACGACGCGTCTGGCGAAGATCTGCAATCGGTGATCGAAGGAATCCGGTTCGCGAGAACGCTGACCGAGCTGCTACGGGCAGAGGGAGTGATCGAGAAGGAAGAACTGCCGGGCGAGGAAAAAGTCAGCGACAAGGACCTCGGCGATTTCGTCAAAGACAACGCTTGGGGGCATCACGCCTCCTGCACCTGTCCGATCGGCGAGCGCGAAAAAGGCGGCGTCGTGAACACAAACTTCGAGGTTTACGGCACGAAGGGCTTGCGGATCGTCGACGCCTCCATCTTCCCGAAAATCCCCGGCTTCTTTATCGTCACCTCGGTCTACATGATCGGCGAGAAGGCCGCGGACGTGATTCACGCCGCGGCCAAATGATCATCGGCAGGGAGTGATGTCCAGCGCCGGCTTTGCCTCGCCGGGACCAGGCATCGAGTTGTTGATGAAGCCGATCAGGAACAGGACGAAATTCGGATTGTAGATGTCATTGTGACCGCTGATCAGATTTCCTGGCGCGCTGGCCACGATGAACGGCGCATGGCGATCGAGACTCGGCGACAGCGGCTTGAGAGTTACGTCGTAATTCTTGAGCACGTGCACACTGCCCGCTCCTTGCGCCAATGCAGTCGGCGTGTCCGTCTTGCCCGCGTTCGACACCGTGGAAGGAGCGGAGAGAACGGGATAGGAACAGCCGCAGGTGTCGCGTGCCAGTCCGGCATCGATCTCATGCTGGAGGTCACAGTCAGCGATCTGTTTTGGATCGGTGAGCTTTGCCGGCTCGACCGGCTTTTCCTGCGGCCCGTCATAGACGAGTTGATGCGTCGTATACGGCGCGTAATGCCCGAGGCCTGTGACCTGCGCGGCAGCGGTACTCCATGCCCACGGATGCCACAGAATCCATAACAGACGGCCGGCGGGGAAGGCCTTGCCGACCGCGTCGTCGGCGGTCGATGCAACAGTAAGAAGAACGGGACGCTGTTCCGGCGAGTAATTGCCCGCGGATTCCAGATCCTTGGCAAAGTCGCGATAGCGCCATGCCTCGAATGCGGGATTGACGAGGATGACCAGATCGCCGATTCCTTCGCGGACAGGCTTCGGCCCGCCGTTGCACGACGGATAACCAACGCCGTGTTTCGTTTGGTATTCGGAAACCTCCAAAGCCTCTACTGCCGAATAGACCAGCGCTCCGCCGAAACTGTGTCCGACGGTAACGGCGTTGACGAACCGCTGCCCGCCGGTCGCGGTGCGCACTTCACGATCGAGCTCTTTTTGTGTCGCTCCGATCTGAAGAAGCAGATCGCGTCCCCCGAGCGAACCGACGTGCTGCGCCGCGGCCTTCCGGTTGTAGAACGAAAGCGCGGTGTACTTATGCAAGGAGTCTCCGCGCCAGCCGACGTAGATGCCGAACACCGGTCCTTTATTTGCGCGGTCGTCTTTGCGTTCGACAAGACCCTGCATTACACGGCGATAGCAGGAGAGGTTTTCGTCGCAGACCTTCGCCTTGTGATGCCAGCCGTGAACGAAGGTCACCAGAACCGCTCCCGGACTGGACGCCGAAACCGTATCGCCTCCTCGGGCAACCCGTTTGAGCTGGCGAAAGACTTCATCGCGCTGTCCGACGTCTTTGATGTGGCCGTCGTCGCTCAGCTCGATGATTCCGATGGTGAAAATCTCGCCATTCGATGCGCGGAACTTCTCGATTGAACGCCCGCGGAAAAGTTTCTCCGAGCATTCCTTTCCGCCCTGGCCGTTGTCGACCGGATTCCGATGTTCCAGGTCGGCAACGGCGATCGGCGGGATCGGCGCGGCGGTCTTCCGATACTGTTCGTGCGACGCACAACCGGCCACTGCCAGCCACAGCACCAGAACTCCAAGAATCCGCCGCGTTCTCATTGGAATCTCCTGTTACCTCATTAGAACGTCTTCAACAATTCGATCAGCGCCAGCTTGTCCGGCATCGGCAGTTTCGTTCCGAATTCGTGGCCCTTGTCTTCGACAAAGTCGGGGCACTTGTTCACCGCAAGGAACTTCGGCACGACCTGCGTCTTCATCAGCTCCGTGGCCTGCTGCTCGTTGAGATGCTGCGTTTTGATTTTGTATTGCGCGTCGATCAGGCTGTTGAAGAGATCGAGGCGCTTGATGGCGAGATCGACGCCGGCGTCGAGGTTCACGTTCGAGATCAGGTTGATCGGCGTGCCGGCCGGGATCGGCCCGAGGCGCAGGTTCTTATTGACGTCGTCGATCAGATCGGGATGAAGCTTCTCGACCACCTTCCGCAGCTCGTCGGGGAGATAAGCCAGCGGGATATTGATGTAGCTGGTCTTGGTCGTGCGCCAGATGATGTGCTCGCGCGGCTTGATCATCAGCATCCGCTCGATGCCGTCCTGGAACGCGCGCAGGCGGCCGGCCACCGAGGGATCGCCGAAGTCGTTGCCGACCGTGTTGTTGTGCAGGTAGGGAGCGCTCGACCAGAGGCTGATCAGCGACGGCGGACGGTAGTAGCCGGGACCGTTGCCGGGGATGTCGATCGTCAGCGGCTTCGTGGCATCGAACGGATTCTCGACCTGGAACGCCGCCACCTTCGGCAGAGTCTTGTAAGTCTGCGAGGAGAAGTTGTCCCAGATGTGTCCGCCCATCGCGTTCGTGGCCGCGGCGCGCGTGGCGTTCGTGCCGATGTCGGTAACCGGCTTGCGGCGCTCGTCGGCCAGGAAGTTCTGCGAGAAGAAATTCGCATCGCTCTGCACCTGCTGGCGGAACCAGTCCGTGCCGGCGGGCGACTTCGGATCGACGTTCTCCGGCGGCTGCTTGCTCGAGTGGCAGCGCGCGCAGTTTTCGGCGAAGACGATTTTGCCGCGGTTGAGCTGTTCCGGCGGCGTCTTCTTCAGTATGTCCGCACCGCCCGGCGCGTCCTTGAGCAGCAGCGGCTGCGCCACTTTGATCAGGTACTTCGCCAGCGCCGGCGAGCGCTCTTCGCTCCAGTTCCACGCCGCCGAATTGTTCTGCAGCGTGGCCACCTCCACCGGCGTCTGCGACGCAAACGGATTCTTCGAATCGAATCCGAAACCGCCGACCAGCGGGCGGAAATGCTTGCTCCACTCCGGCCAAGCCTCGCCGATGTTGAGGTATACGCGGCTGAGCGCGCCCTCCAGACCGACCGAGTCGTCGCCCTGCTTGAGGATGCGCGGAATCACCAGCGACCCTTTATCGATGCCGTCCTTGATGTTGCGCAGATTGAGGGCGCCGCCGCTGAGGTACTCGACCATCGGATCGTATTGCGCCGGCGCCTTGCCGACCGCCTTGGCCGCACGCTTCACGCGCTCGCCGAGGGAGTAGACGGCGTTCATCGTGCCAGGATTGTTCAGGTTGTCGCTGGAGATGAACGACGTATCCAGACTGCCCTGCGGATTCGAGTGGATCAACTGCCAGACGAAGCTGTCTTCCTGATCCTTGCCTGTCTTCGGATCCTTCGGAACGAACATCGCCCACACCTTCATGTACTGGGCGCCGACGTAATCGTTCAGGTTCTCCCACTTCGGATTCTCAGGATCCGCCGGCGGACGGACCGGGTCGGGTCCGACGTGGCAGAACGAGCAGGCCATGCCCACCACGTACGGGCGGACCAGCTTCTGATTGTTGAAGTAATCAGGATTCTCATAGTAATCGTGATTGATGCCGTCCGCGGCGATGTGCTTCTTCCACTCCGCCTGCGCCGCCGGATCGTTCTTGAAGTTCGGATTGTCGGAAATGCGCAGTCCGACCACGCCAGACGAACGGCCGTAGGTGGCGTAGTCGATCTTCGTATCGATCTGCCCGTCCGGATCGCCCGGCTTCGGCTCGTCGATGAAGAGACCGTACTGGTCCGGCTTCGTCGCCGCCTGGAATCCCGGCTGATTGATGATGCCGATGTCGTGGAAGCGGTGCGCGCGTCCGCGCGAGTCCATCGTTTTGAGCAGGTCGGCCGTCCCGAATCCGTGCTGCGCGAGGTAGTCCCACATCAGCCCGGTGTCGCCGACCCACAGGTTCCAGACCACGCGCCCTTTGATGTCGTCGGCGTCGAGATTGAGGTTCGGGCCGTCCATGCCGGGGAAGACGTCCACCTTCGTCTCGACCCACGTTGTATCGGTCTTGTACGTCTTCTCGCCGGCCGGCGTCGGCTGGGCCGGCTGTTCTTTCGTGCACGCGAGAACTACGGCAAACAACACGGCCAGGACGAGGCTGACGAGGAATCCGACTCCTGCTTTGCGCATGGGCTCGCTCCTTCTCAATTGCTGTTTTCGGGGAAAGACGGACTTTACTGTAGGAGTGACCGCAACGCCAAGTTTCCCTACCCCCATACATCCAGTTCAAACCAATCGAGGCACGATTTCTGCTCTCAATAACTTCGGGAGAACACGATCATGCACAAATACAAAACCTTTGCGGCAGCTACGTTTGCGCTGCTCCTGATGGCCGCTTGCGGCACCTCCGGGAACAGCATCGGCGACATCTTCGGCGGCGGGAATCCGAACAACGGCACGTACGGCTCGTACCAGATCCGCGGCACGGTCGACTCGGTCGACACGCGCGGCCAGTCGATCTATCTGACCAATGTGAGCGGCTACAACACCAACCTCAACACCGGCCGCGACAACTCGGTCCGCGTCTATTACGACAACCGAACCACCATCAACTATCAGGGCCGGACCTACCGTCCCGATCAACTCGAACGCGGCGATGAGGTCACCGTCAACGTCGATCAGTCGGGCAATCAGTTGATCGCGCAGTCGATGGACGTCACCTACAACACGCGCGGCGGCATGGCCTCGGGGTCGAGCTATCCGTCGTCGTCCTATCCGTCATCGACGCAGTACTCGACGATCCGCGGCACCATCCGCAACGTCGATACCGTCAACCACACGATCGAGCTGGAGAACACGAACTGGGTCTCCGGCTTCCGCACCAACAACACCAGCAACCGTTTCGTCGTCCGCTACGACCAGAACGCCAGCGTCGACTACAACGGCCAGATGTATCCGATGACCAACCTGGAGCGCGGCGACGTCGTCGACGTCCAACTCCAGGACTTCGGCAACTCCGATTACGTAGCGCAGCGCCTCGTGCTCGTCCGCAACGTACGGTAATTTTCTCGAGCAGCCGCGGAGTTCCTCCTCCGCGGCTCACCATCTCTCCTGTTGCTATGCTGCACCCGCGAATTGCATACACTTCCTCGCATGCTCGCGGAGCTCCTCCTGAAGTGGCCGCTCATCCGGCAGTTGAAATCCGGCAGCGATGGCACCGGCGTCGAGGCGATGTCCGACGCCACGTATGCGCTACGGCCGAAGACCGAGGGCGCGAACGTGGCGCGATCCATCTGTCCGTACTGCGGCGTGGGATGTGGTCAACTTGTTTACCATCGCGACGGGAAGGTCGTCGGGATCGAGGGCGATCCGGAGTCGCCGATCTCGCGCGGACATCTCTGTCCGAAAGGGTCGGCGTCGTATCAGCTCGTCACGCATGACGGGCGCGAGACGAAAGTGAAGTACCGCGCGCCGAAGTCGAAGTCGTGGACGGAGTTGCCGCTCGATCAGGCCATGCGCATGGTTGCCGAACGCGTTTGGGACACGCGCGCCCGCGCATTCGACGACATGTTCATGCACACGACCGGCATGGCCCACCTCGGCGGGGCTACGCTCGACAACGAAGAGAACTACCTCATCAAGAAACTCTTCACAGGAGGTCTGGGCATGGTTTGCGTCAGCAACCAGGCCCGGATATGACACAGCTCCACCGTCCCCGGTCTGGGGACGTCGTTCGGGCGCGGCGGTGCGACGACCGCGCAGCAGGATCTCGCCAACGCGGATGCCATCCTGATCATGGGGTCGTCGATGGCCGAGAACCATCCGGTCGGATTCCAGTGGGTGATCGAAGCTCGCGAAAAGAACGGCGCGAAAATCATCCATGTCGATCCGCGCTTCAACCGTACCTCGGCCATGTCCGATTACTGGCTGCCGTTGCGCGCGGGGAGCGACATCGTCTTTCTCGGCGCGCTGATCAACTACACGATTAGTAACGATCGTTACTTTCGCGACTACGTCATCCCGTACACGAACGCCGCCACGATTTTGCGCGAAGACTTTCGCGATACCGAGGACCTCGGCGGGTTGTTCAGCGGCTGGGATGCGGAGAAGAAACAGTACGACTCCGAGACCTGGCTGTACGAAGGCGCGGAGCCGAGCAAGAAGCCCGGGATGGATGCAAAGCGGGGAGGGCACGGCAAGGATCGCGGCGGCGAAGCGCAGGAGTTGCACGAGCCACATCGCGACGAAACGCTGCAACATCCGCGCTGCGTGTTCCAGGTGCTGAAGCGCCACTTCGCGCGCTACACGCCGGAGATGGTGGAGCAATCGTGCGGGATTGCGAAGGAACGCTTCCTCGAAGTCGCGGACATTTTCACCAGCGCCTCGGGACGCGAGAAGACCGGCGCGATCTGCTACGCCGTCGGCTGGACGCAGCATTCGTCGGGCGTGCAGATCATCCGCGCCGCGGCGATTCTGCAACTGCTGCTCGGCAACATCGGCCGTCCCGGCGGCGGCATCATGGCCTTGCGCGGGCACGCGTCGATTCAGGGATCGACCGACATCCCGACGCTGTACGACATCCTGCCGGGCTACCTGCCGATGCCGGCGCACGATCCCGAGGGCGATGGATCGCTGAAGGAGTGGATCGAGACGCATCGGTCGCCGAAGGGGTGGTGGTTCAACATCGACAAATACATCGTCTCGCTGCTGAAGGCGTACTACGGCGATGCGGCGACGAAGGAGAATGAATTCGGATTCCAATGGCTGCCGCGATTGACCGGCGATCACTCGCACTTCGGCTACTGGCTGGACATGGCCGACGGCAAGCTGGAAGGTCTTTTCGTGATGGGGCAGAACCCCGCCGTCGGCGCGCCGAACGCGCGGCTGGAGCGGAAGGCGCTGTCGAAATTGAAATGGCTGGTCGTGCGGGACCTCGTCGAGATCGAGACTGCATCGTTCTGGCTCGACTCGCCGGAGATCGCGAGCGGCGAATTGCGTACCGAAGACATCGAGACCGAGGTGTTTCTTTTTCCGGCGGCCTCGCATGTCGAAAAGGCAGGGACGTTCACCAACACGCAGCGGCTGTTGCAGTGGCGTGAGCAAGCCATCGAACCTCCCGGCGACGCGCGCAGCGAACTGCACTTCATCTATCACCTCGGGCGGCTACTGAAAGAGAAGGCGACCGATGCGCCGCGCGATGCGGGACTGCGCGCACTGACCTGGGACTATCCGGTTCATGGAGAGATCGCCGAGCCGGATCCGGAGTCCGTGCTGCGCGAGATTCACGGCAGGTCAGATGCGGGACCGATCAAACATTTCGGCGAGTTGAAAAACGACGGCACCACCTCCTGCGGTTGCTGGATTTACTCCGGCGTCTTCGACGGCGAGAACAAAGCGAACGGCCGCAACGCGCGCGGAAAATACGGTCATGGCTGGGGCTACGCATGGCCGATGGATCGCCGCATCCTCTACAACCGCGCGTCGGCCGCGCCGGACGGAACGCCATGGAGCGAGCGCAAGAAACTGGTCTGGTGGGACGAATCAAAGGGTGACTGGGCCGGCGACGACGTCGCGGACTTTACGAAAAAGAAGCGGCCGGACGCGAAGGGCGATCCCGACAAAGGCGGCGACGAAGCGCTGCCCGGCGACGCGCCCTTCATCATGCATCCCGATGGCATGGGCTGGCTTTACGTCCCCTCGGGATTGAAAGACGGACCGCTGCCGGCGCACTACGAGCCGCTCGAGTCGAATCTCGCCAATGATCTCTATCCCGATCACCTAACCAATCCCGCGGCCGATCGGAAGGAGCGTCCCGACAACGCCTACGCGACGTCGCCGGACGCGCGCTTCCCGTACATCCTCACCACGTATCGTCTGACCGAGCATCACACTGCCGGCGGCATGTCGCGCACGCTCGCGCATCTGGCCGAACTGCAGCCGGAGCTATTCGCCGAGATTTCGCCGGAGCTAGCGTCCGAGGTTGGCGTGGTCAATGGAGATTGCATCGTGGTTTCCACGGCGCGCGGCGAAATCGAAGCGCGCGCTCTCGTCACGGGACGCATGCCGTCGCTCGACGTGCAAGGGCGGCGCGTACACCAGGTCGGACTTCCGTATCACTGGGGCGGCCGCGGCCTCGTCACCGGCGACGTCGTCAACGACCTCGTGGCGATTTCCGAGGAGCCGAACGTACGCATCATGGAATCGAAAGCGTTGACCTGCAGCGTCCGCAAGAGCGCGCCGGCCGCTTTCGGTTTTTGAGGGATGACAAACGCTTCTCTCGGTAATATGCTGTAACAGCATGAAAAATCGAGATGGGGTTCTGGTCGTCCTCTTTCTCCTCCTCCTCAGCCTTCCTTCCGCGCTTTCCGCGGGGGACATCTATCAGTTCTCGCAGGAGCTTGTCGGCGATTTTGCGCCGCAATATCGATTGCGAACGTCCGTCGCCTCCAACGGCCGCGGCTATGTCGTCGCGTGGGAAGCGACGGCGGACGTGAGTAGCGACGTCACGAGTATCTACATCCGCGTGCTCGGACCCGATGGGATTCCTTTGCGTCCCTCCCCGACGTTTCTCGGGTCGGGCCGTGAGCCACGCGTGGTCTGGAACGGACATGAATACCTCGCCGTGTGGGGGATTTCGGCGGGTCTGAGGGGGCCGCTTAGCTCGCCAACGGTGGTCGGCGTGCGCGTGCGTGAGGATGGATCGCTGATCGACACGAGTCCGGTCACCATCGTCTCCGAGTCGAATCCGTTCTCGACGTACACGACCCTCGACTGGACCGGTAGCAAGTACCTCGTTACATGGAGTCGAGGGATTGCCCTGGTCGATGCGGACCTCCAGCACTTCGAAATCGTCGGGTCGTTTGGCGGTACGCCCACCTACGCCGCGACCCTCGGCGGTTCCTTCGTCGTCCTCTCATCCGTTTACCAGTCGACCAGCTACTCGCTTTACGTCATGCCTTTTTCTTCAACCGGACAACTGGGAACGGTGTCGTTGCTTCCGGCCAGCCGAGGAAACATCGTTCCCTTTGATGACGGCTATGTGCTGATCTGGGATGACGAGACGAACCTTCATTACGGTCAGCTCAGCGCAGCGGGTGAAATGCTCTCGACGCAGATTGTAGGGCCGGGAAAACTTGGGTTCCCGAGGTTGGCGACGAGAGATCGGCGGCTGGTGGCGTCGTGGGAAGCGTTCCTTGACGACACGCACACCCGCATCTGCACGGCGAGGTTCGAAACGATCTTCCAACCCGTTTGCTCCGCCGTCTCGGCGAATCTCCAACACGACCCTTCCATCGGCACCGCGTCCGCATCCATCCTCGTGGCGTGGAGCGACCGCAAGAGTGGCCGCGATTCCGTTCGCGTTCTCCGGTCGCCAGTCTCCGAGGCGCCGCACGTTGAGGCCGGCCTCGGGCGAAGCATTTCGGATCCGTCATCGACGCCGGCTGTGGAACGGCTCAGCGATGGCTCGCTAGCCGTTGCGTGGAACGAGTACAACCAGAAGACGAAGCACACAGAAATCCACCTCGGCGGCAGGACGAAGTCAGGGGCGAAAGTGGCTGACCGTGCGTTGTTCGCCAACGACCTCGATCAGACGTTGCCAGCGATCGCCGCCGGCGCCGGTCGAACGATCGCGTTGTGGGAGGAAGGGCCCGCCGGTTCGACGAACATCCGCATGACGATCATCAATGATGCGACGAAAGCCGTCATCGCCACGTTGCCGCTGGCCGAGGGAAGCGCGCCGGCGGTTGCGTTCGACGGAAAGGAATGGCTGGCTGTCTGGCAATCGCCGCTCCGCGTCATTCGCTTCGCGCTCATCAACAGCGACGGAAGCGTCATCGCCTCCGGCGCGATGCCGGCGGAGACGATTAACTCATCCTCGCAAACGGTGCCGGCCGTGGCTTGGAACGGAAAGAGTTTCTTCGTGACGTGGCGTGAAAGCGTCGCGCCGGGCGCGGGTGTCGTTCCCGGCGAACGCATCGAACTTTCTACCGTCAACACAGCCGGTTTCGCGTCGCCATCGAGAACACTTGACAGCGCCGATGCCGGCATGGCTGCGCCGTCCCTCGCCGCCAACGGCAATCGTCTGCTCGTGTCGTGGGGAACGCCGTCGGGAACGCTCCGTCAACTGCTGTTCGACGACGCCGGAAAACCGCTGAGCGCATTCATCGACTTCGCGTTGCCGTCCGCGGTGTCGTCCACGCGGACACACGCGATGCCGAACGGATACACGATATTCGCCGCATTGGCGGGGAGCCGCATCGCGCTCACTTCCGCCGACGGCCGCGCGCTCGAGACATTCGATGTCCCGGACGAGACAGCGGGCGGCGATTTCGTCGTCGATCCTAATGGTCGTTTCGAGATGATCTACAGCCGTCTCAACGGCTCGTTCATCTCCACTGTCGCGCAGACCGTGGGAGTGCCGCTCGGACCACGCAAACGCGCCTTGAGGTAGACGGCGGCGCGGCGTTCGCCGTATTCGAGTCATGTCCCAGCCCCGGTTGTTCCTGGTTGCTTCGCTCTTTTTCGCCGCCGCCGTTCATGCTTCCGAAGTTGCGCTCAGCGAGCCACGCTTCGTTCCGGCAACCGGAGCGCAAGGGCGGTCGATCAACAGCGTCGCCTCGGGTGGAGAAAGCGATCTGGCGGCGTGGACCGACGAGATCGCGGTTTTCTATCCGGCGCTGTCGAGCGTTTATGTTCGGACCTACGACGCCGGCGGCGCACCGCTGCAACCGGCGCAAATCGCGATCGGCGGCGGCTACGGCGCGCTCGCGGTGTGGAACGGTAGCGATTACTTTGTCGCGTACGGCCGCTACTTTTCGCGCTTCGGCACGATCCTGCCGTCGCCCGATGTGGAGGCGGTGCGCGTGACGCGCGAAGGCCATGTCATCGATGGTTCGCGGATCGCGCTCATCGCAACGCGCGCGACCGGCGGGAGCATCAGCGCGCTGGCGTGGGATGGGACGCATTACTTCGCCAGCGTCGTCGCCGACCTCGATCAGAAGTTGCTGCTGCTCGATCGCGAGGGACACGTCGTCCGTTCGCAGGATGGCCGGGCGCTGTCGATCGCGGCGCTGCCCGGCGGCGGCTTCGCCATGCTTCGCGTCACGGCTGGACAACTCGAGCTGGTGCGCGTCACGCGTGACGGTGAGATTGGGACGCCAACGACGCTCGGCCCGGCCGGTCCTGCAGGGCGAGGGGAGGCGAGGATCGAAATGCACGGAGATCGAATCGCGGTCGTGGGGCACACCGCGAACGGCGTCGTCGCCGAGGAGCTCGACGGCGATGCGCGTGTGCTCGTTTCCGTTGCGCTGCCGGACGACGCCACGGTTCGTTCCGTCGTCTGGCGCGATTCGAGTTGGGTCGCCGCGTACGATGTGACCTCCTCCGGATGCGCCGTTCGTTTCGGATCGGGAGTGGCCTCATCGACGACCTGCAGTGCCACCGCGCGCCAGCCGTTCGTCGGGATCGATCGCGCAGCCTGGATCGAGAACAGCGTCGATGTTCACACCAGCCGCGATCTCTCGCTCGCCGGCGGCGAGATCGCATCGACATCAGCGACGACGCAATCTGATGCCACTGCCGTGGCGACATCCACCGGCTCGCTTGTGGCGTGGTTCGAGGCAGGCGCGATGCACATCGGCGGTCTGACGCACGAGGGTGTTCGGAGCGCGGACTACGTCATCGACTCGGCGGCGGAACCGCATCATCCGATGCTGGCCACAGCAGGTGCGCAGACGCTTCTCGTCTACGTCGATGGCGATGCGCTCGGCGGCGGCACCATCCGCGCGCTGCGGCTCGACGCGGACGGACGTCCGCTCGGCGCCGCGTTCACGCTCGGCCACGGGATGCTGCCCGCGGTTGCCAGCGATGGTCACGAATGGCTTGCCGTCTGGCAGTCGGCCGAATTTCGCGAGAACGTACGGCCGCAAGTGCTGGCCGCGCGCGTCACCGCGAACGGCGACGCGACGGCCGAGGTGCCGGTGTTTGCGAACGGTGCATCGCAAGATCACCCATCGGTGGCGTGGAGCGGTGCCGGATACGCGGTCGCGTGGGTGGAGGCGGAAGGCTCGCCGTCCGGCGCGCATTCGCGGATGATGACGCAGCTCGTCGATCGCAGCGGCATGCGCATCGCCAACGCGCTGACGCTTGCGGATGAAGTCACCGGCATCAATTTCAACGCGGCGTTCATCGCCTGCGGTCCCGCATCCTGCCTCGCGGCCTGGACTTCGTCATCGACCTTATCCGGCATGTTCGGCGCCGTGCTCGCGCCCGATGGCACGCGGCGTTCGGAGAATCGCCTGCTGACGAATGTCGCGCCGTCGACGATCGTCATCGCGCCGAAAGCCGATGGCACATTTCGCGTCGTACACGACAATCGCTATCTCCTGCTCGACGCCGCAGGTGCGCCGCTGGCGGACGTAACGTGGCTGTCGACATTCGTGTATGCAGCCGGCATCGCCGACGGCCGCATCGTCTACACGAGAGTCACTGCCCCCGAGGAACTGCTCGGCAGCGTCGTGCGGCTGTTCGCGCGCGAGGAACCGGTGCTGCCGCGTATGCGCGCGCTGCGATAAGCTGACGCGCATGGCCGTCACGGGCTTCCTGACCGACTCCACGCTTTGCATCGGATGCAAAGCGTGCGAAGTGGCCTGCAAAGAGTGGAACGACGTTCCCGACGACGGCTTCGTCTGGAGCGGACTTTCCTACGACAACACGCTCGCCCTCGGGCACTCGACGTATCGCCACGTCAAGTTCGTCGAGCGCGAGCCGCGGGCGGGATGCGGTGGCAACGCGAATCAGCAGGTGACGTGGGAGTTTTCGTCCGACGTCTGCCGGCATTGCGGCAACGCCGGATGCCTTGAAGCGTGTCCGACCGGATCGATCGTGCGGACGGAGTTCGGCGGCGTCTTCGTGCAGCCGGACATCTGCAACGGATGCGGATACTGCGTCGTCTCCTGTCCCTTCGGCGTGATCGACCGGCGTCCGAACGACGGCCGCGCGTTCAAGTGCACGTTCTGCTACGACCGTCAGAAAGCGGGAGCGGAGCCGGCCTGCGCGAAGGCGTGTCCGACCGGATCGATCCTTTTCGGACCGCTCGACGATCTCGAACGCGCCGCCGATCGCCGCATCGCGCAGTTGCACGCGAACGGCATGGACGACGCGTCGATCTGGAATTCGAAGGAGACGAGCGTCGGCGGAACGCACGCGTTTTTCATCGTCCGAGGAGATGCGAGGGAGTACAACCTGCCGCCGAATCCGCAGGTGCCGACGGTGCTGTTGAAGCAATCGTGGAGCGCGGCCGCGGTTGCTGCCGGTGCGATCGCCGCGGCGTCGTTGCTCGCATTCGGACTGGGCCGAGGTCGGCGATGAAAACGCCCGACCAATTTTCCGAAAAGCGGCTCGAACAACTCCGCGAGCAAGCCGCGCTTGGCCGCGTCGACGCCAAAGGCGTCCGTCCTCACGGCTCGCCGATGCCGGAAACTGCCAGTTACTACGGACTGCCGATCGTCAAGCCGCCGGTGTGGACATGGGAAGTGCCGCTCTACTTTTTCGCGGGCGGCGCGGCAGGCGCATCGAGCGTCATCGCCATCGCTGCGCAACTCACCGGCGCGTCCGATTCACTCGTCCGCGATGCGCGTTGGATCGCGGCCATCGGCGCCGCCGCATCCGGACCGCTGCTCATCCTCGATCTCGGTCGGCCGGATCGGTTCCTCAACATGCTGCGCGTCTTCAAACCGCAGTCGGCGATGTCGGTCGGCGCGTGGACGCTGACCATCTTCGGCACCGCCAGCAGCGGTGCCGTAATCGCAGAGATGCTCGGCTTGAAGCGCATCGGCGATGCGTCCGCATTCGTCGCAGCACTTTCCGGATTGGTGATGTCCACCTACACCGGCGTTCTCCTCGGCGCGACCGCGATTCCGGTCTGGGCGGCGCACGCGAAGACGCTCCCGATTCACTTCGGAGCGTCGGGTTTAGCGTCCGCAACTGCGCTGCTCACGCTGCGCGGACACGATGATCAAGCGCTCAACGTCCTCGCCCTCGCGGCGGCCGTATTCGAAATGTACACGGGCATCGAGATCGAATCCGATCGCACCGTCGATTCCGAGCCGCTGCGCCACGGCGTCACCGGAATCACCACGCGCATCGGCGGATTTTTCTCCGGACCGCTTCCGCTCGCGCTTCGACTACTCGGCATCCGCTCGAAACGCGCCCGCCGCGCCGCCGCCGCATCCGCCCTCCTCGGATCGCTCATCACGCGCGTAGCCTGGGTCGAAGCGGGCAAAGCGAGCGCGGCCGATCCGCGCCCATTGTTGCGTCCGCCGCAAACAAAATTTTAGGAACTTTTTCGCTCCCTTCCGTCTATAATCCGGGCTTCACCCAAACAGAGAATCCCCGAGGAGGGCCTATGTCTTCGCTACCGTTCGAAGTGCACGAAGTGCTGGAGCAGGAGTACGTGTCGATGTACGGCGATCTCGATGTGCCGTCGCCGAAATACGGGCAGGACGACATCATCGATGAGGCTTGGGCGCGCGCCGTCTGTGCCGCGTGCGGCGTCGACTGCAGCGCCGGGACCGTGGCCACGTTGAACGCGCTGGTCGCGTCGCGCGATCTGAGCCAGCTTCGCGTGTCACCGGCCATTACCGACAGCGGACGCGATCTCATCGATCATTACGACGAATACACAGAGGGCGTCACCGACGCGCGGCGCTGCGAGATCAATCGCGCCGTCATCGACGACGCCTTCCACGGCGCGGTCAAGCTCTATCGCGACATCCGCCTCTCGGCTCTCTACAAAAAGCTGCACGCGCGGAACGATGACGAAGCGCGCACGGCGCTCTGCATCAGCGGCGGCGGCATCCGCACCGCCACCTTCGCCCTCGGCATCATTCAGGGGCTGGCCGGCGCGCGCATCCTCGACAAGTTCCACTACCTCTCTACCGTTTCCGGCGGCGGCTACATCGGAAGCTGGCTATCGTCGTGGTCGCGCCGCCATCCGGGCGGCATCGCCGGCGTGCAAAGCGATCTCGTTCGCGCCGATACGGCGGTCGAAGGAACGCAGCCCGAGACGCCGAAGAGCGAGCGGCCGGTCAAGAAAGTCGATCCCGAGCCGAGGCCGCTTCGGCACCTGCGCGCGTACAGCAACTACATGAGTCCCAAGCTCGGTTTTCTGTCGGCCGACACGTGGACGATGGCTTCGATGTACGTGCGCAATCTCCTTCTGAATCTTCTCGTCCTGATTCCGATCCTGGCGGCGATCCTGGCCATCCCGCGCCTCTTCGCCATGCTGCTGCGGCACGACACGCAGTTCCCGCAGCACACGCTGCTGGTCGTCACCGCCGCCGCGCTGGCGGTCGGCTTCGGATACCTCGGCGTGACGCGTCCGACCGTTCATGGGCGTAGCGCCAGCGGGAAAAGCCTCCGTGGGACGGGAGGATTTTTCGGCTTGTGCGCGATTCCGTTGACGGTCGCGTCGACGGCGTTGAGTTTGTATTGGGCGAAGATCGCCGAGCTCCCGTTCAAAGACGTTGTCGCGCGCGACTGGATCTTCTACGTGGCCGCAGCGGTGGCGATGACCGTGCTGCCCGCCGCCATCTACTACTACCGCTTCTACGTCAATTCGTCCGCGGCCGAACGCCGCGAGCCGCTGGAGCGGCAGCATGGCATGGCCAAGAAACTCGGCACCGAGTTGGTGGCCACGCTCACCGGCCTGGCCAGCGTCGGCGTCCTCTTCTACCTCGTCGCCAACAAAGTCTTCGATCATCCCGTCCGCGAAGTGCCCGACCTCAGCGGCATCGCGCCGTTCCTGCGCGGCCTCTTCGACTCCACGCCGGTCTCTGAGTTGTACGTCTGCTTCGCCGTTCCGATCGGTCTGCTGATCTTCTTCGTGCAGAACGCCGCGTTCGTCGGCATCTCCAGCAAAGTCAACGAAGACTACGACCGCGAGTGGTGGGGACGCGGCGGGGCGTTGCTCCTGATGTCCGCGGTCATCCTCGCTCTCGGATGTTTCGTGGCCGTCTTCGGACCGGTCCTGCTGTACCGCGCGCCGGTGCTGGTCAGTTCCATCGGCGGCGTGTCCGGACTCCTGGCCGGTCTGCTCGGATTCAGCGCCAAGACTCCGGCCGGCGACAAGAAGAAGGACGAGAAACAGTCCAAGAGCAGCGCCGCGAGCGGACTGGTTCTCTCGCTGGCCGTGCCGCTCTTCGTGCTCGCCCTCCTCGCCGGCATCTCCCTCGGGACCACTGTCCTCATCCAGCTTCTCCGCGGCCAGAAAGTCTCCGTGGCCACGAAATGGGTGGAGCAGTTCCAGTCCAACGCCACGCTCACGCAAACCTCACAAACTCCCGCCGCGAAATTCGAAACCAAGTACGAGACAGAGAAGGTGCCGTTCCTCTCGCTGGCCACCGTCAATGGCGTCAACCATCTGAAGACCGTTCACGCAACCGACCGTTGGGACCTTCTCGGGATTCTGGCCGTCGCGTTGGCCGCGGCCGGACTCTCGACTCTCGTCGGCGTGAACCGTTTCTCGATGCAGGCGTTGTATCGCAACCGCCTGATCCGCGCCTACCTCGGCGCATCGCGATACAGCCGCGACGCCGACGAGTTCACCGGATTCGATCCACACGACAACCTGCAGATGTACGAGCTTCAGCCCGACCTCCTCTGGCCGACCAACTTCATCGACTTGCCGGCCTTCGTCGATCAGCTCACGAAGAACTTCGTCAATCCCGGTTCGGTCGAGCAGATCATCTGGAACTGCCTCGATAAAAAGACGCGTGGATGGCTCGAAGACAAACGCGAAGTCAACGACGCGCTGAAGAACGCGTTGATGCAGAACCTCAACAACATCCTGATGCGCGAGGACCTCGGCGGCGGCGTGGAGGGCGAACCATCCGCGCCGCGCTTGCGCCGCAACCGCGCCACGCTGCAGAAGACGTTCGGTAAGTCGCTTCGCGAGCGCCAGCATGCGCCGTTGCACGTCATCAACACCGCCCTCAATCTCACCTCCGGCGAAAAACTGGCCTGGCAGCAGCGCAAGGCCGAGTCGTTCACCGTCTCGCCGCTGCACTCGGGGAGCTTCTACGTCGGCTACCGCGAGTCGAAGGAGTACGGCGGCAAGGACGGCATCTCCATCGGCACCGCGGTGGCAATCTCCGGCGCCGCGGCCAGCCCCAATCAGGGCTATCACTCGTCGCCGGCCATGGCGTTCATCCTCACCATCCTCAACGTCCGCCTCGGCTCGTGGCTCGGCAATCCCGGACTGGCCGGACGCAACACCTACGACAACGCCCATCCGCGCACGAACCTCGAGCCGCTGGCGTGGGAACTGACCGGAACGACCAACGATCAGTGCCCGCTCGTCTATCTCTCCGACGGCGGCCACTTCGAAAACCTCGGCATCTACGAGATGGTCCTGCGCCGCTGCCGTTTCATCGTCGTCAGCGACGGCGGCTGCGATCCGAAATGCTCGTTCGAAGACCTCGGCAACGCCATCCGCAAGATCCGCACGGACCTCGGCGTCCCGATCGACATCGAATACGACGACATGCATCCGCGCAGCAGCGATTCCACGCTCCGCAAGGGCCGCTACGTCACCACCGCGCGCATCCGCTACAGCGCTATCGACGACACTGACAAAGACGGCTGGCTCGTCTACATCAAACCGGGCCTCTACGAAGGCGACTACTTCCCGAAGGACGTGTACAACTACGCCACGGAATCGCTCGACTTCCCGCACGAGTCGACGGCCGATCAGTTCTTCAGCGAGTCGCAGTTCGAGAGCTACCGCGCCCTCGGCCGCCACGCCTTCAACGAAATCTGCGGCAATTACAAGAAGGGAGCGGACACGTACGCGGCGACGTATCCAACCGTCGCGGCCTTCAAAGAAGCAGTCATGAAGAATGCGTCGAAGCTGCCACCGGAGAATCTGATCGCGGATCGCATCACGGATCTGACCACGGCCATGATCCGTCTCGGACCGCCGCCACCGCCGCCTGCTTCTTCCGTTTCCGCGTAACGATCACCGCCAGCCGGCCCGGTAGCGATCCGGGCCGGCTGGTACCATTCGGCGCGTGAAACTCATCGCCTCCCTTCTATTGACCACGCTGTTCGCCGCCGGCTCGAGGCCGGGACTCCAGACGCCGATCGAGACGACCGCGCGGGCGTTTCTGGCGAACTTCGCCGCCGGCCGGTTCGACGACGCCACGCGCGACTTCAACGACGACCTGCGGCCCGTTGTCACCAAGGCCATGCTGGCGGACCTGAAAAAGCAGTTCGATCAGCAGGCTGGAACCTTCCTGTCGGTGACCGAGGTAAAGCAACGGATGCAGCAAGGGTATCGGGCGGTTGAGTTGATCGCGCGCTTCTCGAAGTCGCCGGTGTCGGTGGTGGTGCTCTTCGATCCGTTGGACCGCATCGGCGCGATCAACGCCAGTCCGATCGGACCGCCGCCGGTCGATCCGGCGCTCGAATCGGCCGCGCGCGCGTTGCTCACGAATTTCGTCGCCGCGCGTTACGACGAAGTCGGAAAAGCATTCGACGACGCCATGCGCCAGCAACTTCCTCCGCCGGCGCTGGCCAACCTCGCCGCCAACGTCAAGGAAACATTCGGCGACTACCGTTCTGTCACTTCGATTAGGCAGAGCGCCAATCCGCCCTACCGCGTGATCGAGATGACGCTCGCCTACACCAAACAGCCCGTCTCGTTCCGCGTCGCCTTCGATCTAAAAGACCGCATCGCCTCGTTGCAGATCGCGCCGGCGAAAGTACAGCCGTAGATCTGCGTTACCTCTGCGTCATCTGCGGATGGATGTCTTGCGCGCTGCGCGCACGTCGAAGATCGCGCCGCCGATGGTGCGGCCCCAGAGCGCGCGCGTGCCGGCGAAGTAGTAGAAGGCGATGATAATCAGGAAGCCGGCCAGCGACGCGACCGAGATCGCGCTCATCGACGCCGGCAGAAGGGGAGAAAGCGCCAGCGCCAGCGCGGCGAAGAGCGATACGTCGATCAGGAGCGCCGCGAACCGGCGGAAGATCGAGACGCGTGCGGATGGGGGAGTGGCGGAATCAACATCGAACATCGCCGGCTGCAGCTCGACTTCATCGAATCGCATCACACCCTCCCGACACGTCCTAACCGCGCAATGGCAGATATTTTACGTAAATCTTGTACAGCAAGTCTTTCGGCTGCCCCGAATAGCGTTCGGCCAGTGTCCGGCTGCGCTTGGCCAGCTCGTCGTTCGGATCGCTTTTCAGCACCTCGTCGAACTCGCGCATGGCATCGGGCATCCGCTCTTCCTGCAGTGCGGTCGCGCCTAAATCGAAGTGCGCGGCGATGAGCATGCGCCGGATGGACTGATTCTGCGGATCGGCGGCCAGCAGCGGATCGAGATTCGTCACCGCGTCCTGATAACGACGCTCCTTGAACAACGCCTTGGCCGCTTCCAGCTTCGACACCTGCTGCGACGCAGTCGTGTAGATCGCCGCGAGATCGGGCGGCAGCGGCTTGATGCGCGCGGCGGTTTCGAGCGACGTTTTCGCGGTCTCGTAATCGTGCGCGTCGAACGCCGTGCGTCCCGCGGCGATGCTCTCCTCGTACACGACCGACGCGGGACGGCCATTGATCATCTGCGCGGCTTGCGCCTTCTTGTGCTGCAGGTCGGCGATCATCTCCAGGGCGCGGTCGTGCTGCGGATCGGTCGGCTTGATGTCGCCGAGGATGGCGATGGCTTGATCGTAGCGCTGGCGTTTGGCGAGCGAATTGGCCTGCACGAAAATCGCCTGCGTGGCCGCGGGATCGTAGGGCGGCTTGGCCATGTACTTCGACCAGAGGAACCAGCCAGCCGCGGCGACGATCACCACCGCCACGATGGTCATGAGAATGCCGGTGAGCGCGCTGCGCTTCTTCGCGGCGGGGGCGGCAGCCGTGGTCTTGGCCGCTTTCTTCGCGGGGATCGCGACCGGCGGCGGTGCATCGGGCGGCTTCAGCGAATCGTAGGAGCCGCTGAGCATGGCCTCGTCGTCGAAGATGTCGCCGCGCATCGGAGCCGGAGTCTCGCTGCGTGCTGACGGAGCGGAGAACGGCGTTTCGAACGGCGCGGGAGCGGCAGACTTGATCCGCTCGATGAACTCGTGCGCGGTCAGATTGCCCGGATCGAGCAGCAGCGCCTCGTCGAACTTATCGCGCGCCGTGTTGTGATCGCCGGAATTGAAGGCCTTCTCGCCCGCGGCCACCAGCGCCTCGACCTTGGCCTCGTTCTCGCGCCGTTTCGCTTTCGCGTTTTCGATGCGCGTCGACGCCTCGTCATTCGTGACGTCGATCAGAAAAATGCGCGACCAGAGATCGATGGCCTGCTGGTAATTGCCGGCGCTCGCGGCGCGGTCGCCGTCCGCGAGGTACTGCTCGATCTTGCGCTGATCGTCGCCGCCGGCCTGCGGCGCCGCCGGCGCGAAATCGAAACTGCCCGCGGACGGCGCCGACGGCGCGTCGAACGAAAAACCGCCAAACGCGGGAGCAGGTGCGGCTGCGGGCGCCGGAGCATCGAACGAAAACGCGCCGAACGCCGGTTCATCTGCGGCCGGTTTCTCCTCTTCGAACGTGAAGCCGAAATCGGTGGCCTGGGCCGTGCCGCGGCCGGGAGCGGGTGCGGCAGGCGGAGGCGCTTCGACGACGAACGATGGGCTCGGGCCGGACGTGAACGACGCGGCCGGCTGCGGCGCCGCCAGCGACTCCGACACGCGGCTGATTCCGGGATGGTCGCTGTCGAGCGCGCGCGCCTTCTCCAACTCCGCGCGCGCCGAGGCTACGTTGCCCTGGCCGGCGAACGTTTCGGCTTTGCGGATGAACTGCTCCACGAACGGCGCCGCTTCGATCTTCTCGCGCGCCGTATCGTTGATAGCGCGCGCTTCCTCGTGCGTGAAATCGTCGCGCAGCACTTCCGCGGTCAGATCGTTCGCGCGCTGAAAGTCGCGCGCCGCCATCGCCGCGCGCGCTTCGCGCAGCGGATCGTCAGCCCGCGGCATCAGCGAATCGACGTCCACCGGCGAATTCGGATTGCGCGTTTTCTCCAGCAGCTTCTTGGCCGGATCGAACATCGGATCCATCCGCAGGATCAGCGTGCACCCTTCCACCACTTCCGCCGCGCGTCCCTGTTTGTACAGCTCCAGCGCCTGCTGGAATGTCGAGAGCACACGGTCCTTCACTGCCGAGGAAAGCGATGCATTGCCGGGGTACGTTGCCATCCGTCGTAAGTGCTCCGCGCGAAAAGTGCGGCGATTATACTGTCACGCCCCAACGGGGAAGGAGCATGCATGCGCATCATCAACTCTGATCAGGCGCCGAAAGCGATCGGCCCGTATTCACAAGCCATTCGCGCCGGCGACGTCATCTACACCTCGGGACAGATCGCCCTCGACCCCGCCACCGGCGCGCTCGTCGAAGGCGATTTCGCCGCGCAGGCGAACCGCGTCTTCGAGAACCTGAAAGCCGTGCTCGCCGCCGGCGGCGTGACGTTCGCCAACGTCGCCAAAGCGACGGTCTACCTGACCGACCTCGCCAACTTCACCACGCTGAACGAGATCTACGCGTCGTACTTTGGCGACACGAAACCGGCAAGAACGACCATCGGCGTCGCACAGTTGCCGAAGGGCGGATTGGTCGAGATCGATTTGGTGGCAATCGTTTGATGGCTGTCGGCTGTCGGCTGTCGGGTGTCGGCTGTCGGGTGTCGGCTTCACATCGACGTTCCCGCCTCAGAGCCTCGGCGTGTGGTGATTGATACCGCGACCGTTCCACTCGAACCCCGACAGCCGACAGCCGACAGCCGATACCCGACACCCATCTCACACGAACCAAAAATACTTACGAGATCGCTCAAATACTTATTACAATGGCACCTCGGTTGCAAATCCGCAGCTCAACCATGTCCCCGATCCGGAAGCTTTCCACCACTGCCGCAGTCCTCGCTCTCGCTGCCGCGCCGCTCTTCGGCGCCGCGCGGCTGACGTACTTCAACAACGGCACGCTGATCCCCGTGGCGTGGCCTGACGGCTCCTTCCCGATCCGCTACTCCATCGACCGCCGCGTCGCCGATATGGTTCCGCAGGCCTCGGCCATCCTCGACCGGGCCGGGAAGGATTGGGCAGCCATCCCCGACACCAGCATCAGCTTCCAGTCGCTCGGCGTCGTCGACGGCGCCTCGGCCGGCAAAGACGGACGCAACACGATCTCGATTTCCGACGATCTCTTCGCCGGCCAGAAATTCATCGCCCTCACCACCAACTGGTACGACGACAACGGCCGCATCATCGAAGCCGACATGCAGATCGATCCGACCGCGGTCTCCGGCGGCTACAACATGCAGCAGCTCGTCGATCACGAGATGGGTCACGTCCTCGGGCTCGACCACTCCGCGGTGCTGTCTTCGGTCATGTATCCCTACATCGGAACGAGCAGCGGCGTCACACTCGACAGCGATGACCGCGTTGCCATCGGCGCCGCCTACGCGAAGAACAAACCGGCGGCGGGCGCGACGCTGGAAGGGCGCGTGTACGGCGACGACGGCGGCATCTTCGCCGCGCAGGTCGTGGCCGTGAACGACAAAGGCGAGCCGGTGTCGACGGCGCTCTCCGACAAGAATGGCAATTTTTCGATGCAGGGCGTGCCGAGCGGCACGTATCGCATTTATGCCGAGCCGCTCGACGGTCCCTTCAACGTGCAGAACCTCTCCGGCTTCTGGCAGTCGGCGAAAGTCACGTCCTTCCCGACGCAGTACGCCGACGGCGGTCCGCTGCACGTCGAGAACGGACGCATCTACGGCAATCTGAACGTCAATGGATCGGGATCGGTGCGCCTGAATCCGAAATGGATCGGCGCGTGGGCTGCCGGCACCGACAACGCGTCACTCCAGGCGATGCCCACACTGCTGCACGCCGGCACGACCGTCACGCTTGGCGTCGGCGGCGACGGTTTCACCAGCGGCATGACCACGTTCGACGTTCCCAACTCCGGCTTCCATCGCACGTCCGACTTCAAGTGGTCGGGCAACTACGTCTGCGCGACGTTCACGGTCGACGCGTCGACGCCGGCGGGATCGGTCGTGGTGATGGTGAAGAGCGGCAACGAATCGGCCGCGCTCACCGGCGCGCTGCGCATCGAACCGTCCACGCGCAGCCGAGGAGTGCGAAAGCTCTGACGTATAATCCTCCGCTCAACCAACCAACGGAGGATTTCCAATGAAGCTTCGCAATCTCGTTTTGTCCGCGATCGTCTGTGCGCTCGCGCTTCCCGTCATGGCCAAAGATCCCATTGCCAAAGCCGGCAAGTGGGAGAGCACCATCACGATGGAAATGCCCAACATGCCGATGAAGATGCCGCCGCACACGATGACCGTCTGCGTCACGAAGGAGCAGGCCGAAAACGCCGAAAACCTGATCCCGAAGACGGGCGACAAGCGCGGCGGCTGCATGTACACGGACGTCAAAGTCGAAGGCAGCACGGTCTCGTGGAAGATGACGTGCGAGAAGTCCGGCATGACCGGCTCCGGCAGCACGACCTACCACGGCGACACCTACGAAGGCTCGATGCAGATGAAGATGCACGACCAGGACATGTCCGCCAAGATGACCGGCAAATACCTCGGCGCCTGCGACGGCACCGAAGTGAACAGCAAGTAAGTTTCAATCTGATCGAATCATCGAAAAGGCGGCTCATCGAGCCGCCTTTTTTCATTCGTAGCGCCGTCGGCCCGACGGCTGGACCGCCGCCGGCTCGGCGGCACGTACCGCGCCAGCGAGCCGCTGGCGGTCCAGCCGCCGAGCCGGCGGCGCTACGGTCGGGATCTAGGTCTCCGCAGCGCTGATCCACTTCTCAACAACCGGCGGCGAGTACTCCGACAAACGCCGCAGCAGCGACGCGGGTTCGACGTCGACGATCGCCATCGATCGATGTTGCGCGCGAATGAAACCCGCATCGACAGCGCGATCGAGGGATGAAAGCAGCGGCGCATAGAAGCCGGCAACATCGAGGAAGCCGAGCGGCTTGCGATGGATGCCGAGCTGGGCCCACGTCCACACTTCGAAGATCTCTTCGAGCGTGCCGAGGCCGCCGGGGAGGGCGACGAACGCATCGGACAGCGACGCCATCATCGCCTTCCGTTCGTGCATCGTCTCGACGACGTGCAATTCGGTGAGACTGCGATGACCGACTTCGCGGTCCCACAACATCCGCGGAATCACGCCGATCGCTTTGCCACCGCCTGCGAGCACCGCATCGGCGACGACTCCCATCAGTCCAACATGGCCGCCGCCATAGACGAGCGTGATGTCGGACTTCGCCAGCAGCACGCCGAAATCGCGCGCGGCATTCGCGTAGACCGGATCGCTTCCCGAATTCGAGCCGCAGAAAACGCAGAGGCTTCGGATCACAGCGCGCGGAATCCTGTCTCGTCGTCCGGCACCGGCTCACGATTGCGGTCGAGCCGCGTCACGATCCACTGCTCGCCGCGCCGCTCGATCTCGGTCACGATCGACGCCCACATCCCGTCGATCGGATTCTCGCTCCACCGAAAGCGCATTCCGGACTTCGGCGCCAGACCGCCTTCGCGAAGATGCGCCTCCGCCATCTCGATCAATTCATTCGGTCCGACGTGGTCGCAAGGCATGGCCAGATTTTATCCTGCGGCGAAGCGCGCAGGATCTCCGGTGCGACCGCGCAAACCTTCGATTTTGCCCACACCATCGCGATCTCGCCGGAGATCCTGCGCGCTTCGCCGCAGGATGGGAACGAAAGCCAAGGAATTCATTCTCCGTTAACACGTTACAGCCCAAACATGCCGCAGTTTCGATACGACATCCGCAACGTTGCCATCATCGCTCACGTCGACCATGGGAAAACCACGCTCGTCGACGCACTTCTCCGTCAGGCCGGCGCCGTGCGCGCCAACCAGCAGATGGACGAGCGCGTCATGGACTCGAACGACCTCGAGAAAGAGCGCGGGATCACCATCCTCGCCAAGAACACGTCCATCCGTTATCTCGTCGACGAGCCGGACGCGCTCGGCCATCTCGTGCATCACGAGGCCACGCACACCGCGTCCGGCCACGATCTGCCCGCCGCGTTCATTCATCCGAGCGAAGTGAAGATCAACATCGTCGACACACCCGGCCACGCCGATTTTGGCGGGGAAGTGGAGCGCGTCCTGTCGATGGTCGACGGCGTCATCCTCCTCGTCGACGCCGCCGAAGGTCCGATGCCTCAGACGCGCTTCGTGATGCGCAAAGCGCTCGGACTCGGGCTTCTGCCGATCGTCGTCATCAACAAGATCGATCGCCAGGATGCACGTCCGGTCGAAGTGGTCAACGAAGTCTTCGATCTGATGATCGAGCTCGGTGCCTCCGATGAGCAGCTCGATTTCCCGATTCTCTACGCCATCGGCCGTCAGGGCATCGTGCGCGCGAATCTCGAAGATACCGGCGAAGATTGCCGCCCGCTGTTCGACGCGATCCTCAAGCGTATTCCGCCGCCTCCCGGCTATGCCGACGCGCCGCTGCAGCTCCTCGTCTCCGCCATCGATTACAACGATTACGTCGGCCGCCTCGGCATCGGGCGCATTCAGCGCGGCAAGCTGCGGCAGTCGGAAGACGTCGTGCTCATCCTCCGCGACGGCACGCACAAGAAGGGCCGTATCACCAAGCTGACCGCCTTCGAAGGTTTGAAGCGCGAAGAGATCGAAGAAGCGTCGGCAGGGGAGATCGTGGCCGTGGCCGGCTTCGCCGATGTCGAAATCGGCGAGACCTTCGCCTCGGCAGCGAATCCCGAGGCGTTGGAGCCGATCGCGATCGACGAGCCGACGGTGTCGATGTTCTGGCTGGTCAACGACTCGCCGTTCGCCGGCACCGAAGGCAAGTACGTTACGTCGCGCAACATCAAGGAGCGGTTGGATCGCGAGCTTCGCAAAGACGTCGCGCTGCGCGTGAAGGAAACCGATCTGCCCGACCGCTTCGAAGTCAGCGGCCGCGGCGAGCTGCACCTCTCGATCCTCGCGGAGAACATGCGCCGCGAAGGCTACGAGTTCGCGTTGTCGCGTCCGACGGTCATCCTCAAGGAAGTCGACGGCCGCAAGTCCGAGCCGTACGAAGCGCTCGTGGTCGACATCGACGAAGCGCACGTCGGCGCGGTGATGGAGAAACTGCAAACGCGCCGCGGCGAAATGACCGACATGGTCAACCCCGGCTCCGGCCGCGTGCGCATCGAGTTCAAGATTCCGACCCGCGGCCTCTTCGGAATCCGCACCGAGTTCCTGACGGAGACGCGCGGCACCGGACTGCTGTACCACACGTTCCTCGAGTACGGTCCGTACCGCGGCGAGATCGCCGGCCGCAATCGCGGCGCGCTGATCTCGAAAGAAGCGGGCGATACGACCGCCTACGCGATCGAGCCGCTGCAGGAACGCACAGTCCTGTTCATCTCGCCCGCCATGAAGGTTTACGGCGGCCAGATCGTCGGCGAAAACTCCCGCGACGCCGACATGGTCGTCCAGGTCTGCCGCAAGAAGCACCTCACCAACATGCGCGCCTCCGGCTCCGACATGGCCGTGCAACTGACGCCCCCAAAGATCATGACCCTCGAGCAATGCCTCGAATGGATCGAAGACGACGAGCTGGTCGAAGTGACGCCAGAGTCAATCCGTATCCGCAAGCGAATCCTCGATCACTCGATGAGGGTTGTCGCGCAGAAGAAGATCGCGGCTGGCAGTTCGTAGCGCGCGCAGCGGATGCCGTAGCGCTGGCGGCCCGCCGGCTGTACCGCCGCCGGCTCGGCGGCAAGTACCGAGACGTGCCAGCGAGCCGCTGGCGGTCCAGCCGCCGAGCCGGCGGCGCTACGACGTCGGCGCTCTCTTGCGAGACTTTTTCATCGTTGTCCGAAAGTTCGGCAGCATGATCCGCTGCGCCTTCGACCAATCGATGTACTGGGTGGAATCCGCCGTCGCCCAGAACTCGCGCTCGGCGTTTTCATCCTTGAACGTCGGAATCTTCTTTCGAGCTTTCATGAGAACTCCGCTTCCGAGCGGCGAGATCCATGAGGTGACGTAGCGTCGGGTCGGCAAACTCCCTGCAGCGCAGCCAACGATTCTCCTCATCGACTGACATCGTCGCGATCCGCGCACTCAATTCGTCGCGAATCGCCCGCATCATTTCAACCGCATCGAAGGTCTTCGTTGAAGCATTACTCATTGTTGAACACCCTTGGGCATCGGATCTCGACGATCTAGTAGCCGAGCTTCGTATTCACCGCATGATACCTATGAGTCCGCCGCAGATTCACCAGATGCCGACCACCCTCCTCCACGCAGGCTTGCGGTAGCTAGCTCGCGCGAAACTCCTCAATCGGACCCGTATCATAAGCGTTTCGCAGGCAGAGCAAAAACTGCCTGCCCACGTCTGTGAGGCGGTAAAGAGTATCTGTGTTGGCGGGATGAGGTAGGAGTATCAAGCCAGCTTCCTCGAGCTGTCGGGCGAACTTCAGTAGCACAGGCGTTGTGATGTGGGTGCCTCGAACAAGCATCGCCGAAAAATGCCAGAACAGATGTAGTGGCGCAGGCCGCTCATGGTTAAAGAACTTCGCGGTTTGATGAAGCGCATTAAACTCTTTAGGCGCGTTTTCCTGCTTAACAATCCACGTTGTGTAAGCGAGTAGTCGAAAGAGTTCTTCAAACGTCAGTCCGTTGAACAAACGCGGCGCGGTCGCTGCGAGTCTCTGTCGCATAGAAGCATTTTCGCTCGACAATCGAGCGATTTCCTCCGAGATCGCTCCCACGTTTACGTTATCTTCGCCTCGTACCCATCCCTTCAACTCCGAACGCCGCGCAAATTCGGCTAAGGTCTCGTGAATCGCTAACTTGATATCATTTGGTTCGTTCCACCACCGAACCATCTTTTCCTGTACGAGTGTGCGGAACGCAGCCAGTTGCTCGGAGTGTTCAACTGCGTGCGACGCAATCGGATCGGCACGTCGAATTACGGCAAAGAGGGGCTTCCGCTGGGCGAGAGCATATTCATATTCCAAATGGATGTAGCTCTTGAGGCTCTCTCGCTCGATGCTGCCGTATCGGTCGCCCAGGATCAACATGAAAACGTCGGACTCGTCAATCCAGCGGCGAATTACAGCCATTTGGGACTCATCGCCAGCTGCAAACAATTCCATGCCGGCTGGTATGTGGCCAGCACTCAGAATTGCCTCTACAGCGGCTTGCCGCTCGGAGCGAAGATCCGTGAACGTTGACGAGACAAACACTTGTAGTTTCTTAGCTACAGCCACGTTGTCATCATATCAGGCGTAACTTGTTGAGCCGGGATCGTTGAAGGGGCGACTATCCGCCGTGATGTACTGTCCGTTGCCGCCGCGTGAATTGTAGTTGTTTATGGGTCTCGCTTTAGTCGCGGTCGCGACGTCACCACCGGAGGAGCCGACCCATCAGCGCGCGGGCGGTTTTGAGGTCGAAGTCGGCGCGGGCGCGCTGCCGCGCCCGTTCGCTGAGTGATTGACGGAGAGCGGCGTCGGACGTGAGGCGGCGGATCGCATCGGCTAAGGCGTTGGGGTCGTTGCGATCGATCACGAGGCCGCACTCGTGGTGCCGGAAGTACCACGCGAGGAACGAGTCCGCGGGCGCATGCACGAGGATGGGACGGTTCGCGGCGAGGTACTCGCCCATCTTTCCCGGGGCGGCGGTGCGAACGATGTTCGGATGCTGGGAATCGAGCGCCAGTGGGAGGAAAAGAATGTCGGCATTCGATTGGATGGCAGGCATTTCATTCAACGGGCGCTGTCCGTGGAAAACGACCGGGCCCTTGATTCCGTTCTTCTCCAGCACTTCACGGTCGGCGACCGAGTAGAGATGAAGCCTCGCCGGGAAATCGAGCGTTTCGATGGCGTCGAGGAGATTGCGGAATGCCGAGAAGTGGAGCGCGCCTACGTCGCCGGTGTAGACGATGCGGCATTCGGTCGTCGGTGAGGCTTCGGGCTGATTTTCGTAGAGCGACAGGTCGATCGGGTTATGAATGAGAACCGGCTCGATCCCGAACTGACGACGAACGTCATCGGCGAGGAACTCGTTGGGCACGATCACGCCTGCCGCGCCTTTCATCATTGCCGGTTCGAGATGGCGCAGGATCGTGGTGCCCATTCCGAAGTTCACCATGTGCGAAAACTGATCGAGCAGGTAGGCGAAGAAGGGGATGCGGACGATGCGGCTGGCGAGATACGCGGCCGCGAAGTCGGCGATCTCGTCGCCGCCCGTGCAGGCCACCACCGCGCCGCAGCGCTCGCGGCGCAGGATCCGGGCGATGAGAAAAACCCGTTGGACGTCGAGCAGATGATTGAGGTGGACGCGCACGGCCTTCATGCCGAAGCGATATCCGCGAGTCAGCCGAAAGCTTTGAAGATGGTAGTAACGGCCGGGAAGACGTTCCGACCATTCATCGTGCGGCGTGTTCACGTAGTCGCGGCCGGACAGAAGGCAGTACGTTTCCGGGTCGCGGCCGCGCAACAGGCGGTGAAGGATTGCGGCATGCGCCGTGTGCGACGGCGGAAGAATGTTGGAGACCCATGCGACTTTCAACCGCCGCGATTATCCATCGACGATCGCGGACGACGGGCAACATTCGTGCAGCGACATCGCAGGAGGTAATCGTATGAAGATGAGTCCTGTCGTGCACTTTGAAATGCCTGCTGAAGACCGCGAGCGGATGGCGAAGTTTTATACCGACGTCTTCGGCTGGCAGACGCACATGCTCGGGCCGGAAATGGGCGATTACGTGACCGTGGCCACGACGGAGTCGGGTGACGACGGTCCGAAAAAACCGGGAGCCATCAACGGCGGTTTCTATCCGAAAAAACCTGACTGGCCGGCGCAGTATCCGTCCGTGGTGATCTCGGTCGACGACATCGACGAGTCGATGAAGGCAGTGGCGAAGGCAGGCGGCAAGGTGCTGGGCGAGCCGATGGACATCCCCGGCGTCGGCCGCTACGTCTCGTTCTTCGATACAGAAGGCAATCGCGTCAGTATGTTGAAGGCGTTGCCGCGCATGGCCACGCGTCCCAAGTCCGAGTAGGCCGTCACGGCTTGTCGGCCGCTTGAACCTTCGGATTCAGGCAGACCACCGGCGCTTCGGAGTCGAGCGTATTCAGGTGCGCGAGCAGACGGCCGCGAACTTCGTCCTGCGTCCCCGAGGAATCGAGCGAGAGGATCTCGCAGGCGCGGCGGAGCTGTTCCTCACTCGTCGACGAGTTCTCTGCAAACCGCAATGCCTCGGAAAGAAAGGGCATGCGGAAGAGCATAATCGCAAACCGCCGTGGTGGACGACGCTGCCCGCATCTTTGCCGCGAACGATCGGATGAACCAGCTTCTGATCGAACATCTCGATCCCGCCGCATGGACGGCAAAACCGCCCGGGAAGGTGCGAACGATCGTGGCGATCTTTACGCACATGCACAACGTCCGCGCGAAGTGGGTCCGGTTGTCCGCGCCGCACCTGAAGGTTCCGCGGTTGCTCAATCGCGCGCGCTGCACGCGCGATGAGGCTCGCGAGGCATTGGCCGAGAGCGCGGCGCGCTGCGCGGAAATGCTCGCGGACGCGGCTGAGGGCCGCATCGAGACCTTCCGTCGAGATGGATGGGCGCCGCCCTGGCCGGCCGGGCTGGCCATGTTGTCCTACATGCTCACCCACGAGGCACATCATCGCGGACAGATCTGCATGCTCGCCCATCAGCTCGGGTTTCCGCTGCCGCAGAAGGTCACGAGTGCGATGTGGAGTTGGGACGCAACCGTCCGCCGATGACCGGAATCCGGCCCGCCACCGGCGCGGACCGATTCGCCACAACACCCTGGCCGCTCAACGAGTTGTCTCGTATGCAGTGCGCATGAAAACGATCGCCTTCGCCCTTCTTCTCGCCTCGTCCGCGGCCGCACAGATGTTTCGCGGCGACGCGGCGCACTCCGCGGTTTACCCGCTCGATTCGCCGGCGCATGAGGGGCGAAACCTGGTCGGGTTGCAGTGGAGATTCGCGACCGAGGGGGATGCGATTTCATCGCCGGTCGTGGTGGGGGATCGCGTTTACGCAGGTAGCGGCGATGGCCATCTGTACGCGCTCGACCGCCTCACGGGCGGCCGGATCTGGACGTTCGATGCGCACAGTGCGATTCACTCGTCACCCGCGGTCGAGAACGGGCTCGTATTCGTTGCCACGCGCGACGGAGCACTTGTGGCCGTCGACGCCGCGAGCGGGAAACAGCGTTGGCGCGTAGCCTCGGGTCCGGACAAGCCGCTGCCGTGGGGACACGAGACGGGCGACTACTACATCGCATCGCCGGTGCTTGCGGGGAATGGCGTCGTCATCTTCGGCGCGGGAGACGGCAGCGTCCGCGCGCTCGAGGAAAAAACGGGGAAGGCGATCTGGCGGGCCGATACCGGCGAGCGAATCCGTTCGACGCCGGCGGTTTCGGATGGGATGGTCTTCGTCGGCACGGTGCAGGCCCGGCTTCACGCGTTTGCGCTCAAAGACGGCGCAGTGCGGTGGACGTTCGATACCGAGGGGACGAAGCTCGACTCGGCGAAATTCGGGTTTGACCGGAGAAGCATTCAGGCGTCGCCGGCGGTCGCGAATGGCGTCGTCTATTTCGGAGCGCGCGATGGGTGGGTGTATGCAGTCGGCGCGCTCGACGGAAAAGAGCGCTGGCGCTACGACCATCACATCTCCTGGATCATCACCTCGCCGGCCGTGGCGGATGGCGTTGTCTACGACGCCAGTTCTGACGGCGCGTTCGTGCAGGCGCTGAACGCGGCGGACGGAACGGAGCGCTGGCGGACGAAAACGGGCGCGCCGCTATGGTCGTCGCCTGCGATCTGCGGCGGCGTGCTGTACATCGGCGATCACAACGGGTTTCTGCGCGCGTTCGATCGGACGACCGGGCAGGAGCTGTGGTTCTTTCGCAGCGCGGGCGACATTCTCAGCTCGCCGGTCGTCTCCGGAAATCTGGTGTTCTTCGCATCGAGCGACGGAAGCATCTATGCGCTTCACGTCGGCCGCGACAGGTCCGTGCGGCGCACGTACTTTCCCAGTGAAGGGGACGAGCAACTCGTCGACAGAATGTTGACCAATCGCAAATACGAGAAGCTCGATGCCGCCGGCGCGGCTGCGTTCCTTCGCGATCGAACGACGGATCGCGCGGCGAGCGTCATCGTTTTCAACAGCGATCCGCCGGCAGAGATCATCGCGTTGCTGCGGTCGTACCTCGACGCCGGCGGCAAAGTGGTCTGGACCGGCATTCCTCCCGCGCTCTGGCCGCCCGATCCGAAGAGCGGCAAACGGACGGGACTCGATCAGCTCGACTATGGCGCGCCGGGCCGGATGTTCGGCGTCGATCATTCGCGGGCGCTCTTCGACAAGCGCGGCGTGCGCGCGACGGCGATCGGTCAGCGATGGGGGTTGAGCGGTTACTGGCGCGGCGCGTGGGGCGTGGCACCATCGGCGGTCACCGACGTTCTCGGTTTGGACGAATGTGGACTGGCCACAGCGTGGGTGAAAAACTATGGCGGTCCGGCCGGCACCGGACTGGTGAGGGTTCCGGGCGACGATCCGGTCAAGCTCTACTTCGCGGCGGAGTATCGGCCGGCGACGGAAAAATAGCATCGCAGGTCGTAGCGCCGCCGGCCCGGCGGCTGGACCGCCAGCGGCTCGCTGGCGTGTTTCGATACGTGCCGCCGAGCCGGCGGCGGTACAGCCGTCGAGCCGACGGCGCTACGACGCCGTCAACATCGTGATTGCCGCGCGGCGCGAGCGCGATCCCCGCACGATCAGGCCGTTGGTGAGAATGACTTCGAAATCACCATGTTTCAGCGGCCGGATCTCCTGCACCGCGGCGCGGCGAACGATCGCCGATCGATGAACGCGCAGGAACCCGGCACCGTCGATCTCCTTCTCGATCGCGCCGATCTTTTCGCGCGCCGTGTAGCTGCGCGAGGCCGTGTGTACGAGCACGTAGTTGTCCTCCGCCTGGATCCATTGAATTTCATCCAGCGGAACGACGATGACGCGCGCCCGGTCGCGGATGGTGATCGACGTGGGACGGGCCGGTACTTCGTGTGCCGGAGCCAGGGGATGACCGAGGCGATGACCGATGGCGACGATCGCCGCATACGCCAGCATGGCCGGCACCGAGTAGAAGGCCAGACCCACCGCGAGGTTCCGCGCAAACGGCAGCAGACCGCGCGTCAGTAGCGGGAGGCGGATGGCGATGTTCGATAGCAGAACGAAGGCGGCGCCGAACATGACGTGGACTGCGGCGTTGCGGCGCGATGACACCGGCCAGCGCTCCGCCGAACGGAAGATCCACGGCGTGGCCAGCGCCCACAACGGAATGATGGCCAGATCGACCAGCGATTCTGAAACGAAGCGATCCATCCTGCCGATGGCGATCAGCCGCACCGCCACCAGTCCCGCCGCGGCGATGGCGATCACCGTCCAGGCCATCGCGATCAGAAGCGGACGAGGAAGGCGCGCAATGGCGGGAGCGAACGTCCGCATGACGGAATGATAGACGGGTAAACTCCGGCGGTGATCGAGCAACTGATCTTGCCCGTCAGCGATGACGACATCCGCGATCTCGCCCTCCTTCTGCTCGACGCCACCGCCGCCGGTGCCTCGGTCGGCTTTCTCGATTCGACGACGCTGGACGAGGCGAAGGAGTGGTGGCGGCAGTACGTTTCGGAACGCACGATTCTCCTCGTGACGCGTGATAGCGAGGGGATCACGGGTACCGTCCAACTCCGTCCCGCACCGATGCCGAACCAACCGCATCGCGCCGACGTCGCCAAACTCCTCGTCCATCGCCGCGCACGCCGTCAGGGTCTCGGCGGGTTGCTCATGGAAGAGATCGAACGCCGCGCCCGATCCGCCGGCTTCACGCTCCTGACGCTCGACACGAAGCGCGGCGATGCCGCGGAGACTCTCTATCGCCGCGCCGGCTGGACCGAGGTGGGAGTCATTCCGGGATACGCATTGAATCCCGATGGCTCGATGTGCGACACGGTCGTCTTCTACAAAGAGCTATAGCGTTCACTTCACCTTGTGCGCCGTGCGCGGATCGTTCCGATCGTCGCGCCAGGCCGGATGATGGATGTGGAAGACGTGGTCGCCGTTGTAGGAGGCCACCGCGGCGTTGAACGTCAGCGTCCCGATCGGGCGCCAGTTCTTGAACTCGCGATACTCCTTGAACGGGTTGCCCTTCGTCACTCCTTCATCGGTTGTCTCGATGCGGAAGGTGAGTGTGCGCTTCGGCTTCGGATCGCCGCGGTCGTAGATCTGGGCCATGATCTCGTCGCGAAAGTCGAGAGCGTCGCCGGGGATCGTCGGCTGTTCGGGGACGACGGAGAATTGCAGGAACTCCGGCGAGCGCGTCGGCTGGCCGGCTGGCAGACCGAGTTCCGCGATCTGATAGACCTGCCGGATGGTCGGCTTCGTCTCGGCGCGATTGAACGCCGCACCCGAGGCCAGCAATGTCGTGAAGCCAAGGCCGCGGTTGAAGACGGTCGTGTTCGGAGCGTTGCGGAGCACCGCCTCGTTGATCGTCTTGGTGTCTTCGCCGCCGATGTCCTGCTGCGTGATGAAGCTGGCGGTCTGCAGCCGTTCGGCGTGCTCGGGATCCATCGTCGGATAGACGCGGCCGACCATCGAAAGCGAGCGCATGTTTCCGCGGCGCGTTTCCGTGCAGCAGGTCGAATAGCGCGCGATGACCAGGCCGCGGCTGCCTTTCACGAAGTAGCCCGTGTATGGCGTGTCCGCGGTGATCTCCCAGACGCCGGTCAGACAGATGGCGTTGGTGTGGAGGAGCCGTTGATAGCCCTTGCCGTCGGCGCCCCAACGCAGGTCGGCGTCCGAGGCAAGCGTTCTGCGGGCCGCGGCGAGGAGAGCCCACGGCTTGCTGAAACTGAGCAGTCCGCGCATCGCGCGTCCGAATGTGACCGGGAACCTTTCGAATGGCGGATTGCCCGGCGCGCCCCAGATCTTCTGGTAGGGATTGGCGAAAATCGCATCGCGAACCTCAGCGAAGCGTGACCCCGTGTACTTCCGATCGTCATCGATCAGACCAACGTTTGCCAGCTCATCTGTGCTCATCGTGCTGAGCAGTTTATACTTGATTCCATCATTTAATCCGGTATTTGGCAGCGAATGTGCTGAGGCTGCTTGGCAGAAAGAGGGGTACTCACATGAATAATCTGATCTGGTTCTTGATCATCGGCGCGATCGCGGGCTGGCTTGCCGGTTTGTTAATGAAGGGGCGCGGGTTCGGCATCCTCGGTGACATCATCGTCGGCATCGTCGGCGCCCTCCTCGGCGGATGGCTCTTCGGTGTCCTCGGCATCTCCGCCGGCGGCGGCTTGGTGGGCAGCCTGATCGTCGCCTTCATCGGTGCGGTCGTCCTGCTGTTCATTGTCCGGCTGATCAAGCGCGCATAGCCGGCACGGCCGGCGGCGTTGGTTGCCCAAGGCTGCGCCACCATTCGTTCATGTGGGCACAGACATCTGTCTGTGCTCCATGCATCCGCTTGCCGCGGACCGGCGTATCGTCTGATACATGACGACAATCGATACGCCTCCTCCTCCCGGCAGGAACGGACTTCCGCTTCTCGGCGAGACGCTGTCGTTCGCGAAGAATCCGTTTCGCTTCATCGAGGAACGGCTTGCCACGCATGGCCGAATCTTTCGCTCGAACGTCCTCGGGCGAAAAGCTGCGGTCGTGGCCGGCCCCGAGGCTGCTGGAGCGTTCATCGATCCGAACGTGATCGTGCGCGAAGGTTCGATGCCGCCGCATGTGCAGGAGCTGTTCGGCGGCCGCAGCCTGCCGCTGCTCGACGGCGAGGTGCACAGCGCGCGCAAGAAGCTGGTCAACCAGGGCTTCAACCGCGCCGCGATGTCGGCGTATCTGCCGATCGTTCAACAGACGGTGGAAACCTATTTTCACAAGTGGGCAGCCGCCAGTGAAATCCGTTGGCTCGGTGAGCTGAAGAGTCTGGCCATCGAAATCATCTGCACGACGGTGATGGGGATGCCGCCGGGCAACGAGATGGACGCGCTGCGCAGCGACTACGGCATCCTCACCGACGGCTTCGCGACGCTGCCGATCAACATCCCCGGCACGCGCTATCGCAAAGCGCTGCAGGCGCGCGATCGCATTCTCGCCGTTCTTCGCCGTCTCGTTCGCGAGCGGCGCCAGACGCCGACGAACGATGGCCTCTCGCGCATCCTCACCGCGGCGACGTCGTCGAACGTCACGCTCTCCGACGACGATGCCGCGCTCGAGCTGCACCACATCGTCATCGCCGGCTACATCGTCTACGCGGAGCTGGGTTCAATCGTGCAGCAATTGACGGCGCATCCCGACGTTCGCGCAAAGCTGGCGGCGGAGATCGCGTCCAAGGCCCCGTCCGGATCGCTTTCACTCGAAACGCTGATGACGATGCCGTATCTGCTGCAGGTAACGAACGAGGTCAAGCGGCTCTGTCCGATCGTGCCGGCTGTCTTCGGAAAAACGAAAGCGCCGCTGCTACTCGACGGCGTCTCCGTTCCGGCGGGCTGGATGGTGATGTGGGCGGTCACGCCGAGCCACGTCGCGCAGAGCACGTACACGAATCCGACCGCGTTCGATCCCGATCGTTTCTCGCCGGAGCGCGCCGAGGACAAGCGCCACGAGCACGCCTTCGCGCCGCAAGGTGCGGGACCGGCGACAGGACACCGCTGCCCCGGACTCGATTTCGCGACGTACATCATGGAAGTCTTCGCAGTCGTGCTGCTGCGCGGCTACACGTGGGAGTTGCCACCGCAGAATTACGAAATCGATTTCAGCAAGACGCCACCCGAGCCGAAGGACGCGTTGCGGGCGACGGTTCGCGCGGTTTGAAAAAGCTTTTCCTGTAACCTGCGCGCATGAGCGTTCCTGTCCTCACCATCCCCGGACTCTGGAACTCCGGACCCGAGCATTGGCAGACGTATTGGGAGGCGCGGCATCCGTCGTTTCAGCGCGTGATGCAGCGCGATTTCGATCAGCCGGATCGCTCCGAGTGGGTTGCCAATCTGGAGATGGCGGTCACCGATTGCGCGACGCCTCCGGTCCTCGCCGCGCACAGCCTCGGATGCTCGCTCGTGGGGCAATGGGCGGAGGATTGCGGCGGGCAGGGCGTGCTCGGTGCGTTTCTCGTCGCCCCGAGCGACGTCGAGCATCCCGACTATCCGGTCCAAGGACGCAGCTTCTCCTACATGCCGCTGTCGCGATTGCCGTTTCCGAGCATCGTCGTCGCCAGCACGAATGATCAATTCGTGAGCGTCGAACGCGCGCGCCAGTTCGCCGACGCGTGGGGCAGCCGCCTCGTGTTCATCGGCGATGCGGGCCACATCAACGGCGCCTCGGGGCATGGTCCGTGGCCGGAAGGGGAGCGGATGCTGCTCGAATTCTGCGCGAGCCTGTCGTCGTGAACGAGAGCAACTGCTATCCTCGGCGGACATGAGCGACGGCGAGATCGCGATCAACGGCGCCACGGCCGCCGACCTGCCCATCATCCGGCAACTACTCATCGCGAAAAATCTACCCACCAGCGGCATCGACGATCACTGGAAGACGTTCATCGTCGCGAAAGACGGCGACACCATCGTCGGCTGCGGCGGTTCCGAGGCGTACAAATTCGCGGCGCTGATCCGGTCGGTGGCCGTTGCCGATTCGCATCGCGGGCGAGGCATCGGACGGCGCATCGTCCGGCAGCTCGTCGACCGGCTCGCATCGCGCGGCATTCGCGAGTTCTATCTCCTGACGACGACCGCGCAACCGTACTTCGCCAAGCGTGGGTTTAAACCCATTGACCGCGACGAGATCCATCCGCAGCTTCTGGCTTCCACGGAGTTGCAGGGCGCGTGTCCCGACACGGCGGTCTGCATGCGGCTGGTGATGCTCGTCTGACGGCGCTACGACTCCGGCACGATCTCGGTCGCGGCGACCACCGGTTTCGACAGCGACGTCACGAACGTCACACCGGCCACGCCGCCGACGCAGAGCGCGCTGCCGACTGCCGATGCGAGGCTGAGGTGATCGCCGAGAATGAGGACGCCGAGCGTCATCGAGACGAGGACGGCCAGTTGCGAGATCACGCCGGCCGTCATCGCATCGACCCAACGGAGGCTGAACGTCATCAACAGTTGTGCGCCCATCGCCAGGATTGCCGTGGCGAGGATCCAAAGCCACTCGATGCGGTTCGGCGTCACCCACTGCGCGATGCCGAGCGGCATGCTGACGAACATGCCGAGGAGGCAGAAGCTGGCATAGACGGACCAGGAGTTTTCGCTGCGGCGCGCGGCGCGGATAGCGGTGACGGCGACGCCCGATGCGACCGCGGACAACGCGCCGACGAGCTCCCATCGCCCGAAGCCGAGGACGTCGCCGGGCGCGGCGTGCGCGTGCACGACGAGGAAGACGCCGGCCAGCGCGATCGGCAGCGGGATGAGCACGCGCGCGCTGAATTTTTCGCCGATGAAGAGCATGGAGAAAGTTCCGCTCCAGATCGGCGCGGTGTAGTTGAGCAACGTGGCCACGCCGACGTTGATGTGCTGGATGGCGATGAAGTAGAACATCACCGCCAACCCGCCGAAGAAGCCGCGCAGGAGAATGAGTCCGAGGCGGTTGTATTGCAGTGCGGCGCGCCTGTATCGCGGCACGAGCAGGCATGGCAGCAACCCTGCCCCCATCCGCAACAACGCCACCTCGGGGCCGGCCAGGCGCGCGGTGGCGACCTTCGCGGCGAAGGCCATGCCGCCGAACATCGTGGCCGAGGCGATCATCAACAGCACCGCGCGATGCGTATCGTTTTTTGCTACTGTCACGCGCGGCGAAGAGTAGCAGGCTGATGATCAACTACCGCGAAGCAAGCGTGTCGGACGTGCCGGCGATCGTCGACTTTCAGGTGGCCATGGCGCGCGAGACGGAGGAGCTGGATCTCGATCGCGAAGTCTGTGCGCGCGGCGTGCGGGCGCTGTTCGAGGACGCATCCCGAGGGCGCTACTTTCTGGCGGAGAGCGACGGCGCCGTGATTGCGTCGCTGATGATCACGTACGAGTGGAGCGACTGGCGCAACGGCTACGTATGGTGGATTCAGAGCGTGTACGTCGTCCCGGAGTTTCGGCAGCAGCGGGTTTACGCGGGACTCTACGAGCACGTGCGCACGCTGGTGAATGCGGATGATTCGCTGCGCGGAATCCGGCTGTACGTCGATCGCCGCAACGTTCGCGCGCAAGAGGTCTACACACGGCTGGGGATGAACGGGGAGCATTACCAAGTGTTCGAGTGGATGAAGACGTTTTGAACCACAGAGACACAGAGGGTACGTAGCGATAACTTCAGCGTTTCCAACGGAACGCCTTCAGTTCGACGCGGCCATCCAGCGAAAACTCCACGCCTTCGTCCTCCAGCAACATCCGCTGCAGTTCGTGTGAATCGCCTCCGCTGCGCGGCGAAATCTCACCCTTTGCATTGATCACGCGATGCCATGGAACGTCGCTGCGATCGGGGAGCGAATGCAGCGCGTAGCCGACCTGGCGCGCGTGTCCGTCGAGTCCGGCCAGCGTGGCAATCTGGCCGTACGTGGCCACGCGTCCGCGCGGGATGCGTTTGACTGTCTTGTAAATCCGCTGGTAACTATCGGCGTTGGAAAGCGGCACGGCGAGAGTCTAAGGTCGTTCGCGCCGCCCGGTGCTAATATGCACAACTCTTTGGTCACGTAAAGGAGTCGCTATGCCTCGCCCATTTGCATCAGGACAGATCGCCTTCGGCCTCGTTTCGATCCCGGTGAAACTCTTCTCGGCCACCGAGGCCAGCGAGAAGATCAGCTTCAACATGCTGCACAAGGATTGCGGCAACCGCATCCAGCAGCAGCTTTTCTGCCCCAAGGACGAGCGCACTATCTCGCGCGATGAAGTCGTGAAGGGCTACGAGTTCGCGCGCGGGCAGTACGTCCTCTTCAACGAAGAAGAGTTGAAGATGATCGAGGAGAAGGCCACGCAGTCGATCGAGATCAGCGAGTTCCTGCCGAAGGAAGCGATCGACCCGATCTACTTCGCGAAGGCGAATTACATGGCGCCCGACAAAGGCGGCGAGCGGGCGTATTCGCTGTTGGCGAAGGCGCTGGAGGAGACCGGCCGCTGGGCGCTGGCCAAGTACGCGGCGCGCGGCAAGCAGTATTTGGTCATCCTCCGTCCGCTCGGCAATGGGATCGTGATGCAGCAACTCTTCTACCCGAACGAGATCCGCTCCATGGACGAGCTCGACCTCGGCGATGCCATCGTCAAAGACAACGAACTGAAGATGGCCGTGCAGCTTGCCGAAATGGGCGCGGCCGATGAGTTCCATCCTGAAAACTATCGCGATGAAGTGGCCGACCGCACGCGCTCGCTGATTCAGCGGAAGATCGAAGGCGAAGAGATTACGTCGAACCTCGTCGAGGAGCCGAAGGCTCAGGTCATCGATCTGATGGAAGCGTTGAAGGCGAGTCTGGCGAAGCCGCGCGCGAAGTCGGCGCCGGCTGCTGCGAAAGGCAGCGGGCCGCGTCGCATCCCGGAAAAGGCGGAAGCGAAGAAAGCCGCTCCGCGGGCATCGGCGAAGGTGGCCAAAGCCGGATCGCGTTCGCGCTGAAACGACGGTCCGCTAAAATGGCGGCATGTCTTACTCAGTGCGGGAAGTCTCGGCGATGCTCGGGCTCTCCGCCGGACAAATCCGCGCCTGGGCCGCGCGCGGATTTCTGACGCCGGAACGCGACGGCGACGGCGATCTCCGCTTCGGCTTTCAGGACCTGGTCATCCTCCGCACCGCCGGCGAGCTGACGGCCGCGCACATTCCGACGCGCAAGATTCGCCGCGTGCTGGAAAGCGTCCGCGAGCAGTTGCCGGAAGGACGCTCCATCGCCGGCGTGCGCATCGCAGCGGACGGCGAGCGCGTGGTCGTTCGCGACGGCGACGCGGTCTGGAATCCGGAGTCAGGCCAGTCGCTCTTCGATTTTTCGATCGACGAGATCGCCGAGAAAACGAAGCCGATCGCGCTGGCGGCCGTGCGCGAAGCGAAGGCGAAGCAGGAGGATGATCTCGACGCCGACGCCTGGTACGAACTCGCTGCCGATCTGGAGCTGACTGATCCGGCGGAGGCACGCGCAGCGTACGAGAAAGCCGTCGCGCTCGATCCGTCGCATGTCGATGCGCACGTGAACCTCGGCCGACTTTTCCACGACGACGGCGCGCTCGAAGCGGCGGCAAAGCACTATCGCGCCGCGCTGCACGTCGATCCTGAGCATCCCGTCGCCGCCTTCAACCTCGGCGTCGCCCTCGACGACCTAGGCCGCTTATCCGAAGCCGCGGATGCCTATCGCCGCGCCATCGACCTCGATCCCGACAACGCCGACGCGCACTACAACCTCGCCGGCATCCTCGAACGCAGGGGCGACAAAGCGGGAGCCGTGCGGCATCTGACGCGGTACCGGACGCTGACGCGATAGCTACTCGCCAGATTTTTTCTCGTGCACATTCGCCGTGATTGGCGCACGCGGAGGGAGGGAGACCAGGCGCTCAGGATGTTCGAGCTCGCGCTCCTGCAAGTACCTGACGAGTGCACCGAGGTCGTTTCCAACCTCGTCCATCAGCTCCTGCCGGAGTGCGCGTGTCTCCGCGACGATCGGATCTTCCCAGGCCATATCAATTCATTATCACTTTCGCTATCGCCGTTGAGAAGGCAAACGGTTAGCAAGATTCAGCACGGAATCTTGCCAAAGCACAGACAAGAGTGTCTGTGCCACACCGCCACTTTCCCGCGTCAGCATTCGGGTAGCTACGGCAGGATTCGTGTGGCACAGACACTCTTGTCTGTGCTTGTGAGGCTTGGCAGAATCGGGCAAATCGCCGGCGACATCATTTCCAGATCGAATCGAGCAGCGGCGCTTTGAAGTACAGGTTGCCGACCTTCAACGAGTCGTCCTGGCCTTCGCTCGACCACGTGATTTGCTTCATGGTCACGAGCGCGATCTTTTTGTAGCGGCGGAAGTTCAGCTCGACGTAGAGCGGCGTGCCGTGGATCGCGTTCATCGACGTCGCCGTAGCGGGGGAGATGCCGCGGACGAATTCGTTGACGATGGCGCGGAGCTGCGGATTTTCGGGGATGCTGTCGGTCGTCCAGACGTCGATCCACGCTTCGGGACCGTAGACGAGGCGATAGCGGCGGGCGGCCATGCCTTTGACGGTGCCGGCGATGACCTGCGTTCCGGTCGGCGTCGCGGACTCCATGCCGCTTGTGGCGATCTTGTGCAGCGTCGCGCTGATCTGCGTGACCGGGACGTCGGTGTACATCCGCCCGAGCGGATTCTCGACCGTGACCGCGTTGGTGCCGTTGCGGGAGAAACCGTTCAGCCAGAACGTTTCCGCGCGCACGCCATTCGGATAGACGTGCAGCGTGACCGTGCCGAACTTGCCGAGGAAGGGGAAGGGCGTGGCGGGATTCGCTTCGAGCTCGAGGTGGTACGCGGGCGGCGGCGCGGCGTGGAGCGAGACGGCGATGAACGTGAGGAGGAGAAATCGTTTCAGCATCGGGAAATGAAAAAGGCGGCCGAAGCCGCCTTTTCTAGAACGTAGAGTCGAGGAACGGACGGAGCTTCTTCGAACGCGACGGATGGCGCAACTTGCGGAGCGCCTTCGATTCGATCTGGCGAATCCGCTCGCGGGTCACGTTGAACGAGCGGCCGACTTCTTCGAGCGTGTGCTCGGAACCGTCGCCGACGCCGAAGCGCATCTTGAGGACCTGCTCCTCGCGCGGGGTGAGCGTGCGCAGGACCTTGTTCGTCTGCTCTTTCAGGTTGGCGACGATCACGTGATCGATCGGCGAGATCACGCCGCGATCCTCGATGAAATCGCCGAGATGCGAATCTTCCTCTTCACCGATGGGCGTCTCGAGGGAGATCGGCTCCTGCGCGATCTTCATGATCTTGCGCACCTTGGCCACCGGCATATCCATCCGCTCGGCGATCTCCTCGGCCTGCGGTTCGCGGCCGAGTTCCTGCACGAGCGCGCGTGACGTGCGCGTGAGCTTGTTGATGGTCTCGATCATGTGCACCGGGATGCGGATCGTGCGGGCCTGATCGGCGATGGCACGGGTGATGGCCTGGCGAATCCACCACGTCGCGTACGTGGAGAACTTGTAGCCGCGGCGGTATTCGAACTTCTCGACTGCCTTCATCAGGCCGATGTTGCCTTCCTGGATGAGGTCGAGGAACTGCAGGCCGCGGTTCGTGTACTTCTTGGCGATGGAGACGACGAGGCGGAGGTTGGCCACGATCAGCTCCTGCTTGGCCTGATCGGCTTCCTCTTCGCCGGCGCGAATCTCGCGAATCGTGCGCCGCAGCTCGTCGTGCTGCGTGCCGTAGAACGTCTCCAGCTCCTGAAGCTTGTCGACGTACTTCTGCAGGCGGCGGCGATAGAAATCGCGGCGGGTCTTGTCCTTCTCGCGCTTGAGAGCCGCGTCGTCCTTGCGGACCATCGACGCCGTCTGTGCCAGCTCGTTGTCGATGTCCTTCAGCTTGTTGATCATGCGATTGCGCGTCTGCGGCGTGAAGTCGACCTGGCGCAATTCGGTGGCGAGCTCCACCGTCAGTTTTTCGACGGCGCGCTCGGTCTGCTTGAGCGTGCGCTCGGAGAGCTTCTTCGGCTCGAGCAGCTTGGTTTTCGCGTCTTTGATTTTCTTGTCGTGCTTGGCCACCTTCTCGAAGATAGCCATGATGTCGGCGATCTTGTTGACGGCGGCGAGAGGAAGCTTCGGCTCGCCGTTTTCGTCCGAGGCCACGGCGATGGTCTCGTCCTCCGGCATGGCCAGGTCGATCATCTCTTTGATGACGCGCGGATCCTTCTTGGCGCTCTCGTAGATCTTCAGGATCTCTTCGAGGATGATCCGGTTCTGGGAGAGGGCCTTGTAGACGCGGCGCTCACCTTTTTCGATGCGTTTGGCGATATCGACTTCGCCCTGGCGGTCGAGGAGCTTGACTGTTCCCATCTCGCGCAGATACATGCGCACGGGATCGTTGGTCTTGTCCACGATGCCGCTGTTGGCCGCGATGATGTCCTGCTGGACTTCTTCGCGCTGATCCATCTCCTTCTCTTCGATGGTGCCGTCGATGGTGACGATGGCCTTGGAAGAGGTGGGGAGAGGCTTCTCGGAATCCTCGACGACGTCGATGCCGAGGTCTGCGAAGCGGATGTAGATCTCATCGAGCTCTTCCGGAAGCGAGGTAATTTCCTCGGGGAGGGTCTCGTAGATCTCGTCGTAAAGCAGGAAGCCCTTCTCTTTGCCTACTACGATGAGCTGCTTTACTTCCGCGTATTTTTCTTCGACACTCAACTCGCCGACCCCCTCGTCAAAATTGGCTTCCTGTTCGAGATTCGCGCTCCGCAGGCGTGTCGTCATGTCGTTCTTTCGCTCCTCAGAACTATCGTCCGCAGAGGACACCAGCGTAATCGGTGGGGGACGATAATTATTTCGCTTCGTTCAACATACGGGAGATGCGCATCTTCTCCATGCTCAGCTCAGCCGCGCGATCCTCATCTCCCTGGCGCTGCGCCTCTGCGATGTCTCGTTGAATTTCCAGATTCCGACGTTCGAGGTACGAACGTTCCATCGGCCGAAGGTTTTCGTCGATGCGTTGGAGGGTTTGATCGTCGATGTCCTCGCTCAGTGAGAGCTCCGAGAGGAGATTGAGCTCGGCCTCGCCCCTAAGGTGGGTCGCAACTTCCTGAAAATCAATAGGCGCACCGGACATCAGGCTCTCTTTCATGATAGAAAAGAGCGTTTTGCCCGGTTCCTCGAAGTACTCCTCCCGAAGGCGCGCCAGGTGGGTCGCCGGCAGTTTTCCCTGAATCGCAGCGATGAGGATGGTCTTTTCGGCGCTGCCCGGCCGGCCCATCGGCTGACGCTCGCGGTCCGGCACCGTCGAGGCCTTGCCGCGCACGCGCGACCAGACGGTCTGGAACTCGAGGCGGAAGGCGTCGGCGATGCGTTGCGCGGCATCATTGCGGACGACCGGATCAGAAACGGCCGACAACAGCGGGATGAACTGCTCGACACGCTCCGACTTCTCGCGGCCGCTCAGTTTCGACACGTCGCCCGCCCACTCGCCGAGGCCGAATTCGAAGATGTCGGTGGCATTGCCGAGGAGCTCGAGGAAGCGGTCGACGCCGAACTTCTGCACGACCGTGTCGGGATCTTTCTCGCCCTGCAGATCGAGCGCGGACACGTTGAGGCCGGCCGCGAGCAGCACCGGCGCGGCACGCAACGTGGCGTTGCGGCCGGCGTTGTCGCCGTCGTAGGCGATGACGACGTTGGTGGTGTAGCGGCGCAGCAGCGAGGCCTGGCCGCTCGTGAGCGAGGTTCCCATCGACGCCACGACGCCCGGAACGCCGGCGTGATCGATGGCGATGGCGTCGAAATACCCTTCGACGAGGATGGCGCGGTCCTTCCGCCGCATCGCGTCCTTCGACCGATGCAGGTTGTAGAGCAGCCGCGATTTGTTGAAGACGTCCGACTCCGGCGAGTTGAGGTACTTCGGATCGCTGCCGTCGAGCGAGCGTCCGCCGAAGCCGACGATCGTGCCGCTCTCGTTGTGAATCGGGATGATCAGCCGATTCCGGAAGCGGTCGTAGTATCCGTTCCCGGTTTTCCTCGGCATGGCCAGCCCGACCGATTCGAGCTTCTTCTCGCCGTGCTTCCGCGACAATCGCGTGAGGATGTAGTCCCACGAATCGGGCGCATAGCCGAAGCCGTATTTGGTGATGATGTCCTGCGGCACGCCGCGCTCGTCGAGGTATCGCTTGGCGACGTTATCGCCCCATCCCAGCGCCTGATGAAAGGCCTCGGAAGCCTCGTCGAGAACTTCGAGCAGATCCTCTTTGTCCGACTCTTTCGCGGTCCGCTTTTTCTTCGGCAGCTCGATGCCGACGCGACCGGCCACGTGTTCGACCGCTTCCGGAAACGTGAAGCGCTCCGTCAGCGTGAGGAACTTGAAGACGTCGCCGCCAGTGCCGCAGCCGAAGCAGTAGAAAAGTCCCTTGCCGCGGTCCACCGTAAACGACGGCGTTTTCTCGCGGTGAAACGGGCAAAGGCCTTTGTAGCTTTTCCCCGCGAGCTTCAGCGGCGTGACCTGCGCAATGAAGTCGACGATGTCTGCCGCCTGGCGGACCTGGGCGATGACGTTGTCGTTGAGGTCGGAGAAGGACATGATTTTTCGCTAGTTCATCCTGATGCGAGCGAAGCGAACATCAGGATCTCCGGTGATACCGCGCCGCTGTAAATCGCAGCTCGCGCGGTTGCACCCGAGACACCGCTCCGCTTCGCTTCGCGGTGTGAACTGAAAGAACCTCACGACAGCACCGCAATCGTCGCCCCATCGCCGCCTTCGTTTTCCCCGCCGGGCCGCCACGATTTCACTGCCGGATGCTTGCGCAGGTGCTCGCGCAGAGCCGAACGAAGTTTGCCGGTACCGAAGCCGTGGATGATGCGCACGGCCTGCTTTCCTTCGAGCAGAGCGCGATCGAGAAAACGATCGGATTCATCGATCGCTTCGTCGACGCGTTGCCCGATGAGGTTGATTTCGGCGTCGACGGGTGCTTCGAGGCTGTCGGCTGTCGGCTGTCGGGTGTCGGAACGACGGGTGGGTTGTTTTGCCTGGCCGGACTCTTTTGGGACGAGATCCTTCACATCGACCGTCATCTTTCGCCCGTTCACGTTCAGCACCGCTTTCTTGCCGTCGATCGAGACGATCGTGCCGGTCACCTTGAACGAACGATGCTCCGCTTTTTCGCCGACGTGAACGTCGCGCTGTTCCGACGGGAGAAAGTCGAGGGCCTTGTCGACCGGTTTCGTCAACGTGCGGACGATCTCCGCGGCGTTGACGTTCGCGCGCGCGTTGCGGTCGGACTCGCGCAGGTTCTTGATCTCGGCGGCGACCTGGCGCTGCACGTCGTCGCGAAGGCGGTCGAGCTCTTCGCGGAACGAATTGCCGACGCGGCTGCGTTCTTTTTCGAGCTTCGCGCGTTCCGCGGTGACCGCTTCGCGTTCCGATTCCAGTTGCGTTCGCAACGCCGATGCTTCGTCGCGCGCGGCCAGCACCTCGGACATCTTCTTCTGCAACTCGGCGATCAGCGAGTCGGTCTCGCCGTAGCGGTCGCCGAGGTGTTCGCGGGCGCGGTCGATGATCGAGGGTGGGAGGCCGATCATCTGTGCGACGTCGATGGCGCGGCTGCGGCCGGGGATGCCGGCGATCATGCGATAGGTTGGCGCGGCAGTCGCGGCATCGAACTCCATCGACGCGTTCACGATGCGTTTGTCATTGACCGCGAAACTCTTCAGCGCGGAGAGATGCGTAGTCACGATCATCAGCGCGCCGGTATCGAGCAGGTGCTCGATCACCGCCGTCGCGATCGCCGAACCTTCCTCGGGATCGGTTCCCGATCCAAGCTCGTCGAGCAGCACGAGCGAGCGATCGGTGGCGCGTTCGAGGACGCGGCGAAGGCGAACCAGATACGCGGAAAACGTCGACAGATGTTCGAGCACGCTCTGGTCGTCGCCGATCAGAACGTGGAAGTCGTCGACGATCGGAATCGTCGTTCCGTCGGCGGCCGCAACCGGCAGGCCGCTCATGGCCATGGCCACGAGCAGGCCGGTGGTCTTCAGCGCGACGGTTTTGCCGCCCGCGTTCGGACCGCTGATCACGAGCGCGGTGCGTTCGCGATCGAGCTTTACCGAGATCGGGATGACCTTGCGCTCCGACGGCTCCTCTCCAAACGCCTCGGCGCGCGCCGGCGCGAGACACTCATCGAGCAGCGGATGCCGCCCTTCGATGACTTCGAGATTGTGATCGTCGTTGAAGATCGGCCGCGACGCGCCAACCAGCGAGTGGAACTGCGCGCACGCCTGCAGCGCGTCGAACTCGCCGCCGACGCGCGCCGCGTCGCGAATCGGATCCGCTTCGTCGGCGATGGCGGCGGAAATGAAGCGAGTGATGCGCGCGATCTCTTCGCGCTCCTGGATGAGCAGGTCAGCGAGGTCGTTGTTCAACTCGATGGCCTGCATCGGTTCGATGAAAAATGAGGCGCCGGAGCCGGAGCGCTCGTGCAGGATTCCGGTGACGGCGTTGCGGTGATCGGCGCGGACGGGAATGCAGTAGCGATCGCCGCGCATGACCACGAGCGGTTCCTGGATCGCATCGGCGGCGCGCGACATCACGTCGTTCAGCACGCGCTGAATCGCCGATCGCTTTCCCTGCATCCGCTGGCGGATCGCGCGCAATTCTGCCGAGGCCTCTTCGCGCAGCTTGCCGTCGTTCGTGAAGTACTTGTTGAGTTTTGCGATCAACTCGCCGAGGTCGGGGATGTCGTGCGCGTGCGTGGCGAGGCGGGGGAAGGTGTCGGTGCGGAGGAACGTCTCGCGAATTGCCTGCGTGGCGCGCACGCTGCGAAGCACGATCCACGATTCATCGATGTCGAGGATGGAGTCGCGATTGAGCAACGGCGCGACGTCCGTCAATCCCGCCAGCGGCAACAACCCCTCGGTCAAAACGAAGCGCACCATCTCCGCGAGGTCGGCCTGCGCCGCTTCGCATTCCGCGAGCGTGCGCAACGGCCGGCGCTGCGCGATGCTGGCCTTGCCGAGCGTGCTCTTAGCTTCCATCGCGATTAACGTGAGGACGCGGTCGAGCTCGAGTTGTTGAAGAGGGATGGGGTTCACGCAAAACTGCTAGACGTGAGGGGGTGGCGGGCTATTCCGAAGCATCGCGAACAGGATCAGCCGCTGCATCTTGCCGCAGCACAGACAAGAGTGTCTGTGCCACATTCATCCTGCCGAGTTGCGCGATTGCCGTTTATCGGGAGAGCCAGTGTGGCACAGACACTCTTGTCTGTGCTGGTGAGGCTCGGGACGACTTAGCAATCGATACATACAAAACGACCCGCGTTTCCGCGGGTCGTTTGGATCAGTAACCTGTACGACGTTCTTCGGCGAGTTTCCGCAACACTTTCTTCCGCGCCGCGATCGCTTTTCTCTTACGCTTCATGCTCGGCTTTTCGTAATGCTGTCGTTTTTTCAACTCGGAGAGGATTCCCGACTTCTCGCATTTCCGTTTGAACCGGCGAAGCGCGTTTTCAAAGCTCTCGTCCTCTTTGACGTGCACCAGAGGCAATCCCAATCCCCCCCTTCTGTGTAGCGGTAACGTGGGTCGTGATTCTAAGGAGCGCCGCGGTTCCGGGTCAATCGGTCGACAAACGGAGCTGCGGCAGGAGATCGAAACGAGGGCGAAGCGCCGCTCCATTCCGGTCGATCGTGAATTTTGTAACCTTCTGAAGGGTGGCCGCTTGCGGGTTTGGATGTCGCTAATAACTATACGAGGAGGTGCTCGACCCTCGAAATGATCGCATCCAGCGCCACCTGATTTTCACCCCCCTCGGGGATGATCAGGTCGGCATGCCGCTTCGACGGCTCGACGAATTCTTCGTGCATCGGACGGACCGTGGTGAGGTACTGATCGATCACCGATTTCAAACTCCGCCCGCGCGATTCGATGTCGCGCGTGAGCCGCCGCAGGAAGCGAATGTCCGGCGGCGTGTCGACGAAGAGCTTGATGTCGATCCGCTTGCGCAGCTCCGGTTCGGCCAGCACGAGGATGCCTTCGACGATGACCACCTTGCGCGGCTCGACGCGTTGCGTCTTCTCCAGGTTGCGCGAGTGCGTGGCGAATTCGTAGACCGGCACTTCGACCGACGATCCTTTCGCCAGAACATCCAGATGCCGCACCAGGAGCTCGGTTTCGAGCGAATCGGGATGGTCGAAGTTGATCTGATGCCGCTGCTCGGGCGAGTAGCCGTCGAAGTTGCGGTAGTACGAATCGTGCGAAATCCACTCGATGCGGTCTTTGCCGACGCGGTCGTAAATCGCGCGCGCCACGGTGGTCTTGCCCGATCCGGTGCCGCCGGCGATGCCGATGATCACTGGCGTCTTCATGGTCCGGACTGCTCTTCCAGTTCGTTCTCCGTCATGAACTCCGACGGGTTGTCGTTGCCGCACGTGTTGCAGATGACGGACGTCAGTTTCCCGTTCGGTCCGAATTCGAACTGATACGTCGGCGTCTCACACTCGAGGCAGATGAGGTACTCCGGCTCTTCCATGGAGGCGAAGAATACATTGAAGAGTGAAGGGTGAAGAGTGAAGAGTGAAACTTGCCGTTTCTCCATTCACTCTTCACTCTTCACTCTTTCGTTGCGCGCTTCCTGGGCTTGCACGCTGCTGATGCTCGGCTGAACGAAGTGCGTCTGATTCGTTTCGTTGTCGACGACCGAGGCGTAGATGTACGTGTCCGGCGCGCTCGTTTCGACGAGGACGGTGAAATCGTCGCCCTTGGTGATCATCGGAAAAAGCGATTGCAGCGACGTATGCACAAGTGCGTTCGCGGATACGCGGTAGCGGGTGACGGCCACGTTGCGGCCGCCGCGTTGCAGCGCCAGCGTGAAGATCGCCTCGTGTTCGCCGAGGTTGGCGAGACCGACGTTGGTGCGGAAGGTGTCGCTGAAGGAGAGGCCGCTCAGCGCGCGCAGCGGCGAAAAGTACGTGGCGCTGTCGGTGATGGCGATCGGCTCGGGTCGGGTGATTTCGGCGTCGTGAATGCCGTAGACCGTCGCGGCCACGCGCACGGAGCGCGTGCTTTCAATCGTGGTGATCTTCAGCGGCGAGAGCACCTCGGTCATCCCGAACCCCGAGGCCACGATGTCGCTGAAGTGCTGCGCGGCGCCAGGAGCGATGGTGATGAAGATGAACGGTTGATCTGGCGCCGTCGGCAACGACAGCATCACGTTTGCTTCGAAACGCGAGTCGTTGAAGAGATCGACGTCGGTTTTCCAGCGCACGTTGTTCATGCCGACGATGCTGCCGACGATCGGCACCAACACGCTCACGTTCGGCGCTTCGGCAGCCGCGGCGCCTGCCGCGGCCAGGAGCAGGAGAACTGCTGTGAGCACGCGCGCCATGTCGTTCGTGGGACGAAGCCCGATCGTTGCACGTTTCACGCGAAGTGAGGGCGGACGAGCCGCCGCGCCACGACCATGAGTTTTTGAACACGAGTGAGCGACAGCCGCTTCCGAAGCACGATCAGTGGATCGCGGCGCAGTTTGGCGAGCACCGTGGCGTAAACGCCTCCCATCAGCAGTGTCGGGAAGCGCGCATCGAACGACAGCTCGCCGACGAGCGGCTCGGCAGCGTTGAAGTACGACATGGCCCGCTCGATCTGGAACTCGATGAGCTTGCGCATCGCGGCAGTTTCTTTCCGATCGAAGAGATCGCGCTCGGTAACGCCGAATCGCCGCAGTTCCTCCTGGGGCAGATATACGCGGTCGCGATCGAGATCGTCGCCGACGTCGCGCGTGACGTTCGTCAACTGCAGCGCCGTGGCGAGATTACGGCCGTAATCGATCGCGGCCGGAGTGCGATAGCCGTAAATCGCGAGCGAGATGTCGGAGATCGACGACGCCACCAACTCGCAGTAGCCGAGAAGGTCGGCGAAGGTTTCGTAGCGCGTTTTGGTCATGTCCTGACGGCAGCCGTCGATGAGCGCGACGAACGCGCTTTTCGGAATCGCGAAATGCTGCAGCGCGTCGGCGAGAGCGAGCGTGATCGGATGCGATGGATTGCCGGCGTACGTCGCATCGAGCTCGCATTGCCATGCGGCGAGTCGATCGAGGACGGACTGCGGCGAGTCGCTGGGCTCGTCGGCGATGTCGTCCGCCCAGCGGCACCACGCGTACGCGGCGTAGACCGCGCGTCGTTTCACGCGCGGCAGGAATCGAAATCCGACCGAGAAATTCGCGCCGTAGCGATGGGCGATGTCGCGGCAGAACGCGTACGCCTCATCCACCGTCGGCGAAACCGGCATCGGAAGCGCCTCGCTTGTCATCGCACCTCAACCGGCCCGAGCGGCGGGACTTTCATTTCGGTATCGCGCGAGCGGCACCAGTGCGGACCCGGTTTGTGCTGGCAGCGCCCCTCGTGCTTCCACACGCGCCGCACCACCGGCGATAGCAGCGACTTCCACCACGTGCTGCGATGCCAGCCGCTCAGATAATGATGAAAGTCTTTCGCGCGGGCCGCCTGGCGGACGAACATCGACAATCCGAAATTGCCGCCGGTCTCGTACAGAAATCGATTGACGAGACTGGTCTGCTGCTTTGCGCCGAGCTCCGACTTCCACAGCTCGTCGTAATCGCGCTCTTCGAGAATGCTGCGCGCCGCGAGCGAGCCGCTGGTCAGCGCGTAGCGAATGCCGAGGCCGAAGAGGTAATCCTGAAATCCGGCGGCCTCACCGACGAAGCGCGCGCCATTCGATGTCGCCGCATGCTTGAGATGAAAGTTCATGTACGAGTAGCCGGTGCGCGCGTCCGCCGGCACATCGAAATGATGCAGCCGCTGCGCCGCGGCCAGCGAGTGATCGAAATACGAATCGATCTGCTTGAAGTCCGCCACGATCGCGCATCCGAACGTGGCCACGCCGTCGAGGATGAACAGGTACGAATAGCCGCCCGGAGCGAGTTTGTGGTTGAAGTAGACGTCGATGCGCTCCGGGGTGTCGGGTGTCGGGTGTCGGGTGTCGGAGTTTGGTTCGTGCAGATGATTGCTCCGACTCCCGACTCCCGACTCCCGACGTCCTACGCGCCAAGTCATCTCCTTCGCCAGCCCATCCGGCGAAGCAGGCCCGGTGGCGACGATATTCGCTTGATCGGGCGTCAATCGGCTGTTGAAAATCACCTTCGCGCCGGCGCGCTGCGCCTGCGCCAGGAGGCCGCGGTCGAGCGTGCCCTCCTCGGCGCCACGATGGATGAACCAGCCGTACGGCTCCTTGCTGCGGATCACGCGCGCCGAGTTTTTGTGATCGTAGAACGTCGCCCAGTCGGCGGCGCGAAAGTAAAAATTGCGCTCGATGCCGAGGCGGTCGAGAAAGGCGGGGACGGGCTCGGATTCGGAGGCGCCTTCGATGATCTGCAGGTCGCCGATGAAGCGCGTGCCGACGTCGCGTTTCGCCTCATGAACCTCCACCTCGCGGCCGGCGCGGGCGAGGATGATGGCCGCCGCCAGACCGGACGGTCCGGCGCCTGCGATCCGTATCAGCCCATGATTCTGCACAGTCGCGGTATGGTACCGCGCCGTTTCGGCGCGAATTCCGCAGTAGGCTGCACGCCCGTCATCGATGACCACCGACGCTACGCCACCTGACGTTCCCGCGAAGAAGAAGCCGCGCGCTGCCGGCTTCGCCGTGCTCGTCGCCGCCGGAATCCTGCTCAGCCGCATCGCCGGCCTGATTCGCGTCCGCGTCTTCGCCCACTACCTCGGCAATTCGCCAGCGGCGGGCGCGTACAACGCCGGCCTCAAGATCCCGAACTTCCTGCAGAACCTTTTCGGCGAGGGCGTCCTCTCGGCATCGTTCATCCCGGTCTACGCGAGGTTGATCGCCGAGGATGATGACGAGATGGCGGGACGCGTGGCCGGCGTGATCCTCTCGCTTCTCGGGGTCGTCGTCATGGGGATCGTCACGATCTGCGTCTTCATCACGCCGTGGATCATCGATCTCATCGCGCCCGGCTTTCAGGGCGAGGTCCGGCTGCTGACGATCCGCATCGTGCAGATTCTCTTTCCCGCCACCGGACTTCTCGTTTTCTCCGCCTGGTGCCTCGGCGTTCTGAACAGCCACCACAAATTCTTTGTGTCGTACGTCGCGCCGGTGGTCTGGAACGCGGCCATGATCGCGACGCTGGTTTTCTTCGGCACGCGTACGACGCAGAGCGGGCTGGTGATCGCGCTCGCCTGGGGAACGGTCGTCGGAAGCGCGTTGCAGTTCGGGATTCAGATCCCGTTCGTTCTGAAGTACGCGCCGCGCATCAAACTGTCGCTGCAGACGTCGTTGCCGCACGTCCGCACGGTCATCCGCAGCTTCGGGCCGGTCGTCGTCAGCCGCGGCGTGGTGCAACTGAGCGGCTATGTCGATCAGATCATCGCCAGTTGGCTCGGGACGGCGGCGGTGGCCGGTTTGTCGTACGCGCAGACCATCTACTTCCTGCCGATCAGCCTTTTCGGGATGTCCGTTGCCGCCGCCGAGTTGCCGCAGATGTCGGGGGCGCTCGGCACTGAAGAGGAGGTCAACGTCGCGCTGCGCAAACGGCTCGAGCGCGGACTGCGTCAGATCGCCTTCTTCGTCGTGCCGACGGTGACCGCGTTCATTTTCATCGGACGCGTTCTCGTCGCGGCGCTCTACCAATCCGGTCAGTTCCACAGCGATGACACGCTCTACGTCTGGTACATCCTCGTCGGCTCGACCTTCGGCCTGCTCGCGGTGACGCTCGGCCGGCTTTACTCTTCCGCGTTCTACGCCTTGCGCGATCCGAAAACGCCGCTGCGTTTCGCGATGGTTCGCGTGACGTTGACCGCAGTCCTCGGCCTGCTGTTCGCGTTTCCGTTGCGGCCATACATCATCGATCTGATCACGCTGCTGCATATGCCGGTGCCGAATCTGCCCGAGGGATCGAAGCTCCTCGGCGTGATCGGACTGACCGCATCGGCAGGAATGGCAGGCTGGATCGAATTCGCCCTGCTCCGCCGCGCGCTGGCCCGCCGCATCGGCAGCGTCAAACTCGCGCCGTCATTCCTCGGCCGGCTCTGGATCTCGGGACTGGTCGCCGCGATCGCCGGCGTGGCCTGCCATCTCTACCTCGCGCCGCTGATCGCGCCGCATCTCCCGTTCCGCCACATCAGCGAAGCGATCGTCGTGTCGGGCGTATTCGGAGTCGTCTACTTCGCCGCCGCGATCGTTCTCGGTATCCCCGAAGCGCGCGCAACGCTGAAGCGGTTTACGCGGCGCTAGCGTCCCGGTTCTTCTTGCGGCGCTTCTTGTGGAACCATCTTCATCAAACGTTCGATGTCCACGAACTTGGAAGCGTCACAATAAATATCGATTCCCATGGGTCGACCACTCTTGTCGAAGTCGATGACGAACCCGTCGTAGATTTCCTCCGATTCATCGTACTCACCCTCTCGAAAGTCGATGGTCAATGCATCGGAGTCTTTGAAATAGATGATTTCCATCGTCGCCTCCATCTGCGTAATCTGCGGATAAAACCTCGTCCGCAGATTTACGCAGATTTACGCAGATTTACGCAGATGGAGGATACCTCGGTGTGTCTGACACCATTCTTGCTACGATGCTGTTCGCGTGAGCGAGCATCCCTCCATCGACAATCCGCAACCGATGCAGCCGCTGGGGTTACCCGGCGTCGCGGTTGCTGACACCGATGTCGACCCTCGCGAATCGATCCTTGAGGTGAAGAACCTGCGCACCTCATTTCCTACTGCTGGTGGATTCGTGCACGCGGTCGACAACGTCTCCTTCAACGTTCGCAAAGGGGAGGCGCTGGCGCTGGTCGGTGAATCGGGATGCGGCAAGAGCGTCACCGCCATGTCGATCATGCGGCTCGTCGCGCCGCCGGGACGGATCACGGCGGGCGAGGTGCGGTTCAAGGGAAAGAACCTGGCCGACCTCTCCGAGCGTGAGATGCGGACCGTGCGCGGGAACGACATCGCCATGGTTTTTCAGGAGCCGATGACGTCGCTGAATCCGGTGTTCAAGATCGGCGCGCAGGTTGCCGAAGCGGTGCGCATCCACAACAAGGTCTCGAAGAAAGAGGCGTGGAAGCGGGCGGGGGAGATGCTGGAGCTGGTCTCGATTCCCGATCCGATCAAGCGGCTCGACGACTATCCGCATCAACTTTCCGGCGGCATGCGGCAACGCGTCATGATCGCCATGGCGCTTTCGTGTGATCCCGAACTGCTGATCGCCGACGAGCCGACCACCGCACTCGACGTCACCATCCAGGCGCAGATCATGGAGTTGCTCGCGTCGCTGCAGCAGCGGCTCGGACTGGCCATCCTGCTCATCACGCACGACCTCGGCGTCGTCGCTGAATTCTGCGAACGCGTCGTGGTCATGTACACCGGACGCGTGGTCGAAGAGTCGCCGGTCCGCGAGCTCTTCGCCACGCCCGCGCACCCGTACACGCGCGGACTTTTGAAATCGCTGCCGAGCGTCAGCGCGGGCGATCCGTCGGCATCCAACCGCCTGCCGACGATCAAAGGGATGGTCCCGCCGATCTCGAATCTGCCGCGCGGCTGCAAGTTCAATCCGCGCTGCCCCGACGTGATGGACATCTGCCTCGGCAACGAACCGGCGCGGATGATCGTGTCGCCGGGACATGACGCGCGCTGCTATTTGCATGGGGATGAAGCGGATCCGGAGAGGGTGGAGAAGAGCTGAAATGTTGAATGTTGAATGTTCAATGTTGAATGTTGAATGCCGCGGGGAACGAACCTCGAGGCGCAGCTCATTCAACATTGAACATTCAACATTGAACATTGAACATTCGCCTTTCGAGGGGCAAGCATGACCGACAAACCCTTCGTCCCCGGCGATGACAAAGTCTCTCCCGCCATCACCGGCGGCCTGCAACTGCCGGCGGACCAGACGGCGCGCGAGCGCAATCCGGAGACGAAGGCTTCGCACGATCCAGACGAAACGAGCGGATCGCAGCAGACGCCTGTCGTTCCCCTGGGCACCGGCGAGCCGCTGCTCGTCGTGCGCGATCTCAAGAAGTACTTTCCGGTGAAACGCGGCGTTCTGGCGCGCGTCGTGGCGCAGGTCAAAGCAGTCGACGGCATCAGCTTCGGCGTCAGCCGCGGCGAGACGCTCGGTCTCGTCGGCGAATCGGGATCAGGTAAGACCACCGTCGGACGCTGCATCCTCCGTCTCATCGAACCTACCTCGGGCAGTGTCGAGTTCGAAGGGCAGGACGTTCTCGCCCTTGGCTCGGGCGACATGCGACGCATGCGGCGCAACATGCAGATCGTGTTTCAGGATCCGTACGCATCGCTGAATCCGCGCATGACCGTGGCCACGATCATCGCCGAGCCGCTCATCGTGCACGGCGGGATGTCGTCGCACGATCGCGACGCGCGCGTGGCGCAGCTCCTCGAAACCGTCGGACTCAGTCCCGACTATCGCAAACGTTACCCGCACGAATTCTCCGGCGGACAGCGGCAGCGCATCGGCGTTGCGCGGGCGCTGGCGACCAATCCGAAATTTCTCGTGCTCGACGAACCGGTCTCCGCGCTCGACGTCTCCGTGCAGGCGCAGGTCGTCAATCTGTTGCAGGACCTCCAGGAGCAACTCGGCCTGACGTATCTCTTCATCGCCCACGACCTCTCCGTCGTCGAGCACATCTCCAGCCGCGTGGCCGTCATGTACCTCGGCAAGGTCATGGAGCTGGCCGGCCGCCGCGAGCTTTACGCCGATCCGCTGCATCCATACACGAAGGCGTTGCTGTCCGCGGTGCCGATTCCCGATCCGACGCGACACAAGAGCCGCATCATCCTCAGCGGCGACATCCCCACGCCGCTCAATCCGCCGAGCGGATGCGTCTTCCACACCCGCTGCCCGATCGCGCAGTTCCCGATCTGCAAGGACGTCGTGCCGCCGCTCATCGAGCACAAGCCAGGTCAGTTCGCAGCCTGTCACTTCGCGGGCGAGGCAGTTCCGGCGGGGACGACGTTGCCGTCGTGATTACCAGGGGTTAGCAGGATCAGTCAGTTCATCTTGCCCAAGCACAGACAAGAGTGTCTGTGCCACACAAGCCTTACCGGCGGTGCCGGTGTGGCACAGACACTCTTGTCTGTGCTGGTGAGGCTCGGGATGCGTGAAACGATGGACGCGGCTGCGGTTCGCGCAGGCCGCCAGAGTTAACCTTCGACGTTTTGCGGCGTCAAACGTAGTACGCGGAAGCAAGTTCGAAAGATTGAATGGTGGCGGAGCTTTGAGCAATCGACGGTGCCGGCCGTGTCGGCCTGCGGCTACAATGCGCGCGCCGAAATCGGGTCCGCCTCGCCAACGAATGGCGGGGGCGAGCGCACGAAACAATCCCCATAATGTTGCGTAGAAGAGGCGTGTCCAGGAGGGTTTACATGAATTTCGCTGTACGACGGTTGCTGATCATTGCCTGTGTTGCGAGCGCGCTGCCGCTCTTCGCGCAGACGACGAAAAAGACTACGACATCGACGACGCCGCAGCCGGTTACCGTGACCACCAGTCCGTCCGGTGCTCCGGTCGATGTCCCCCCGGCGGATCAGGCACCGACCGTGAGTGTGTCGGCCGCCACCGACCAGGACGTCAACAACGCGCGCGCCTTGCGGTTGACGCTCGATGACGCCATCCACACGATGCTGCAGAAGAACATCGGCGTGCAGATTCAGCGCTACGACCTGCAGATGTCGGCCGAGGGCGTCATGGGCGCGTACAGCATCTTCGATCCATTCGCCGGCGCCACGATCAGCAAGACCAACAGCCAGAATCCGGCCCTGAACGCCTTCAGCTCCAGCGGCGGCGGGACGACAAACGCGAATGCCTTCCTGCGCGACGTCATCCCCACCGGCGGCTCGTTCGAGCTCTCGACGAACAATCAGCGCTTCACGCGCAGCGGCAACGGCACGACCATCAGCCCCGGATTCTCGTCGGATCTCGGCTTCATTTTCAATCAGCCGCTGGCGCGTAACTTCGGCGTCGACGTCACCCGCCGCAACATCACCATCGCCCACAACAACCTCGGCATCAGCCGCGAAGCCTTCCGCGGCGTGCTGCTGGACAGCACCTCGGCGGTCGAGCAGGCCTACTACGACCTGATTTACAGCCGCCGCTTCGTCGACGTCGTCAAGGAAGCGCTCTTCCTTGCCCGCGACCAGTCGCGCATCACGCAGATCCGTATCGACGTCGGCGCGTCCGCGCCGCTCGACATCCTCCAGCCGCGCGTGCAGATCGCGACCGGTGAGGAGAACCTCATCACCGCCGTCGCCAACGTCCGCGCCGCCGAAGACCGGCTGCGCGCGCTGCTGAATCTTCCGCCCGAGGATTGGGACCGCCCGATCATTCCGACGGACACGATCGGTTACACGCCCTTCAGCATCAACGTCGAAGAGTCGGTGGCCAAGGCGTACGAACTTCGCCCCGAGGTGAAGGAAAACGCGCTTACGACCGCCAACCGCCGCGTCACCTATCAATACGCGCGCAATCAGGTTCTTCCGCAGTTCGATCTGAACCTCGGATACAACGTTTCGGGCGCGGCGGGCACGTTTGTCACGCCGACGCCGGGCGTCAACAACACCGGCTTCACCGACGCCGTGCAGCAGGTTTTCCGCAACGACTTCCCGGGATGGAACGTCGGATTCACCATCGGCGTGCCGGTCTTCAACTTCGGTGCACGCGCCGAAAAGAACCGCGCCCGTCTGGACCTTCAGGCCTCACAGATCACCGAGGCGCAGACGCGGCAGAACATCGCCGTCGACGTTCGCGCCACGGCGCGCGCGGTCGACACCGCGGCGAAGCAGATCAGCGCTACGCGTACCGCGCGTGAAGCCGCCGAGGAGAACGTCAACGCTGAGCGGAAACGCTACGAAAACGGCATGAGCACCAACTTCCAGGTCCTGCAGATTCAGCAGCAGCTTTCCGACGCACGCGCGAACGAGCTGCAGGCGCTGGTCGGCTACAACAAGGCCGTGGCCGCATATCACCGCGCCGTCGGCGACCTTCTCGACACCCGCAACATCAGCGTTGACGAACCGAAGGTCGAGGAACCATCGATCTTCTCGCAGTTTAATCGTTACAATTGGCTCAACTTCTCGTCCCACGACACTGCACCTCAGGAGAAATGAGCCATGACGACTGGTCAGGATAACGCCATCGCTACGCCCGCCCCCGGCGGCGAACCGACGCCGAATTCGTTTCAACGCATCATCGGCGTGCTGGTCTCGCCGAATGCGACATTCGCCTCGATCGCCCGCCGGCCGGACTGGGTCGTTCCGCTGGTGTTACTCCTGCTCGTCGCTCTGGCTGCCGGAATCGTCATGGCGCCGCGCGTCGATTTCGCCGCTCCCGCCCGCGAGGCGATGGAGCAAAACAAGAACGTGTCGCAGGAACAGATCGACAAAACGGTGCGCATGTCCACGGCCATCGGCAAGGTGTTTACGTACATCTCGCCGGTACTGAGCCTGATCGGACTGCTCGTGATCTCCGGCGTCTGCCTGCTCGCCTTCCGCATCTTCGGCGGCGAAGGCGATTTCAAGCAGGCCTTCTCCGTAACGTGTTACTCCTCGATACCAAGCATCATCAAAACCATAGTGACTCTGATCGTCATCGTCGCCAGAGGCGGGATCGTGCACCCGCAGGCGCTGGCGACGATCGTCCGTTCGAATCTAGGATTTCTCGTCGACTACAAGACGAACCCGATGGCGTTCGCGCTGCTCTCCTCATTCGACATCTTCTCGGTGTGGTTCCTGGCGCTGATGATCATCGGCTTCTCGTATGTCGCACGCGTGTCGAAGGTGAAAGCGGCCGTGACCATCATCAGCCTCTGGGTCCTCGTGCTCCTGTTGAAACTGATCGGCCCCGCGCTCCAGTCGATGCGTGCCAATAAATGAAGAAGACTCTCATCATCATCGGCGCGATCGTTCTGGTCGCGGTCATTATCTTTGCGAGCGTTCGCGGCGGCGGGTCGAAAGGCGAACCTGTCTACGTCGAGCCGGTCACGCAGCGCAACATTCAGGCGATCGTCACCGCACCGGGCGAGGTTGACCCGAAAGTCAAGGTCAACATCAGCGCGTACATCATCGGAAAAATCGAGAAGCTCTACTTCAAGGAAGGCGACTCCGTAAAGAAGGGTGAACGCCTCGTTGATCTCGAAAGAACCGCCTATCAGGCCGCGTATTCACGCGCCGCTGCTGCGGTCTCGAACAGCCGCATCGAAGTGGCGCGCGCGAAGACGAACGTGGCCACGACCGAATTCGCGTACAAGCGCGCCCTCAATCTCAGGCAGCAGGGAATCCAGGCGCAGGAATTGTTCGATCAGGCCCGGCAGAGTCATGACAACGCCGTGGCCGCGTACGAATCCGCAAACCAGGGCGTGGCGCAGGCGCAGGCGCTGTTGCAGCAGGCCCAGAACGATCTCGATCACACCACCATCCTTTCTCCGATGAATGGTCGCGCCGTTCAGCTCAACGCACACGAGGGCGAAGTGGTCATCCCCGGCACGATGAACAATCCCGGCTCGGTGATCGCCGTGATCGCCGACCTCTCCGAAATCCTCGTCGAAGCCGACGTAGGCGAGACCGAGATCACCGGCATCCGTCTGAACGAGCCGTCGAAGGTTCACGTCGACGCCATTCCGGACAAAGAGTACGAAGGTCACGTCGCCGAGATCGGAAGCTCCGCCGCGCTCAAACAGGGCACCGGCGCCGGCATGCGCTACTTCAAAGTGAAGGTGCAGTTCGACAATCCCGACGACCGCCTCCGTCCCGGCATGACCGCGCAGGTTTCGATCATCACCACGACCTCGGGCAGCGCGTTGTCGGTTCCGATTCAGAGCGTCGTCGAGCGCGTTCCGCCGTCGCTGGCGAAGTCCAAAACCGGCACCGACGACGAGGATGAGAACGCGCCGAAGTCGAAGTACGTCTTCGTCGTCAAAGACGGCAAAGTGAAGATGACCGAGGTCAAGACGGGGGTGAGCGACACCACGCATGTGGCGCTCGTTTCCGGAGTTTCGAAGGACGACAAGGTCGTTACGGGTCCATTCCGCACGTTGAAGAAACTGAAAGACGGCGATTCCGTAGAAGTGACGAAAGAAGAGTCCAAGACTCCTCAAAACGGGACGGCCTCAAAGTGAACGGAAACGGTAACGGGAACCACCTCATCGAAATGCGCGAGCTGACGCGCACCTATCAGCTCGGCCCGCAGGACATTTACGCACTTCGCGGCGTCGACCTCATCATCGACCATGGCGAATACGTCGCCATCATGGGTCCGTCGGGATCGGGCAAGTCGACGCTGATGAATATCGTCGGCTGTCTCGACCGCCCCTCGGCCGGCCAGTACATCCTCGACGGCACGCCGGTCGAATCGATGGACGACGACGCGCTGGCCGCGGTGCGAAACAAGAAGATCGGATTCGTTTTTCAGACCTTCAACCTTCTCTCGCGCACCACCGCGCTGCAAAACGTCGAGCTGCCGCTGGTCTACGCGAAGATCGGCCGCGCCGAACGCCGCGAGATGGCCGAGGAGGCGCTCTCCAACGTTGGCTTGAAAGACCGCATGAATCACCAGCCGAACGAGCTCTCCGGCGGCCAGCGTCAGCGCGTGGCCATAGCTCGCGCCCTGGTCAACAAGCCGTCGCTGCTGCTCGCCGACGAGCCGACGGGGAACCTCGACTCGCAGACCGGCCGCGAAATTCTCGACCTCTTCCGCGAGCTGTCGTCGCGCGGCAACTCCATCATCATGGTCACGCACGAAGACGACGTCGCCCAGGAAGCGCAGCGCGTCATCCACATCCGCGACGGAAAGATTGTCGTCTGAGCTAAGCTGACGGCCGGATGTTCTTCGAAAACGTCAAGATCGCTCTTCGCGCCATCGGCGCCAACAAGATGCGGTCGATCCTCACCGTCCTCGGCGTGATGATCGGCGTGGCCGCCGTCATCGCCGTCGTCTCGCTCGTGCAGGGGATGCAGTATCAGATCTCGTCGCAGCTCGAGAACATCGGCGCAACCTTCGTTCGCGTCATCCCCGACTTCTCCTCGTCGCGCGGAAATCCGTTCCTGCCCATTCCTTCGCTCACGTTCGACGACGCGCTGGCCATCCGCCGCGGCGCCACGGCGGTGCGCGATTTCACGCCGATCTTCCAGGCGAACGTGGCCATGAAAAATGGCGACACGCGCCACGACGCCACGCTCTACGGCGTCAATCAAAGCTATCCCGACGTGGCCCGGCAGTTCGTCGATCACGGCCGTTTCTTCGGCACGCTCGACGAGGAAGCCAAGAAACGCGTGTGCGTCCTCGGCACGGAAGCGGCGCGGCAACTCGGTCTCAACGACGCCGTCGGCAAAGACATCCGCCTCGACGACAACAACTTCACCGTCATCGGCGTGATGGAGAAGCGCGGCTCGTCGATCGGCGGCGATCCCGACGACGTGGTCTACATCCCATTCGCCACCGCGCAGATGCTCTACGGACCCGACCGCATGCAGCATCTCCCGATCGCGCTGCAGGTCCGCACGCGCGAAGACATCGACCTCGCCAAGGAGCAGGTGCGCGACATCCTGCGCGTCCGCCATCACCTGAAAAAAGGGCAGCCGGACGACTTCCAGATCACCTCGCAGGAAGAGCTGATGAAGACGATCTCGACGGTGCTCAACACGACCACCGGCATCATGGGCGCCGTGGTTGGCATCGCGCTGCTCGTCGGCGGCATCGGCATCATGAACATCATGCTGGTGTCGGTCACCGAACGGACGCGCGAGATCGGCATCCGCAAAGCGATCGGCGCGCGCCGCTACGACGTGCTGATCCAGTTCCTGATCGAAGCGGTCACCTTATCCGGATTCGGCGGCGCCATCGGCATCGCCCTCGGCTACCTCGGCGCGGCCGCGGTGCGCCTGCTCCTGAAACGCTGGCTGGAGCTCCCGCCGGTGCACACGCCGATGTGGGCCATCGTCCTCGCCTTCAGTTTCTGCGCGATCCTCGGCATCATCTTCGGCATCTATCCAGCGGCAAAGGCGTCGAAGCTCGATCCGATCGAAGCGCTCCGTTACGAATGAAAGATCTGGCCATCGCGCTCGACGATCGCCCCGGCGCACTCGCCGAAATGGGCGACGCCCTCGGCCGCGCCGGCGTGAGCATCGAAGGCGGCGGTGCGTGGGTCGTCGACGGTCATGGCGTCGCGCACTTTCTCTTCGAGGACGGCGACGCCGCCCGCTCCGCGCTCGAAGCCGCCGGCATCAAGGTGATCGCCGTCAACGACGTCCTCGTCCAGCGCCTCAATCAATCCGAGCCCGGCCAACTCGGCAAGCTCACCCGCCGCATGGCCGACGCCGGCGTCAACATCGAAGTCCTCTACAGCGACCACGATCACCGGTTGATCCTCGTCGTAGACGATTTCGAGAAGGGCCGTGCGGTCTCGGAGGCGTGGGCGTCTCGGTGACGTTTATCCGCAGATTACGCAGATGTACACAGATTAGAACGTCGTCATATCTGCGTACATCTGCGTAATCTGCGGATACGGATCATTTCTCGTAATCGCGTTGCTTGAAATACCCGCCGCGCTTTGCGCCGCTTTCGGACACCGTAACGTTGTGGCCGGAGTCGGCGGGCGGGCCGGAGGGCATGGCGTGTTCGCGCGATTGCACCGGCGACGTATCGCCGCCCTGGTGCGGCGCGCTGGCGTCGTTTTCGCGACGCTCTTCGAAGGAGCCTGGTTGCTCCGGATTCGTCTTCTGGGCCGTGTGGCCGGATACCCAATCGCCCTGGCTGCCGTAGCTTTGCGGTTCTTTTTTGTCTGCCATGCCGCTCGTCCGTGCAAGGGGAGTGCACGAACGCTACACTCGCGCGCATGAAACGCTATGCGCTTGCCGTCGCACTACTGGTTGCCTCTACGACGTATGCCGCCCCGAAGAAAGCGACGGTGCCGATGAAACCGCTCACGCCTGCCGAGCTTCACTCGCTCGCGCACGACTACTACGAATGGCAGAAGAAGACCTATCCGGTCAGCGCCAGCGATCAGGGATACCACGCCGCCGACGACAAGCTCGACGACCTGTCGCCTGCTGCCACCGCGCGCAACGCCGCGCACGTGCGCGCGCTGCTCGACCGCGTGCGCGCGGCCGACGTCAGCGGCTGGGCGAAGGACGACGTCATCGACTGGCTGCTCTTCCGCTCGCAACTGGAAGGCGCCGACTTTCCGGAACGCGTGCTGAAACCGGAGGAGACCGATCCGCAGGTGTACGTGGGCGAAGCGAGCAACGCCATCTTCTCGCTGCTGAAAAAGGATTACGCGCCCGCGAAAACGCGCGCACTCGCCGCCACCGCGCGGCTCAAAGCGATGCCGGCCATGGTTGAGCAGGCCAAAAAGAATTTGAAGAATCCCGTTCGGCTCTTCGCTCAATTGGCCATCGATTCGGCGCGCTCCATCGATCCGCTTTTCTCGACCAGCCTGATGACCATCGCCGGCGATCTCTCGGCCGATGAGCGCACCTCGCTCGACGCCGCGCGCGAAGAAGCGATCGACTCGCTGCACGGATTCGCCGACTGGCTGGAAAAACGCCTGCCGCAACTGACCGCATGGAAGCCGATGGGGGAGGCGAATTACAACTACATGCTCCGCCACATCCTCCTCCTGCCGATGGATTCGCGCGACGTCGCGCACCTCGGCGAAGTGGAGCTGGGACGCTATCGCGCGCTCGAGGCCATGCTCGCCGATCCGTCCATGGCCGATCCGAATCCCGCGCGCGTCAAAAACATCCCGCCCGACCAGCAGGCCTTCCTGGCTGCGTACGAAAGCCGCGAGCAGGAGATGATCGACTTCCTCAAGGCGCGGAACCTCGTCACGCTGCCGCCGTACCTCGGGCCGTTTCAAATAAGGCAGCTTCCTGATGCGTTCAAGCCGACCAGCCCGGGAGGATTCATGAATCCGCCGGGCATCTACGACGCCGACAACGGCGGCTTTTACTTCATCCCCACGTACAACCCGCAGAGCCACAACTTCTACATCCGCGCCGCCATCGAAGACCCGCGGCCGATCCTCGGGCACGAAGGGATTCCGGGACATTTTCTGCAGATCTCGATCGCCAACCATCTCGACAACGAAATCCGCCGCCATCATGCGGAAAGCGTGTTCATCGAAGGTTGGGCGTTGTACGGCGAGGAGATGCTCGTGCGCGAGGGGATGTACCCGCCCGATTCCGCCGGTGCGGCGCAGGTGCTGCGGCTTTCGCGTTACCGCGCCGCGCGCATCGGCGTCGACGTCAACCTGCACACCGGACGCTGGACGTTCGAGCAGGGCGTGAACTACTTCATGGACGGCGGTGGACTCGATAAGGAAGCCGCGGAAGGGGAGGCGGCCGGCGCCGCGTCATCGCCGACCCAGAAGATCAGCTACATCACCGGCAAGTGGCAGATCATGCGCCTGCTCGGCCGCTATCGCGACGCGAAAGGCGCCGATTTCCGCCTCGGCCAATTTCACGACGATCTGATCGCGCACGGCTCGCTGCCGGTGTCGATCCTGACGTGGATCCTGCTGGACGACCCGAGCGAGATCGAGAAGGCGACGGGATTGAAACTTCACTAGAATTCGCGCCTTCGGAGGAAGACGAAATGCCTGTCATCGACAAATACGAACCCGGAATGTTCTGCTGGATCGAGCTGGCCACGAACGATGCCGCCGCGGCGAAGTCGTTCTACTCATCGGTCTTCGGATGGAAGATCAACGACATCCCGATTCCCGACGGCAGCGTCTACACGATGCTGCAGGTGGACGGCCACGACCTCGGCGCGCTCTACGAAAACAAGGAGCATCCGCCGGCGTGGAACTCGTACGTGAGCGTGGCCAGCGTCGATGAGTCTGCGCAGCGTGCGCAGGAAAACGGCGGGAACGTCGTCGCGCCGCCGTTCGACGTGATGGACGTCGGGCGCATGGCCGTCATCGCTGATCCTACCGGCGCGTCGCTTTGTTTGTGGCAGGCGGGCAAAACCATCGGCGCCACTATCCGCGGCGACAACAACACGCTCTGCTGGAACGAGCTGATGACGCCCGACATCGAACGCGCACGCGAGTTCTACAAGACCCTCTTCGGCTGGAACCTGAAGATCAGCCCCGAGTACACCGAGATCGATCTCGGATCGACCGGCATCGGCGGCATGATGCACATCACGCCGGAGATGCAAGGGATGCCGACTGCCTGGACGCCGTACATCTGCGTCGCCGACGCCGATGCGACGGTCGAGAAGATCAAGTCAGGCCGCGGCAAGATCTACATGGGCCCGCACGAAATCCCGAACGTCGGCCGCTTCGCCGTCTGCGCCGACCCGCAGGGCGCGATGTTCAACATCATTCACCCGAGCGGTATGTAGATGAGCGAACGCAGGGCCGCGCTGCGGCCCTGCATGATTCGCTACTTCTTCCGCGTGTAGGCGATCTCCATCATCTTGAACATCTTGCCGTCGGGTCCGGGACTCCACATCTCCAGCGTGTGGTGATCGTCGTCCACGACCGTCACGGTCTCCTTCACCGGCGATGGTTTGCCGGTCATCGGATCGTCCATCGATGACGTGAACGTGTAGGACTTGCCGTCGGCGTTTGCGGTGCCGGTGGAGATCATCATCGACGTGGTCATCGTGTCCATCCACGTGCCGATGTACTTCTTCTTGATGTTGTCGTAGCCCGTGTAGCCGACGCCGCTGAACGGCATGCCCATGAAGTTGCCGGTGAAGCTCTGTTGGAGGAAGCGCCCGTCGAGCGCCCAACTGTTCTCGGCCACGCCCGTACCGCCGGAGGGAGGCGCGCCGGGCTGCATCCACATCTTCACGTCGGCGTTGAACATGCCGGCCATGGCGTTGAGCTTCTTGTGAGCGTCGCCCGGCGTGGCGGCCTTCATCATCGCCTCCATCTCGGCCTGACTGGGGCCGGCTTTGGCTTTCGGGTCGTCAGCAAAGGCGAATGCGGCGGTAAACGCGACGAGGACGGTGGCGGCCAGAGTTCTGCAGCGCATGAATCTTCTCCTCTTTCAATTGTCGTTGGGGAACGAGGAGAAGATTGTAGGCGTGCTCGGCGCCGCCCGATAGCAGCCGCCAGTCGCTGCGAGAGCGACTGACCACGCATCGGTCGACTTTTCTACTTGGTGTAGACCGTGACCTCGGCCGATGAACCCACCGGCACCTGGTCCGCCGGCGGTCCGCTCCACGAAATCCGCACCGGAACGCGCTGCACGACTTTCACGAAATTGCCCGACGCATTGTCGGGCGGAAGCAGCGAGAACGACGCTCCTGTTCCGCCGGAGAGGCTCTCCACTTTCCCTTCGAAATCGCGGCGGCCGAGGGCGTCGATGCGGACCGTGGCGCGCTGGCCGGGACGCATGTCGCGCAACTGCGTCTCCTTGAAATTCGCGAGGACGTAGGTCGTGCGCGGCACGAGTTGCACGATCGGCATTCCCGCGGTGACGTAGGAACCAGTGTGGACGGCGAGCTTCGACGCAATGCCGTCGCTCGGCGCGACGATCTTCGTGTACGACAGGTTGAGCTGCGCCGCGCGCAACGCGGCCTCGGCGGTCGTGACGCGGGCGTGCGCGATGCGCGCCTGCGCTTGCGCGGCCGTGATCTGCTCCTGCACCGGCGCGCTCTGCTGCACACGTCCTTGTGCAGCCTGCACATTCGCTTGCGCGGCCTGTCGCGCGTTTTCACTCGCCGTCAGGCGCGCATTCGCCTGTGCCAGATCGGCGTCGGCGGATTCGTGGGCGGCGCGGGCCGCGTCGACCTGCGCCCGCGAGATGTCGCCCTTTCCACCCAGCTCCTCGGCGCGTTGAAAATCGAGCCGCGCCTTTTCCGCGTTCGCGCGAGCGCGCGTCACCGCGGCCCGCGCTTCGGTGATCGACGCCGACGACGTATCGACGCTTTCGCGCGTGCTTTGGAGCGCTCCCTGTGCCGAGGTCAATGCGCCGCGCGCGGTGGCCGAGGTCACGGCGGTTCGGGCATCGGCATCGGCTGCCTGCGCCTGCGCCGTTTGTAGATCGCCCTCGGCCTGTGCCACTTTCACCTGCGCGTCGGACGGATCGAGATCGGCCAGGATCTGTCCGGCATGCACGGGCTGATTTTCGTGGATGTAGACATTCGTCACCTGTCCTGCCACGCGCGCGGCGACCGGAACGATGTCCGCGGAGACCTGCGCGTCGTCAGTGCCCGCCTTGCCGGAGGAGAGCATCGCGAAGATGCCGTAGCCGATCAGCAGCAGCAGCACGGCGCCGCCGAGGATGAAGTAAAGGCGTTTGGCCTTGGAGGGAGCGATGGCCGGCTCGTGCTCGGCGATCTCCGGCATCGCGCCGGCAGTTGATTCAGTCGTCGTCATTTACATCTCCACATGAACATCGATCTTCTCCGCGTCCTCTGGCATCTTCAGGAAGAAGACCAGCGGCAGAACGAGGAGAAACAGGATTCCGGAAAGATAAAAGAGTTTTTCGAACGAGATGACCATGGCCTGCTGGCGGAGCTGGCCGTCGATCACCCGCGCCGCGGCCTGGCGCGACGTGAAGGTATCCATACCGCGACCTTGCAGCATGCGCTGGATGGCGGCCATTCGCGCCTGCATCGTCGGTCCCGAAAAATTGTGCAGCAGCCCCTCGCGCGCCGTCGTGGTGTAGCGCGAGAGCAGCGTTGCGAACACCGCAAGTCCGACCGAACCGCCCGTCTGGCGCAGCAGCGAGTTGAGTCCCGTCGCGTCCGAAAGCCGATGCCGCTGAATTGAGCTGAGTGCGATCGTCGTCAGCGGAATGAAGAGGCAACTGAACGCGACGCCCTGGAGGATCAGCGCCAGCATGACGTTGTTGCGCGACGTCGCCAGCGTGTAGTGCCCCATCATCCAAGCCGTGTACGCGAAGAGCACGATGCCGAAGGCGATGACCAGCCGCGGCGAGACGGTGTTGTAAATCCGGCCGATGATCGGCATCACCACCAGCATGCAAAGGCTTCGCGGCATCAGCGCGATGCCGGCCTGCGTGGCGCTGAATCCGAGGAGCAATTGCATGAACAGCGGCAGCAGGAAGGTGATGGCCATCAGCATCGCGAACATGACCGCGCCGATGAGCGTGCCCGAGGTGAAGATCACGTCTTTGAAGAGCGAGAAGTCGACTGCGGGCACGCGCGCGCTCAGCTCGCGAATCACCAGAGCTACCAGCGAGATGACGGCCACGAGCGTGATCAGCTTGATCTCGCCCGATTGGAACCAGTCGTTGCGGTTGCCCTCCTCGAGCACGTACTGCATCGTGCCGAGGCCGATGAATAGCAGCACGATGCCGCTCCAGTCCATGTTTTTCTTCTGCCGCTCGGCCATCGTGTGCATCGCCGCGCGCACATCCTCGGGCTCGTGCACGAATCGCGACACCATCAACAGCGAGATGATGCCGATCGGCACGTTGATGTAGAAAATCCACGGCCACGAATAGTTGTCGACGATGTAGCCGCCGAGCGTGGGTCCGAATGCGGGCCCGAGGACCACCGCCATCCCGAAGAGCGCCATGGCCATGCCCTGCTCTTTGGGCGGAAACGTCTGGCGCAGGATGGCCTGCTCGGTCGGTTGCAGCGCGCCCGCGCCGAGCCCTTGCAGGATGCGGCAGAAGACGAGCATCGGCAGCGTGCGCGCCATCCCGCAGAGCGCCGATCCGATCACGAAGAGCGCCAGACAGGTCATGTAGACGCGCTTCTGGCCGAACAGGCGCGCCAGAAATCCCGTCAGCGGCATGACCATGACCGTGGCGATGACAAAGCCGGTCGTGACCCACGTGATCTGCTCGATGGTGACGCCGAGCGAGCCGGTGAGATGCGGCACGGCCACGTTGACGATCGAGGCGTCGATCGCGCCCATCAGCGTGCCGAAGGTGATCGACACCGTGACGAGCCATTTGTTGACCGGCTGGCGCTCCTGCTGCGTCGACACCCCGCCGGCCGCGTTCAACACCGCGGCTGTTGAGGTCACGGTTGCGCTCCTGGCGGAGGAGGTTGCGGCGCAGGCGGCGGAGTTGCCTGGGGTTGCGGCGGCACTTGTTGCGGCATCACAGGCTGCGGCGGCGCCGTGACGGCGCTGCCGGGCGGAATCAGCGGCGGATTCGCTTCCGGAGCATTCGGTGGAACCGAAGGTGTGGCCCCACTCGGCATCGGCGGCGTGACCGGAACACTTCCCGCCGCTCCGTTCGAACGCGTGTCGGCGTTTCGGAAGTAACCGCGGATCGCGCCGGTGGCATGTTCGTAATCGAATTGCGCTGCGGCGGCATCCGACTGCGCGGCGATGAGATCTTCGTGCGCCTGCCGGTACGCGTCCTGCGCGCGATCGACTTCGACCGGCGATCCATAACCCGCCGCTCTCCGGTCGCGCGACACCGTCAGCGCCTCCTCGGCGACTTTCACGTTTTCCGTAGCTACGCCGACGCGTGACTCGGCGTTCTGCAGCGTCATCAGCGACCGGCGGACGTCCTGTTCGAGGTCGCGCTCGAGTTGCGAACGGCGCGTCTGCGCGTCGTGCAGCATCACCTTCGCGCGGGCGATGTTGGCGTTGATGTCGGCGTGGAACAGCGGGACGCCGAGGTTCGCGGCGATGCGGCGTGTCCAGTGGAGGTCATCCGTGTGATTGCCGCTCATGTCGCCTTCGAAATCGAGCGAGATGGAGGGCAGCAGCCGTGCCCGCGCGGCGTCGACGGTTAGCTTCGCGGCGCGCTCGTTCTCTTCCGCCTGGCGCAACTCCGGACGCTGTGTCCGTGCCGAGGCGAGCGATGTGTCGATCGTGGGAACGGTCGTCGGAACGACTGGTACGTCAGCGAGGACGATGTCGCTCGACTCATCCGCGCCGACCGCGTTCAGCAGCGCCAGCGCGGCATTCTGGCGATCGTTCTGCGCGACCAGCAAAGCCTGTCGCGCCCGCGCGAGCTGCACATTCGCTTGTGCAACGTCGAGCCGCGTTCCGGTGCCCGCCTTGAACTCGTCCTGCGACGTTTGCAGCAGACGCGTGAAGAGCGCGATGTCGGCCTGGCGCGCATCGATCTGGCTCTGCGCGCGCTGCACCATCAGATACAGGCGCGCCACGGCCGCGGCGACGTCGTTCTCCGCCTGTTCGCTCTGAAAGTGCGTCGCGTTCGCCGAGCTTTGCAGCGATTGATACCGCCGCAGCGCCGCCATGTTGAATACCTGCACTGCCGCCGCGAGTTGGGCGTCGGTCACGTTGAACGGTCCCACCACCGCCGGAAAACCGGGCAGCGTGAATCCGAACGTAGCGAGGTTGATGGACTGGTTGTACCGCATCAGTTTCGCATCGGCCTGCGGCAGCAGCGCATTCAGCGCCTCGGAACGCGCAATCCGCGCCAGCTCCTCATTCGAGCGCGCCAGCTCGGCCGTGGTCCCCGTGCCGAGGGCCCTGCGGATGGCGTCGCCGAGCGTGAGCCGGAGCGGCTGCGTTTGTGCTCGTGCGCTGACGGAGATGGCGAGAAGAAGGAAAGGAAGTCGTTTCGACAGCATGCGTACAAATCGCCTCGCGGTGGGGCTGCAATAGCGTCGCCACCACCGAATGACCGTTCGGTCAGTTTGGAGGTAAAGTCGATTTTAGGCGGTGGCATTCCTGGAAGGCCACTCCCCCTACTGCACGTAGAACGGCCGCGTGAACTTCGTGTAGAGGTCCTCGACTTTGTGGACGACGAACAGGCCGAAGGGACTGGGTGTGAACGTGTAGCCGGGGGCGGGATACGGCGAACAGGAACCGGTATCGCCCCATTGCGAATGGAAGACGGTGCCGGGCGGGGGATTGACGCGCGTCGGAAGGGGATCGGTGACCCAGAGCCACGCCTGCGTCGCGCCGAACTGGCCGGGGGAGCCGACGGGGAGCACCATCGCGTAACGCTTCGTCAGCGGCGGGTTGTAGATCATCGCGTAGGCTGTGCTGCCGCTGCAGTCGGGCGTCGTGAAGAGCATCGTGCTGCCGCCGGTACCTTGAAGGCCGAGGATGTATTCGGGTCCGACGGCGAGAGCCACCGAGTCGCCGCCGGCGAGGCGATAACTGACGAACGCGTTGAGTTGGATGCTGCCGAAGCGGTCGTCGTATCGGATCACATCGCCGATCTCTTTCCCTTTCGCATCGACGACGACGGGCGTGCAGCAGCGCATCACCGGCGGACGTAGCGGCTGTGTAATCGGCTTCTGCGCATGAAGAATCGACGGGATGATACTGAGCGCGGCGAACCACACGCCTTGGTGGCGCATACGGAGTCCTCCTCTGAAATGTGCGCGGAGTTTACCAGTGGCTTACGCGGTTTCTACGATCCGTTATTTGACGGAACGGCAAAACGGGTCTACCTTTTGCCATCCGTCCAAATGAGATTGAAGAACCTGGTGGCAAGGGAGGGGAGGATGACCGTTAGGTTTTTCCCCGGAAGCAAGAAACAGAAAACGAGCCTCATCGAAGGCTTTCTCACGCAACATCACGTCGCACACGAACTGGCGCGCCCCGAGGAGCTGGCGTCGAAGACGTTTCACCTCGGCACCGATCCCGCGGTCGAAGTCGACGGACGTCTCTTCGTCGATCCGAATGTCGACGCGTTGAAGAAAATCTTTCACGTCGACGCCGAGCAGGTGCCCTAAGTCCGGAACATCGTCTCCGCTTCGCGCTCGATGGTGCTCTTGATGCGCGACTCGAACGGTTTGGCGATCAGTGGCAGCTTGCCGTCGACGATGACGTCCGTGTCGGTGATCTCGACCGATCCGTTGGCCTTGAAGCCTTTGGCCGATCCCGAAAAGACGAGACGATCGCCTTCCCAGTGCTGATTGATGTCGCTGAGATAGTGCCCGTGCTGGCCGAGAAGATCCTGCAGGCGCGCATCGATGATGCGGCGCGCGTTGATTCGGTCGGTGTGATGGGGAACGACGATTCGCATTAGCCCTCCGGCGCGGGGGTTGTATCACACCGCTTGCCATCGGTCTCGTGCCGAGGTAGCCTCGGTGCGGGACTTCCGCGTGGTCGCTACCCGCCATGCTTTCCAAGGTATGGAGTGCCGCGACCCTCGGGATTGATGCAGTACGAATCGTCGTCGAAGTCGATGCTCGGATCGCTGAGCAGCCCGGCTTCACTCTGGTCGGACTTCCGGACGCCGCCGCGCGCGAAGCGTATCCGCGCGTCCGATCCGCTCTTCGCCACTGCGGCTACTGGCTGCCGCAGCGCCATTTCACCGTAAACCTTTCGCCGGCCGACGTGAAGAAGGAAGGGTCGGCCTTCGACCTGCCGATCGCCATCGGCATTCTCGTTGTGGCCGAGTTTCTCCCGCCGGAGGCAGTCGTCGGCCGCGTCTTCGTCGGCGAGTTGTCGCTCGACGGCGCACTCGTGCCGGTGCGCGGGACGCTGGCGATTTCCGCCTCGTTCGCGCGCGACGCCGACCTGCGCGAGCTGATCGTGCCCGCCGGCAACGCCAGCGAAGCTGCGGCCGTTCAGTCGGTCCGCGTCGCCGGCGTCAATCATCTGCCGGAACTGCTCCGGCATCTGATGGGCGACAACGTCGTCGCCCCCGCCGTGTCGACGCCTGCGACGGAGCTGCCCGCCGAATCGCCGGACTACTCCGACGTCCGCGGACAGTTGCAGGCCAAGCGCGCGCTGGAAATCGCCGCGGCGGGCGGTCACAACATCCTGATGATCGGGCCGCCCGGATCGGGAAAGACGATGCTGGCTCGGCGGCTGCCGTCGATCCTCCCCCATCTCACGCTCGAGGAGTCGATCACCACGACGAAGATTCACTCCGTCGCCGGCACGCTTCCGCCGGGCAGCGGTCTGATTCTGCGCCGTCCGTTTCGCGCGCCGCATCACACGATCTCGACCGCGGGCCTGGTCGGCGGCGCGTCGTTACCGCGTCCGGGCGAAGTCAGCCTCGCGCATCACGGCGTTCTATTTCTCGACGAGCTAGCCGAGTTTCGCCATTCGACGCTCGAAGTCTTGCGCCAGCCGATGGAGGACGGCCACGTCACGATCGCGCGCGTGCAGCGCACCCTGACGTTTCCATCGCGCTTCACCCTCGCTGCCGCATTGAATCCATGCGCCTGCGGATACTTCAACGACTCGCGCCGCCAGTGCATCTGCACGCCCGCGCAGATCGCCCGCTACCTCGGCAAGATTTCCGGTCCGCTGCTGGATCGGATCGACCTGCAGGTCGAAGTCCCCGCGCTCGCGGCCGAGGAGATTTCGACGTTTACACCCGGCGAGAGTTCCGCTTTGATTCGCGACCGCGTCGAAGCGGCGCGCCAGATTCAACGCCAGCGTTTTGCGCGATCGACCATCGACTGCAACGCCGACATGACCTCGCGCGCGATGCGCCGCCACTGCGAGCTCGACGCCGCATCCCGCCGCATTCTCGACCAGGCTCTAACGCATCTCGGCCTCTCCGTCCGCGCTCACGACCGCGTCCTGAAAGTCGCCCGCACGATCGCCGACCTCATCGCCAGCGAACGCATCCAAAGCGACCACATCGCCGAGGCGGTGAATTACCGGGCGCTGGATCGCGCGTACTTCAGGACGTGAGTTGGCGATGTCGCGAACCGTTCACTACTACCGGATACAACCGAAGGAGGACAACGACTTAGTGGCCTCGACGGGAAAGTTGGTTGGTGGTCCGCCACGCAACATCTTTCAAAGCTCATTTCCGAAAGTGAAAGCATTCATCGGGAAGTTAGGAAACCAGACCGGTATTGAATTCATCACGATGGTTCAACCGGACGAGGGTTGTCCCCCCGGCCAGGCGTATTGGTCGGAGGGACACCCGGGTGTCGAAGTGCTCGAAGGGGATGAGTTGGTTGCGATTGCAGTTAATATTGTCGCGAGGAACGATTGAATGCGCCGCGCCGCCGCAGATGCAATTCGGAATCCGCCGGATCTCGCGTTGATCGCGCACGTTCCCGCCGCTACGCTACGACGAGCGGTCCCGGTCGCTCTTGAAAAGCTCGGTCCATTTACGGAGCCGGAACCGTCTGAGGGCGCGACGATCCAACTGGCGAGCGGACGTCACGTCGTGGTCATCTTCGGGCTCGTGACGGAACGGCTTTACATTCATGCCGCGAACCCGGACGGAGTGGCCGCGGTTGCCGATTTTCTGCGTGAATCGAAGATCGGTGAGGCATCGATCGAGTGGCTCGATCCTCATTTTTCAGCAGCCCCAGCCGTTGCCGCAGAGCAGCTCACGCCCGCCCACACCTGACGCCCCGTAGATTCGCTGATCGGCTAAACAACTGCACTGACTGCGGTTAGCAGCCGCACAACTGCTGTTTTTGTAACCGCCGGCACATCCTCTTAATCACTCAGAATAATTTTGTGTCCAGACGGCGTTTCGGCTCGGGCGAAAGAAGTGCGATTAATTGTTGACAAAATCGGCTTCGATTTTATGATCTTATCACCTAGCCAGCAGGGTTCGTGATGGGTGAGGAGTCGGAGAATGGCTTTTGAAAAGTGGGATCCCCAACCTGAGTTCGAACGATTTCCTGCCTCGGCGACCATCGTTCAGTCACGCCTGATCCGGCTGCCGACGCCCGTTGCCTCGATGCTGCGCCTGCGCGGCAAGAGCAACGCGAACCTCTACTACGACAAGAAGCGGAAGGTCATCGGCATCCGCGCGCTCGACAAGAAAGAAGAGGGCGCGGCGAAGATCCGCCAGTCGGACAAGTCGACGTCGCTGCACGTTCCGAGCTTCTTCCGCTTCTACGACATCGACGTGCCGGGCATCAAGCGCTTCCACTGCTGGTACGACGAGAAGGAGCGGATGGCCATGATCGACATCTCCCGTCCGTCGCCGCGCGGAAGGCCCGCGGGCACGTAGCGCCGATTGCAATCATCGACAAAAACAAAACGGGCGGCCGCGAGGCCGCCCGTCGTATTTAACGTTGATCGTTGTCGTTAGTGGAGCGCCCGCCGGCGCGACGTCGGGGCGTTGACCACGGAGAACATCTGCGAGAGGCTCTTCGAAGCTTCGTCGCTCATGATCCACATCATGCCGGGGTAAGCGGCTGCGCCCGAAGCCATCTTCGTGGCCGGGTCGTTGTTCTGCATGAACGTCGCGACCGACGCCAGCGGCACGTGCGTGCCATAGCCGGAGTTGATGGCCTTGATGTACTCGTTGGCGAACAGCGTATAGCCGATGTCGGTGAGGTGAACGCCGTCGAGGCTGAACAGGCCGCCGGTGATGAAATCGCTGGTCAGATGGAACGGACCGACGTTGATCCCGGCCGCGAAACGGTCGAAGAGACCTTTGATGTCCGCCACGGGAACGTTGTGCGCCGCGGCCGAGGCGACGATCGCGGCGTTGTAGTCGGCGATGCGTCCGGTGAGCGTGGTCATCTCGTTCGGCGTGATGATGACCGCGTCCGGCAGCGGTGTGCCGAAGGCCGGGAGCTTGTTGGTCGGATCGAGAACCGGCTTGAGGGCGGACGGAATGCCGAAGCCCTGCGCGAGCAGCGAGCTCGCTCCGAGCGTGACGAAGCTGCCGGGCGCCAGTTGGCCGACGCCGGGAGCGGCGTCGATCTGGCCGACGAGCGTGATCGGCTGCCCCGTCGGTCCGAGGACCGGCGTGCGCGTGGCCGGATTGATGAGCACCGTCGGCACCGTGCGGAAGAACGGAACGGCGGCCGGATTCGTCGGCAGCGTGCCGACGACGATGCCGGCGTCGGGGTTGGCGGCTTTGAGCTTGTCCAGCAGCGAGTTGTACGCCGTGGTGAAAGCCGCGACCGAGGTCAGGCCGGCGGTCGTGCCGTTGGTGGCCGATCCGAGAAAGTCGTTGCCGCCGATCCATACCAGGATGAAGGTCGGATGCAGCGAGGAAACCGCGTCGACTTCGGTGGCCGGTCCACGGAGGATGAACTGCGCGAGCTGCTCGACCCCGCGAGTGGGGTGAGCCACGGCGCCGGTGACGGTGAAGGTATCGGCGACGTTCGCGCCAGGAATGCTGACGTTGTTGAAGGCGCGGCCGAAGGTCGTGTTCAGCGGCGCTCCCTGGCCGGGCGCGTTCACGATGACCGGCGGGTACGTGCTGATGTCCATCAGCGTCAGCTCCGGTCCGATGCCGGGATAGCTGACGATCGGCTGCGCGAAGCAGTTGTCCGTGGCCGAGGAGCCGACCGTGCAGAGCGGAATGCCGAGCTGCTTGGCGACGATGGCCGGCCAGCTATAGACCGAGTGGTGTTCGTTGAGCGAATTGCTCTCGAAGCCGGCACCGTAGCTGTCGCCGATGGCGACGACGGTCTTGAAGTTAGCCGAGCCCGTTGCGGCAAAGCCCGGAGCAGCGATGACCGCGATTGCCAATGCAACCGTGGCGATGCGAGCGAAGCTTCTGATGCGCGTCATTTGGGATTCTCCTTTGGGGTCTGGCCTAGAACCTGTAGCCGAGGTTCAGGCTGATGAGGTTTGCGTCCGTGCGGTACGTTCCGTTGAAGTTGTTATCCGCGGAACTGATTCCCTGCGTGCCGCGCTTCTTGAAGTGAAGTGCGAATTCGGTGGCGTCGAAGACCCACGGGCCGTGATGCCAGCCGATGCCGAAGCTCGCGCCTTCGCGGTCGGAGTCGGGCAGCAGCGGACTGACGTTCTCAGTCGGCTGCGGCGTGCGGTCGTAAAGCAGTCCGAAGCGGACGTCCCAGGTCGAATTGAGGACGCGGTTCGCGCCGAAGCGGTAGGAGTTGCTGTCGTCCCAGTTCTGCACGCGCGTGAAGCCGGCGGCAGGCGTCGTCAGGAAGTCGACCTTGAGCTGCTGGAAGCGGCTCCAGGTCGTGTGGACGACGTCGAACTCGAGGTCCCAGTTCGGAATGGCGGTCGTGGCGATGCCGACGTTCGTGATCGAAGGGAAGTTGATCGTCGTCGCCACCGGCTGGCTTGGCGGCAGGCCGGGCTTGATTTGCGCGTCGAGCTGAGGATTTCCGGTTGAGATCTGGGTGATGGTGACGTCACCTTTGAAGTCGATGTCCATCGGCGCGCGGTACGAAGCGCCGATGCGCCAGTAGGACGACGGCTTGAAGAGCACGCCGGCGTTCCAGCCCCAGGCGTTGTCCCAGTCGCTCGAAAGATAGGCGCTGGCAACGTCGATGAAGCGGCCCGTGAACGGATTCACGTTGACCGTGCCCGGAGGGAGCGTGCTGTTGCGCGACAGAACGACGCGCGCGCGGCGGTACTCAGCGCCGAGGCCGAAGGCGAAGCGCCCGTCGGTCGTCTGCCACGCCAGCGAGGGCTGCACGGAGACGGTCTTGATGTTCGCATCGCGCGAGACGAAGCGGCCGATCCACGGATCTTCCCAGTTCGTGCGGAGGCCGAACGGCGTGAAGACGCCGACGCCGAGCGTCAGGTTGGATCCAACCGGCAGGATGAAATAGGCATTCGGCGGAACGAAGGTGTGATGCCTGTACTGCCCGGTCGCGCCGCTGGTGAAGGCGTCGTTCGGGTCGCCGGTGAATTCGTTGGCGAAGTTGATGAGCGTGCCGCCGGCCAGGAACGATGTGTGACGCTGCTGGGCGATGCCGGCCACGTTGTAGAAGATGGCGCTGGGGTCGTCGGCCGTCGCGGCGAACGCGCCGCCCATGGCCGTCGCTTTCGCGCCCTGCTCATAGAGCCCGAATCCGGCTCCGAACGCTGCACCGCTCACCGCCAACATCGCTGCCGAAACCAGTAGCCCGATTCTGCTGAAAGAACGCAAGCTGGACCTCCTAAGTCATTCGAAATGCGCTTGAAAGTAGACCGTGGGGAAACCGCCGGATCATAGCACAGCGATTTTGACGCAAGTCCGGTATGGATTCAGGTCAAATCGCCTTCGCTCGCCGCGCGTTGGCCGCGATTCGAATCCCCAACGCGACGACGTAAATGATCGCCGGAACGAGGAAGCAGGAGCCGTACGAACAGGTGTCTTCCAGCGTCATCACGCGCTTGAAAAACGGCAGCGGTGAACTGCGGAACGCGAGCTCGATGGCGATCAGCAGGACCATCGGCAGCACGAAGAATCCGAGGAACCAGTGCACTTCTCTGGCGATCTTCATTGCGCGGAAGTATGCGCTAAAACCGTTTCACGCGGCGGCGAGGGGACGCGCAGCCGTATGTAGATTTCGGTCACCAACAGGTTGGGCACCCAGCAGAGCCACGCCACGATTGCGTATGCGGGATCGAATGTCCGGAAGATGCCGATCAGGATGGGAAGCTCGATGCGCAACGTCACCGCGGCGAAGATCAACGCAAAGCTTCGCAGCATCCACCGGCGATGCGCGGCGATGTCTGGCTGTCGGATCAGTTGATAAGCGATCAACGTGGCCGTAAGAACCGACGCCGCCAGGAGACCGAATCCGAGGCGCGGGACGCTGCCGCCATAAGCAAAGAAGGACATGTAAAGACCAGCGGTACCGGTGATGATCGCGGCGACGACGTAGACCTTGCCGAGCGCGCGATGAAGCGACGGATGCGAAAACGGCAGGTTGCGCCAGAACTGAACCGAGCCGCACGCCAGCGCGATCCCGCCGAACAGTGCATGCGGATAGATACCCCACGGCCGCGCGCGAAATGAGTCCACGAGATTCGGCGGGAACACCTTCTCCCGAAGAATGAGATAGGAGAGGGCGTAGAGCGCGATCGCTGCCGCGAGGAAGGTGACGACGCCGCGGGCCGCGGTGCCGAGTCGTCGCGAGTTTCGGGAGTTCATTGTGCGGTTACTGAGCGAGAGGATACGTCTGCGTCAGCGCGAAGTTTTGATCGTGATGCGCCGGCCGATCATCTGGATGACCGGTTCGCAGTTCACCGGATCGTCGGGCGTGCCGCCTTCGCATACGAACGCGATGACCCCGCCGGACGGAGTCTTGAGCACGATGCGACCGATGTCTCCACTGAATACACGCGACTCGTCCTTCTTCAGCAGCTTCTCGTCCTTGATGAATCCGCGAAAGAAGGTGTACGCGGCCTGCCCGGACGATTTTCCCGCTCGGTAGGGTTCTGCGGTGGCGAACGAGCCGTATCCGCCCGGTATGCCGAACCGGCCATCTTCATCCGTTTCAAACCACATCTGATCGAGCGCTTCGTCGTACGACGTATCTGATTGAAAGACGACGAGATCGAGAGGAGCGTCGGGAGTGTCCCACCGCGAACGCTTCGCGCGTTGCGACCAGCCGTGCGGCCGAAGCGCGATCCTGCAGCGCATGCTGTCGTCGATCTGTTTCGCGGCCCGGAGTTGCGCAGACCACGATGCCGGCATCGTGAAGGCGACGCCGCAGGACCGGAACTCGACGCGCCGCGTGCCCGCCGCTGCCGCGACGGCGACAAAACACGCCAGCGCCAGAAAGCCTTTGGCGATCTTCACTGGATCAAGTATGCGTGAAAATCATCCTGCACGAAGCGCAATCTGCGGCCAGAAAGGCTTGCCGTTTTTCCTCAGCGCCGTTGATGCGGCGGACATCGACGCAGAGAGTGCCAGTAAGTCGAACCCTCGATCGTTTTCATTCGCCGCAACCAACCGCAGTCCTTCCTCAATCCGCTCCACCGCCGGACGCCACTGCCCCGTCTGCGCGTGAAAAATGCCGACGCTGAATTGCAGGAAGATGCGAATGAAGTCCGGTTCGTCGCGGATGCCTTCGAAGTACAACTCCTCGAAGCAATCGCTCGCTTCGAGGTAGTCGCCATCATTGAAGAGGGCGATGCCGCGGACGAAGCGCGGGTCTTCCGTCAGTTCCACGTCAGCGATCGCAACTGGTCGAGGTTCACGTTGCCGCCGGAGAGGACGACGGCCACTCGCGAGCCGGGCGGCAGCTTGATCAGTCCGTGCAGGAGCGCGGCAACCGGCGCGGCGGCGGCGCCTTCGACGACGAGCTTGCAGCGTTCCATGATCCAGATCATGGCGTCGAAGATCTCGCGGTCGGGGAGGGCCACGATCTCGTCGACGAAGCGCTGCACGACGGAGAAGTTGATCTCGCCGGGGCGGCGGACGCGCAGGCCGTCGATGATCGTCTTGCAGTCGATCGTTTCGAGCTGTCCGGCTTCGAGGCTTCTTTTCATCGCCGGCCCGTCGCTCGATTCGACGCCGATGACCTTGATGTTCGGATTGTGGCTCTTCATGGCCATCGAGACGCCGGAGATCAGTCCGCCGCCGCCGATCGGGACGATGACGGCGTCGAGCTGGGGCCAGTCCTGAATGATCTCCAGTCCGAGCGTTCCCTGGCCGGCGATGAGCTGCTCGTCGTCGAACGGATGGACGTACGTGAGCCCTTCGTCGCGCACGAGCTCTTTCGCTTTTTCGTTCGCCTCATCCCAGATCGTTCCATGCAGCACGACCTCGGCACCATATCCGCGCGTGGCGGCGATCTTGGCGGGCGTGGCGTTTTCGGCCATGCAGACGACGGCGCGAATGCCGTGAATCTTCGCCGCCAGCGCCACGCCCTGCGCGTGATTGCCGGCCGACGAGCAGACCACGCCGCGCGCCTTCTGCTCTTCGGGCATCAGCGCGAATTTGTTCAGCGGACCGCGGATCTTGTACGAGCCGACGCGCTGAAACATCTCCGCCTTCAGCCGGACTTCGTATCCCGTCAACTCGCTCAACTGCCGCGACGTCAGCAGCGGCGTGTGCTTGATGTGCGGCGCAATGCGCGCCCGCACTTCGCGGAAGTCGTCGAGGGTGAGGGTGAACATGCGATGCAGTGTAACTGGGGAGGATCGTGACACATAGAGAACCTGTAACCACTGACGCCGCGAGCATTACGGTACGCGCTCGGCGTGTAACCGTGCGCGCCCATGGTGTGGCGTTGCTACACGGCGTGTGCGCACGTGCGCATCCATGGTGTGCCATTGCTACACGGCGTGTGCGCACTTGCGCACCCATGGTGTGACATTGCTACACGGCGAGTGCACACGTGCGCACCCATGGTGCGACGTTGCTACACAGCGAGTGCGCACGCGCGCACCCATGGTGTGACATTGCTACACGCGTGTGCACACGTGCGCACCCATGGTGTGACATTGCTACACGGCGTGTGCGCATGTGCGCACCCATGGTGCGACGTTGCTACACGGCGAGTGCGCACGTGTGCACCCATGGTGTGACATTGCTACACCACGTGTGCGCACGTGTGCACACGATGTGTAACGGTGCGCCCGCGGAGCCGTGTACGCGCCGGAGGTGCCAATAAGTGTCACGCCCTCCACGTGCGTCATCGCGTTTGTGCTTGCGCGGCTCGCGGCACATTTCGCGAAGCTTTGGAGTGCGCGTGGCAGAGCCACCGCTTTGGGAGGGAGGGGGGGACGGTGAGTATCGCGCAGACCTGGCAAGCCTCACGCGCTGCGAGTCGTCACGAATCCACCGCCCTCCCAAAGCGGTGGCTCTGCCACGCGCACTCCAAAGTGCTGCGCACGAAACGAGCTGTTTACGGCTGTCTTCCCCCAACCGGCACGGCAACGTACGGCACGTTCGCGTCGCGCATCATCTTATTGAGCGCTTCGAGATCCGTCTTCGTGATCGTCTGCGCCTCGGACGTCGCATCCTTCAGCAGGCCTTGCAGGACTTTGATTTGATCGAGCTGCCATGCCGTCGGCGCGGCGGCGTAGTTTTCGATTCCGCCGAGGAGTTGCGTGATGCGTTGCGTGACCGGCGGCGGCGTGTAGACGATGGGCGGACCGGCCCATCCGAGGCCCGGTGAAGGTTGGCCGCACTGCGTTGGGGTACCGAGTTTGAGACAGGCTGCGTCGACTTTCTTGAGCAGATCGTCGGCCGCTTTCTGAATGTTCTCGGGCAGCTTCGATTTCTTGTAATCCTTGAGCGCCGTGTGTAGTCCGGTGATCGAACGGCGCGCCGCGGCGCCCTGTGTCGCCATCGTCGCGAGCTGGTTCAGCGCCTGACGGCGCGCAGCGCGATCCTCGGGAGTAATCTCGATGCGCGGATCTTCTTCGACGACGACTTTCGTCGACTGCTCCAGTTTTCCGGCTGCGACTTTCACCGTGTACTCGCCCGGCTCGACGCGCATCGTGCCCTGGAAGCCGCCGAAGCCGCCGCCCTGTTCGCTGGCCTGTTCCGTCGCCGCCTCGGTCACGCCGCCGCCCGCGGTTGCGCCGGCCGTCGCGGCCTCGGGCTCGCGCGGCGCTTCGTTGACGGAACGCGTGCGCAGGTCCCACGTCACGCGATTGATGCCTGCGTCGCCGGTGCCGTCGATCTCGCGAATGACCTTGCCCTCTTTGTTGACGACGCTGATCTTGACCTTCTCTTTGTCAGCCGGTTTCGATTTCAGGAAGTAGGTGATCGAAGCGCCGTTCGGCGGATTCGGTCCGAAGAACGCCTTGTGTCCGGTGACGCCGCTGCGATTGGCGATGCGCCACTCGGTCGCCGGCCGCGGATCGAATACGTGCAGCGCTTCAGACGGAGTGGCATCCGTCATCTGCTCGATCGGCGCGAGGTCATCGAGGATCCAGATCGAACGTCCGTGCGTGGCGAGGACGAGATCGTTGTCGCGCGGATGAATGGCGATGTCGTCGACCGGCACCGTCGGAAGATTCAGTTTGAGATGCGACCAGTGATTACCCTGATCGTACGAAACGAAGAGCCCGCGCTCCGTGCCGAGGAAGAGCAGCTTCGGATTGCGGAAATGTTCGCGAATGACGTGGACCGTTCCGGCGTCATCGTCGATGCCGCTGCGGATCGGTTTCCATGTCGCACCGTAATCGTTGGTGACGAAAACGTAGACGCCGAAGTCGTTACTGCGATGGCCGTCGAGCGTGGTGTAGGCAGTGCCTTCGTTGAAACGAGATGCAACAACGCGGCTGACATAGATGCCTTTCTTCGGCGTCACGTTCTTCCACGTCTTGCCGCCGTCGCGCGTGACCTGCAGGTTGCCGTCGTCGGTTCCGACGTAGAGCAAATCGCGATTCGTGGGCGACTCGCTGATGGTCGTGATGGCCGGCCAGGCTTGCACGCCATCATCGCGCGACATCGTGTTCTTGTCGGGCACGCGGCCCATGATCGGGAGCTTGTCGCGATCTTCGCCGGTGGTCAGATCGCCGCCGAGGCGCGTCCAGGAATCGCCGCGATCTGTGGATTTGAAGAGGTAGTTGCCGCCGTAGTACATCGTCTTGTTGTCGAACGATGACACGACCAGCGGCGAGTTCCATTGAAAGCGCAGCCTTTCCCCCTCGGCGGCCGGCGGCCGGATCGAGCGCGACTCATGCGTCTTCAGATTGCGCCGCAGAAGGTTGCCGTCCTGCGACTCCGCGTAGACAGTGTTCGGATCGGTGGGATCGATCTGCGCGTAGAAGCCGTCGCCGCCGCCGACCGTGAACCAGTCGGAGTTGGCGATGCCGCGCGTGTCGAACGTGGCAGACGGTCCGCACCAGACGTTGTTGTCCTGCAGCCCGCCGCAGATGTGATACGGCCGCTGCATGTCCAGGCCGATCTCGTAGAACTGGCCGATGGCGATGGTGTTGAGGTAGTCCCAACTTTTGCCGCGATCGTGCGTGGCGTAGATGCCGCCGTCAGATCCGGCGATCATGTGATTCGAATCGCGCGGATCGATCCACATGGCGTGATAGTCGCCGTGGATCTTCTGCACGAGGTTCGTCTTGAACGTCTTCCCTGCATCCTCGGAGTAGTACATCTGCGCGCCGTGCACCCACACGCGCTGGTCGTTGTTCGGATCGATGATGACCTGGCTGTAGTAGCTGCCGCGCGGATTGGTCTCGGACTGCTTCGTCCACGTTTCGCCGCCGTCGTCGCTGCGGAAAATGCCGCCGTTCGCATGCTCAATGAGCGCGTAGACGACGTTGGCGTTGCGGCGATAGAAGTTGACGCCAATGCGTCCGATCTCTTTCGCAGCTTCAGGATCAGCGTCGGCAACTTTCTTCGCGTCGGGATCCCACGGCAATCCCTTCTCGAGCTTCTTCCACGTCGCGCCACCGTCGGTCGTTTTGTACAGACCGGAACCAGGTCCGCTGCCGCTGAATCCGAAGACGGTCCGCCGCCGCTGATACATGGCCACGATCAACGTGCCAGGCGAATCGGGATCCATGGCGATGTCGGTCGCGCCGGTGTCGTCGTTGACGAAAAGGACGTTGCTCCACGTCTTGCCGCCGTCCGTCGATTTGTACACGCCGCGATCTTTCGATGCGCCCCACAGGTTGCCGGCCGCGGCGACGTAGAGGACGTTCGGATCGGCAGGGGAGATGACGATGCGCCCGATGTGCATCGTGTTGTTCAGACCCATGTGCTTCCACGTGCGGCCGGCGTCGGTAGATTTGTAGACGCCGTTGCCCCACGATCCGCTCTGCCGGTTGTTCGACTCGCCGCTACCCACCCAGACGATGGATGGATCGGACGGCGCGACGGTGACGTCGCCGATGCTCGACGTCGGCTGATCGTCGAAAACCGCATCCCACGTAATCCCGCCGTTCGTGGTCTTGAACACGCCGCCGGCCGCGGTGCCGACATAGATAATGTCGGGATTGGACTCGACGACGGCAAAGTCGTCGATGCGGCCGCCCATGGCCGCCGGCCCGATCTCGCGGAACTTGAGTCCCTTGAAGACCTCGTTGTAATCCGTCGGCGCGACAGCAGGCTTCGGCTTGTCCGCAGCGAACGCAGCTACAGACACGAACATCGCGAGCAGTACAGTTTTCACGCGTCTCTCTCCGATCAGGCGATTTGCGCGGGAACACTACTCGCAGGGCGGCGCGGGTCGCAAGGGATGGTTCTGGAGTGGTGGGATCTGCATCGACAAGAACTCGCGGAGAACTGGAGATTGGCGCAGAAGAGGAAAGAGATCAAACGGATCGCTCCGTTGGAGTAAATATGCAAGATGTTATCGAAGCCAAGTACGTCGGTGAATACATTCTCTGGCTCCGGTTCGAAGACGGAACAGACGGAGAAATCGATCTCTCGTCGGAACTGGATGGTCCGATCTTCGAGCCGCTTCGGGATCAGGGTTACTTTGCAAGCGTTCGCGTGAACCCCGATACCGGCACGATCGAGTGGCCGAACGGCGCTGATCTGGCTCCCGAGTTTCTGTACGAGATGGTGCACGTCACCGCGTGACGTTTATGCCGCCGGCTTGAACTTGATCGTGCAGCCGAAGGCTTTCGTCGCGGTGACTGCGATGTCTTTGTTGGCGAGCAGCGATTCGAGGGCGTCGTGCAGTCCGGCGTGCTGGCGCTCGTCCGTTTTGGCGGAGTCGTCGACGTAGCCGCGGTAGCGGACCACGCCCTTGCCGTCGACCACGAAAATGTGTGGTGTCACGCGCGCGCCGTACGCGCGGGCGATGTGGCTGTCGCCATCCTTCAGATACGGGAAGGGATAGTTTTTCGACTGCGCGCGGCTCTTCATCTCGGCGGCCGACTCGATGGAGTACGCGGCGTCGTCGTTCGAATCGATCGCATAAAACGTCACGCCGCGTTTCGCGTAGGCGCGTCCGAGGGCCACGATGCGGTCTTCGAACGCTTTCGCGTACGGGCATTGATTGCAGGTAAAGACGACGACCGACAGTTTGCCGTCGCCGGGCGCGAATTGGACGGTCTTGCCGTCCACGGCATTCGTCAGCGCGAATCCCGGTGCTTTGGCGCCGACCGCCAACTCCTCGGCGATCACGACAGCGGCAACGAACAGCACAACCAATGCAAGCAGCAGACGTTTCATCGCGGTCTCCTTTTGATCAGATCCTCGAGTTTGCGCCGGAACTTCACGGCATCGATGACGCCTTCGTTACGAAACAGCTCGCGGCCGGACCGATCGAAGACGAGCGTGATCGGGATCGTGCCGTCGAAACGGAAGCGGTCGGCCAGCGCGCCGGTGCGGCCGACATAATAAAGGTTGCGGAATCGGATGCGCCTGCCGGCCAGGAAACGCGTCACGAGATGTTTTCGCTCCGCGCGGTCGCCCGGGATGGCGTCGTCGAGCGAGACGCCGATGAACTCGACGCCATCGCCGCGCATCGATGTACTTACGGCCTCGAGCTGCGGCATCTCCGCGACGCACGGCACGCACCATGTGGCCCAGATGTTCACGACACGAACGCGCGCGTCGCTTCGGAACGCGCGAAGAACCTCATCGCCGCTGTGGACCTCGGCGAGATTAGCGGAAGCGGTAACGAGGAGAGCGAGGAAGAGTGACATGGCTGATTGTCCCTTTACGCGATGACTGTGCGTAAGTGCGTCGTGCCAGCATCGAGATCGTCGAGGACACCGTTAATCGCGGCGGCGTCGAGCGGCACTCGCCGCGTGACGACGCGCGTCATGTCGAGTTGCCCTTGCGCAGCCATCACCAGAAGTTCCACAAGCTCGTCGCGGGTGTGGTCGGAGACGCCGATGATGTGACGTTCGTTGGCCAGCACGTCGCGATAGGGATCGATGGGCAGCTCGCGCAGGTTGATGGCGACGATCATGATGCGTCCGCCGCGGCGCAGCGAGCGGAGGGCGGCGAGCGTCGTGGCCGGATGGCCGGCGAAATCGAGCGCAATATCGATTTCGGTCAGCTCCTCGACCGCCGCCGGAATCGCACCGAACGATTGTGCGAGATCGAGCTTCTCGCGGACGCGGTCGACCGCGAAGACCTTGCCGGCTCCCATCGCCTTCGCCAGTTGCGCCGCCGATGCGCCGAGGCCGCCGAAGCCGATGATGGCCACCGACTCGCCGGCGCGAAGCGACGCCAGTCGCAGCGCGTGATACGCCGTCGCCGTCGAACACATCATTACTGCTGCTGTTTCGAACGGGACGCCGTCGGGAATCGGGACGAGGTTGCCGACGGGAACGACGATCCGTTCGGCATATCCGCCATCGACTTCCTTGCCGAGCATGCGTCCGTCGTCGTGCAGGTAGTGCAGGGCCACGCGTCGGTCCGTTCCGGCGATGACGCCGGCGATTTCGTGGCCGAGGGTGAGCGGAAGGGCGACGGTGCCGCCGCCTGCGCGATAGTGCGCATCGCTGTGGCAGATGCCCGCCGCGCGAATCTCGACCACGGCTTCGCCGGGCCCGGCAACGACGTCATCGATCTCCTCATCGACGAGCGGCGACTTGAGCTGTATCAGACGGACAGCGTGCATAGGCTCAGCAGTTTAGCAGCGGAGAAGGCATCGTCGTTGCACTACAAATAACCCGGGCAACTGCCCAAAAGGAGAAGCAAATGGAAAACCGTGAACGCGACAAGATGAGCAGGAACACTGAGTCAACCTCGGCTGGCGACGTCAACCGCAACACGTCTTCGCAGATCGGAAAGAACAAGAGCGACTCGTCCGCCGACTTCGGCCAGAACATCGGCCGCTCCGAGAATCTGAACGAGCCCAACAGCCGCACCAGCAACAGCGGTTCGTCCGGCTACGACAGCTCCAGCAACCCGAACCGTTCGTCCGGCAGCAAGTCGATGGGCAGCGAGTCATGGGACAGCAAGAGCAAGGATGAGTCGTCCAGCGGCAGCCGCCACTGACGACTGAAAACGCTTTCCACTGCAAGGCCGCGCGCGAGCGCGGCCTTTTTCATTGCGCCGATTCCCTCCGCCGCAGCTTCGATTTGATCTGATCGCGCGCGATCGACGCTCTTCCGCGCACTCCGTTCCACAACCACCGTCCCTCGGCATGCGAGGCGATGACCTGCCGCGATACGGCCATGTCGGTGAACGCCGGCGTGAGCAGCCGCGGGTCGTTGAAGTTTTCGACGAAGGCGTTGGCGATGCGCTGTTGCGGCGAATGATTTTCGCGTTCACCGTCGCTGCCATATTGCGCGATCAACAATTCCTTCGCCGGCGCGGTGATCGGCTCGAGGAGCAGGTTGCTGAAGGTGCAGGCGTGGCGCGCATGCGTGGCAAAGAAATTGTCGAAGGTCGACGTGATCCAGTCGCCGTCGAAGACGCCGTCGCCGCGCGCGACGATGTTTTCGACGAGATGGCGCGCCTGCTTGATGCCGCTGTTCGCGCCCTGCGCCGCAATCGGATCGTAGGAGATGGCCGTGTCGCCGAGCGCGGCCACGACCGCGCCGCTCGCAAGTCGCGCCATCGGTCGGCGAACGGCCGGCGTCACCGCGCCGACGAGCCATCCAAGCGGATCGGCGAGCTGCATGTTGCGGACGAACGGCTCATCCCACGGGAAGAGCGCGGCCACCACTTCCTTCATCCGCTGCACCGCGATGTTGCCGTCCGGGATGCCGCCGAATCGGTCCATGCGCGAGCCGGGCTTCGCTTCGACGAGGATGTTCCAGCATGGACCGGCATCCTTGTGGTGATAGGGGACGAAGAAGATCTCGCCGTCCGTGCCGAGGAAGTCGAACTTCACGGGAAGGAGCGGGACCTCCGCGACGCGCGACGGGCCGCCAGTGACGGTGACCATGGCCAGATTGCGCTGCGGCTTGTCGTACGTGCTGCGCGATTCATCGCGTTCGAAGATGCGGCAGAGATCGGCGCGGCCGGTGGCGACGATGGTCAGATCGTGCGCCGCTGCGATTTCGCCGAGGCGATCGACGGTGATTTGCTCGATGACGATGTTGCCGCCGCGCGCTTCGAATTCGTTCATCCAGCGCCACGACTGCATGCGCACGTCGACCGCCTGGAACGGCGCGCGGAATCGTCCCACCATTCGGATCAGAGGATTGTGCAGCGCCGGACAGAACGTGAGAAAAACGCCTTCCCCTTTCGGCGCGGCGTCATCCCAGAAATTGAGGCCGAGCTCGCGCTCGTACGACAGCGCCAGATCGAAGCGCGCCGCGGTGCCGGTGGGGCGGCTCGCGTTCAGCCACTCATCCGCGCTGCGATCCGAATAGAGATCGACGCGATGGCCGGCGCGCAGAAGCCCGTGCCCGGCTGCCAGACCGCTGATTCCTGAACCGACGATGGCGATCGTTCGCATGTTCGTGATGTACGCACGTTTTTATGGAACGGCGTGAACGAAAGCGAACGGTTCCGTTACGGCGGTGCGTCACCACACGACGCAGCGGTTCGCGCGCACCATCGGCGAATCGGCTTTGCATCCGAACGCCTGCGCGAATTCGGGGATGTTCGAGAGCGGACCGATCACACGGTACTTCCCGATCGGATGCGGATCGCCCTGCACCATCAGCCGCTGCGTTTCCTGCCGGATTTCGTCGCCGCGGAACTGGCCCCAGGCGATGAAGAATTGCTGCGCCGGAGTCAATCCGTCGATCGAAACGGCGGGCCGCGTCTGCTGCGCTTTCTGAAACGCCAGCCAGGCGATCTTCGCGCCGGCGAGGTCGCCGATCGATTCGCCGAGAACGAGCCGGCCGTTGTGATGGATGCCGGGCTCGATGAAGTAGCTGTCGAATTGATCCGACACGCACGACGTCCGCGCCTGAAAGCGTTTCATATCCTCGGGTGTCCACCAGTTCTGCAGGCGGCCCTGCGCGTCGTACTTCGCGCCCTGATCGTCGAAGCCGTGGCTGATCTCATGGCCGATCACGACGCCGATCGCGCCGTAGTTGACCGCGTCGGCGGCGTGCACGTCGAACGCCGGTGGCGTGAGGATTCCGGCCGGGAAGACGATCTCGTTCAGCAGCGGGTTGTAGTACGCGTTCGACGTCGGCGGCGTCATGCCCCAGCGTCCGCGGTCGGCGGGCTTGCCGATGCGCGCGAGATCGTCCGCGGTGCCGAACTTCAGTCCCGCGACAACGTTTTCCCAATGCGACGACGGAGTAATGGCCACGCTGCTGTAATCCGTCCATTTGTCGGGATAGCCGACCTTCGGATTGAACGTGGCCAGTTTTTCCAGCGCGCGCGTTTTCGTCGCGGGCGTCATCCAGTCGAGCGCGCGAATGGTGTCGCCCATCGCCGACAGGAGGTTCTTCACCAGCTCCTGCATCCGCGCCTTGGCCTCGGGTGGGAAATAGCGTTCGACGTAACGCTGCCCGAGCGCTTCGCCGAGGAGTGCGTCATCGGCTTCGACGCAGAGCTTCCAGCGCGGCTTCATCTCCTTCGATCCGCCGAGGTATTTGCCGTAGAACGCGAACTGCTCCTCGGCGATCGGCGCGGAGAGATTTCCGGACGCCTTGCTGATGACGTTCCACTTCAGATACGTCTTCCAGGTGCTGAGCGGTGTGGAGCGGAGCTCCTTCTCGACCGCGCCCATGTACTCCGGCTGATCGACGTTGAGGTCGGCCGGCGCGACGCCGAAATGCTGGAGAAAGCGCGTCCAGTCGAAATGCGGCGTGAACTTCTGCAGCGTTTCCCCGGCGTACTTGTGATCCGTAGCCGCGGGATCGCGCAGCGCGACGTTGTCCATCTGCGCGGTGGCGAGGCGCGTCTCCATCGCGAAAATCGCGTCCGAGGCTTTCTGCGCGGCGGCGGAACTGGAACCGGTCAGCTCGAACATCTTCGTGATGTGCGCGCGATATTTTTCGCGCGCATCGGCGAAGCGTTTTTCGGGCTTGAGGTAGTAATCGCGATCGGGAAGTCCAAGTCCCGCCGCGAAAACGCGTGCGATGACGAAGCCGGGATTGTGGTTGTCGTACGTCGAGGTCAGGCCGAACGAGGGATAGATCTGCAGGTCGTGCAGCTCCGCAAAAACTTTCTGCAGATCGGCATTCGTGCGGATGGCGTCGATCTCGTTCAGCAGCGGACGGATTGGTTTCGCGCCGAGGGCGTCGATGCGCTTTTGATCCATGCAGGAGGAGTAGAAGTCGCTGATCTGCTGATCAATCGATCCCTTCGGCCAGTCGGTGCGCTTCGACTCATCGTCGAGCAACGTGCGCAACTGCTCCTTGCTCTGCTCGCCCGCGGCCCAGCGCCGGCTCCATCGCTGCATCGACGCCGGAATCGGATTCGCAGCGCGCCATGCACCATTCGCGTAATCGAAAAAGTTCGTGCAGGCATCGGCTTTGGTGTCGATGTCCTGCATGAACACCCCGTGCTCCGTCTGCGCGGAGAGGGTGGTGGCGAGGAGGAGAAGGGCGAGCGTGGTGAGTCGCATGGGCGCGAAGTTTCGCATAAAGCGATCTCGCGCAGCCTGTGACATTCGCGCGGCCGGTGTGGCACAGACACTCCTGTCTGTGCGGCTGGGAGGCTCGCGCATGACTTTCAAAGTTGCGCGACTTCCAAAGCACAGACAAGAGTGTCTGTGCCACATTCACGGCGCCGCGAATCGCGCGTCCGCGACGAACTCACGATCGGTCAGCGACCGCAGAAACGCCCGGAGGTCCGCGCGATCGGCGGCGTCGAGCGTCAACTTGCGCGCGACCACGTAACGCTCGATCACGTCGTCTAATGTGGCGATGCTGCCGTCGTGCATGTACGGCGCGGTCAGCTCCACATTCCGCAGCGTCGGCACCCGGAACGCGCCCTCGGTGACGCCGTTGCGGACCAGCACCGGCTTCGTCTGCGAATGTCCGGCGTATCGCGACTCGCCGCCGAAGTTGAATCCCTGATGGCACTCCGAACATCCTGCGCGCTTGCTGAAAAAGAGCCGCATGCCTTTCCATGCGGACGCTGAGAGCGCGTTTTCGTCGCCGCCGTAGACGAGGCGGTCGTACGGCGAATGTCCCGAGATCAAGGCGCGCTCGAATGCCGCCAGTGCGCGCGCGATGTTGCGGATCGAAACCGGATGCCGTTCGCCGGGAAACGCAGCGCGGAACAGCGCATCGTCGCTACGGAAGCGCGCCACGATCTCCTGCTCATGTCCCGCCACGCCCAGCTCGATCGGATGCGTGTTGAACATCGGCACGAGCGCCTGCTGTTCGAGCGAACGGACGCGCGTCGAGTCCCACGTGTAGCTGGCGTTGTAGCCGGCATTGGTCAGCGTCATGGCGTTGCGCGTGTGATGCTGGCCGGTCGATCCGATCGCCACCGGTTTGCCGTCGCTGAAGGCGCGGCTCTGCTGATGGCAATCGCCACACGACTGCGTGCCGCTGGCGGAGAGACGCCGATCGTAGAACATGCGCCGCCCCAGCGCGAACTTCGCGGGCGTCTGGATGTTGTCCGGTTCCGTCAGCGGAAGCGGAAACCCTCGGGGCAGTTGCCAGTCGAACCGTGTCTCAGGCGTCGCAACCGGTGCGCTGCCAACGCTGCACGCCGCGGCGACGATGAACGTCGCCGCGGCGATCAGGAGGCGCGGTTTCACCACGAGCGGAACGTGGAAGTCTGCGCGGTCAGCGGGGCGGTCTGGCCATGGATGATCTCGCGCTGGTCCACCCACTTCGCGAACGCGTCGAGCTGCCCGGCGTCGAGTCCGGCCGCATCGGCCTTGCGCGCGGCGACGAAACTCTTCATCGAGATCAGCAGCGCGTCGGCTTTCGGACGGTCGACGGAAAAAAGATCGGTGTACGCGGCGCGCGCCTCGTCCAGCCGGTTCAACCCCAGATACGCCTCGGCGCGATACTCGATGGCCGGAGTGTAGCCGGGAGAAATCGAGAGCGCCTTGTCGTACGCCTCCATCGACTCCTTGTACTTGCCCATCTTCCGATACGTGAATCCGAGCTCGCTGTACGCCTGGAAGAGCTGCGGATCGTTCTTCACGGCGCGCTCCAGATCGGCCGCAGCGTTCTCGAGGCCTTTGTTCAACTTCGCCTGCAGCTTGGCCGCCTTCTGCGGATCGGCGGTCATCGCCGCTTTCATCTCGTCGTGCGTCTTCGACAACCCGTCGATGCGGCGCTCGGCATTGTTGAAGTAATCGACGGCCTGATCGTGCGGAGAGCGCTGCTGCATGCTCGGCATCGGCGACGACCCCATCCCGCCTCCCGGCCCCGAGGCAAGGAGCGGCAGGGCAAATAACGAAAACACGGCGATCGTGGTAGCTGCTCGTTTCATGGACTTCCTCCTGTGCGGAGGATTATGGACCCAGCTTGTACAACCGCAACTTTGGCGAAGTCAGGAATCTGTGAGGAAGCGATCGACCCGTTGCGTTAGTCTCTTCAGATGAAGTTCACGATTCTCGGCGAGATTCATCACGTCGAGACGATCGCGTCGGGACACGGCATCCGCATTCTCGACCGCCTCGTTCGCCTGTACGGAAAAAGCAACTGGCGGAAGGTGAAGGGGTGGGCAACTGTCCGTCTCGAGGATGGTACGATTTCCGAGGCCGAGCTTCATTGGTTCGAGGCTCACGGCGTCGGCAAACGACTAATGAAGGTCAAGCGCGTTCTAGACTGAGATGAGCGAAAAGCCAAAGAAGTACGTCGTCTGTATCCATAACGATGAGAGCGAACACTCGCTCGAACTGCGGAAGATCTACGAAGTTCTGGAAGACGCCGTGGCGGCGAAGCACGACATGCTTCGCGTGATCGATGAAGAGGATGAGGATTACCTCTATCCGGCCGCGTGGTTCCTTCCGATCGAACTGCCGCACAACCTCGTCGAGGCGTTCGCGGAACTGTCGCACTAAGTCCGCGGCAATCGCAGGATCGCCCGCACGCCTCCCGCATCCGCGGCTTTCAGCGCGATCGAGCCGCCGTACAACTCCGCGAGATCGCGAACGATCGCTAATCCGAATCCTGATCCGGGCGCGGCTTCGTCGGCGCGGACGCCGCGCTGGAGGACGGCGTCGCGCATGGTGGGATCGAGGCCGGGGCCGTCGTCGTCGATGGTGATGAGGATGTTTGCGCCGTCGATCGACGAGGTGATGCTCACGCGCGACTTCGCCCATTTGCAGGCGTTGTCGAGGAGATTGCCGAGCATCTCGTCGAGATCTTCGCTTTGGACGCGGACGGTGTGGTTGCTATCGACATGCACATCGATCGTCAGGCCGCGATCGGCATGGAGGCGGAGGAGTGTTCGGGCCAGAGCGTTGGCGGATTCGGCGACGGAACTGCGCGCGCCGAGTGGGGCACCCGAGGCGGCGGCGCGGGCGTGTGCTAGGTGGTAGTCGAGCTGGCGGCGCATGCGGTCGAGTTGCGTGCGCATCTCGGCGGCGACGTCGGGGTTGTCGACGCGCGCGGTTTCGTTGGACAGCACGGCCAGCGGCGTCTTGAGGCCGTGGGCGAGATCGCCGGCCTTGCCGAGTGCGCGGCGGACGGCTTCATCGCGATGATCGAGCAACGCGTTGAGGTCATTCACCAGCGGCTGAACCTCGGACGGATAGCGTCCTTCCAGGCGCCGCTCGCGGCCATCGCGAACGCCGGCCAGCCGCGCGCGCAATTCGTCGAACGGCGAAAGGCCGCGACGCATCTGCGCAACGCCGATGATGATGAAGATGAACGACAGGAAAAGGATCCAGGCGTGATCGAGGCGCATCCTCAACGAGTGGCGGAACATCGCCAGCGATAACATGTGAAAAACGGCCAGCAAGCCGCCGGCGAAGATGATCGATCCGATCAGGAGCCGCGTGCGGAACGATTTCATCGGTCGCCCTCGATGCGGTAGCCGAGGCCGCGCACGGTCTCGATGAACGACGCCCCGAGCTTGCGGCGCAGGCGGGCGATGAAAACCTCCACCGTGTTCGAATCGCGGTCGAAATCCTGCGCGTAGATGTGCTCCGTCAGCTCGCTCTGCGGCACGACGCGGCCACGGTGGTGCATGAGATACGAGAGCACGCGAAACTCGTGGCTGGTGAGTTTCACCGGCGCGCCATCGAGCGTGACGCGCGCGTTGCGCGGATCGAGGATGACGTTCGCGGAGCGCAGCTCGGGGCTGACCTGACCGCTCGCGCGGCGGATCAGCGCGCGCAGGCGGGCCAGCACCTCTTCCAGTTGAAACGGCTTGGCGACGTAATCATCCGCGCCGCCGTCGATGCCGCGAACCTTCTCGTGCCACGAGTCGCGCGCGGTGAGGACGAGCACCGGCATCGAGAGGCCCGCGTCGCGCCAGCGGCGAAGGATCGTCAGTCCGTCCATCGCCGGCAATCCGAGGTCGAGGATGACCGCGTCATACGCCTCGGTGGCGCCGAGGAAATCGGCACGCTCACCGTCGAGCGCGCAGTCGACGGCGTAGCCGGCGTCGGTCAGTGCCGACGCCAGTTGCCGCGAAAGATGCGGCTCGTCTTCAGCGATCAGGATGCGCATTGCGTTTCGTGAATTAGAACTTTCATTCTGAACCGAACCTGAACAAGCCATTCACCAACCGTTCAGAACGGCGCTGCGAAGCTGCGCCCATGATTCAGCTCCAGCACATCTCCAAAACCTACGAAACGCCCGCCGGTTCCTTCAACGCGCTGCGCGACATCGACCTCGAGATCGCCAGCGGCGAGTTCGTCGCCGTCGTCGGAAAATCGGGCAGCGGCAAGTCGACGCTGCTGAACATGATCGGCGGCATCGACCGTCCGTCATCTGGATCGTTGAGCGTCGGCGGCGCGAGCGTCCAGAACCTCTCGCACAACGAGCTCGCCGCGTGGCGCGGACGCAGCATCGGATTCGTCTTCCAATTTTTCCAACTGCTGCCGACGCTGACCGTGGCCGAGAACGTCATGCTGCCGATGGACTTCTGCGGCACGCTTCCGCGCAATCAACGAAGCAAACGGGCGATGCGACTGCTCGAACGCGTCGGCGTCGGCAACCAGGCCGACAAACTTCCGTCGGCGCTTTCCGGCGGGCAGCAGCAGCGCGTGGCCATCGCCCGCGCGCTGGCCAACGATCCGCCGGTGATCCTCGCCGACGAGCCGACCGGCAATCTCGACTCGGAGACGAGCGCCGAGATTTTCCGTCTCTTCGGCGAGCTCGCCGCGGACGGCAAGACGCTGCTGGTCGTCACGCATGATCCGGAGGCGACGACGGCCGTCTCGCGCACGATCACGATCGCCGACGGGTGCGTGGCGTGATCGCACCGCGCTGGCGGAAAGTCTTCCGCGACATCGCCGGAACGCCGTTGCGAACGACGCTGGCCGTGGCCGCGATGGCCGCGGGCGCGTTCGGCGTGAGCATGATCCTGACGTCGTACTCGATCCTGACGCGCGAGCTGAAGACGACGTACACGGATACGTGTCCAGCGTCGGCGATTCTCACGCTCGACGGCGCGGTCACCGATTCGATCGTCGCCACCGCGCGGCACGTGCCGGGCGTGAGCGACGCCGAGGCAAGGCCGGTGATTTATGCGCGCGTGAAGGTGGGGAAGGATCAATGGATGCCCCTGATCCTCTTCGTCGTCCGCGATTTTCGCAATCTGCGCATGGACCGATTCGTCCCCGACTCCGGCTCCTGGCCGCCGGGCGACGACGAAGTGTTGATCGAGCGCGCTTCGCTGTCTGTCGCCCGCGCGGATGTTGGCGACCGCATCCTCGTCCGAACGATCGATCACGGCGAGCGGCCGATCCGCATCGCCGGAACGGTCCACGCAGCCGGCCTCGCGCCCGGTTGGATGGAGCACGCCGCGACTGGGTTCGTAACCTGGACTTCCGTGCTCCGGACAGGCGTCGAATCGCAGCAGTTGCGCATCCTGGTCAGCGGCGATCGGCTCGACGAGCACCACATTCGCGAAGTCGCCAAACGAGTCGAGAGCGCGATCGGCAAGGTCACGCGCATCGACGTCCCCACGCCCGGCCGCCACCCGCACGCCGCGCAGATGGACACCTTCCTCTTCCTCCTCGGCGCGTTCGGCGCGCTGACGTTCGCGCTCAGCGCCGTCCTCGTCGTCAACATGATCCACGCGCTGCTCGTCGAGCAGTTGCGGCAAGCGGCGGTCATGAAAACCATCGGCGCCTCGACGCGCCAGATCGCCTCGCTCTACCTCGGGCAGGTGGCGATCCTGGCCGTCATCGCCCTCGCGATCGGAATCCCGCTTGGCATCTCGGCCGGCCGCGCGTATGCCGGCTTTTGCGCGAGCATGCTCAACGCCACGATCACGAACGCGATGCCGCCGTTCTGGATCATCGCGTGCGAGATCGTCGCGGGGATTGCGATTCCGCTGCTGGCCGCGCTCGGACCGGTGTGGCGCGTCTCGCGGATCAGCATCCACGAAGCCTTCAGCAACGGCGCCGGACGACATCAATTCGGCACGCGCGCCTTCGACCGCTGGCTGGCGCGGATCACCTGGCTGCCGCGTCCGATGATGCTGTCGCTGCGAACGGCGTTTCATCGCCGCGGACGGCTGATCCTGACCGTGGCCACGCTGGCCGCCGGCGGCGCGGCCTTCATCGCGGCCCTGAATGTCTCCGCCGCCTGGACGCGAACGCTCGACGCCGACGCGCGTGCGCGCCGCTTCGACGTCCAGGCCGGTTTCCCGCGCGCCTATCCGATCGCGGATGTTGCGCGGGCGTTGGCGACCGTGCCCGATGTCGCGCACGCCGAGTATTGGGCCGAGAGCGGCGCGATGCTGGGCGATTACCGCGTCTCGCTCATCGGGCCCGATGCGAATTCGAAGCTGCTCGATCTTCCGCTGCTCGAAGGACGATGGCTGAAACCGGATGACGACGGCGTGTGTGTCGTCACGCAGTCCATCGACTCGCGCGGCGAACTGACTCTGCGCATCAACAACCGAACCGTGCGCTGGCGAATCGTCGGCGTCGTTAAAGAGCTCGTGCCGGGACGGACGGTCTATGCGCCGCGTCGATCGATCCTCGCAGCCAGCGGACAGTCGGGCGACCTGACGCGCAGCGTGCGCGCCGTCACGCGCAATCACGACATTCCGTCGCAGGTCGCCGCGTCGAAGGCAATCGAACGCGCGCTCGACCGCGCCGGTATCAGCGTCGGCGGCATCCACGCCCTTAGCGATTCGCGCAAGTCGTTTGCCGATCACCTGGTGATCATCAAGTCGGCGCTGATCTTCGCGGCGCTGCTGGTCGTTTTCGTCGGCGGATTGGGACTGACGACGACGCTGTCGCTCAACGTCCTCGAGCGCACGCGCGAGATCGGCATCCTCAGCGCCATCGGCGCGACGCCGCGCACGATCGCGCGCGGCGTGGTCGTGGAAGGAATCGTGATGGCGATCCTGAGTTGGTGCGTGGCCGTCCTCGTCGCCATCCCGATCACCTTCGCCCTCGATGCCGCGACGGGACAGATGTTCGTCCGCAGCGCACTCGATTTTTTCATGTCACCGGCCGCCGTCGCGGGATGGCTGTTGCTGGTCGTGGTTCTCGCGGCAATCAGCAGTTTTCATCCGGCGCAACGCGCGGCACGAATGGCCATCAGGGAGGCACTTGCGTATGAGTAAACGTTGGATCTGGATTTTGGTGGTGGTCGCTGTTCTCGCGTTTTTGTTCCTCGGCGGCGGTCACGCGCTGTGGGCGATGCTGTTGCGAATGCACGGCGTGCATTGACGCTTAGCGGGCGCGGTAGAGGAGCGGGAAGGGGTTGATCGGCGTGCCGGTCCACCAGCGCTTGTCAGGATCGAGGCGGATCACGGCGAAGTGCAGATGCGGCGCGTCTTTCGGAGCGTTGCCGGTCGTGCCGACGTAGCCGACCAGATCGCCGCGGCGGAGGAGTTGGCCTTCGTGCAGGCCCGAGGCGTAAGCGTCGAGGTGCGCGTAGTAGTAGCAGTAGCGTTGATCGGGATCGAACTCGTAAACGGTGAGACCGCCCGGGACGCTGGTGAAAAGCTTCTTCACGGTGCCGTCGTCCGTCGCCACGACCGGTGTGCCGCGCGGCGTGAGGATGTCGAGCGCATCGTGGCGCCGCGTCGATCCGCCGCGCATTTCGTCGAAGTTGTCGTGGATGCTGCTTGGATCGATGCCGGCGACGGGCATGGTCAGCGGGCGGGGAGCGTCGCCGGGCGGAGTCGGAACGATCAGGGCGGGCGTCGGGACGATGAACGTTTGCGTTGGCGGCATGGACTGGCGCACCGGCGGGGGCAACGTATTCGGCGTCGTGCCCGAAGCCATCCACGACAATCCGGCGATCAGCGCGGCGCCGGCAGCGAATGCGAGCTTCTTCATTTCTCCAGCACGGCCGGCATTCCGGGCGTCACCACTTTCGCCAGCTCGCTCGCATCCCAGTTTGTGAGGCGGATGCAGCCATGCGAGGTGGTCTTGCCGATCGTCGACGGCTCCGGCGTCCCGTGAATGCCGTAGTGCGGCTTCGACAGATCGATCCAGACGCTGCCCACCGGATTGTTGGGGCCCGATGGAATCTTCGCCTTCTTGTCGCTGGCCTCGGCGTCCCAGAACAGATCGGGGTTGTAGTGGAAGCTCGGATCCCACTCCACGCCGTTGATCTTCCACTTCCCGATCGGCAGCGGATCGTGAACGCTGCCGATCGTGGCCGGGTAGCTGGCCAGTAATACGCCCGCGCGATCGATGACCTCCACCGTCGTACGGTGTTTATTCACGCGGATGCTCATGCCCGCGGTCTTCGGCAGCGGAGGCCGCGACACGTCAGGCGCCTGAATGACGACGCCAACGTTGTCGAACGCGACGCCGCGATTGAGCGATTGCAGCAGCGCCGGACTGATATGAAACTTCTCCCCCAACTCCTCGGCCACCGATCCGTAGCCGAGCGCCGGCAGCTTGGCCTTGTCGGCCATCTCCGGCGGATTGACGACGAACGGTCCGGCAAGATCGGCGGCGGTGATCGTGTACGGCACCAGGACCGGAGCAACATCCTTGTTGAGCGCAGCCCACGTCGCCACGCTGACCTTCGCACCTGCCTTGATGCCGTGCGAGAGGTTGAACTCCGTGACCGCCAGCCGCGTGTTGCTGCCGTATCGCCCGTCGATCTCGCCCGGCGAACAGTGTGCGCGATCGAGCAGGATCTGCGCGCGCAGAATCGCCGATCCGGCCTTGCTGGCCGAATTGAGCGCCGGCTTCTTGGTCGCGTCATTCGTCGCGGCGGTCGTGAATGCGGGAACGGCGGCCTTGCGGATGACGCGCGCCTGCGCGGAGATAGCGACGGCAAGGATGAGAAGAGCTGGAGCTACAGTTCGGGCGATGTGCATAGAGGTTTCCAGCATTCACTGCATGGATGGAGCCACAAGCTGTTCCTGGGAGCGAGGGCATCCTGCCCGCTGTCGACGCGCGCTACTTGTGACCGGCGGGCGGGACGCCCGCGTTCCCAGGCGTCCGCCTCCGTTCCAGCCATCCGCGCGCGACATAGAACAACGTCCCTGCCGCGATCACGTAAAGCCCTCCCACCTTCAAACCCTTTTGTGGCGAGATCACGATGAAGCTCCAGAGGCCGAGGGCGATGATGGCGGGGAGGGGGTAGAGCCACATGCGGAAGGGGCGCGGGCGATCGGGTTCGCGTTGTCTCAAAAGCACCGCTCCGATGATCTGGGCCATGAACGGGATGATGGCGCGGATCGAAAGAATGGCCTGCAGCACGTTCTTCAGTGACATCCAGCAGAACGCCGTGGCCACGCAGCCGAGGAAGAGGATCGACACGTACGGATACGCCTCGGTTGCATGCAGCTTCGCGAACCAGCCGAAGAAGTTTCCGTCGCGCGCGGCGGCGTAGAGGATGCGCGAGTAGCCGAGCATCAGCGAGAAGATCGACGCGAACGCCGTCCAGAGAATCAGGATCGAAATCCATTGCGCGGCGCGCGTGCCGAGGAGCAGCGCCAGGTAGTCGGCCACGATCGATGGTGAATTCATGGCCTGCTTCATCGGCAGCACCGAGATCAGGCACGCGTTCATCACCAGGTAGATCGCGCCGATGGCCAGGATCGAGATCACGATCACGCGCGGAATCGTGCGCTGCGGGTCGCGCACCTCGTCGCCGATGTAGCAGATGTTGTAGTAGCCGAGGTAGTCGTAGACCGCGTAGATCAGCGCGACGCCGAGACCGGCGTAGCCGATGCCGCCGTCGAGCCGCGGCGCGCGCCAGAACGCGAACGCGTCCAGCTTCAGATGCGGCAGGCCGGCCACGATCACGATGGCCAGCGTCGCCAGAACGCCGATCCACAGCAGGATCGAGAACTTGCCGATCGCTTCGATGCGGCGAAGGAGCAGCAGCATCGTCAGGATGCAGACGATCGTTGCGGTCAGTCCGATGTGATTCCCGGCGGCGGGGATGATCACTTTCAGATAGCTGGCGAAACCGATGCAGCCCGAGGCCATCGACAGCGGCGCCGAAAAGAGAATCTGGAAAAGAAAGAGGAACGAGATCAATCGCCCGGCGCGGCCGTACGCGTTACGCAGAAAAACGTAGGAGCCGCCGGAGCCCGGCATCGACGCCGACAACTCCGCGGTCACGAGGCCGTCGCTGATGGCCAGCAATCCGCCGAGGATCCAGGCCAGCATGCCGCGGCCGCCGCCCATGGCCGAAAGGATCAGCGGGATCGTGATGAACGGTCCGATCCCGACCATGTCGATCATGTTCAGGGCGATGCCGCGCCACAGACCGATATCGCGACGAAGCTCGGGCATGCGGCGGAGTGTATCGTCTCGGATGCAGGGGGGTGGGGAGTAGGGTGTGGGGAGTGGGAGTTGGACTTCGAGAGGATTGATTGCCTCTCGGCCAACTTCCACACCCTACTCCCCACCCCCCACGCCCGTTAGTTTCTCGTCCGTCCCGAACCTTGCGTCAGCGCGTGCGTATCGGGCGCGTGGCGCTTCGTCGTCGACGCTGCCGCAACCTTCAAGCGCGTTCCGCGGCTGATCCGCCGGAGGACGTGGTGCGCGGACAGCATCGCGCCCTCCTGCCAGCCGGGGAGATACGACACCTGATCGCCCGCCACGATGACGCGGCCATCCGGCTCGAGCAGCGTGTCGTAAAACGCGGCCGGGACCTTGTCCCAATCGGCCCATCCCGCGAGCTGATACGGCACGTGATGCCACGCGATCGACAGTCCGAGGTCGATCGGCACGTCTTTCGTGAACGTCTCGCCGTGCAGCAGGCGCGCGCCGGCCGCGGCGATCTTCAGCCGCTCCTTCAGCGGCTGATTGCCGAGGAACTCCGCGTTCGCCGTGTAGTTGTAGGCGCCGGTGAGCACGCCTTTCGTTTCGAACAGATAGCCGTTCGACGGGTACCACATCTGCGTGATGTTGTTATTGATGTAGGAGATGCCGCCGTAGATCTCGTTGTCGAGCTCCCAGAAACGGCGATTAGCCTGCCAGCCCACCTTGCACGTCAGGCCGCGTTTCGGCGCCTTCAGCGCATTCCGGAACGGCGTGGAAAAATTGTTGTCGATGCCGTGAAGGATCCACACCGGAATCGTGCTGATGCACCAATCGGCGGTGAGCGTTTCCTCCGGCGCCGACGGATTCCCGGCCGCGCGATGCCGGATTAAAACCTTGTCGCCCTCGGCATTGCGCACCGAGGTCACTTCGCGCTCGTACCGGATGAACTCCTTCACGTGCGGCACGAAGCCATACGCCAGTTTGTCCATCCCGCCGACCGGCTGGAAAAGCGTCGGCTGCCATTCGTAGTCCTCCGGTTGATACATCCGGTCGAGCCAGAACTCGGAGCCGAGGATTTCGATGCGCGGAATCGGCGGCTCGATGTCGCCCGGCGTTAAGACGCCCGGCTGCGTCGTGTAGCCCGAACGCTGCGAGCCGACGTACTTCTTGTTCGTCAGCGGGCCGAACGTGTTGAGCAGATCGAGCATCTGCTTTTTCTGCGTGGGCGAGAGCTCCGTGTCGAGCGATCCCTGGTCGATCGCCTTCGTCAGCAACTCTGAAATCCAGCCGCGCGTGTCGTTGAGCACGCGACGATGCGGCATCGGCTTGCCGTGAAATCCGTCCTTGTTCTGGTAAAGGTTCGCGCGCGTCGTCATCACGTACGGCTCGACCTCGACCTTCAACTCCTTGCAGTATCCGAGGGCGACGGTGTGGTGATACGGAAGCCGTCCTGGGCCGGCATTCAGATACTGATTCTTGACGTCGCCCTCGAAGTGGCAGGTCTGCTCCCACGTTTCGTTGCCGTGCGTCTCGACGATCTTGTCGCCGGCGCGGACGGTGTAGCTGCGTCCGCCCGGCCGGTGCGATGCCTCGAGGACGACGATGTTGAATCCGCTGTTGCGTTTCTTCAGCTCGTACGCGGCGGTGAGTCCGGCGATGCCGGCGCCGAGGATGGCGATGGTCTTGCCGTTGCCTCCGCCCTCGGGCATCTGCAGCGGATTGGCGTACACCGAGTCGGGCACGCGAACCATTCCCAACGCGACCATCGATTCGTAAACCGCCGCCGCGCCGCCAACGCGCCCGATCGTTTCGAGAAACCGCCTGCGAGTCCACTTACCCATGGAATCCTCCTCGGCTTTACGTTTGATAGGGATTTCCGCAACGATAGCGTGACGGGAAAGAGGAGGCAAGGATCTCGTTGCTCGCGCATACTCACGCGATGCATCGATTCGCGATCGCTCTCGTCTTCCTCCTGACCGCGCCCATCGTCCTCGCGCAACATTTCGTCGATGCCGGCGACGGCGTCCGGCTCTGGTACTCCGACAGCGGCAAAGGATCGCCCGTCATCGTGATCCACGGCGGACCTGGGATGGATCACGACTCGCTGGCCGCCGACCTCGGGCCGCTCCGCCAGCATCATCGCCTCATCGAATACGACCAGCGCGGCGGCGGCCGCTCGACGTTGCCCTCGGACGTCGCGCTCCTGACGATCGATCATCACGTGGCCGATCTCGAAGCGCTCCGCAAACACCTCGGCTTCGAGAAAGTGACGCTGCTCGCGCATTCGTTCGGCCCCGCCATCGCCGCGCGTTACGCGATCCGTTACCCCGATCGCATCGAACGAATGATCTTTCTCTCGCCCATTCCGCCGTCGAAAGGGAAGTTCTTCGAAGAGCTCGGCGACGCGCTGATGTCGCGCCTCACCGACGAACAGCTCAAGCGCAGCGACGAACTGCAGGGCGCATTCGAGACCACGAAAGACGTGACGGCCATCTGCCGCGAGTACTGGTCGATCATGACACCGCCGCGGTTGGCGAAGTCGGTCCCGTTGAGCGCCGTGAAATCCGACCTCTGCGCCGCGCCCCCCGAAGCGATCCGCTACGGCATGACGAAAACCAACGGCGCCACCTTCTCATCGCTCGGCGATTGGAACTGGATGCCGGAACTGGCCCGCGTCAAAGCGCCCGTGCTGATCATCCACGGCGACGAAGACGCCATCCCGATGGCGATGGTGTCGAACTGGGTGACCGCCCTTCCGAACGCGCGCATCCTCCGCCTCCCGCACACCGGCCACTTTCCGCATGCGGAACAACCAGCCATCGTCTTCCCCGCCATCGAAACGTTCCTCGGCGGCGGCTGGCCGAAAGGGGCAGAGGGGAAGTAGTTCGGACTTTGAACATTTCGTCCGGTTCCCTGTATACCTTTGAAGCGAATGGCTGGATCGGAAGGGCGCTCACGACTCGTGGTACTCGGCGCAGCGGGCGTGGCCGTCTTCACCATCGGCGTCGTGGTCGCGTGTTTCCGCCTGCCGGAGTGGCGCAACCGAAGCGTGCCCGGGCAGAGCTTCTTCGCGGCCAGACTGCAGCAGATCGCCGGTCCCGCTGGTCTGGAGCTCGAATCCGCGCCGCGAATGCAACTCCGATCGAAGGGCGTCATCTATGACAACGAGTCCCTCCCGCAGCGAGAGACGGCGTACGACATTCTCGGCCCGAAGGCTACCGACTGGCTGACGCGCGAAGGGCGCGGTCCGTTCATCGAGGCCGCCGCGCAAAGTCGATGGCGAACCGGGAGGGGAAGCGGGCAGCTTCGCGTGCTCTTCTCAACCCGAGGCGTGCCGGTTTCCGCGATGTGGATTCCGGAGGAACTGTTTCGCTCGTCATCGACGGGCGTCGCGCGGCGCGTGAATCTCGATCAGTTGCTTGTGCCCACCGGCCAGCGGATGCCCGAGGTCGAGCTGAACCTGCTGGCCGAGACGGTCCGCGTGATGGACATTCAAGGATCGGCGCCGCCGGAGACTCTGCTCAACATGACGATCCAGGGCACGACTGCTCCGATCGCGCAACGTTTCGTTGGGCCGGCCGGCTGGTGGCGAAACCGGATCGAGAGCGTGACGCTCGGGTCTTTGCTGACGGCGCAAATGGAGGAGCTGATCGTCCGCGGCGGTTTCACGATCGCGGTACTGATTCTTTTCGTAGTCCTTCTGGTACGACGGCGAATCGAGCTGAAGAAGGGCGCGGTTCTCGCGGCATTCTCAATCGCGCTCTCCCTTCCCGGGCCGTTGTGGATCTCCACGAACTGGATTCAGGTCGCCGACTCGCTCAGCGGGATCCTGACGAAAGCGGTGTCGTTGTTCGTCATCTGGTCTGCCGCCGAGTCGTGGCTTCGCTCGACGGTGCCAGGCTTCCGCACCTCTCTCGATACGCTGCGCGCGGGGCGGCTCGGGCCGAAGGGTGGGAAAGCGTTGCTGGCCGGATGGTCCATCGGTGCAGCCGTTGCCGGCCTGTGGCTGCTGGCGTTGTCGGCCGGGACGATGGTGCCGGGCGTAGCAACGACGGATGGAAGCATCCGCTTGCCGGTCTTCGGCGTGGCCAGGTCGCCGATCGACGAGGGAGCATTCCGCACAGCGCTGATCATGATGGTCATCTGCGCCGCGCTGCGTTTCCCACTGCTTCGAAAAATTCGCGGCGGAGCAACCGTTCTCGGAGCGCTGGTGCTGGCCGCCCGCACTCCGCTCTCGTCATTCTGGATCGCCTTCGCCGCGGCTCTCGTCCTGACGGCAGTGCTGATCGTTGCGTACGCGGAGTTCGGCCTCACGGCGCTCCTCACCGCGGCGGTGACATCCACCGTTCTTCCGGCCGCGCTCTTTTCGCTGCTGCATTTCTCATGGATGCCGGTGTCCGCGTTTCTGCTTTTCACGGTCGCCGCCGCGCCCGTGCCGCTGGGACTCATCGGCATTCGTCGCGGCGATGAAGCCGAAGAAGGACCTCTGCCTCTCCCAGGTTTTGCCCGCCGGCTGGAGGAGGAGAACCGGCTGAAGTACGAGATGGATCTGCTGGCGCGGATGCAGCTCGGCCTTCTGCCGAAAGAGATGCCGCTGGTGGACGGGTACGAGATCGCGGCCCGATCGATTCTCGCCACCGAGGCCGGCGGAGATCTGTACGACTTCGTGCGCGACGCCGAAGGACGGCTGTGGATCGCCGCGGGCGACGTGTCGGGTCACGGATACTCGTGCGCGATCGCGCAAGCGATGACGAAGGCGGGACTTGCCAGTCTCGTCGAAGCGGAGCGAACGCCGGCCATCGTGCTGCAGCGGCTCGACCTGGTGCTGCGCGGGATCGGCTCCCCGCGAACGTTCACGTCGCTGGTCCTGCTCCGCCTCGATCCTCCCACCGGAGACGTCCTGGTCAGCAACGCCGGTCATCCCTACCCATGGATCCTGCACAGCGCCGATGTGCGCGAGCTGGAGCTTCCGTCGCTGCCGCTGGGACTCGGCCCGGAACGCGATTACGCCGACACTCCGCTGTCGATGCGGATCGGCACCACGGTCGTTCTCTTCTCCGACGGATTGTTCGAAGCCGCCGACCCCCACGGCCGTCCCTACGGATTCGACCGCCTCCGCCAACTCCTCGGCAAAATCTCGCGCCGCCCGGCCACAGCCATCGTCACCGCCATCCTCGACGACTGGCACTCCCACACCGGCAACGCCGCCCCCGCGGACGACACGACGATCGTAGTGGTGAAACGCAACGGGTGAGGCGAGACTTTTTCAGTGCCCCCGAAGGCGCGCGAAGAGATAGATCGAGCGCGGGTCGCCGTAGGCCGGCTTGAGCGCGTCCGGGATGCTGTAGGCGGTCACGTTTCCGCCGGCGGCCACGGAGATCGAATTCCTGTCGAAAACGTCGCGCGAGTAGCCGAGGGTCAGGGCTTTGATTCGATGAACGCCGGCAACGGAGATCTCGTCCTTGTCGACGATCTCCACGCGGCCGGTCACGTAGTTGCGATCGAGGAATCGCAGAGTTGCTTCGCCGAGGAGCGATGAGACCGATCGTCCTTCGCTCTTGTCGTTGTGACCGAAGATCACGCTGGAGTTGAGATGGCTGCCGTCGCTGTATGAGACCGAGGCCGTCGTCCGCTGGACGTCGTCCGGCTCGGCCGCTTCGGGATGATGCAGATGTCCCGTCGAAATTTGCGCGCTCCAGTTTGGCGTCGGATCGAACGTCACGCGCGTCGACCACGAGTCGATCTTGCCGGTGTCGATGTCCCAGCGGTTCTCGTCCGGCTCGCGGCCGTGGAAGCCGCTGACGGCGATGCCGAGCATTCCGCGCTGCGCGCCGAACGTGACGACGCTGCCGGCGATATGCGTCGAGTCCTGCACGTGATGGCTCAGCGCCGCCTGCGGGATTTCGGCAGCCGAGGCGCGGTGCGGATAGGCGACCGGCCCGAGTGCGGGATCGCCGAACGGCGCGGCGTAAACGTAGCCGACGGTGTTCGCACCGATCGCGAGCGCATACTCGGCGGCGAGCTCCATGAAGAAATCGTGCGGATGCTGCCCGTCGACGATCGGATGTCCGTGGATGGTCTCGCCGGTCTGGAACAGCTCCGGGTAGTAGTCGCCGACGGTGACCGGCTCTAGGCTGAGCATCGAGCGGAACATGAGATGGCCGCCGGCCAGCGGACGATCGGCCATCCCCATCAGCCAGTTCGTCGAGAAGAGTTTGTTCTCCCCGCGCGGCCCCGATTCGCCGACGGCGCTGACGAATGCGAGTCCGTGCAGCATCAGCATCCAGCCGCCGTAATCGGTCATCTCCATATGCGACGGCGCGGCCGATGGATTCATGCCGGTGCCCGACACCTGCCGCATCAGCAGTTCGCCGGCGGGATCGCCTTGCGAATGCTGCATGTGACTCATGTCGTGCATCTGCGCGGATGCGAAGAGGGGAATAGCGAGGGCAAGGATTGCGAGAAACTTCATGCGAACCGGATCATCCCATCGCAACCGTTATTCTTGCAGTGATGGAACCAACGTTTTTCAAAACGCCCGCCGACTTTCGCAAGTGGCTGGCCAAAAACCACTCCTCGGCCACCGAGCTCCTGGTCGGCTTCTACAAGAAAGGCTCGGGCAAGCCGTCGATCACCTGGCCGGAGTCGGTCGACGAGGCGCTCTGCTTCGGCTGGATCGACGGCGTGCGGCGCGGCATCGACGACGTCAGCTACAGCATCCGCTTCACGCCGCGAAAAAAGACGAGCACCTGGAGCGCGATCAACATCGCCCGCGTCGCCGAGCTGACGAAACTCGGCCGGATGCAGCCCGCCGGCCTGCGCGCCTTCGAGCACCGCCGCGAGTCAAAGTCCGCGATTTACTCGTACGAAAACGAGACGCGAACTTTATCGGCCGATGATGAGAAAAAACTCCGCGCGAACAAAAAGGCGTGGGAGTTCTTCAACGCGCAGCCGCCTTGGTACCGCCGCGTGGCCATCTACTGGGCCACCAGCGCCAAAAAGGAGGAGACGCGCGCACGGCGCCTGGCCACGCTGATCGAAGATTCCGCCGCCGGCCGCCGCCTCGGCATCGTCACGTTGAAGAAAAAGGCGTAGTGCGGGCGTCCCCGCCTGCATCCGCCGTGGCGTCTCGCCCGGCGGGGGTTTCCGGAATCATTAACGGTGCCCTAATTGAATCCCAGAAACCCCCGTCGGGCGAGGACGCCCGCCGGATGCAGGCGAGACGCCCGCACTACGCTTCGCCCGAATCACCACCGACAACTCATCATTCCGAGTATTCGTGAACCGCAATCTCACGCGTCCATCAGAATCCAGCGAGATGATGGCGGGCGTGTTCACCGAGGTCAGCATCCATCCGGCCGGCAGCGTGACGATGTTCAGCGGACGTCCCAGCGTGCGCTTCCAAACGAGTTCGCCGTTGTCGAGGACGTATCCAACCGGATCGGTGTACGTCTCCTGCACGCGAATGCGCGCTGACTGTCCTTCTTCGATCGCGTGCGGAAGGTCGCCCTGGACGGCCACAGAATCCGGCTCGACTTTGTTCGGGTAGTAGCCGAGCGCGTTCACGTCCTTGCCGGCCACGTTGTGAGTGACGAGATCCGCGCCGGTGTCGAGATCGATCATCTTCGCGTCCGGCGCGACGACGCTCCCTTTGCGCACGAAGCTGTGCACCGATTTCTGCCCGGCGCGCGTGACGGTGAAGTCGTGCGAGATGCGGAACTGATGCGTGGATGGATCGAGCAGCCAGTAGGTGATCTCGCGATCCTGCTCGGCGCGATGAATCGACTCCTGACCGTAGATCCCGGCGGGTAACAGAACAAGTATGAACAGCAGCGCGGTCACCTTTTTCATGGCAACCTCCGCGCGACGATCTTCACCGGTAGTTGATCGTCGCGATCGTTGAGAAAGCTGATGCGAATCCGTCCATCGACGTCCGTCGAGACGATGGCCGGCGAGGCGCATTCGATCAGCTCCCACGATTTCGGCAGCAGGACGACGTTGCGCTTGATGCCCAGCGGCCGCTCGAAGACGAGATTGCCGTCCTTCACGTAGTACGACGCCGCATCCGTGTACGTCTTCAAGATGCGGATGCGCGTCTCGCCCCCTTTCGGCACCGCCGCCGGCAGATGAACGCGGATGAATTGCGCGTCGTCCGCCGTCTTCGCCGAAACGAGTCCGCTCTCCTTCGCCACCTTGCCGCTGACCACTTCGAACTGCAGCGGCTTGCCGGTCGCGCGCGCCAGCACCCGCTCCTTGGTGGCGACCGATCCGACGCGGATGGGATTGAAAAACAGCTCCGCCCCTTCGCGATCCTGCGTAACGTCATACGTGATCGCAAACTGATGACTCTCCGGCGGAAGCAGGTCATACAACGTGAATTCATCGGCAGCGAAGAGGGGAGTGGAGATCAGAAGAAGAAGGAGAAATGCGTTCTTCATGCGAGCATCGTCGCATGCTTTCATCTGGGTACATCTGCGTCATCTGCGGATAAACCTTCATCCGCAGATGACGCAGATTCACGCAGATGGGATGAACTCGATGTCCACACCGATGTTTCGCTCCATCGCTCGCGTCAGGGCGATTGAGGCTGTTGCGACGTCCTGCAGGGCCGTCCCTGTGGAGTCGAAGATGAAGACTTCGTCGTCATCGCGGCGGCCGGCGACGCGGCCGCAGAGGACGTCGGCGAGCTGGCCGTGGATGTCGTCGCGCGTCATCGCGCCGGCGGCGATGGCGTGATGGAGGTCGCCCATGCTCGCGGCCTGATCGAGGATGTCCGGCACGACGCGGCTCTGCGCGAGGAGGGCGGGCGCGAGCTCGTTTTTTTGCGGATTGTCGGCGCCGACTCCGGCGATGAAAACTCCGGGATGGCTGTGTTCGGGACCTAGGATCGGCGAACGGGACGGCGTGCAGGTAATGACGATGTCGGATTCGGCGATGGCGTTTTCCATCGACTTGTCGTGCACGACTTCGATGTCGAGGTCTCGGCCGAAGCGTGCGGCGACAGCGGGATCGGCGTCGAATGCGAACAGCCTCGTGATCGGACGTACGCGCAGTATCGCCTCCGCATGCGCCTGGCCCTGAATGCCGCAGCCGATGATGGTCATCGTTCGCGACGCTTCGCGCGACAGATGTTTCGCCGCGACCGCCGTCGCCGCGGCAGTGCGCAGCGTCGTGATCAATGTGGAGTCGAGGATGCCCAGCGGTGTGCCGCGGTCGACGTCCATGACCACGATCAGTCCCTGGATTGTCGGCAGTCCGTGCTGCCGCGGATTGTCGGGAAAGTTCGCGTTGATCTTCATGGCGAATACATCCGCGATCGCAGCCTTCACGTGAAACGTTCCGCGTTCGCCGTGCACGCCGAGCGACTGCGGCGGCGCGATGCGGCCTTCGCCGAAATCGCGGAACGCGGTTTCGACGGCGGCGATGCAGTCGTCGATGGTGAGCAACGCGGCTACGTCGGCCGCCGTCAGAATGCGCGTCATCGGAAATCCGCCAGTTCGTGGAAGAGGTAGACGGCGCTGAGCATCGCCTTCTCCCAGTCGCCGAGGTGGAGCGACTCGTTTTCGGAGTGGGCGTTGGAGTGCGGGTCCTGCACGCCGGTGAGCAGTGGCGGAACGTCGCCGGCGAGATCGGCGAACGGCTTGACGAATCCGATCGAGCCGCCGCTGCCGGCCATGACCGGCTCGGCTCCGAAGCCATTGCTCAACGCGCGCCGCGCGGCGGTGAAGATCGGATGCGATGGATCGGCCTCCCACCACGACGGGCCGCCGTGAATCGTCGTTGTTACGTGCACGCCGCGCGGCGCGTGCGCGCGGATTGCGTTCGCGAGAAGCTCGCCCGCAACGTTGCTGTCGATGTCGCGCACCGTGCGCAGCGACAGCCGTGCCCGGGCGCCGTCGGCGATCTGATTCGACGCCGACGCCAGCGGCACCGCCTCGATCGCGGTGATCGTCGGCGACGGCCGCGCCCAGATGTGCTCCCACGACGGATTCTCTTCGGTCAGTTCGACGCCATCGAGGAATGCGAAGTCGTGCTTGAACCGCTCGGCATCGAACGGTAGCGCGCGCATCGCGGCGAGCTGACCGTCGTTGATGAGCACGAGATCATCGAGTCCGGGAATGCCGCGCTGCAAACTCGCCAGGATCGAACAGAGGATCATCGCCGCGTCCGGCGTCAAACCGCCGGCCTGCCCGCTGTGAACCGAACGCGAAAGACAGCGCACCTCGACGTCGACGATGCAGTTGCCGCGCAGGCGGTACGTCAGCGACGGGATGCCGGTGGCGAAGTTGGGCGTGTCGCAGAGGATGATGAAGTCGCAGCCGAAGAGCGCGCGATGTTCGGCCAGCAGCGCCTCGAGATTCGGCGATCCGATCTCTTCCTCTCCCTCGATGAGCAGCTTCACATTGCACGGCAGCGCGCCAGTTTCCGCGCACGCGCGGACCGCGGCGAGATAGGCCAGGAAGCCGCCTTTGTCGTCCGCGGTGCCGCGGCCGTACATCCGGCCATCGCGGATGGCCGCTTCGAACGGCGGCGAATCCAGCGATCTTCGCGGCCGGGCGGCTGCACATCGTGATGGCCGTAGATGAGGATCGTCGGCAGGTCATGCGGCGTCATCACCTCGCCGTAGACAGCGGGATGGCCGCTCGTTTCGAGCAGCCGCACGTTCGCGATGCCGTTGGCGATCAGCGTCTCCGCGACCGCATCCGCCGATCGCCGCACTTCGCTCGCCGGAAACGCGTCCGCGGAAATGCCGGCGATGCCGACGAGCGACGCGAGTTGCTGCTGATGTGCGGGTAAGTGACCGCGCACCGCATCGATCGCGGCGTTCAATTTCCCCTCCGCGCCGGCCGCCCGAGCGCGTCGTGCAGATCGTCGAAGATCTCCAGACCGCGCTCGATTCTCTCCGCGTCATCGCGCACGCGGCTCATCAATCCCTCGATCATTATCCGCACGCCCGCGGCTTCGGCGCGATCGAATTTCGTCTCCTTCAGATCGATGTCGTGCACGATCTCGGCGATCGCGCGCACGCCCTTGTCAGCGATGCCGGTCCGCCGCACCAGCGTCTCCAGCGTGCAGCGATCATCCTCATGCGTGAAGTCGCCGCCGACCATGTCGAATCGAATCTCGCCCTCGCGCGACGTCGCCTTGGCGTCGAAGCGGAAGCGCGCCTTGGCGTCGATGAAGCGGCGGATGAACCACGCCGAGGCCAAGCGATCGATGCCGGGGTCGGGGCGGGTGACCCAGACTTTTCCGCGCAACGCGAGCTTCGTCTTCGGCATGCGCTTCTCCTCCTTCTGATCCTTTTTCAGCCGCGCCTCGATCGCCGCGAGCGCCTTTTCGACGCTCCTGCGCGCCGGCGCGTGGAAAAAATCGATACGCCGGATTTCGTCGAAGCGGCGGGTGAGGGCGGCGTGCGCCGTCGTCAACGCGCCCGCGGCGGCAAGACTGCGCGCTTCCTTCAACGCCGCGCGGGCGTCGGCGGCGAGGGCGTTGTAGTCGGCGTCGCGGGCCTGACGGAACTGCGCCACCGCGGCGTCATTCGCGACGCCGTCGACGAAGTCGCCTTCGAAGAGATGCGCGTCGCCGCCGCCGGCAGTGATCTCCTGCGCGATCCACTGCAGATCTTCGAGCGCATCGCTGTTCCGCGGCAGAAGATAGACGGCGTTCTTGACCGCGACCGCGCCGACGCCGGCCAGCCGCTGCCGGATCTTTGCCCGCACGTACAGCGGCCGCGGCGGAATGCGATGCACGAGGATCAGCCAGCGCACTAGGTGATACTAGCAACTGATATGTCATATAGCAACTGCTATACTGTCATCCTGAGCCGCCGAAGCCACGTAGCGCGAAGCGCCAAGATGGCGGAGGACGGTCGAAGGATCTCCAGCTTCCCAAGTTGCGTTGAATCCAGCGGGTTTCAGCGCAAGTTGCGTAACTTGAGATCCTTCGCCGTCCTGCGGCGTTCCGCGCTTCGCGCTCCAACGCCTCCGGCAGCCTCAGGATGACAGGCATATCAATGCGGCCCACGTTGACCAACTTCGTCCTCTACTTTCTCCGCCTCGGCGCCCTCGGCTTCGGCGGACCGGTCGCGCTCACGAACGCCATGCGACGCGACCTCGTCGAGACGCGCGCCTGGCTCACGCCGGACGAATTCGAGAACGGCCTCGCCCTCGCCGCCGCCTGCCCCGGACCGCTGGCCTACCAGCTCGGCATCTACTGCGGCTACATCCGCTTCGGCATCGTCGGCGGCCTCGCGGTGGCCGTCGCGTTTGGATTGCCGCCGTTCGTGATCGTAACGACTGCGGCGTGGCTCTACGTCCGCTTCGCCGCCGACTGGCACCTGCGCGCGCTTTTCTACGGCATCGCTCCGGCCATCGTCGCGCTGATCATCAAAGCCTGCTGGAACCTCGGGCGCCGCACGCTGCGCGCCGACCGCATCGCCTGGATCTTCGCCATCGTCGCCTGCGCAATTACGGTGATCGTGCAGCGAGAGCTCGCGCTGATGTTCGTCGCCGCCGGTCTGCTCGGAGCGGTCGTCTTCGCGCCGATGCCGCCTCGGCCCGCCAACGCACTCCTGCTGATTCCCAGCGCGAAACTCTTCGCCTTCTTTTTCAAAACCGGGCTGCTCGTCTTCGGCAGCGGGCTGGTCATCGTGCCGTTCCTGAAAACGCAGGTGGTCGATCAATATCACTGGCTCAGCAACCGTCAGTTCCTCGACTCGGTCGCCATCGGAATGATGTCGCCCGGTCCGGTGGTGATCACTGCCACGTTCGTCGGCTACCTCCTCAACGGATTCGCCGGCGCGCTCGCAGCGACCCTCGGCATCTTCTCGCCGCCGATCCTCTTCACCGTCATCGCCACGCCGATCCTGCTGCGCTATCACAAGCATCCCCGCCTGGCCGGCTTCATCCGCGGAGTGGGTGTGACTGTGGTCGGCGTGCTGGTGGGGACGTCGTATCTCGTCGCGCAACAGGCCATCGGCGATTGGCTTACCGCGGCGATCGCGATCGCAAGCCTAATCATCATCACAATGTGGAAGAGGATTCCGGAGCCGATGGTCATCGCCGCCGCGGGCGCGGTGGGGTTGCTGGCGTACCAATTCGCTGCACACTGATCCCCATTCGCTGCATTCGGCTTACGTTTGGCCGATTCCTGCCGCAAACTGACTGGCATGACTCCGCGCCGCATGGCCTGGCGCTTCGCCGTCCTCTTCTGGACCGTGTTCGGGCTCGTCTCCGGATTTCAGATCTGGATCGGCATGATTACGCACGGGCATTCGGTGTTGCGGCTGGTCTCGTACTACCTCCTGGTGTGGGAGGCGTGGCTGGCCGCAACCGCCGCGATCGTCTGGCTGGCGCGGCGCCTTCCGGTCGTTCCGGTGCGCCGCTATCCGATCCTCGTGCATTTCCTCGCCTCGTGCGTGATCGCCGTCCTGCACAGTTTTTACTGGCTCGGGCTGATGCTGGTGATGAGGCCCTTCGACTGGCGCACTGCATCGCCATCGCAGATCCGTTTCGCCGACTTTCTGTTTTATCGCCTCCCTCTCGAGTGGCTGCTTTACTGCCTCGTCCTCGGCGGGGCGATGGCGTTCGAATTTTACGAGCGCTACCGCGAACGCGCGCTGCAGGCGGCGCAACTCGAAACATCTCTCGCCGACGCACGCCTGCACGCGCTGGAACTGCAGCTCCAGCCGCACTTTCTGTTCAACACGCTCAACGCCATCAGCGGCCTCGTTCGCGTGAAACGGAACGAGGAAGCGATCGCGATGCTGGCCGGCCTCAGCGAACTGCTGCGCTACACCCTCGACCACGCCGGCGATCAGAAGGTTCCGCTCGACGCCGAGCTCGCGGTCCTGCGGCGCTATCTCGAAATCCAGCGCGCGCGTTTTCCCGATCGGATGTCGTTCACGATCGACGTTTCCGACGAGGCGGGAAGGGGAGCGGTGCCGACGCTGCTGCTGCAGCCGCTGGCGGAAAACGCCATCCGCCACGGCATCGAACTGCGCGCGTCGCCGGGCGTGGTGAACGTGCGCGCCTTCCGCAACAACGGCCATCTCAACATCGAAGTCTTCAACACCGGCGCGCTCGGCGAATCGACGGACAGCGGCATCGGCGTGCGCAACACGCTCGACCGGCTGCGGCATCTGTACGGCGATGAAGGACAGTTCGAGCTGAAGTCCGCCGGCGAGGGGGTTTTGGCGTCCGTTCAGATTCCGTGGAGTTCGTTGTGATTTGTTCGGTTGCAAAAGCACAGACAAGAGTGTCTGTGCCACACCGCGCCGCGGTAGAGATGTTGTCTGTCCTGCCACACCGCGCCGCTGTAGAAGTGTTGCCTGCCTTGCCACACAACCAGGATCCATGTGGCACAGACACTCTTGTCTGTGCTTGCGCAAGTCGCCATGACTGAGAATCCTCTCCGCGTCGTGATCATCGACGACGAGCCGCTCGCGCGCGAGTCGGTTCGCGCGTTGTTGGAAGGGGATGCCGAGGTTTGCGTGGTAGGGGAGGGAACGGGCGCGGATGCGGTCGCGCTGATCGCGCGGACGCGGCCCGACCTCCTCTTCCTCGACATCCAGATGCCCGAGGTCGATGGGTTCGCGGTGATCGAACAGGTTGGGGCGGATACCGTGCCCGCCGTCATCTTCGTCACCGCGTACGACCGCTACGCCGTGCGCGCGTTCGAAGTGCACGCTCTCGATTACCTGCTCAAGCCATTTGACGATCGCCGTTTCGCCGAGGCACTGACGCGCGCGAAGGAACGCGCCCGCGCACGGCAGCGAGGCGAGATCGATCACCGCATCGCCGAGTTGCTCGCCGAACGCGAAGTGCCGCGCACCCGCTTCCTCATCCCGGCGCGCGAGAAGAGCATCGTCGTCGATGCCTCACAGATCGATTGGATCGAAGCCGCCGACTACTACGTCACCCTCCACGCCGGCCCCGCCGCCCACCTGCTCCGCCAGACGATGGAAGAGATCGAAAGGCAGCTCGACCGCCGCCACTTCTTCCGCGTCCACCGCTCCGCCATCGTCAACATCGACCGCGTCCGCGAGATCCACCCGTTGTTCCGCGGCGACTGCGCCCTGGTCCTTGCCGACGGCCGCCGCATCAAGTTGAGCCGCAGCCGGCGTAAGGATTTCGAAGCGCTTTTCGCGAGCAGCCGATAGTCAACCCGGACGCGCGTTTCCGATTCATTGAAGCTTCCCACTCCCGCAAAAGGCGAATGTTCAATGTTGAGTGTTCAATGTTGAATGTTGAATGGATCGACGAGAGCCGGCGGAGCGAAGCCCATTCAACATTGAACACTCAACATTGAACATTCAACATTCAGCTTTCAACCCTTCATGGCCGACGATCAGTTACAATAATCATCGCTTCATCGTCCGCAAAACAAAACACTCCAAGGAGCCCACCCGCTTGAAACACGCCACCGCGTGGCTTTCGCTCGCGCTTACTCTCTTCCTGCCCATCGCCCCTCTGAGCGCCGGATTCGCCGGCACGGACCTCATCCTGCCAGCCGCAGGCCACGTCGATGGAATCGGCGGCAGCCACTTTTACACCACGATCTGGATCACGAATCCGTCGCCGACGGATGCCGCCGACTTCGAGGCGTCGTTCCTGCGCAGCGGGCAGGGCAATCCGGAGCCGGCGACGTTCCACGGGACGGTGCCTGCCGGCGCCACGAAGGCCTTCGAAGACGCCTCCGTCTCGATGTTCGGCATCAAAGGTCTCGGCGCGATCCGCATCCGGTCGACGCGATCCCTGCTCGTCTCGTCGCGCGTCTACAACCAGAACGACGGGCAGACGGTTGCGCAGTCGCAGGGGCTCTTCAACTCCGGCGTTCCGACGGACTTCGGCATCCGCAACGGCCAGTCGGGGATGCTGCAGGGCGTGCGGCAGACGGGCGATTTTCGCTACAACGTTTTTCTCGTCGAGACCGCCGGCGCTCCGATCACGGTGCACCTCGATGTGACCGATTCCAATGGCGTGAGCCTCGGCGCGAGCGACGTCTCGCTGCAGCCGTGGGAAGAGCGGTCGATTCCGGTCGCGCAGATCGTCTCAACATCCGTGAACGACGGCGCGCTGCGCATGTCCGCAACCAGCGGCGACGGCCGCGCACTCATCCTCGGCTCGCAGATCGCGAACGAGAGCCAGGACGCGGCCGCGTTCGAGATGGCGTTCCGCGACGAGCTGATTACCGCAGGCGCCGGAGCGAGTGGTCCTGCAGGACCGGCAGGCGCCACCGGCGCAGCAGGTCCGCAAGGCCCGCAGGGAGTTCCGGGACTGAACGGCGCGACGGGCCCGACAGGACCAACCGGACCGGCCGGACCTGCCGGTGTCACCGGCGCGACTGGTCCGCAGGGTCCGGCCGGCGTTACCGGTCCGCAGGGAGTGGCAGGTACGAACGGCACGAATGGCGCGACCGGCGCAACAGGTCCGCAAGGACCCGCAGGCGTGAACGGCGCCACCGGTCCGCAGGGACCCGCAGGCGTGAACGGCGCAACCGGTGCCGTCGGTCCGACTGGCCCGACCGGCCCGACCGGCATCAATTGGCGCGGTCCGTGGAGCAACGCGACGGCATACCAAGTCAACGACGCGGTGTCGTTCAACGGCTCGTCGTACATCGCCGTGGCCGCGAACACGAATCAGCAGCCGGACAGCTCGGCAAACTGGCAACTGCTCGCGCAGGAAGGCGCCATCGGCCCGACGGGACCCGCGGGCGCGACCGGCCCGACCGGCTTGACCGGCGCAACAGGACCAGCCGGTCCCACCGGCGACATCGGTGCAACCGGTCCCACTGGCCCGTCCGGCGCGACCGGACCAACGGGCTTGACCGGCGCAACAGGACCGATCGGTCCAACCGGCGACACCGGTCCGACTGGTGCGACTGGCCCCACCGGCGCGATCGGACCGACTGGCCCAACCGGTGCGACCGGACTGACTGGCGCAACCGGCGCAACCGGCCCGTCGGGTCCCACCGGCGCCACGGGTTTGAACGGCTCTGACGGAGCTCCGGGAACTCCCGGCGCGACCGGCGCAACAGGTCCCGCTGGCGCGACCGGCCCGACCGGAGCGACGGGTGCAACGGGCGCCACCGGTCCGACAGGAGCAACGGGCGCGACCGGCCCAACCGGTGCGACCGGTCCGAGCGGCGACATCAACGGCGTCGCCGCCGGCGGCGATCTCTCCGGAACCTATCCCAACCCATCGATCGCCACCACCGCCATCGCTGGCACCAACATCGCCGCGGCCATCAACGCCAGCGCCGCCTCCATCACTACCGCGCATGTCAGCGGCGACGTCGAACTCGCGCCGGCCGCGCAGCAGACCGCCTCCACCACGAACAAACTCATCAACCTCAAGCTCCTCGGCACGACGACGCTCGGCACCAGCGGCACGACCGACCTCCTCTCCCTCAGCGCCAGCGGCACGTACTCGACCGGCGCGTTGGACCAGGAGTGGTTCCGCGTCGACAACGCCGGCGGCATCCTCGGGCTCGGCACCTACGCCTACGACTCGGGCACTGACACCGACATCCAGGGCGCCGGTACCATCCCCACCACCGGCGACGGCTCGCGGCTGATGTGGTACGGCGGAAAGGGCGCCTTCCGCGCCGGCTATACCTCGAGCGGCCAATGGGACGACGCGAACGTCGGCTTCGGCTCGTTTGCCGCCAACGTCAACAACCAGGCCTCCGGCCCCTACTCGACAGCCTTCGGCCGCGGCAACGTCGTCAGCGGCTCGCGTTCCTTCGTCGCCGGCACCAATAACACCGTCAGCGGCATCGCCACCCTCGTCAGCGGCTCGAGCAACACGGTGGCCGGCACGACCTGCCTGGTGAACGGCAGCCAGAATACGGTCGGCTCGAGCGGCAACAGCGGCTGCATCGCGTTGGGCCTCCTGTCGATCACGAACGCCTCGCAGGGCTTCGCCATCGGCGAGCGTGCGAACGTCGTCGACTCGCGATCGATGGTCATCTCCCTCGGCCCGAGCTTCGGCAACAACACCACCTCCGGCGGCAGCGGGACGTTCACGCTCCGCGCGAACGGCGGCATCTATCTGACCAACACCACCGGCACGACGGTGATCCAGTCCGGCCACTTCATCGACACGGTCACCGGCGCATACCTCACCACCGGCGGCACGTGGACGAACTCCTCCGACCGCAACAAGAAGGAGAACTTCCTCGACGTCGACGGCGAGGAGATCCTGCGCAAGCTGGCCGCGATGCCGATGACCACCTGGAACTACAAGGCCGACGCCCGCAGCATCCGCCACCTCGGCCCCATGGCCCAGGACTTCTTCGCCGCCTACCACCTCGGCGATTCCGACAAAGCCATCAGCACCGTCGACGAAGGCGGCATCGCCCTCGCTGCGGCGAAGGCTCTGAACGCCCGCACCACCGAACAGCAGCAGCGCATCGACGCACTTGAGCGCGACAACGCCGAACTGCGTCAGCGCTTGGATCGCCTGGAGAAGTTGCTGAGCAATCAGCAGAAGTGAACCTATCCGCAACTGACGCAGATAAACGCAGATTGAAGACGGTTCTCATCTGCGTTCCATCTGCGTCATCTGCGGATGGTAATTGGGCCGAAGAGACCGACCGGGATTCCGTTGTCCCGGCAAGCCTTTGCGGCTTTCGAGCTGAATACACCCAGCACGATGATGATGGGCACCAACGGCACCAGCATGGCAAGGACTGATCCCCACAAAGTAAGCGAGGAGAGTCCCAGGGCCTTAGCCGTCCGGTATGTGTAGAGCATGAGCGCAGACAGGACGACCAGATTGAGGGTCGACAGGACATACGACAGGACCAGGTATCCAGGGCCGCCATCAACAGTAGTGAGGGTGAACAGCGAAAGAAGTCCCGATTCTTGTCGCTGATGCGGCCACATCGTCTGCAGCAACATAGCGCTCAAAGTGGCCACGACATTGACACCGACCCAGAGAACCAGGCGACGGTAAGCGACGGTGAGGTCAGGAAGATTCAGGGATGTCTCGGCCATGGTGCCCCCCATACCTTAGAGGGCCGGCGACGTGAAACTTCCCTACCACCAGGAACGGCAACGTTGCACGCCGTGAGCGCGCGTGCGCACGCCGTGCGGCAGCGGTGGACGCCGGAAACGTTTCCGAAGCCAAAGCCAAACCTTGGAATCCGTTCCTCAACTCCGCCGCACGGCCGATGAATGGGCCGATGCGTACGGCGAACGTCGCCGCGTATGCGAAGGAAGCAGCCGCGGACGTAAGCGGACTGGATTACGTCCGGGGTTTCCGTTTCTCTACGTGCGGAGCAGGCTTTCGATTTCCGCGGCGCGACTGACACAGGAGGAAGTAGCCGACGCGGCAGACATGCCTAGTTTGGCGGGTCCGACGGGGGCGCCGGAAGGCGTCGCCACTGACGGCTCACGACACCCATTCGACGGAAGCGACCCTCCGGCCCCGCCGCCATGCGTCGGAGCCGGAGGATCTTCATGACATCAATGCATACGGATCAAAAGCAGGTATTCGCCGAGGTCAGACGGGGATAGCCGATCGCGGTGAACGCGTTGTTCACTGCGTTCTGCTCGGCCGTCGCGGGGTAATGACCTAAAGCGTCGCACCTTTCGTAATTGTCGAACGCCGCCTCACTGGCGTAGGTGGCGAGATCCTCCCACCGCGACGTGGAAGGCGCGTAGTACTCCACCGTCTGGAACAGAATCGTCGACGCCTTCGAGAAGCCCTGTCCCGTCACGGAGGTCGAGCAGCCCGACAACGTGGGAACGCGAGCGCAAACGGGATTCGTGCCGCCGTCGCTCAACAGCCGGAAAACGACATTCATCATGTTCCCGCGATTGTGCGCCTCGGTGTTCCCCGGCTCGTCGTCGAGATGGAACGCGTCGTTGAACGTGTACGAGCCTCCCGGCCCGTTGATCGAGTGGCCGGCCGTGCCGTCATCCGTGGAGCCGGAGCGGAAGTAGCCGCTGTTCGCGACGTCCTCCCCCTCGTTCCAATCCGACGATTGCTCGATGCCATAGCCCGAAGGCTGCGACATCTTCTCGACCATCTGGCCGATCACGTCCGCGAAGCCCTCGTGGAGTTGGGCGTTGTTGAAGTTCGCCGACGTGTAGATCACGCCATGACCCCATTCGTGCGCGATCACGTCGAGCGCCGCGGCATATTCGTACATGTACTGGACCGGCGTCGTGATGACGGTGCGGGTCGGTGGCAGGCGCGGATCGCCGGCGTTGAAGTTGAGGAAGAACGCGTTGTCGACGTAGGGCTCGTACGTGTTCTCGATGCCGATGTTCGCATCGCCGTAAGCGTTGTCCCATCCCGCACGGCCCATCGACGCGAACGCGTTCATGGTCTGCTTGGTATGGAACAACGCATCGCCGGCGGCATTGCCATGCCACGGATAGCCGGTGCGGTCGCGATACGTCGGCGTGCCGGAGTCGGCGAAGAGCGGGAACAGCGTATACGCCCTCGTGTTGCCGCTGCACATGAATGCCGGATCGGCCGTCTCTTCGATGACCGAGATATTCGGTGGGCCGGCGTAGAAACCTTCATGCGTGAACGGCCACGGACGGTCCGACGTGGTGTTCGCCTTGAGGGAGCGATTGGCGACGCCGGCACGAACCGGGTAGCCGGTGGCGGTCACGCTGTTCCCCGCCGACTGATAGCAGTTGAAGTCGGGATTTGCCGGTGTCAGCGCGAGGATCTCCTCGCTCTGCGCGTCCATCACGACGCGGTAGACGCTCCCGAGTGCGTCCTGCGTCACCATGGACCAGGCGTAGTGGAATGCCTTCCCCCGCTCGACGAGCTGGAGCGACGTGTCGGCCAGACGCGCAGCGCGCTGCGACGGCACCAGCGTCTTCGGATCTTCGGCATGGAAGCTGCCGTAGCCTCGCAGCCGCGCGTCCGCGCGTTCCCACGCCTGTTCGCGCGGAACCACGGGCCGATTGGCGATCGCTACGAAGTTGAATTGCGTGCCGCTGATGCTGCGCAGAACGCCCGCCTTCGTGAAGTGCACGCCGATCTCGGAGCCATAAATCTCCGCGTCACCGACGGTCTGCCGATAAAAGACGTGCCGCCCGCCACGCGGGTCGACGACATTGCGCACTTCTTTCCACACGATCTCGGCGCCGGTGGGCGTGAACGCCGGCTGGGACACTGGACCGCCGAGATTCACGCCGCGGCCGGTCAGGGAGCCGGCGGCGGTGAGCGCCGCGTTTTCATTGAAGAAAACCAGCTTTGATGAAGGCGCCGGAAGCGGCTGCGCCAGGACGACCGTGGTCGCCGCCAGCAGCGCCACCAGCGCCATGAGACGGATAAATCGGATCATTAGGGATACCTTTCCAGGGTTGGTTGTGAGAGAGAGCTGACATCAGCGACCGACAACGAATGCGTGCACGCCGCGAATTAATAACGACGTCTGGATGGATATTCCGTAATCATCCGACCACGGACGTGTGGAAATAAAATCAATCAGGAGCGCCGCCGTGGGGCGTCTACGGCACTGGTCTACCGAGCCCGTCTATGCGTCGACGCCGCGCGCCAATGCGCGCCTGGACCGGCAGGTCTGAACGTCGGGCTCACCTCGTGGTTGGTGAGCTGCACATTACCGGCGGCCCAGGGAACGATCGTGAACTTGCGCCTTCCGCTCTCGCACAGGCAGGGCTTCCGCCCACTCGCCGCCCTCCCAATCCACTTCGCTGCAAACCTGACGACATCGCGTCCCGCCGGGTCCATCCTCATCATCGAAGGAGACTTCGATGAAGAAGATGCTTTTGCTTTGTTTGATGGCCGCGACGGCGTTCGCCAGTCCGCGGCAGTCGCTGATCGTTGATGCGAACTGGCTGAAGGCGCACCTGGCCGATCCCGATCTCGTCCTGCTGCATGTCGGGGACAAGGCGGAGTACGAGGCGGCGCATATCCCTGGGGCGCGGTTCGTGTCGCTGCAGGACATCTCGATTTCGGATCACAGTGGGAAGGGGCTGATGCTGGAGATGCCGCCGGCGGAGGATTTGCGGCATCGGTTGGAGGCGCTGGGGATTTCGGACAAATCGCGCGTGGTCGTTTACTACGGCAAGGATTGGGTGTCGCCGTCGACGCGCGTCATCTTCACGCTCGACTATGCGGGACTCGGCGCGCGCTCCTCGCTGCTCGACGGGGGACAGGAGGCGTGGGTTCGCGCGGGTGGGGCGGTGACGAAGGAGGCGACGGCGGCGAAGACCGGGTCGTTGTCGCCGCTGAAACTGCGTCCGATCGTGGTCGATGCGGAAACGGTCAAGGCGCGGATCGGAACGCCCGGAGTCGCCGTCGTCGATGGACGCGATGCGGCGTTTTATGACGGCGTCCAGAGCGGCGGATCGCATGGAACGCCGCACCGGACGGGACATATCCGCGGTGCGCTGAGCATTCCGTTTACATCGATTACGGATGATCGGCTGATGGTGAAGTCCAACGACGATCTGGCGGCGATCTTTGCCAAAGCCGGCGTCAAGCCGAACGACACCGTCATCGGCTATTGCCACATCGGCCAGCAGACTACGGCCATGCTCTTCGCGGCGCGCACGCTTGGGCATCCGGTACTGCTGTACGACGGATCGTTCGAGGATTGGTCGCGCCACACCGATTACCCGGTCGACAATCCGTCGGAGAAAGCCGGCAAGTGAGCACGCCGCGCCGCTACGCCGACCCATACCTGGCCGGCGTCTGCCTCGGATTCGTTCTGCTCGCGGCTTACGTCTTCGCCGGACGCGGCCTCGGCGCGTCCGGCGCGTTCGCCAGCAGCGCGGCAGGCGTCGTGGCGGCGGCATCGCCCTCGCGCGCCTCGGCCAATCCGTACTTCGCGCGCTATCTGGCCGGCGACGGACCGTGGCGCGAGTGGCTGCTGTTCGAAATCGCGGGCGTGATCGCCGGCGGGTTTCTTTCCGCGCTCTTCGCCGGACGATTGCGCGCGGCGGTCGAGCGCGGGCCAAACCTCGGACGCCGCTCGCGGCTCGCGTACGCGTTCGGCGGCGGAGCGGTGATGGGGATCGGCGCGGTCCTGGCGCGCGGATGCACGAGCGGCCTGGCGTTGACCGGCGGCGCGTTGCTCGGCGCGGGAGCGTGGGTCTTCATGATCGCGGCGTTCGCCGGCGCGTACGCCTTCGCGCCGTTCGTGAAGAGGGCCTGGCGATGAATCCGTTCGCAGTCGCTGTCCTGATCGGAATTGCCTTCGGCTGGACGCTTGAGCGAGCGGGTCTCGGAAGCGCTCCGAAGCTGGCCGGCCAGTTTTACCTGACCGATCTGACCGTGTTCAAAGTGATGTTCAGCGCGATCGTCACGGCGATGCTCGGCGCGTTCTGGCTTTCGCGCCTCGGCATCCTCGATCTGTCGCAGGTGTACATCCCCGAGACTTTCCTCGGGCCGCAGCTCGGCGGCGGGCTGCTCTTCGGCGTCGGCTTCGTCGTGGCGGGTTTGTGTCCCGGGACGTCGTGTGTGGCCGCGGCGACAGGCCGAGGGGATGGCGCGATGGTGATGATGGGGATGTTCAGCGGCGTACTGGTGACGGGATTGGCGTTCGCGCCGCTGCGTCATTTCTACGAAAGCACATCACGCGGATCGCTGACGTTGCCGGAGTTGCTGCGCATTCCGTATGGCGTCGTCGTCTGCGGCATCGTGGCGATGGCGTTGATCGCGTTTCAGTTCGCGGAGCGGTTGGAGAAACGCGCGTGAGACGGGTTCTCGCCGCTGCAGCCGCGATTCTCGGGGTGCTGGCGCTGTTCGCCGGGACGGCACCTTCGATTCAAAGCATCGCGCCGGTCGAGCTTGCGGAATGGATTCGCGATCGCAAGCCGAATCTGCGCATCATTGATGTTCGCTCCGAGAAAGAGTTCGATGAGTATCACCTGCCGCGCGCGGAGCGGTTCACGTCATCGACAACGTTCGCGCCGGACGACACGATCGTGTTCGTCGCGGGCGGCGAACGCAGCGTGCATCGAGATGTCTTCGTCCTTCGCGGCGGGATGCAAGCATGGATCGACGAGGTGATGAATCCGACGATCACTGCGGACGCGCCGCCATCGGTACGCGCCGCGTATGAACGCGCCAGCGTTGTCAGCCGCTACTTCGGCGGCGTGCCGCGCGTTGTCGACAAGCTTCCGGCGACACACGCCGATGCAAAGTACCTTCGGAGGCGCGGATGCTGAGCGCTGCACGGATCGACACGCGCACGTTTTTCGATGAACTGCGCGACCGCGAGTTCGGCCGGCTCGACGCGCAGCATCACGCGTATCTCGATTACGCCGGCAGCGCGTTGTATGGGGACTCGCAGTTGCGTGCGCATCACGAGATTCTTCGCGACGGCATTTTCGGCAACCCACACTCCGACTCGGCGCCGTCGCGCGCGAGCACCGCGGTGATGGACAACGCGCGGCGGCGGTTGCTGCGATTTCTCGACGTCGACGAATTGACGCATGACGTCATCTTCACCGCCAACACCAGCGCGGCGATCAAGCTCGTGGCCGAGGCCTATCCGTTTTCGAAAGAGCGCGGGCTTTTTCTCGCTGCGGACAATCACAATTCCGTAAACGGAATCCGCGAGTACGCGTGGCGCGCCGGTGGGCCCGTTCGCTACCTGCCGCTCGATCCCGATCTTCGCCTGCTCGATGCGGAGTTATTGCTGGCCGAGGCGTCGTTGGATGGGGAAGGGCTGGTGGCGTTTCCGGCACAGTCGAATTTCTCCGGCGTGCAGCACCCGCTCGACCTCGTCACGAAAGCGCACGCCCTCGGCTTCGATGTTCTGCTCGACGTCGCCGCCTTCGTCCCGAGTCACGCGTTGAGCCTGCGCCGATGTCCGGCCGATTTCGCAGCGCTCTCGTTCTACAAACTCTTCGGATATCCGACCGGTCTCGGCGCACTCGTGGCGCGGCGAGATGCGTTGTCCCGCCTACGCCGTCCGTGGTTCGCCGGCGGAACGGTGATGTACGCGTCCGTCGCCGCGGACGCGCATCGTCTTCGCGCGGGTCACGAAGGCTTCGAAGACGGTACGCCGGGCTTTCTCGCCATCGCCGCGCTCGACGCCGGTTTTGACTTGCTCGATGAAGTGACGATGCCCCGCATCACCGACCACGTCGCTCATCTCGCAGGCAATTTCGTCGATGATCTTCGCGCACTTCGCCACGCCAACGGAACGCCGCTCGTGCGCATCTACGGGCCGCGCGATCGAAGCGCATGCGGCGGCGCGATCGCGTTCAACGTCTGCGACCGCAGCGGCACACCAATTCCGTACACGCTCGTCGAAACCCGCGCCCGCCGCGCGAACGTCTCTTTCCGCGGCGGCTGCTTCTGCAATCCAGGCGCGTCAGAGGCGGCATTCGCACTCGACCCAACCCGCATCGCCGCATGCCTCGCCAACCTAGGCAACGACTTCACGCCGGAACGCTTCGCCGCATGCACGAACACCGCGGTCGGCGCCGTGCGCGCATCGATCGGACTGGCGAACAATTCCGAAGACATCCGCCGCGCGGTCGACGTCGTGGCGTCGTTTCGAGATTAACTCCGAGGTACACTCTCCGGGACGAGCGGCTTCACACCGCCGTCTCATCGTTATGGCGCAGATTCGATTTCGCTTTGCTCCCGAGAAACTGGTTCATGCGCTCGTCTTTTTTGCGCAACGTGGCATTCGGGATCTCGACAAAATGAAAGCGGCGAAGCTGCTTTTTCACGCCGACAAATACCATCTGTTGAAGTACGGCCGGCCGGTCATCGGCGATCAATATGCGTGCATGGAGTACGGTCCGGTTCCGTCGGCGTCGCTCACGGTGATGAACGACGTCATCGCGCACGACGAGCACTTCCAGCCGCTGGCGAAAGAGCTCTTCGATGAATATCTGACGGTTGAGCGCCCGATGTTCAGAAAGTATGCCGTCTTCCGCGCGAGAAAAGATCCCGATCTGGATGTCTTCTCCGACTCGGACGTTGAGGCGCTCGAATACGCGCAGAAAACCTTCGGCGCGATGCCGGCGTGGAAGTTGAGCGAGCAGTCGCACGACGAGCCTTCATGGAAACTTGCGAACGAGCGACGCGCGCCCGGCAGCAGCGTGATCATGGATTACCGGCTGTTCTTCGAAGGACATCCCGAAGCGGATGACATGCTGCGTTTTGTGGAGGCCGAGCAGGAAGATCGCGACGCGGCAGAGGAGCTCGCGACGCGGCGATCAGCACAGCCGGACAGGCATCTTGCCTCCGCGGGACGTTAACCGTAGCTGGCCAGGATCATCTTTTTCAGCCTGCGCGTAATGACCGTTGATTCGCGTACTGCGTCATCGATCGCTTTCATGTGATCCGATCGAAGCTGGACGACGAACTTGAATGCCGGCGCGCTCACGATCGCGGCCAGTTGCTCGACTTCGGGTCTGGTCAGATCGATCACAGTTGGCGCGGTTACGAACGGATAGTCGCCGGGGTATAGCCGCACCACCGGCTGCATGCGAACGCGTTCTTCCGTGAAGTGGCCGACGTTCGTCGTGGTGAACGCATAGACCACCAACCCGTCGGGCGGTGGCCAGGTATGGTTGAGGACGACGAGAAACTTTGTCTTTTGCGCGCGTTCGGAAAAGTGATGGAACACCGCGCCGCGGTGGCGCGTCTCAGGCATTGCTTCCGCGGCGGGCTTAGGCATTAGACAAACGTCATTGACGCATGCTTGCCGCTCGCGCCGCAATCAAAGCTTCGTAACCACCTATTTGAGCTCGCTCGTCGCCGCGCGTTGGCGAGTCGGTCGGCGAGGTCTGGTACTTCTCGCCACGCTCTTCAACCTCGCGGCAGTGTCGCGGCCAGTTGCATCATGGCCTGCTCGAATTCCGGATCGAGTTGCCGTTCGTGGGCCCAGGCCACGCCGACGACTGCGCGGACGTCGCCGTCGTCGTCGAGCACGGGTACGGCGATGGCGGCTTGCGCATTGACCGCCTTCGCGCCGGGCTTGACCGTGCCGCTGTCGTCCGTCTGCAGGTTGCAGGTTTGCACCGGCTGCTTTTTCACCTGCGCCACGCCGGCCATCCCTTTGCCGTGCGGGACGTGCGTGACGATGGCGATCACCGGCGGCGGGATGTTCTGCGCCGCAGTGAGGTAGAGGTCGTCGCCGCGCTGCTCGTGGACGGTTCCGGCCACGCCGTCGACATTGCGCAACAACGTCTCGAGAAACGCCTGATGAATTTCATTGACCGGGAACATATTGAGGAGAGCCCGCAGCGCGCCGTTTCCCTACCTGCAATCTCATCCGCCGAGCAGTTCGCGCAGAATCGAATTCGCCAGCTCCGCGTTCGCCTTTCCGCGCGTCTCCTTCATTAACTGTCCGACCAGAAATCCGAAGAGCTGCGCCTTGCCGGCGCGGTACTGCTCGACCTGCGCCGCGTTGCGTTCGATGACGCGGCGGGCGGCGTCGCGGATGACTTCGGGATCGCTGATCTGCGATAGCCCCTGGCGTTCCACGATCGCGTCGGGATCGTCGCCGCTGACCGCCATCTCGTCGAAGACCGCCTTCGCCGACTTACCGCCGATCGCGCCGCTGTCGATGAGCCGGATCAATCGTCCGAGCATGGCCGGAGTCACGCGCGAGCCGGCGATGTCCGCTTTCTGTTCGTTCAGAACGCGCAGCAGTTCGTTGCGCACCCAGTTCGCCGCCGCGCGCGGATTGCCGCTCGCTTCTGCCACCGCCTCGAAGTACTCCGCCAACTCCCGCGACGTCACCAGCGCCTCGGCATCGACAGCGCTCAGCGCGAAGTCGCGCTGGTAGCGCTCCGCGCGGACGTGCGGCAGCTCTGGAATCGAGCGCGCGATCTCGTCGATCCAGGCGCGCTCGACGACCAGCGGCGGCAGATCGGGATCGGGAAAGTAGCGGTAGTCGTGCGCCTCTTCCTTCGAACGCATCGGCCGCGTTTCGCCGGCTGCCGGATCGTAGAGCCGCGTCTCCTGCGTGATCGTGCCCCCGGATTCGAGGATGGCCGTCTGCCTCGCGATTTCGAAATCGATCGCGCTGCGCAGGTAGCGGAACGAGTTCACGTTCTTGATCTCGGTGCGCGTGCCGAGGGGATCGTTGGGATGGCGGACGGAAACGTTTGCGTCGCAGCGGAGCGAGCCTTCCTCCATGTTGCCGTCGCACACATCGGTGTACATCAGGATCTGGCGAAGACGCGTCAGATAGGCGTCCGCTTCGTCGGCCGATCGGATGTCCGGCTCGGAGACGATCTCGACGAGCGGCGTGCCGGCGCGATTGAGATCGACGTGCGACACGTCGCCGCGATGGATCGACTTGCCGGCGTCCTCCTCCATGTGAATGCGGAGGATGCGCACGCGGCCGATGTTGCCGCCGGTGGCCAGCGGGCGGTCGAACTGCGAGATCTGATAGCCCTTCGGCAGGTCGGGGTAGAAGTAATTCTTGCGCGCGAAGATGGAGCGCTCGTGCACGGTGCAGCCGGTGGCGATGGCCGCGCGAATGGCCAGTTCGACGGCGCGGCGATTCAGAACCGGCAACGCGCCGGGGTAGCCGAGGCAGACCGGGCAGACCTGCGTGTTCGGGGCGGCGCCGAACGAGGTCGGGCAGCCGCAGAAAATTTTCGTAGCGGTGGAGAGATGCGCGTGAACCTCGAGGCCGATGACTGCTTCCCACGACATGGCGGCGATTATCGCCGCATAATCACCGCATGAAGAAGATTGCAATCGTCCTTGCACTCATGGCGTCGTCCGCAGCCGCGCAATCACTCGATCAGATGATCGATCGAGAGATTCCGTCGCTGCTGATGACCTACAAACAGCTCCACGCCGCGCCCGAGTTGTCGATGCAGGAAAAGAACAGCTCCGCGCTCGTCGCGTCGCGGCTCAAAGAGCTCGGCTACGAGGTGACGTATCCGGTCGGCCAGTACCTGGAGCCGGGCACGACCTGCTATGGCGTCGTGGCCATCATGCGCAACGGCAGCGGTCCGACGCTGCTCGTGCGCAGCGACATGGACGCGCTTCCGGTGCAGGAGCAGACCGGCCTGCCGTACGCGAGCACGGTGCGCGCGAAGAGCCAGAGCGGCGATGACGTGCCGGTGATGCACGCCTGCGGACACGACATCCACATGACTTCGCTCATCGGCACGGCGAAGATGCTGGCGCAACTGAAATCGCAGTGGCACGGGACGCTGATGCTCATCGGGCAGCCTGCCGAGGAGGTGGTGAAGGGCGCGGACGGGATGCTGCGCGATCAGTTGTACGAGCGCTTCCCGAAGCCCGACTACGCGATCGCGTTTCACGACAACTCCAACCTGCCCGCGGGGCAGGTCGGCTACACGCCCGGCTACCTGATGGCCAGCGCCGACTCCATCAACGTCACCATCCGCGGCCTCGGCGGACACGGCGCGTCGCCGCAGTCGACGAAGGATCCGGTGGTGATGGCCGCGCAGTTCATCACCGCGCTGCAGACGATCGTGAGCCGCGAAGACTCGCCGCTCGATCCGGTCGTGGTCACGGTCGGCTCGATCCACGGCGGGACGAAGCGCAACATCATTCCGGACGAAGTCCAACTGCTGATGACGGTGCGGACGTACAAACCGGAGGTGCGCAAACGGGTGGTGGCGTCGATCGAACGGATCGCGCGCGGCATCGCCATGGCGGCCGGCGTTCCGGAGGATCGCATGCCGGTCGTCGAGCTGCTGGCGGGGGAGTCGGTCGACTCGACTTATAACGATCCCGCGCTCACGGAACGGATCGCGGCGGCGTTGACGAAAGGGATGGGCGCGCCGAACGTGATCCGCATCGATCCGCTCATGGTCAGCGAAGACTTCGGACGATTCGGCGTCGATCGGAAGATTCCGATCTGCATGCTGAACGTCGGCGCAGTCGATCCGGTGAAGATCGCCAGCGGACAGCGTTTGCCGTCGCTGCATTCGTCGGGCTTCGCGCCGTTGCCCGATCCAACGCTGCGCGGCGCGATCAAGGCGATGACGCTGGCGGTGCTGGAAGTTTTGCATTGATGTAGGTCGTAGCGCCAGCGAGCCGCTGGCGGTCCAGCCGACGAGCCGTCGGCGCTACGACATCGCACATCCGAATCGTGTGTCTGCCGCGTAGTACAGGAACATGACGCGATTCAGCATCGCCATCTTCGTCGCCTTGCTCGCCGTTCGCGCCTCGGCGCACGATTTCTGGATCGAGCCATCCACGTTTCATCCCGCGGTTGGCGATCGCGTGACGGTCGCGTTGCGCGTCGGGCAGAAGCTGGCCGGCGATCCGCTGCCGAACATTCCGCCGCTGATCGATCGATTCGTGGTGCGCAGTTCCGCGGGGGAACGGCCGGTTGTCGGGCGCCCGGGAGCCGATCCTGCGGGCATCGCGTTCATCGGTGAGGGCGGGCAGCACTGGATCGGATATCAGAGCAATGCGTATCCGGTCGCGCTGGAAGGGCCGAAGTTCGAGGAGTATCTGCGCGATGAAGGGCTGCAGCGGATCATCGACGCGCGGAAAAAGAATGGACAGTCGGCTGCGCCGGGACGGGAGCGTTTCTATCGCTGCGCGAAGGCGCTTCTCGATACGCCGGGAGCAGCGGTGTTCGATGTGCCACTCGGATTTACGCTGGAGCTGGTTCCGCGCACGAATCCATACGCGATGAAGCGCTCCCGTGACCTGCCGCTCGCGCTCACATTTCGCGGCAAGCCGATCGCGAATATTTTGGTCGTGGCGAGGAGCAAGGATGACCCGGCCAAAGCGGTTCGCGCGCGCACCGACGCGAAGGGCCGCGTGACGCTGCCGCTCGCGCACGCCGGTTTCTGGCTGATCAAGGCCGTGCACATGGAAGCCGCGCCGGCCGATGCGGGAGTCGATTGGGAAAGCTGGTGGGCGTCGATCACCTTCGAGCTGCCGAAGTGAGCCGGCGCCTTCTCGCGACGCTTTGCCTCGCCGCCGCGGTCGCGCTCCCGCTCGTCGCGCACGAGCTCGGCCTCGTGCAGGTCGAGGCGATGTTTCGCAAGGACGGCACCTACATCGTCGACCTTCTCGTCGACCGCGAGCATCTTCCGCTGCAGGCGAAGGGGATGGCGGTCGCGCCCGACGTCTTTCTGCGCAGCATCGAAAAGTCGGCGGTCATCGCATTCGACGGCAAACCGGCTCCGCACGAAAACGTGGCGGTGTCCGCCGTCGAAGGAAAGCCGAACGTGACGCGGTTGCGGCTGTCGGGACGCACGCCTCCGTCCGTCTCGCAATTCACATTCGCCGACGACGCGATCATGGGCTACTTCGTCCTGAAACTGCAGAGCGAAGGAAAGAGCGACGTCGTCACCCAATGGATCGATGGCGGCAAGAGCAGTACGCCGTTTCCGCTCGACCGCGCCGTCGTTCCGCTGACGCGCTGGCAGATCGTGACGCTCTACCTCCGCCTCGGATTCACGCACATCCTGCCGCGCGGCCTCGACCACGTCCTCTTCGTCCTCGGCATTTTCCTGCTGGCCGTCGATCTGAAACCGGTGCTCTGGCAGGTGTCGGCCTTCACGCTCGCCCATACGATCACGCTGGCGCTGACGGTTTACGGCGTCGTGTCGCTCTCGCCAAGAATCGTCGAGCCGCTCATTGCGCTGTCGATCGTTTATGTCGCGATTGAAAATGTCTTTACGTCGAAACTGCATGCCTGGCGGCCAGTGGTGGTCTTCTGTTTCGGCCTGCTGCACGGGATGGGATTCGCCGGCGTCCTGACCGAGATCGGCCTGCCGCGTTCCGAGTTCATCCCGGCGCTATTGTCATTCAACGCCGGGGTGGAATGCGGACAACTCACGGTGATCCTGGCCGCGTTCCTCCTGTTTGGACTCCCTTTCCGTAGAAAGCCGTGGTACCGCCAGCGAATCGTCATCCCAGGCTCACTCATCATTGCTGCAATCGGGCTCTACTGGTCGATTCAACGCGTCTTCTTTCCTTCCTGAAAATCGTACGACCGTTTCTGCAATCCCACCGTAGATCGACTGTAACGAACAACGCAGTCGACAACGCTGTAAGAACAAAGGAGAAACAATGAGACTCTCTCCCGTAGTACGTGTGGCCGGAGCGTTCTTATTAACGCTCGCCATTCTGGTCCCCCAGGCCTATGCCTCCAGTCATCGCGAGGCGCTGGCCGTTCTCAATGAGCCGTGTGCCGATAACACCGACACCTTCGCCTGGGTGTCGAACGGTGCGCACGACAAGCTCTACCTGATCATGGATTACAACCCGCTCCACGAGCCTGGACAGGGTAATCAGGGATTTCGAGCCTGTAATGGCTACCGTTATGAGTTCCACATCGGCAAAGGAACGAGCCTGAAGGACGAAGCGGTCTATCGCATCGAATTCAAGAACACGCTCACTCCTTCGCCCGCTCCCGGCCCGACCGACGCCATCGGCGGCGGCAATGAGCTGCTCTGGCAACTGACCGGCGGCACGGAGACGATGACGGTCACGCGCGTATTGGCGCCGGGCCAGCCAAATCCCGTCGTAATCGGCGAGAACCTCAAAGTCCTGCCGAACAATCACGGCCCGCAGACCGACCGTCTGGTCTACGGCCTCGGTGCCTTCAAGGGCTACGATTCCGGCGATCCCGCCAGCCGCGAGCGCGGTCTTTTCGACCAGACCTTCATCGACAGTTTCATTCAGACGCTGGCCGGCGGCGCACGCATCATCGCCGGCGATTTCGACGATCCCTATCAGCTCGACGAGAAGGGCATATTCGACCTCGTCAACCTCGGCAAGGGCGATCTCGGCGGCCTCCAGGGCGCGCGCAGCACGCCCATTGAAGATGTGTTCACCGGCTTCAACGTCTCATCGATTGCTCTCGAAGTTCCGACGTCCGATCTTTTCCCTAATGGCATTCCCCACAATGGAACGCTCAACGCGACGTCCACCGACAGCCTGCTCCGCATCTGGGTCAGCATCAGCCGCCAGGCAACGCAGACAGTCGACAGCAGCAATATCGTGACGGGCCTTCGCGGCTCCGGAAATTACGTGCAGGTCGGTCGTAATGCGCTGCCGCTCTTCAATGCCGGTCTGGTCGGAACGCAGCGCCAGACGTTGTATCTGCATACCGATCCGATGAAAGACGTAAGCCGCTTCGGCAACGACATTCTCTTCCCCGTTCTCGTCCGCGACGCGGAAGCGCTCGGCATCTATAAGGCGCTTGGAGTTCCCGCGTCCGCGGTGACCACGCTCAAAGGACCTCGCCTCGACATCATCAATGCCATCAACCTCGGCCGGCCGATTCCCGTTGCAGACGGCTCCACTGGCGACGTCATTACGCTCGACGCGGCCATCGATTCGCAATTTCCCAATGGACGTCGCCTCGGCGGCGGAACGGCTCCGAACAAGCATCAGGTCAATGTGAACACGGTGCTCATCAGCCTGATTGTGGCCGGCGATCCCGGCGCGAATCTGGCCAAGGGCGTGGAAACGAACGATAAGGATTTCCTGCCGCGCTTCCCGTTCCTCGCGCCTCCGCATCAGGGATTGCTGCAGGGCCACGGCGGCACCAATGCCGTCTCGACGCCGGTGATCCCCGATCCCACTCAGCCGCAGCCATAACGCATTACGAACCTATAGGAGATTGACAGCATGAGACGCATTTCGCTCATGGTTCTCACAATGGCGGCGCTGATTACGACGTCCGCCTTCGCACAGCAGCACGCACGCAGCCTGGCCTTCGCCTCCGATTTCCAGACCGTGCCGGTCGTGGCGAACGTTCCCGGCATCGGAGGCGCGTTCCAGTCGTATCTGGCCATCTACAATCCAACGTCGTCCGCATTTTCCGTCACGGCGTCGCTCTATGACGCAAACGGTACGAAGCGCACGGCGCTGATCCCGCTCGCCGCGGGCGAGTTGAAGACGTTCAACAACTTTCTCGACGCGGTCTTCAGCGGATTCACCGGCGCCGGCGCCGTGACGTTCAGCAGCCCCGATACCTCGGGTGGCACGCGCAACAACCGCTTCATCGTCAACACCGAGGTACGGACAGCGGGGACGCGTTACTCGACAGCGATCCCGGTTCTCGAATTCGCCGGCTCGGGCTCGCGCTCGTTCGCGCCGGGAATCACGGTCGATTCCAACACGCGCACGAACATCGGCTGCTTCGACCAGTCGGGTGCCGCGAACAGCGTGAAGGCGACCATCCTCGACAGCACCGGCACACAGACAATCGGCACCCTCACGATCAACCTCGCCGCCAATGGCTGGCGCCAGGCGCCGGTGAGCTCGATCGTCAGCAATGGGACCGTTCAGTTCGATCCGACCGACTCCGCCGTCTGCTACGCCGTGGTCATCGACAACGCCACCAACGACGGCCGCTTCATCTCGGCCGCCGAGTACAAACCGTAATTCTCGTGATGCAGGGCGGCGGCTTCGGCCGCCGCTCTGTGTACTACTAATCAGCAGTTCTGAGGGTGACGCGAAGATTTCGTGCAGCGTTTGAGAGTCACGAGGGAACCAGTTTCACGCGGAGACGCGGTGATCGCGGAGAGGTAGGTCTCTCACTCCGCGTACTCCGCGACTCCGCGTGAATATGGTTCCCCGAAACGTACACGCCTGCCATGATCGACACGCCTTGCAGGACATGACCGCGCTACGCACAGAACTAAGACTTCCTGGATCGTGGCTTTCGCGGCCGGTGTTTGGGGCGTGAGCTAACGATGTCATCGACAGCGGCGAAGAACGGATCGTCGTTAGCCAACCAGCCCTGCACGGTTCCAAGGCCATTTTCTTCTTCGGTCAATCGACTAATCCGATCCTCGTAGAGCGACTCTCTCGACCACTTTTCGCCATTCGGTGAATCGCCGCGGCTGGCGAGCGAACGCATGAATTCGATCGCTCGCCTGGCCGCATCAAGATTGACAGTTTCGAGTTGTCGCTTCACACCCGAGCCCCTTACTTCGCCGCTTCCGCCTCCCGGCGTGCCGTCGCTTCGCGCTCGTCCTTGGCGGACATCGGCGGGTTGTAGGCTGGGATTCCGGTGACCGCTTCGCCGATGATCAGGTTGTGGATGTCGTGTGTGCCCTCGTAAGTCTTCACTGACTCGAGGTTGAGCATGTGGCGGATGATCGGGTACTCGTCGCTGATGCCGTTTGCGCCGAGGATGTCGCGGGCGGAGCGGGCGCACTCGAGGGCGATGTTCACGTTGTTCATCTTGCCCATCGAGACGTGATGCGGTTTCAGTTTGCCGGAATCCTTCAGCCGTCCCATCTGCAGCGCGAGCAACTGACCTTTGGTGATCTCGGTGATCATCCAGGCCAGCTTGTTCTGCACGAGCTGGTGCGACGCGATCGGCTGGCCGCCGAACTGGATGCGTGACTTGGCGTACGTCCGCGCCGTTTCGTAGACCCCCATGGCCGCGCCGAGGGCGCCCCAGGCGATGCCGTAGCGGGCCTGGGTCAGGCAGCCGAGCGGATACTTGATCCCGTTCGTTTCGGGCAGCAGATTCTCGGCGGGGATGCGGCAATCCTCGAAGAAAAGCTGCGAGGTCACGGACGCGCGCAGCGAGAACTTGCCCATGTGATACGCGGTGTGGAAGCCGGGCGTGTCCTTCTCGACCAGGAAGCCGCGGATGACGCCGTCGTGCTTGGCCCAGACCACGGCCACGTCGGCGATGGAGCCGTTCGTGATCCATGCCTTCGCGCCGTTGAGGACCCACGAGTCGCCGTCTTTGCGCGCGTAGGTGCGCATGCCGCCGGGATTGGAGCCGAAGTCGGGCTCCGTCAACCCGAAGCAGCCGATTTTTTCACCGGCGGCGAGCTTCGGAATCCAGAAGTCGCGCTGTTCTTTGGAGCCGTAAGTGTAGATCGGGTACATCACCAATCCCGACTGCACCGAGGCGAAGGAACGCAATCCGGAATCGCCGCGCTCGAGCTCCTGCATGATCAAGCCGTAGGCGACGTTGTTGAGGCCGGGGAGGTCGTACTCCTTAATCGTCGCACCGAAGAGACCCATCTCGGCCATCTTCGGGATGAGGTGCAACGGCATCTCTTCCTTGCGATTCGCTTCCTCGATGATGGGAATGACTTCCTCATCGACGAAGTCGCGCACGGTCTGACGCACCATCAGCTCTTCCTCGGAGAAGAGCGAATCGATATCCATGTAATCAACGCCGGGAAAGCTGGGCACGGTGAGGCTCCTTCAGGTGCAGCGATTTAGGGAGGGGATGATATCAGCGCTCGTAGGGCCAGCGAGCCGCTGGCGGTCCAGCCGCCGAGCCGGCGGCGCTACGGTCTTACGTTTGCCGTGTACACCACGTGCGGATGTGGATATGCGAAATCGATGCGTTTTGATTTCACGTCATGGAATCCGAGGCGTTGCAGCCGCGCGATGAAATCGGATGGCGCCTCATAGCTGAACGATTCTCCCAACGTCAATCCAATCGCCGACGCGAACCGTTCCTGAATCGCGTTCCACGCGTTTTTGATCCGCGCGGTCGGGTCCTGCTCTTTGATGATCAGGATTCCGCCGCTGCGCAGGCGCGAGCGGCAGCGCAGCAACAGCGCGTCCCATTGATCGAGCGGGATCTTGTAGAGGACGTCGATGATGGAGATCGCGTCGAAGGTTCCGGTGATGACGTCGTCGAATCCGATGACGAACTCGATGCCGGCGATCGGACGCACTTTGCGCGCGTCCGGTTCGACTGCGACGACGCGACGCGTTCCGGAAGCGAGCACTCCAAACAAACCGTGACCGGCGCCGATGTCGAGCAGCGATCCGTTCGCGGGCAGCACCTTCAGCACGCGTAGCATCGGCGCGGTCAGGAAGCGGAGCAGGATGTGGATGCGGTCGCGCGGGGCGCGGTTGCGAAAAACGCGGTGCAGTACGATTAACGCGCGGATGAATCCCACACAAGCGATTGTACGGGGGTGGTGGCGCGAGGCGCTCGGCGCCGCGCTGGTGCTGGTCTCGCGCATCCTCACCGCACCGCGCACGCCGTGGGAAAACGACGAGTTTTTGTTCGCCGAGGCGGTGAGAAAGTTCGATCCATCGCGGTATCACCCGCATCCGCCGGGATTTCCGCTGCTGGTGCTGATCGGGAAAGTCTTCGCGTGGTTCGTTCACGATCCGTGGCGGGCGCTGGTCGTCTTCAGCATCGTCGCCGCGCCGATCGGATTCGTGGCCATCGCCCGCGCCTTTCGCAACTGGATCGACGATCCCAACCTCGCCATCTGCGGTGCATTGCTCTATTACTTTTCGGCGTCGATGCTCGTGCACGGCACGCTGGCGCTGTCCGACGGGCCGGCCATGATGTTTCTCGGGCTGGCGCTGTTCGCCATCAGCAGTCCGCACGGCGAGGAGCACGACCGCAACGCCATCGCCATCGGCATCTGGACGTCGGCGGCGATCGGGACGCGCCCGCAGCTCTTCGTTCCGATCGCTCCAATGCTGATCATCGCCCTGCTGCAGATGCGCACGATGCGGCAGCGCGCGGCGTGCGTGATCGCGTTCGGATTGTTTTCGGCGATGTGGTTCCTGCCGCTCGTCGATGCCGCCGGCGGTTTCGAAGCGACGCGGCTTTACGAAACGAAGCAGGCCGCCTACGTGGCCGCGCACGATGCCACGATCTCGCGCGGCGGGAAGTCGATGGCGCAACTGGCGGTGCGGTTCGTGTTCCATCCGTGGGGGACGAAGTACGTCACGCTCCCGCTCTTCGCCTGCGTCTTCCTCGGCATCGCCGCATTTGCGCGCTTGCTGCGCCGCGACAAACTGCGATCGACGCTCTGGCCGCTGGTCGTCTTCACGATCGTGCAACTGATCTTCGAGCTCGGCTGGATGGATCCGGCCGACGCGGCGCGCTACAGCCTGCCGATCATGATCCTGATCGCGCTGCTGGCAGTCCTCGGCATGGATGTCGTTCGGCGCAGCGTGAAGTTGAATGCGACGCCGGTGATCGTGACCGCGATCTTTGCCATCGCCACGCTCGTGTACGTCTGGCCGCTGGTCGGATCGAGGACGAAAATCGCATCGCCGCCGGCAGCCGCGGCGGCATTTGCCAATGCAAACCTCCCAACAAACAGCGTCATCGCGTACGACGTCTCGCTCAAGCCGCACGCTGAGTATCTGTTGCCGCGTTTTCGCGTCGTTCCGATCGAGAAGGCGATCGCGGAGTTTTACGACCGTCCCGACGTTCCGCTCTACCTCCTCGCCAATGGTGCGTCGAGCGCGAACGGCGCGCATGTCTTCACCTGGCCGGCCAGCGATGCGTATGAGAAGTTGACACGTCAGTTGTATCGGACCGTGACCATCGTTCCCAAGCCGGCGCGCGAGCGCTATCTGGCCGTTCGCGGCGCGTATCCGCTGGAATGGACGGCGGAGGGCGACGAGTGGCGCTGGCTCGGTTCCGATGCGACCATCCGCCTTCCGCGCGCGCACGGCAGCGAAGCCGCGCTGACGCTTCGTTTCTCCAGCGACGTTCCGTACGAAACGAACGCGGTGGCGATTTCGGTCAACGGACGCGATGCGGCGATCGTCAACGCGGGCAGGGAGGCGGTGATCGCGAAGGTACCGTTGCCGCCCGAACAGCAGATAGACATCCGCCTGCGCTCCGCGCATTCGTTTTCGCCCGGCGCGCTGCTCCACAACGCCGATCCGCGAACGTTGGCGGTGCAACTGACGCGCGTCGTCAGCGAGTAGCGCCGTGCCGGGCGTATCATTCGCGGCGAGTGTCCACTCCCTCCGTTTCGCTGGTGATCCCGATGTTCAACGAGGAGTTGAATATCGAACACGCCGTGACCGCGGCGGTCGAGGCGTGCACGAAATACACGAACGACTACGAAATCATCATCGTCGACGACGCGTCGACCGACCGCTCGCCGTTTCTCGTGGCCTGCCGCGCCGCGGAGAATCCGCGCATCCGGATGATCCGCCACGAGCACAATCGGAAGCTCGGCGGCTCGCTCAAGACCGGATTCGCCGCCGCCACGAAGGACCTCGTGCTGTACATGGACGCCGACCTTCCCTTCGATCCGGACGCCCTCGGGCGCGCCATGCGCGCGATGGCGGTCACGGGCGCGGACCTCATCGCCGGCTATCGCCTCGACCGCACCATGGAAGGGGCGAAGCGGACGCTGTACTCGTACATCTACAACGGTCTGATCGGCGTCCTCTTCGGCTGGCCGCACCGCGACATCAACTTCTCCTTCAAACTGATGAAGCGCGAGCTGCTCGACGCGGTTGATTTGAAGTCGGAAGGATCGCTCATCGACGCGGAGCTGATCGTGAAAGCGAAGAACCGCGGGTTCGCCATTCAGCAGATCGGGCTCGACTACTTTCCGCGCATCCGCGGCGAATCGCATCTCTCGTCGCCGTCCGTGATCTTCAAGATTTTCCGCGAGCTGGTGAAGCTCTATCCCGAGATGCGCGAGCGCGTGTCGCATGAAGAAGTGCAGCGCACGGTTCGCGAAAAACGGGAGGCGGCCGTGCTGGCCGACGACCGCCACCCAATCGAGACGTAGCCGGCACGGCTGGCCCGATCCCGGTGCAGGAAATGCAGAACGAGATTTACCCATGCGCGTTTCTCATCCTGACCTGCGGCCATTTGTTGCACTGAGCAAGTTCCGGGTGGCGAACGGGTTGACTCCTGAAGTGCGTGCAGCGTTCGCCGGCCGTCCTCATCTTGTCGATGGCGCGGACGGCTTCGTCCGCATGGAAGTCATTTCTCCCGTCGACGATCCGGACGAGTTCTGGCTGCTCACGTACTGGACGAACGAAGAGAGTTTCCAGACCTGGCATCGCAGCCACCTGTACCGCGAGTCGCATAGCGGCATCCCGCGCGGACTGAAACTCGACGCCGCGGCCACTCAGGTACGTTTCTTCGAGACGATCAGCGACTGAGCATGAGCGATTTGATTGACGTCCTTGCCGCGAAACGGAGCGACCTCGCGCGTGCGATCGCCGAGGCGCACTTCGATCGCCATCCCGAACTGCGGGAGCGTTATGGCGCGGCGGGACTCGCGCACTGCACCGCGGACGCCGCGTACCACCTTCAATACCTGGAACAGGCGCTTCGCGTGCGGAACGACGACCTGTTCGCCGACTACGCGCGTTGGGCGAAGATCATGCTCGAGGCCCGGCGGATTCCGGCCGCGGATCTCGCGTCGAATCTGACCACGGTCGCCGATGTCGTCGGCGAAAAGTTTCCCGCGCTCGCTGCCAGCATCAGGCAGACCATCGATGCCGGCTTGCGGGCCCTCGACACGATCGCCGAAGCGCGTGACGCTGGCCAGCCGCACGCCGAACTTGCCGAGGCGTATTTACGGGCGGTGTTGGCGGGGGACCGCAAGGTGGCCAGCCGCCTCGTCACCGACGCCATCGCCGGCGGCGTCTCCTTGCACGACATCTATCTGCACGTGTTTCAGAGCGCGCAACACGAGATCGGCCGGCTGTGGCAGCGGAACGAAATCGGCGTCGCGGATGAGCACCTGGCAACGGCCATCACCCAGATGATCATGTCGCAGCTTTATCCGATGCTGTTTTCCGGGCCGCGCCGGCAGCGCACGTTCGTCTCCGCCTGCGTCGGCGGAGAGCTGCACGAGATCGGCGCGCGCATGGTGGCCGACTTTTTCGAGATGGATGGCTGGAAAACCTACTACCTCGGCGCCAACACTCCGCTCAGCGGGATCGTGAAAATGATCTGCGAGCGGAAGGCGGACATCGCCGGAATCTCGGTCACCATCTCCTTCAACCTCGACGCGGCGAAGCAGATCATCCACGCGATCCACGAGGAGACCGGCTGCCGCGACACCAAGGTCATCGTCGGTGGATATCCGTTCGCGGTCGCTCCCGAACTGTGGAAGACGATCGGTGCGGATGGCTATGCCGCCAATGCCGCAGATGCGATTCTTCTGGCGGAGAGGTTGATCGGAGAGCGTGCATGACCGGTTCTCCGGCTGCCGGAAGCCGGGAAGCGCGGCATTTCGACGTTCTGGCGTTTCGGTGCGATGCCGAGGGGATCGTCGAGGAAGTGGTCGCGGACGAGCTGAAGCTTGCTCGCACGCCGCGGCCCGGCCAGTCGCTTTTCGCGATGATCGATCCGCATTCGCATGAGAAGGCCAGACAGTTCCTGGCCACGATCGTGGCGCGGCAGGCGGCCAGCGGCTGGGAGTTGAACATCGATGACGACGGCCGGCTCTTTCCGGCCGTGTTCACCGGTGCGATGCAGGACGACAGGCTGTTCATCGTGGCCGGCCGCTCCGCGCGCGACATCACCAACATCGTCGAGACGCTGGAGATGATCAGCAACGAGCAGCTCAACGCCTTTCGCATGGCGTTCCGCAATCAGCTCGACGCTTTCGACCAGCGCTCCCGGTCGGACGCGACGGCATACGAAGAGCTTTCCCGATTGAACAACGAGCTGGCGAACGCGCAGCGCGAGCTCTCGCAGAAATCGAGAGACCTGGAACGGCTCAACGAGGAAAAAAATCGGTTGCTGGGAATGGCCGCTCACGACCTCCGCAATCCGCTCTCGGTCATTCTCGGCTACGCCACCTTTCTCGGAATGGAGGAGGAACCGGATCCCGAGAAGAAGCGGATGTACGACGAGATCGCCAGCTCCAGCCGCTTCATGCTCGATCTGATCAACGATCTGCTCGACGTTTCGCAAATCGAAGCGGGGCGGCGGGAGGTTCAGATCTCGACCTTCGACGCGGTTGCCGTCGTCCGCCGCGTGATCGCGGCGTACCGCGCTCCTTCCTCGGCCAAGGGCCTCCGGCTGTCGCTGCACGAGCCGGAGGACGCTGGAATCACGATGACGAGCGACGCCGCGAAACTGCGGCAGATCGTTTCGAACCTCGTCGGCAACGCCATCAAGTTCTCCGAGCGCGACGGAGCGATCGACGTTTCGGTGATGTGCGACGGCCCGCAACTGAAAGTGGCCGTGAAGGATGAAGGCATCGGCATCGCCGCCGATCAACGCCAGGCGATCTTCGAACCGTTCGTGCATCTGGCCAGCGCCGGCACCGGCGGCGAACGAAGCACCGGCCTGGGACTCTCGATCGTCCGCCAACTGGTAGAACTGCTCGGCGGAACGATCCGAGTCGACAGCGTCGTGGGCGTCGGCTCGACGTTCCATGTATCGATTCCGCTTGTGATGTCCAGCGGCTCACGGTGAGAGGAAATGTGACTTCCATTTCGTGCGAAGCACTTTGGAGATGGGATGAGAAGGCCAACCCCCGCGCAGTAGTCTCACTGTGTGAGCAGAGGAGGCTCTGCAAGAAAGGAGATTGGCCGTGAAGAAGTCTATCAAGGGAAGCGAGAAGAAGG
>Ga0070670_100000039_pt1 | contig 152618 bp, 163 predicted proteins | sample KBSS63metaG_FD_64665 | JGI IMG/M metagenome (GOLD analysis project Ga0070670, IMG submission 64665) | Switchgrass rhizosphere microbial communities from Kellogg Biological Station, Michigan, USA - KBS S6-3 metaG | ecosystem: Host-associated > Plants > Roots > Rhizosphere > Soil ... | reverse complement strand
CACGAAGTCGCCGACGTTGGGAATCTCCTCCTCGCGACAGGCGATCAGCCAGACCTTGGGCCAGAGCTTCTCGCGTTCGAGCGCGACGTAGGCGGGCTCGTAGTAGGGCGCGACCGGGACCCGGTCCGCACGCAGTTCCTCGCCCGCCATCTCCGTCGACATCGCGACTCCTCCACGCTTGTTGCGCCCGCTCTTCTGGCGGCGGACCCTTGGCTGGAAAGCATAGTGAGGTCGCCTTTTTAACGCTATCGCTTTTGGCCGCTGTTGCGCCGCGGCGTGCAGGAAGGCGATTGCCACTTCCTGCTGGGCGATTATGCATCGCGCCGATTTACGGCGCCGTTATTCGCGCGGGCTGATGCGCCTCCGATGTGACATGCGTTCGGCATTCTGGGGCGAACGAAAAGATCCGTCCGCCGCTGGCCGTCGACGCTGGCGTCGTTATGGTGGGGTCGAAATCAAACACCAGGAAGGAATGACGGCATGAGTTGGGTGATCGCCACGATGAAGGTGCAGGCGGGCAAGGAGGCGGAGTTCGAGTCGATCATGAACGCGCTGGTCGACCAGGTCCGCAGCCTCGAGCCGAACGTGCTTCACTACGAGCTCACCAAGAACAAGAGGGACGCGAGCGAGTACGTGATGCTCGAGCACTACGCCTCGGACGACGATTTCAAGGCGCACGTGAAGGCGCCGCATTTTCAGGAAGCCTTCCCCAAATTCATGGCCTGCCTGGAGGGTAACCCCGACGCCAAGACCCTCATTGCAGCGGGTTGATCGGTCAAGCGGCCGCCAAGCGCGCAGAGGGTAAAGGCAGATGACCGACGAAGAGCAGATCCGCCAGGTGATGGCGCGCTACTGCTTTCGTTACGATCGGCGGGAGTGGGAGCCGTGGCTCGACCTCTTCGCCGACGACGGTTCCTGGCGAACCTCGGCCTTCGGTCCGTTGAGGGCGGCCAAAGTCTCACCGCCTTCGCGCGCAACATCGAAGATGGGCGCAAGGCTTCGCCCCGCCTGATCTGGCACGTAAGCAGCAACGAGATTCGTCACCGTCGACGGCGACCAAGCCGTCTGCAGAGCTACGTGGCCTTGTTCGAAGGGCCGGAACGCAAGGTCTCCCTGCTGGGCGACTACGTATCCGGCTCCGGAAGGCCGACGGACGATTGGCGGATCCAGTCGCTGATATTCAATGACGGATCGGGCCTGACCTGAGAAACGGTGTCGGGGCGGAGCGATCCGGCCCGACGCCGCGAGGTCACCAGACGAGCGGCAGGCGCTTCACGCCCCAGACGCCCCGCGCGTGCGTGACCGGCGGATCCTTGGAGACTGTGCGGAACGGCGGGATGATCCGCAGCCACTCCTCGACCGCGATGCGCAATTCGCGACGCGCGAGGTGGATGCCCAGACAGATGTGGACGCCGGAGGCGAAGGCCATGTGGCGGGGCGTCGGCCTGCGGAAATCGATGTCGTTCGGCTTGTCGTACTGGCTCGGGTCGCGGCCGCTCATCATGACATTCAGGATGATCCGATCGCCCGCGCGCATCTGCACCCCATGGAATTCGAGGTCGTGCGCGACGACGCGCGGCGAGGGAACGACCGAGAAGGCGCGCAGCATCTCCTCCACCGCGTTCGGGATCAGCGCCGGTTCGTCGCGAAGAAGCTGTTGCTGTTCCGGGTGTTCAGCCAGGTACTTGAACATGAAGTTCAAGGTCGCCGCCACCGTGTCGAGCCCGCCGAAGAACAGCAGGAAGCTGATGCTCATGATCTCGTCATGGGTCAGCGGACGGCCATCGACCTGACTCTGGATCACATAGCTCGGCAGGTCGTCGCCTGGATTGAGGCGACGCTCGGCGATCACCCCCTCCAGGTAGTTCATGATGTGATCGGCGCCCTGACGTACGTCGTCCAGGCTCGCGCCATGGAGAAGTAACTCCTCCCAGCCCACGAACTCGGCGATGCGGTCCTGGGGCAAGGACATCAGGTCGAGGAAGATGCTGACCGGGAACGGCCGGCCGAACGCGACTTCGAACTCGCAGCCGCCCTTGGCGACGAGAGGCTCCAGCATCTGCTTCGCGCGCTCGCGGATCGCGTCCTCCATGCCCGCCATGCGAGCGGGCGTGAAGCGCGGGTTCAGGATCATCCGGTACTTGGTGTGCTCCGGCGGATCTAGTTCCACCGGGATCATATTCTGGTCGCGCCCCACGAGCCGGAGGAAGCCGGTCGCGTTGTTGCTCGAGAACCGCGTGGCGTCGCCGTAGATCTCGCGGATGTACTCGGCCTTGGTGACGACCCAGTTGCCGACACCGGCCCGTGGCCCCCCCTCGAGCGCCGACCAGTAGATGGGCGGCAGTTCGAAGATCTTCTGATTGGCCAGATAGGGGTCGTTCTCGACCCCAGGCTGGGTCTCCACCGTGTAGTCGCGGACGATGTCCGCGGGCACGTGGGAAGGCCGGTTAGCCTCGGCGACGCTCGTCATAGCCATGGTCCTCTACGTATGCCGGCGCCGGCCCGATCTCGCCGACGTGCTTTGGAAGCCCCGTGAGGGGCTTCCTGTTGCAGTCATTTCTTCGCGGAATTTCGATCCGCGCAAATCAGAAATGCGTTGTGAATTCCACGCCGTACATGCGCGGCTCGCCGACATTCTCGGAGAGGAAGGTTCCGGTCGCGCCAAGCGCCAGCAGCACGCCATTTGAGAAGTACTTCTTGTTGGTCAGGTTGCGGCCCCAGAGCGCGATCTCGCTGTCCATCTTGCGGAAGCGAACGGCGAGGCGACCGTCGAGCAGACCCCGCTTGGGAATGAGCGCGCCGTTGGTGACATCGGCCGCCTTGGCGGAGATCGGATAGCTGCTCGTGTACTTGTAGTTCATGGTCGCGAACAGCGAGCCGAACTCGGTCGGATAGTCGTAGGACAGCGCGGCGCTGCCCTGCCACTTCGGCGTCAGATTGCCGACGAAGAGCGGATCATCGAACTTCACATTGGTGTAGCTGCCGGTGAGCGAGGCCGTCAGGTGCGGCGCGATCACGGCGTCGAGTTGCGCCTCCACCCCGTCGACGTCGGCATCGCTGAGGTTCGCCACGAAGGTCGAGGTCGCGCCGATGCTCGGCAGGAAGACGATCTGCGACTGCTGAACCTGCTTGTAGAAGGTGTGGTAGTAGTCGGCCTCCAGCCGAACGCGGTTCTCGAAGCCCGCCGCCTTGATGCCGACTTCGATGTCGGTGGCCTTTTCCGGCTGGAACGGCGCGCTGGTGTCGCCGACGGCCGGATCGAAGCCGAAGCCGCGCAGGTTCTGGCCGCCCGAGCGGGTGCCGCTGTTGGCCTTGGCGTAGACCATGATGTCGGGATTGAAGTGGTAGTCGAGGCCGACGGTCCAGGACGGGAAGTTGAATTTGTCGCTGCGAATGAGCGTGCAGTCCGTCGGGCTACGAATGATCAGGCCCGGCGTGCCAGGCGCGTAGGGGCAGAAGCCGTTGATGCGGTTCTCGCCCTCGATCGCCTTGGTGTCCCAGGTGTAGCGAATGCCGGCGTTCAGCTTGAGGGCGTCGGTGATCGCATACACCCCGTGGGCGAACACCGACTTGCTCCTGTTGTCGGCGACCGCGCGCGTGGTTTGGACTAGGAGGTTGTTGAAGAACAGCCCGAAAGTCTGGTCGTCGCCGGTCTCTTTGAAATAGAAGGCGCCCGCGATCCAGTCGAGACGACCGTCAAAGGATTTACCGGAGAACTGAAGTTCAGCGGTGTCCTGCTTCTGCGCCTGGTCCTGCACAGAATCGACGAAGTTGAAGGCGGCGCCGTCGACGTTCCACGCGTTGCGGCTATGCGCCTGCCGGTGGGAGATGATCACCTTCGCGGCCAGCGGGCCGAAGTCGTGGTCGACCGTCGCCGACAAGCCGCCGCCGCTGAAGTTCGAGAACGGACGGATGTTGGAGCGGCTCTCGTAGAAGTCGCTCGACGAGCGCGCGAAGAGGCCTCCCCCAAGGACTACGTCGCCCGTGAGGTTATACGCCATCTGGCCATTCGAATGCGTCTGGATGTAGTCGCCGTTGACCGAGATGCGGGTGTTGTCGTCCGGCTCGAAGACGGCGCTCAGCCGCGAGGCTTCGGTGTTGCGGTCGTTCGACCGCACGCGTTGGCCGGTGGGCACGCCGGTCCCGGTCGTGAGATTGACCTTGCTGAAGCCGTCGCCTCCCAGCTTCAGGCCGGAGAAGCGGAGCGCGAACTTGTCGCTGATCGGGATATTGACCGCGGCTTCCGCGCGGTAGGTGTCGAAGTTGCCGTAGCTGAACCGGCCATAGCCGCCGAATTCACCGCTCGGGTCGGCCTGAGCGGTGATGATCCGGACCGCGCCGCCGGTGGTGTTGCGGCCGTAGAGGGTGCCTTGCGGACCCTTCAGGACTTCGATGTTGGCGATGTCGAACAGGTCGGTCAGCGTGCCGGTGGCCCGGCCGAGATAGACGTCGTTGAGATAGACCCCCACCGACGGGTCGACGGTGATGACGTTGTCGTTCTGCACCTGGCCGCGCAGGTTGATCGTCGCGGTAGAGGTAGCGCCCACGGCGTTGGTGATGTTGATGCTGGGCGTGCGACGTACGATGTCGCCGACGTTGATGATGTTGGCGTTCTGCAACTGCTGGGTCGTGAAGTTCGTGACCGCGATCGGCACGTCGGCCAGGCGCTCTTCCCGACGCCGCGCCGTCACGACGACTTCCTGAAGTTCGTTGGAGGCGGCCGGCGGGCCGCTTGCAGGCTGGGCGGAGGCGCAGGGCGCTTCGGAGAGCGCGAGCATCGCGACGCCAGCCAAAAGCAATAAGCGCGTAGAATTCATCACGATTCCCTCCCGTGCCGGCGGCGCCTACGGACGAGGCGCTCTTCTCGACACGATGCTCCGTAAGCGTCGCCGGCCAATTTTGCAATACAATTGCACTAGCGGTATTCCGCACCGGGCGCGGGCGATCTGCGGCGCTGATCGGCCTTCTCGTCGAAAACGCGAGTTAACTTAGAGTGTTATGCGACCTGCATAAGTGAGGAGGGTGCGTGCCCCTAAACCGAGATGCGGTGTTGGCGCTGACGGCGTCGAGTACGATTCGCTGGACCGCTCGCGACGCGGCGCTCTACGCGCTGGGCGTGGGCCTGGGCAGGAATCCCCTCGACATCGAGGCGTTGCGTTATGTCGCGCTCGAACCGCTTCGCACTCTGCCCAGCATGATGGCCAGCCTGATCGTCGGCCACGGGGTCTCCGCCAAACAGATGGGGGTGCTGTTTCGGGGCGTGGTCCACGCGGCCCAAAGGATCGTCGTGCCTCGGCCGCTCCCTGCCAACGCCGTCGCCAGAACCGCCTCCAGCATACTCGGGGTCTACGACCAGGGCGCGGAAAAGGGGGCCGCCATCGTCACGTGCACGCGCCTGATCGATGACGAGACCGCGTCGAACTCGGCCGCGCCGAAGGCGAACTGCTCGCCCGGGCGGATGGCGGCTTCGGCGGACCGGCGCCTCCGCGCTTCGAATGGCCACGTCCAGAGGGATCTGCCGACGCCACCTTCGAGTTCGACGTGCGGCCCGAGCAGGCGATCTTGTTCCGCCTGTCGGGCGACACCAATCCGCTGCACGTCGACCCCCGCGTCGCCGGAGCGGCAGGTTTTGCGCAGCCAATTCTTCAGGGCTTGTGCACCTACGGCATGGCCTGCCGCGCCGCTCAGGAGATGAGCGGAGGGTGGGACGGCGGAATGGATCTGAGTGCGCGGTTCTCCGCCCCCGTGCTGCCGGGAGATCGCCTCGTGGTGAGCCTCTGGCGTCGCGGCGGGGAGATTCTGTTCGAGGCGCACGTGCCGGATCGCGGCGCCGTGGTGCTGAAGGCTGGCCGCGCCCGCCTCATCGAAGCGGTTGCCGAGCAGGCGTCGGGCTAGCGAAGCGGGTTGCGCCTCTGGGCGTTTGGCAGAATTCTTCGTCACGGACCGGAAAGAAGCCCGGCAGAACAAGCGGATGTGGCCACGGCCGACGCGGAGGAGGAACGTCGATGGATGGCGCCAGCGAAATGAATCCGGCGGGTTCGGAAGCTTATCTCACCGAAGCCGAGAAGGCGGAGATGGGCGCGCTGACTTCGGATCTGGCCCTCCAGGCCATAGATGACGGCGATTCGGAAAAGGCGAAGGCCATGATCCATCGGCTTGTGGCCGAGACCCGGGGCATCCATGACTCCTACCTGCTGTGGATCACAGCCATGCAGGGCTTCATCTATCGCGAAATGGGACCGGAGGCCTTCCTGCGGTCGCAGGTGGATTCCTTCGGGCAGGCGGTGGCGCCCTGGGTCGAGGGGCGCGGCGCGGCCGAAAGCTTCCGTGACCGGCTCGAGAACTACGCCTTCATGCTGCGCACCCACGCCATGCCGCTGAAGATCGAGGAAGACGACGAGAAGGTCACTCTGATGATGGACGGGTGCGGCAGCGGAGCGCGCCTGGTTCAGAACGGCTATTACGACGCAGAACTGGGCGGGAAGGGCGTGAAGGTCACGGACGCGGCGCCATTCACCTTCGGCCGCGAAGATTTTCCGATCTACTGCACCCACTGCGCGATTGGCCAGATGATGGCGCTCGACGCCGGCGTCGCGCCCGAGGATTTCCCGAATGCGACGATCCCGGCCGCCGAAATCGGCAAAGATCTCTGCAAATTCCACATGTACAAGGTGAAGGGCGGTGTCCCCGCGGGCCATATCGCGGCCCTTCGCGGCCAACCGGTCGAGGCGCCTTCGGCGGGCGGCTGAGGTCCGGGGGCCGCCACCGCGCTCTTGGAAAGGACGGCCCGCCGGAGGCGGGCCGTTAAGGGGAGGCGCGCCAAATGTATAGTGTTATTATGCGGGGCGTCATCCGGAAATTGACCAACGGGTCTCAATCTCCGGCCGAAAAGCCGTAGCGGCGACATGATCAGCATCGACCAGCTGTTCGACCGGATCACCATCGAGGACCTTGTGGTCGGGACGGCGAGACCGTCGACCGGCGCGACTGGACCACTACCCGTCGTGCTTCACGGCCGACGCCGTGCTGGACTATTCGCACCAGGCCGACACGGTCGACCCGGAAGCGATGATCGTGGACGATCCGCGCCTTGGAGCCCTATCCCGGCACGCGCCACGTCATCACCCATTTCAAGATCGACGTCGTCGGCGACGACGCCTCGTGCGCCAGCTATGCGACCGGCTATCATTTCAGCGATGCGCCGCTGGGCATCGGCCACGCCTTCTACCGGGACACCCTGGTGCGGACATCCGCGGGCTGGCGGATCGCCGTGCGCCGCCGCGAGACGGAGTTCCTGGAGGGCGAAAGCCACATCATAACGCTGCCGCCGCGTCCTTGAGCGCGCCGCTCGTTTGTAAATCTGCTCATAATCTTTCAGGAATGTAGGATTGCAGGGAGATCCTGGGCGAGGAGCCGATCGGATCGGAGGCGTGAGCCGCTGGAAAGGACCTGGAACTGAATGATTGCGCGTCGGTCTGAAGCCGCCAGCGGCGACGGCGTTACAGTCGCGAAGACGCTGCGTGACGTCCGGCACGCGGTCTTGCGCACCTTGCCCGGCGATTTCGTCGGGGCGGAAGAGCAGCTTGCGAAATCCTATCGCGTCAGCCGGCCGACGATGCGGCAGGCGCTCGTGCTGCTTTGCCAGGAAGGTCTGCTAGAGGCGCGCCGTGGACCGGGGGGCGGCTATTTCGCCAAGCGCCCCGACGCTACCGCGATCACGCACAACGCGACGATCTATCTGCGCAGCCAGGGCACCAGCGTGGTGGAGGTCATCCGCGCGATCGAGCCGATCCGCTCGGACATGGCGGTTCTCGCGGCGGAAAACCGCGACGAGGCGCAACTCGAGGCGTGGAAGGAATTTCTGGAAGCCGACGCCGCGGTGAAGCGCGTCGGCGCCTATCGCGAGTTCATGACGTCTGAGACCCGCTTCGAGAAGCTCCTTAGCGCGTCGTGCCACAATCGCGTCCTGGCGCTCTTCATGGAGACGCTGCACCCGCTGGGCAACTGGGAGAACCTGACGGAGCGGCTTCTGCAGGACAAGCCGGATCGCGTTCACGCCTATTGGGACCATCGCACCCGGGCGATCCAGTCGATCATCGATGGCGACCCGTTCCTGGCCGGCGTCCACCTGCGCCGTGGCCTGCGCCTGCTTACCGAGTGGATCGTCGCAGATGTCGCGTCGCGGCGGCCGGGTTTGGATGAATTCTACGCCCCGCCGGCGGGCATATAGCCGGCGCCGACCTGGGCTTTAGAGCTAGTGTTTAATGCGCGTGGCTGCTAGGCGCCGCTCTAGGATCAGGCCACCCCGACCGAAATCGGCGCCGGGTTCGCGGGGCTTGGAGGGGAAAACCATGGACACCGCTGCGCCTTCGAACCGAACGGCGACTGCGCAGCCGGAGAATGGCGAGGCGCTGCAGCCGCGGGCGCGGACTTACGCGCTGGCGCTGCTTTTCGCGATCTATGTCCTGAATTTCCTGGATCGCCAGATCGTCAACATCCTGGCGGAGGAGATCCGCAACGAACTGCATCTGCGCGACTGGCAGATCGGTGCGATGACCGGCCTGGCGTTCGCGACCCTCTACAGCGTGCTCGGGTTTCCCATCGCGCGCATGGCGGACCGCGGCGACCGCCCGTGGATCATCGCCATCGCTGTGGTGGTCTGGAGCGGCTTCACGGCGGTCTGCGGCCTGGCGCGCAGCTTCCCGCAATTCGCTCTGGCGCGGATGGGGGTCGGCGTGGGCGAGGCGGGATGCACGCCGCCCGCGCACTCCCTGATCAGCGACTACGTCCCGCGGGCGAAGCGCGCATCGGCGCTGGCGTTCTACTCGATGGGCGGTCCCGTCGGGACGCTCCTTGGGCTGATCATCGGCGGCTTGGTCGCCGACCGTTGGGGTTGGCGGGCGGCCTTCCTGGTCGTGGCGGCGCCTGGCGTGCTGCTCGGAATCCTGGCGGCGATAATCCTGCCGGAACCGCGGCGCGGGCGCCGGGGAGAGGCGTCGCGGACGCCACCGTCGAGCCTCGGCGCGACGCTGCGCGAGATCGGCTCTTGCCGGACATACTGGCTGTTCACCGCCGCCACCACGATGATGGCGCTCGTCTCCTACGGCCACGCCGCCTTCCTCGCCTCGTTCTACATGCGCAACCATGCGGCCGGGCTGGCCGAACTGGCGCAGGCGCTATCGCTGGGCTCGGTGGGTGTTCTCGGCGTGGCGACCGGCCTCATCACCGGCATCGGCGGCATCTTCGGCGCGCTGATCGGCGGACGCCTCGCCGACCGCGCTGCGGCCCGCACCCCAAAGGGATACGCGACCCTGGCCGCGATGGCGGCGTTCTGGTCCGCTCCGCCTTACATCGCCGCCATGCTGACGCCCTCGACCGTCGCGGCCCTGGCGTGGCTCTTCCCGGCATACTTCGCCTTCAACCTCGCGCTCGGCGCCATGTACGCCGTGCCGCAGAGCGTGGTCAGCCCGCAGAACCGGGCCATGGCGACGGCGCTGCTGCTCTTCTGCACGAACCTGCTCGGACTGGGGCTGGGGCCACTTTTGGCCGGGGCCGTCAGCGATCTGCTGCAGATCCAGTTCCACCAGACCCCGGGGGACGCAATCCGCTGGGTGCAGGTCGTGGACAGCCTGTTCGGGCTGGTGGCCGCTGCCCTCTACTGGAGCGCTCGCCCCCACATCGAGCGCGACATCAAGAGCTGAGGCCTTAGCGCCCCAGCAGCGAGCGGTCGCGGACGCGATCGATGATGGCGCTCGAACCGCAGAAGCTCTCGGCCTTGCGGGCGAGGAACGTCCAGTCCGGCGGCGCCTCGGTTGACCACGGGTCGCCCGTTGCGCAGTCGCGCCGGGCGGTCCAGGTCCGACCGCCTGCCGTCAGCCGCACTTCGGCGTAGCAATTGCGGACGCGGTCCGATTGGGGGACCGCTTCTGCCGCCAGCTGTTGCATGGAGACTATCGGCTCGACGCAGAGCTGCACCTTGCGCATCACGGCGCGGGTCCGTGGCGAGTCGGTCCACGCCGGATCCGCCCAGAGCGGGCCCGGGGGAACGTCCAGGAACGCCAGCGCCAGGGCGAGAGGCAGGTTCATCTGCGCGTGCATCGGCAGCAGGTGAAGGGTGGGCGCCGCTGTCGCGGCCTTGGCGTGGAACGGCAGGTAGAGCGCCCGCGGGTCGAGATCGATCTCGATGGCCTCGACATTTTCGGCCGCCAAGCCGCTCGTCCGCGCGATTTCACGCAGCGCATCGATCGCCGGGTGCCCGACACGAAAGGAAGGGTAGGGCTTGAACGATGTCTGGGTGATCCACCAGCCATCACCCTCTGGCGGCCCGGCCAGGTGGGTGGTGCGGACTTCCGAGGCCTGACCGTCGAAGAAGCCGGGCGACGCCGTCACGTATGCTGGATCGGCAAGATATCCGGCACGCGCCATGCGCGCCGCGAGCACGCCCGTCGAGGCCAGCATGGCGTAGGGCGCATATTTCAGGGACGTCAGCTCACCCACGGCGACGGGAACCGGCAGCGGCGCAGGCGCCATGCGCGCCGCCAAAGCGACCGCCTGGGTCAGAGCGGCTGGCGAGCCGCCTCCGGCCACGCAGCTGGCCGCCGCAGCGCCCAGGGCCATCAGGCCGGGCGCCAACACTCCGGGGCGCGTCTTCGCAGCCAGCGTCGTGCGGGCGGCCACCTCGAACCCGACGGCGACGCCCAGCAGCAGGCGTTCGAACGCGGCGTTGGACGCCTCGGCCTCCGCCAGGGCGGCGGCGGCGACCAGTCCGCCGAAATGCGCGCCGTTGAGGAAGGTGTCATCTGCGTCGAGGAGGTTCATCGCCTCGGTGTTCAAACCGGCCGCCAAGGGCGCTGGCGCGCGTAGGCTCGTTCCGAGGACCCGTGCTTCGCCATCGTCGTGCGTCCCCAGGAGCGCGCTGCGCATCTGCCGGGAGCGCGCGAGCGGCGCGCCAGCTTCGGCGCAAATCAGGCAATCGGCCAGCAGGCGGGCCGCGGCGTCCGCCACGGTCGCCGGAAGATCGGCGTCGCCAAGGCCGCCCAGGTGTTCGAGCAGACCGCGCCAGCTCGCGGCGAGCTCGTCGCAAGACTGGGTCTCGACCGCCATGCTCCGTCCTTCCGTTGCGTCCCGGGAGCGAATGTAGACGCTTTTGCTCTGAGCAGGCGAGGCGGGCCGCCGTCGTGTGTCACGCTCGACCGCTCGACCGCTCGAGCGGCTTCGTCTAGACCAAGGGCGGAGAGGAGCTGGTGGGTGGCCGACCACGAAATCTTTGCAGCCGGCGGCGTCGAGCTGCAGTCGGGCGTCCGGCTGGCGGACGTAAAGCTGGCCTATAAGACCTACGGACGCCTGGACGATCGGCGCGACAACGTCGTCATCCTCCCGACCGCCTACGCGGGCCGGCATAGGCAGAACGAGTGGCTGATCGGCCCCGGCATGGCGCTGTCGCCTGAGCGGTATTTCATCGTCGCGCCGAACATGCTGGCGAACGGGTTGTCGTCCTCGCCCAGCAACACGCCCGCGCCGCACGAGGGCGGGCGATTTCCGCTCGTGACTCTTTTCGACATGGTGCGGCTCCAGCACCGACTGGTGACCGAGCGTTTCGGCGCTGAGCGCGTGAAGCTGGTCCTCGGATGGTCGATGGGCGGTCAGCAGGCGTTTCACTGGGGTGCGATGTATCCGCAGATGGTCGAACGGATCGCTCCGTTCTGCAGCTCGGCGCGGACGTCACGCCATAACTTCGTGTTTCTCGAAGGCCTCAAGGCGGCGCTCACCGCCGACGCCGCGTTCCGCGACGGCGCCTATGACGCACCGCCGCTCAGGGGATTGCGCGCCTTCGCCAGGGTCTACGCCGGTTGGGCTTGGTCACAGGGCTTCTACCGCGAAGAGCTCGACCTGAAGGCGCTGGGCGCCGCTTCGCTGGACGACTTCATCCTCGGCGTGATGGAGAAGGGACTGATCGGCCGCGACGCCAACGACCTGCTGGCGATGCTGGCGACCTGGCAGCAGGCCGACATCAGCGCCAATCCGGCGTTTGGAGGCGACTTCGGCGCGGCGCTCGGGGCCATCACCGCGCGCGCCATGGTCATGCCGTGCGCGACGGATCTCTATTTTCCACCGGAGGACAGCGCAATCGAGGTGGCGCAGATGCCGAACGCGGAACTGCGTACGATCCCCTCGATCTGGGGCCACATGGCCGGTTCCGGCCTCAACGCGGAAGACGCTCGCTTCATCGACAGCGCGCTGGCCGAACTTCTGGCGGATTGACGATCCGCCCTAGCGGACGGGCAGCGCCTCGCCATGCTCCAGCAGCCATTGCTGCGCCCCGGTCTCGCCCTGAGCCGCGGCGGCGCGGATCAGGGAAAGCGCCTTGGTCATGTCCTTGGCGACGCCCTTGCCATAGGCGTAAGCCCAGCCGAGATCCCATTGCCCAGCGGAATTGTTCTGGTCCGCAGCTTTGCGGAACCATCGGACCGCTTCCACGTGATCCATCGTCACGCCCAGCCCGTGGTCGTACATGTAGCCTAGGTGAACGAAGGCGCCGTCGTCGTTCTGCGCGGCCGCGAGACGGTACCACTTCAAGGCCTCAGCATAGCTTTGCGGAACGCCCCGACCGTTGAAATAGAGGTCGCCCAAATAACGTTGCCCGAGCGCATCCTCCTCGTCAGCGCCCTTGCGATACAATCGCACGGCCTCGGCCAGGTCCTTCGGCACGCCCATGCCGTTCTCGTACAGATAGCCGATCTCTGCGTAGGCCTGCGTATTCTCCTGGGCCGCGGCCATGCGGTACCACTTCAGACCCTCGGCGTAGTCCTGCGCGACCCCCCGCCCGAAGCTGTACATCTCGCCCACGGCCAATTGCGCGTCCGATAGCCCCATCTGCGCGGCGCGCAGGTACCACCGAAGAGCTTGCGAGTAGTCCTGTGGCACGCTCATTCCGTGGTCGTGCATGCCTCCCACGCCATAGTAGCCGGACGCGTCGCCCTGGTCCGCGCTGGCGCGATACCATCGCATCGCCTCGGCATAGTCCTGCTTGACGCCGTCTCCCCATTGATACGACCGGCCGAGCTCGTACTGCGCCTCCGAGCTCCCCTGCGCCGCCGCCTTGCGATACCAGACGACCGCCTCGGCGAAGTCCTGCGGCACGCCTTCGCCGCTGTCGTACAGCCTTCCTAGAAAGTACTGCGCCAATGCGTAGCCGCGCTCCGCCGCGGTACGGTAGAGCCGTGCGGCTTCCTTCGAATCCACGGGAGCGCCCCAGCCGTTCTCGGCGATCGTCCCCAGCACGGTCGTCGCGCGCGCGTCGCCCTGGCGCGTGGCCTGCTCGAGCCAATCGCGGCCCTGGTGTCTTCGAACCGGATCGGAACCGCCGCCGAAATAGTAGGCGTAGCCGATCAACGCCTGGGCCCGCGCGTCACCGGTGCGCGCCAGTGCTTCCACGCTGGCCGGCGAGGTTCGGTTGAACACCTGGTTCAGCAGCGGTCCGGTGCGCTGGCGCGCCCAATCGGCGTCGGAGACCATTTCCAGTGCGACGCGGGCCGTCTCGACCGTGCTGACTTCGGCGGCTTCCGTCCCTTGGACAGGGAGCGCGGTGGCTCCACCTGACGGCATTGCGTTGGGCGAGGCGCCGACGAGCGTCGCCGCCAGCAAGATTGCGATCTGGTTCATTGGCCCCCGCGCGACTGTTGCGTTCACAACGCCTGAAGCGCACCTTTTCCGAGTATTGCTGCTCGGGGGGCGGAATGAGAAGGCTTGTTTTCTGCAGCGTACTTTTGCTCGCCGCCTGCCAAGGCAAGACTCCGCCGCAGAAGGATTGGCGCGCCGCCGCCGTCGAAAGCGCGGAGGTCAAGATCCGCAGCGACATCGCCGATCCGCAGGCGCAGTTCTCCCGCGTCGCGCTCACCGGCGATGAGGCGCACGGCCAGACCTGCGGTCAGGTGATGGCCTCGAACGGTCAGCCCGGGCGGTTCATTGTCTACATCGACGGCGACGGACCCTTCATCGAGGGCGTCGGACCCAGTCCGATGGATCACGACGAATTTGCGTCGCATTGGTACAACGACTGCGTTTCGGAGGGCTATTCGCCCTAGCGCTGGATGCGCGGCGCCCCCTTTGCCATGGCGTGGTCGGCGACCTAGAACTGCGGCCGCTGCGCTCACCGTCCAGGAACGCCCGCTTGTCGCATCCCTTGATCGTCCGCCGAGACATGGACTTCCTGCTGCACGAGTGGCTGCGCCTGGAAAGCGTACTGTCCCGGCCGCGGTTCGCGGAGCACGGGCGGGAGACGATCGACGCCTTCATCGATCTGTCTGAGACGCTGGCGCTCGACGCCTTCTTGCCGCTATTCAAGGCCTCGGACGTGCGCGAGCCTTGGCTGGATGACGACGGGGTGCACATCCTGCCGGCCGTCGGCGAGGCGCTTCGCCAGTACGCCGAGCTCGGCTTCTTCGCCGCGGGCTTCGCGCCGGAACTGGGCGGGCTGGGACTGCCGCACACGGCCTGCATGGCGTCGTTCGCCTATTTCGCCGCGGCCAGCGTCGCGACCGCCGCCTATCCGATGCTGACGGTGGCAAATGCGCGTCTGATCGCCGCCTTCGGTTCGCCGACGCAGATCCAGGCCTTCGCCCTGCCGCAGGTCGCGGGCCGTTGGTTCGGGACCATGTGCCTCTCCGAGCCCCAGGCCGGCTCGAGCCTGGCCGACGTGCGCACCCGCGCGGTCGCCGACGGCGAGGACGATTTCGGCGCGCGCTATCGGCTGACCGGCAACAAGATGTGGATCTCCGGCGGCGACCAGGACGCCTCCGAGAACATCGTCCACCTGGTGCTCGCCAAGGTGCCCGAGGCGGGCGGCGCGCTGCCGCAGGGGACCGAAGGGCTGTCGCTGTTCATCGTGCCGAAGGTCATGCCCGACGGCTTGCGCAATGACGTCGCCGTCGCCGGCCTCAACCACAAGATGGGCTATCGCGCGACCAGCAACTGCCTCCTCAATCTCGGGGAAACGGTCGGCGCGACGGGCTGGATGGTCGGCGAGCCGGGCCTTGGCCTGAAGCAGATGTTCATGATGATGAACGAGGCGCGGATCGTCGTAGGTCTGGGCGCTGCGGCGGTGGGCTATCGCGGCTATCGCCACGCGGTCCAGTACGCCCGTGAGCGTCTGCAGGGGCGAGCGAGCGGCCAGCCCGGCGGCGAGCCAGTCGCCATCGTCGAGCACGCCGACGTCAAGCGGATGCTGTTGGCGCAGAAGGCCTATGCGGAGGGCGCGCTGGCGCTTTGCCTCTACTGCGCCAAGCTGGTCGACGAGCAGCACGACGCCGACAGCGCAGCCCTGCTCGGCCTGCTCACGCCCGTCGCCAAGACCTGGCCCTCGGAGTTCGGCCTGGCCGCCAACGACCTGGCGATCCAGGTGCACGGCGGCTACGGCTACACGCGCGATTTCGACGTCGAACAGCTCTACCGCGACAACCGGCTGAACGCGATCCACGAGGGCACGACCGGCATGCAGGCGAACGACCTCGTCGGGCGCAAGGTGCTGCGCGGCGGCGCTGGGGTGGATGTCTTGAAGCGCCGGATCGGCCAGACGGCGGGGCGCGCGGCGGCCAGTGCCCGCTTCGCACGCGAGGCCGACGCGCTTGTCGACGCCTGGGCCCGCATCGACCTCGTCATCGCCGCGTTGCGCGACGCGGGCGGTGCGAGCGCGCTGCATAATGCGGGAAACTTTCTCTCCGCCTTCGGCCACGGGGTGCTCGCCTGGCTCTGGTTGGACCAGGCGCTCGCCGCCGATGCGCTGGACGCGCAGGAAAGCGATTTCGCGGAAGGCAAGCGCCGGGCGTGCCATTACTTCTTCGAGTTCGAATTGCCGCGCATCGCGGCGTGGCTGGCGCCGGTCGAGGCGGCCTCAGGCCTTATCGCGTCGACGCCCGCCGCAATTTTCTGACCTCAGGCGGTTGACGGCGAGACGGAACTCGACGGCATCTGAGGAAAAGGCGGCGAACGAACCGGCGGCATAACCGAGCGCGCTGGCCGCTCACGTAAAGGGAGGAAGCTCATGTCGGCCGGACCGATGGAAGGCTTGATGCAGCGCTGGTCGTTGACCACCGACCGTATCATCGATCACGCGGCGCGCTGGCATGCCGATCGGGAAGTCGTTTCCCGGCGCGAGGACGGAAGCTTCGACCGGCGCGGCTACGCCGATGTGCGTCAAGACGCCGCGCGATTGTCCAACGCCCTGCTGGCGCACGGGATCGGTCCCGGGGATCGCGTCGCCACCCTGGCGATGAACACCGTCACGCACCTTGCGGCCTGGTACGCGATCTCCGGCATTGGCGCGATCTGCCACACGCTCAATCCGCGCTTCTCCGAAGATCAGCTCAGCTACATCGTCAACCACGCTGAGGATCGCTTGATCCTGGCGGACGGCGCCCTTGCGCCGCTGCTGCGCAAGCTGCTCCCGCGCTTCCCCAGCGTCGAGCGCGTGGTCTTCTTCTCGCCGCCCGTGGAAGAGATTCCAGGGGCCGTGGCGCTGGAGGCTTTCGTCGCCGGGCAGGGCGACGACTGCGCCTGGGGCCAGTTCAGCGAAGAGACGGCTGCGGGGCTTTGCTACACCAGCGGCACGACGGGCGAACCGAAGGGCGTGCTCTACTCGCACCGCTCCAACTTCCTGCACACCCTGATCACCATGCAGCCGGACATGATCGGACTGTCGGCGCGCGACGTCATCCTGCCGGCGGTGCCGATGTTCCACGCCAACGCCTGGGCGCTGGTGTTCTCCGCACCCTATGTCGGCGCAAAGCTGGTGCTGCCGGGCGCCAAGCTCGACGGCGAGTCGGTGTTCAACCTGATCCGTGACGAGGGCGTCACCTGCGCCGCAGGCGTGCCGACGGTCTGGCTCGGATTGCTGGAGCATGCGGAGCGCAACGGTGGCGCGCTGCCTCCGTCGCTGCGCCGTGTGGTCGTCGGCGGCGCGGCCTTGCCGGAGCGGGTTCTGCGGCAGTTCTACGACTACGGCGTCGAGGCGGTGCACGCCTGGGGGATGACCGAGATGTCGCCCTGCGGGACGCTGTCGCACCCGAAGGGCGAGATGGCGGGGCTGCCGTTCGAGCAGCAGCTGCCTTGGCGGCTGAAGCAGGGCCGCGTCCCCTGCGGCGTCGATATGCGGCTGGTCGACGACTCCGGCGCGGTGCTGCCGCACGACGGCCAGACGATGGGCAAGCTGCAGGTGAGGGGACCCAGCATCTCGCGGCGGTACTACCGGCAGGAGCGGGACGCCTGCGGGCCAGATGGCTTCTTCGACACCGGCGATGTGGCCACCATCGATCCTCAGGGCTTCATGAAGATCACCGATCGGGCCAAAGACATCGTCAAGTCGGGCGGCGAGTGGATCAGCTCGATCGAGATCGAGAACGTCGCGGTGGGCCACCCGTGCGTCTCGCTGGCCGCCGTCGTGGGGGCGCCGCATCCCAAGTGGGACGAGCGCCCGCTGCTGTTCATACAGGCCAAGCCCGATGCAGCGGCCGAACCCGAGGAACTGAGGGCCTATCTCGCCGCGCGCCTGCCCAAGTGGTGGCTGCCAGACGACATCCGCGTTATCGGCGCGATGCCGATGGGCTCGACCGGGAAGATCGACAAGAAGGTATTGCGCACGCTGATCTAGCGGCGCCTCGATCAAGGTCCGTTCTGTCGCTCGTGCGCCGAGAACCAGGAACGGGACTCGCGCAGGTCCTCGGCCTTGCGCCGCAAGTGCTTCGCCTGCTCACGCAGCCGGCGCTTGTCGGGCTCGTAACTCACCAGGTCGGCCAGCCGCTCGGCGGTGTCCGCTTCCCTTAGCATTTGATCCGCTGAGGCCATGACCCTGAAACCCGGCTCGACCGACCTGGTTCCGGGTTAATGCACGCTAAAGTGAGGCTTGGGTGGGACTTCGCCCTCTGCGACGTATCCTCACGGTGGAGCGCCGAGCCTTCGCGCGACTGATCGAAGGCCGCCCATTCCGCCATTGTGCTGGCGGCCTGGCGGCCTGGCGGGCTAGGTTTCTGCTCCCGGCGTGTCAGGCCGGGTCCGACGCGAATGGAGAACTACCGGTGACGGCCGACGCAATCGAGGAACGGGCTCGCGTGGTCGCCTTGGAGGGCGGGCGCAATTTCCGCGACATGGGCGGTTACGAGGCGCAAGACGGCCGTAAGCTCAAGTGGGGCAAGCTGTATCGCTCGGGCAGCATGGGCGATCTCACCCCTGCCGCCTACGCCCAGCTCACCGCGCTTGGCGTGCGCTTCATCTGCGACCTGCGCACCCAGCCCGAGCGGGAGGCGCATCCCGTCGACGTCAGCCTGCTTCCGCACTCCAACTACTGGACGCGTGACTACGACCTGAGCTTCGGCGACATGCGCCATGTGTTCACCGCTCATGGGTCGACTGCGGCGGACGCACGCTTGGCGATGATCAACGCCTACAAGCATCTCGCCTACGAGCAGGCGCCGGCCTACGTGGAGCTGTTCCGCGCAATCGTCGGCGGCGAACTGCCGCTGATCTTCAATTGCTCGGCGGGCAAGGACCGCACCGGCGTCGCCGCCGCGCTTATTCTCGGCGTGCTCGGCGTGTCCGACGATGTGATCGTCGAGGATTTCCTCCTCACCAACACGACCCTCGACCGCCGGGGGATGACCTCAAGACCGCACATGGTGGAGATGAACCTGGAGGTGGCGGACGTCCTGCTGTCGGTCGAGGCCGACTACATGCACACCACGCTGGCCACGCTGCGTGAGGCCCATGGCTCGGTGGAAGGCTTCGTGCGCACTGAGCTCGGGCTGAGCGAGGGCGATATCGCGCGCCTCAAGGATTTGCTCCTCGAATAGGCTGGGTGCGCGCGCAATCTGCTATTGAGAAGCGTTCGCATCTATGAAAGGCTTCCCTCCAGTTGATCGGCGGAGGCCAAGATGTACGCACGCTTGACGGTCGGGCCGGACGGCGCGACCGGGCTCGAGGATTACGATCGGGCGATGCTGTGGGCTTTGCGATGCGTCGCAGCCGGGAGGCTGGACTGCCCGTCGCTGAGGCGCGCCTTCGTGGATCTCTGCGGCCGTACGGCGGACCAGATGCTCTGCGGCCTGCTGGTTTTGGTGCGGCTGCTGGCCGAACGCAGCCCGGACGGATTGCGCCTTCATTTGCCGGGCAGCAGCGTGATGAGCCGTGACGAACGGGCGATCCTGACCGCGCTTGCCGCGCTACGTGACGAGTGCGGCGCCGACACGGCCGTCTCTGGGTTGGCCGATCACCTGGGCGGATCGGCGGACGGGCAACTTCGGGGCGCCGTTCGCTACCTCGCCGAGCTCATGGCGGGCGACGCGGCGGCGTCGCGGCCAGCTCCGATCCATACCGTTCACTAGGCCCGCCCAGCGTCGGGATCGAAGTCGCGCTCACGGTGTTCTCGCCTTGCCGGGGCGATCGATGCGCCAGCGTGGCCGCGTAAGAGGACGGGTGATGAAGCAAGACGCACAATCCGACAGCGAACTCCTGCTCGGCGTGGACGAGCCTGCGGGCCAGACGCTCCATGCGCTGGGCCCCGACCCGCACGACGGCGATGGGACGGATGGAAACGACGGTGACGGAACTGACGGCACGGAGAGCGGCGATACGGACGGAACCGACGGGGACGCCGATGGGACTGACGGCGACACCGACGGAGCCGACGGCGCCGACGCAGACGGAACCGACAGCTGACGTACAGCCGCGGCGTTGCAGCCTAGCCGCCCTGATCGGGGCGGCCGCGGTCGACGACTTCCTTAGCAACGCCTTCGGCCGAGACGCCTTCCGCGCGCGAATGACGCCGGAGGCGGCGGGCGGGTTGTTCGGCTGGCCGCAACTTAACACCGCTCTGGCGGAGCATCGGCTCAGTCCGCCGCGGCTGCGCCTGGAGCAATATGGCGGCGACGTCACCGCCGGCGTGTTCCGCTCGCGGCGAACGCGGCGCGGAGTCGTGTTGCAGGATCTCGACAGCGCGGCGCTCACCGCCAAGCTCCGCGATGGCGCGACGCTCATCGTCGACGCCGTCAACGAGCTCAGCGCGCCGCTGCAGGACCTCTGCTCGGGCCTGTCCTCGGAGTTCACGGCGTGGTGCCAGACGAACCTTTACGCCTGTTGGGGAACCGCCCAGGGGTTCGACGTCCATTGGGACGATCACGATGTCTTCGTGGTGCAACTGGCGGGCCGCAAGCGCTGGGCGCTGTACGGCCCAACCGAGGCCTCGCCGACGCGTCGCGGGGCGCGGGAGCCGCCCGCCGAGCCGCCGCCGAGCGAACCTGAGCTCGTCGTGCTGGAGCCCGGGGACGTGCTCTATCTGCCGCGCGGACATTGGCATGCTGCGGCGGGGCTCGGTGGTCCGACGCTGCACCTGACCATCGGTCTGACCCGCAAAACCCCTTCGGACCTGCTGCACTGGCTGGCCGACGAGATGCTGTCCGATCCGGCGAGCCGCGCCGACCTGCCGTTCGAGGCGGGCGATGCGGCGGTCGCCGAGCGGGTGGCCGCCGTCCTGGCCGCGCTCGCGCAGCAGGCGCCTGCAGATCTTGCGCGGCGCTACCGTCGCCACATGGAAGCCGCCCTGCCGCAACGGCCGCAGCTCAGCTTTCCGGACATCGCCGCGGACGTCGCGCTGCCGCCCTTGACGCAGCTCGTGCTGGGGCAGGGGCCGGCGCGGCTGACGCGCTGCGAGGGCGGCCTGACGCTGAGCTGGCGGGGATTCGAGTTCAGCCTGGCGCCGGTGCTGGAAACCTCCATGCGCAAGCTGTTGGCCGGCGAGGCGGTGTCCGTCGCCGACATCCGGGCAGCGGCGCCGACTTCCTCCGATGAGCAGATTCAGCGCCTGCTGGGCGAGCTGGTCCGTCGCGGGACCCTGATCCCGCAGGGGGCGGCGCATTGAACTTCTGTTCGCGGGCCTCGCTCGCCGCCCACGAGCACGTCGCCGGCACCGGCGTACGGGCCGACGCCTATGTCTTCCTGCCAGTGCCTAAGCGGCTTTGGCACGAGCAGGAGATGAACGGGCACTGGGCCTCGCCGGAGGAGCTGCAGGCGGTTCGCATCGCGCGCAAAGGCGGGGTGGTGACTCGGCTCTACAACCCGCCGGATCGCGATCACGCCGAGGGCGCGGCGGCGCTGGTCTACGCTCGCAAGGACGGCGCGCCCGATGCGCTCTCGCCTTTGCTGGAACCGATCGCACGGCGCTGGCGGGTGGACGCCGAGGGTCGGCAAAGGCTGGCGATCTGTACCCACGGCACCCGCGACCGTTGCTGCGCCAAGTTCGGCTTCGCGGCTTTCCAGACCGCCAAGCGGCTGCATGACGCGGGAGCCTCGGCGTTCGAGCCGCTGGAATGCTCCCACCTGGGCGGGGACCGCTTCGCCGCCACCGGCATCTTCTTTCCCTCGGGCGGAATGTACGCCCACCTCGATCATCTCGACCTCGGCGCGGTGTGCGCCGAAGAGTCTGCAGGCAGGCTTTGCCCGATCGGCTATCGCGGCAGGGTGTTCGACGCGCCGCTGACCCAGCTGGTCCGCGCCGGCCTCGCGCGGCAGGGCCTGGTCACGGAGGCGGAGGTTCCGATCGCAGTCGCGGAGCGCGGCCCGCTGGACCTCGTGGCCGAGGTCGGCGGCCAGCGCTTTCGGGTGCGGTTGAAGCAGGCGCAGGAGCAGTTCTTTGGAAGCTGTTCGGCGCTGTCGGCCGGCCGGCCGTCACGCGGCCGCCGCACGGTCTTCGCCGCAGCGGAGCCATTGCCCGCATGAGGTAGACTGTGGCTCGATTCGGGACCCGCTGATGCCGCCGCCTCTCACCATCGTCGTGCCCATGGCCGGCCGCGGCAGCCGTTTCGCGGACGCCGGCTACGCCGATCCGAAGCCGTTGATCCCCGTGTGTGGCCAGCCGATGATCAAGCGCGTCATCGACAACCTGCGACCGACACGACCGCACCGCTTCATCTTCGTCTGCCAGCGCAAACACGCCGAGGCCTATGACCTCGGGAGGCGGCTGGCGGCCTGGGCGCCGGGCTGCCATGTCGTCCAGTTGGACGGCGTGACCGAGGGTGCGGCTTGCACCGTACTGGCCGCCGAGGGCTTTCTCGACGACGCCCCGCTGATGATCGCCAACAGCGACCAGTATCTGGACCTCTCGATCGACGACTATCTGGACAGCGGAGATGGCCTGGACGGCCTGATCATGACCATGACGGCGCATGATCCGAAGTGGTCGTTCGTCGCGGTGGGAGCGGATGGGCTCGCCGTTCGGACAGCCGAGAAGCTCGCAATCTCCAGCGAGGCGACGACGGGAGTCTACAATTTCGCCCGGGGCCGGGACTTCGCCGACGTTGCGCGCGAGACGATCGCCCGCGGCCTGCGCTCGAACGGTGAGTTCTACGTCGCCCCTGTCTACAATCTGCTGATCGAGAAGGGCGCACGGGTCGGTGTCCGCAACATCGGCGCAGGCATGCACAACCTCGGCGATCCCGCCGAGCTGGAGCACTTCCTGACCCTGCCGATCGCGAGCCGGCTCGCGGGCTAGGTGTCGCAGGCGCGGCCGTGTTCAGCCGCCGACGAATCGTGGTCCCTTCGGCCCGCCTGAAGGACCCTGCGCGGCGTCCGAGCGGCTTGCCAAGCGCGAGGTCTCCTTGAGCATTCTTCCCAGGCTCACCGCCATCTATCGCAACGCCGGCTTGCACCCGCTGACGGGGCATTCCAGCAAGCACATGTACGATTGGACGGACGCCCCGTTCACCCGCTTCTTCGACGGCAACGGGATCGTCGGCTGTGCGGGCCTCTCGCTGTTCGAGATCATGTTCATGGAGCCGCTGCGCGACTTCATCGATCCCAAGTCGATCCTGGTGATCGGCAACGCGCACGGCTGGAGCACCCTTGCGCTGGCGCTGATTTTCCCCAACGCCAGGATCGTCGGCATCGACCCGGACGAGGGCGGCGTCGAGCTGACCAATCGCCTAGCGAAAGCCAATGGGCTCTCCATCGAGGTGATCACCGCCTTCTCGCCGGACGGGGTGAAGCCCGCCTGCGCCGCCCATTTGCCCGGTCCCGTCGACCTGACGCTGATCGATGCGCTGCACACCAACGATGCCATCAAGGTCGATTTCGCCGCCGCGGCGGAGGTGTCGAGCGCGGACGCGTTCTACCTGTTCCATGACGTGATCAACTGGCGGATGACGGCGGGCCTGAAGGACATCCAGCAGAGCTCGGGGCTGGACGCCCGCATCCTGACGCGGACGCCGTCGGGCATGGCCGCGGTCTACCGCGAGGTCTCGCCGGAGCTGCAGGCCTACCTGGACTGCTTCACCGACAACATGGAGCTGCTGGCCGCCTACCGGAACATGATCCGCAACACCTTCTCCGCCGACGTCTTCGGCGAAGCCATCGCGTCCTGACCTGAAGCCTGGGGAGGCCGGCGTGGCGAACGAAGTCGCTCTCGTCTTCTGTTTCGATGCGAAATTCGGGCGCTATGCGAGCGTCGCCATCGCCTCGGCGCTGGTGCACGCCGATGCGCCCTACAAGATCTACTGCCTCTACTCCGGGGCGCAGGAGGCTTTTCCGCAGGAGATCTTGGGACTTGCGCAGCGCTTCCGCTGCGAGATCGTCAAGGTGGACGTGCCGCCGGTGCTGTTCGCCGGCTGGAAGACGTCCGAGGCCTACACCCAGGCGGTCTACCATCGGCTGCTGATCCCCCAGGCGGTGGCCGAGCCTCGGGCGATCTACCTGGACTGCGACCTGTTGGTGACCTGCGGGCTCTCGGCGCTCTATGGGCACGACATGGGCGGGGCCTGGATCGGCGGCTGCCCGGACCTCAACTCTGCGGCCACCAACCTGCTGGGTCTGCCAAGCGGCGAGCCCTATCTGAACTCCGGCGTGCTGCTGCTGGATACGCAACAGCTGCGGATGCACCGGCCGCTCAATGTGATCCGCGGCATCTACGAGCAGAACGAGGCGAAGATTCTCTGGCCCGACCAGTGCCTGATCAACAAGATGGCCGAAGGTCGGAAGCTGGTGCTCGACGCACGCTGGAACGTGCAGATGCATTCCATTCCGCCGGCCGACCTCGCTCAGCGTCTCGACGAAAGGGAAGGCGAGGCGATCATCCACTTCACCGGCCCGCCGAAGCCCTGGATGGAATGGTCGCCGACCGCCGCGCGCAAGCTCTGGGGCCGATACGCCCGGCTGGCCGGCTTCGCCCGCGACGAACTGCTGATCAAGGCCGCCGACATCCCGCAGAAGACCTGGGTCGCATCCCGGCTGGAGAGCGAGGGCGACTGGCAGGGCGCGGCGGAGGTCTGGCGCGACCTGAGCTGGTCGCTCATCGGCCATATCCAGGCGACGCAGGCCGCTGCCTAGATCGCCACTTGGGTCCCGAGCTCGACCACGCGGGACGGGGGAATTTGGAAGAAGTCGGCGGTGCGCACAGCGTTGCGCACAAGGAAGCCGAACAGTGCGCCTCTCAGTTGAGCCAAGCCGCCGGTCTTGCGCAGGATCAGGGTGCGGCGGCTCACGAAGAACGACGTGCGCATGATGTCAAATTTCAGCCCGGCGGCGCGGGCCAGCGCCAGGCCGCGAGCGACATTGGGCGTCTCCATGAAGCCAAAGGTCAGCACCACCGAGCGGAAGCCAGGCGCGAGCTCGGCGACGGCGACGCGCTCGGCGTCCGGGACGCGCGGGCGGCGCACCACCTTCACCGTCAGAAACACCACCTGCTCGTGCAGCACCTGATTGTGCTTGAGGTTGTGCATCAGGGCGGCGGGGACCTTGCCGGGTTCGGTGGTCAGGAATACCGCCGTACCGTGCGCGCGCATCGGTGGACGAGCCTTCAGCATGGCGACGACGTCGGCAAGCGTGAGGTCGCTCTGCTCGGCGCGCGCCAGCTGCGCCTGACCCCGAGTCCAGGTGAGCATGACGAGGATCAGGCCCGCCGCGATCAGCAGGGGCACATAGCCGCCGTGGGCGACCTTGAGCAGGTTGGAGGCCAGGAAGGCGCCTTCCAGCAGCAGGAAGGGTGAGAAGGCGAGCGCCGCCTGCCAGATCGGCCGTTTGTAGATCCGATGGATCGCGAACACCGCCAGGATCGACGAGGTGATCATCGCCCCGACCACCGCGACGCCGTAGGCGTTGGCCAGCCGGCTCGAGGAACCGAAGCCGATGACCAGGGCCGCGACGCCGGCTAGTAGGATCCAGTTGACCTGCGGCGCATAGATCTGCCCAGCGTGTTCCTCTGACGTGGGCTTGAGCGTCAGTCTGGGGAGGAGGCCGAGTTGGACGGCCTGTTGCGCCAGCGAGAATGCGCCGGAGATCACCGCCTGGCTGGCGATCACGGTCGCGGCGGTGGCGAGCAGGACCAGCGGCGGCTGGAACCAATTGGGCGCCAGGCGGAAGAAGGGGCTGTCGGCGGCGCTCGGATCGCGCAATACCAACGCGCCTTGGCCGAGGTAGTTGAGGGCGAGGCAGGGGAACACCAGCAGCAGCCAGGTGGCGTTGATCGGCTTGCGGCCGAAATGACCCATGTCGGCGTAGAGCGCTTCGGCGCCGGTCACCGTCAGGAACACCGAGCCCAGGATCGCCGGCGCCAGGCCGGGGTGGCGGACGAGCACCTCCAGGCCCTCGCGCGGATCGAGCGCGCGCAGGATGTGCGGCGCATGGATGAGCGAAGCGGCGCCCAGGGTGGCGATGACCGCGAACCAGATCAGGCAGATCGGCCCGAACCATCGGCCGACGCCGCCAGTCCCACGCTTTTGAACCAGGAAGAGGCCGACCAGCACCGCGAGTGCGATCGGGGCGATGAACGGGTCGATGCGGCCGTGGAGCGCGTCGATCACCTCCAGGCCCTCGACGGCCGAGAGCACCGAGATCGCCGGCGTCAGAATGGCGTCGCCGAAGAACAGGCCGGCGCCCAGCATGGCTATGGTCATGATCAGCTTTGCGGCCCGGCCGCCGGCCTTTTGCAACAACGCCATCAGCGCCAGCGTGCCGCCTTCGCCGTTGTTGTCGAAGCGCATCAGGATCAGCACGTACTTGACCGTGCAGATTGCGGTGAGCGTCCAAAGCATCAGCGAGACGACGCCGATCACATCGTGGGCGGCCGCGCCGCCGGCGCGATGAAAATGCCCGACCGACTCCTTGAAGGCGTAGAGCGGGCTGGTGCCGATGTCGCCGTAGACGACGCCGGCGGAGCCGACGGCGAGCGCCATGAAGCTGCGCCATGAAGCGCGCGTCGGCGGGGTGGCTGAGGGGGAGGTGAGCGCGAGAGGCGCGGCTTGGTCGAGCATGACCAGTCTGTTCTGCGCCGCGCGCACATAAGGATCCCATGCGGTTGTGGCCTGGGGGCCTTGCGCGGAGCCATACCCGCGCCTCATCTCCTCGTGGCAGGCGGAGCTTTCGCGGAGGCGGTGATGAGCGCGGCCGATCTTGCGGAGAACCAGCTGGCCCGGCGGCCGGCCGCTTTGGGTTATCTGGCGTCGCTGGTCATGGTGGCGGCCGCCACCGGCGCGGCGCTCGCGGTCGAGCGGGCGGTCGCGCCGCCCAATCTGTCGCTGGTGTTCGTCCTGCCGGTCGTCGCCGCGGCGCTGAGCTTCGGCTGGGGGCCGGCGATGCTGGCCGCGGTGGGCGGCGCCGCCGCCTTCAACTTCTTCCTGATCGCGCCGCGCTACACCCTGCGGGTCTCGGATCCGGCGAACATCTGGGCGCTGGCCCTGCTGCTGATCACGGCGGCGGCGGTGAGCGCGGTCGCCGCCCAGTCGCGTCGGCGGGCGCTGCAGGCCTGGGATGCGCTCGGCGAGAGCTTCGCGCTGCAGGCCATGGCCCGCGCCATGGTCGGAGCGGGCGACGCCCAGGCGCTCGCGCACGCCTGCACCGAGGCCCTGGCGCGAATCTTCAAGGCCCCCGCCGTGGTATTCCTGACCGAGGGCGACGACCTGCAACTGGCCGCGCACTCTGGCGGCGGCGGTGTCACGCCGGCCGATGAGGACGCCGCGCACTGGGTCGCCGCCGCGCGATTGCCGAGTCGTGGCGGCGCCTATCCGATCGACGGCTGCGCCTACGACTTGTGGCCTGTGCAGACGCCGAAGCGGCAGCGCGCGGTGGTCGGGGTGCAGATCTCCGGCAGGGAACAAGGTCGGCCCGAAAACCCGGAGCGCGTGGTGGAAACGGTCGCCAGTTTCCTCTCCGTCGCGCTCGACCGTGAGGCCAACGCCCGCGATGCGGTGGAAAGCCGGGTCGCCGTGGCCAGCGAGCGGATGAAGAGCGAACTCCTGGCGGCCGTCTCGCACGACCTCAAGACGCCGCTTTCGACGATCCTCGTGACGCTGCAGAGCTTGCGCAAGTTCGGCGACGCGCACGACGCGGGGACGCGCGAGGAACTGCTGCGTTCGGCGGAGGCCGAAACCTCGCGCCTTAGCCGCATGGTCGCGAACCTTCTCGACATGGGGCGGCTGGAGGCCGACGCCTTGCCGGTTCGCGCCGCGGCGACAGCCCCGGACGTGCTGGTCGTCAATGCGCTCGAACATGCCGCCGCCGCACTCGCGGGCCGCAAGGTGGTCAGCGACATCGCGACGGAGGGCGGGAAGCTGATGGTCGATCCCTCGCTGTTCGAGACGGCCCTGGCGAACATCCTCGAGAACGCCGGCAAGTACTCGCATCCCGGCGCCACTATTCGGATCTGCTCAGGCGAGGACGCCGCGAGCGGCTGGATCGAGGTGGAGGACGAGGGGCCGGGATTTCCCGGTCCTGTCGAGCCGCTGTTCGAACGTTTCGCCCGTGGGGTTTCTGGAGATGGCCGGGCGCCGGGCACGGGCCTTGGACTGACCATCGCCCGCGGCTTCATCGAGGCGCAGGGCGGGCAGGTCCGCGCGGCCGACCGCCAGGACGGGAAGGGCGCGGTGGTGCGGCTGGTAGTCCCGCTCGCCGTTCGCAGCCGGGCGCGCGCATGACCGAGGCGCGAAACGCGGCCACCATCCTGGTGGTGGAGGACGATCGATCGCTGAACACGGCGCTCGCCGCCACCCTGAAGGCCGCGGGCTTTCGCCCGGTTACCGCGGTCTCGGCGCAGGAGGGGCTGCGCTGGTTCGCCCACTATGCGCCGGAGCTCGTGCTGTTGGACCTCGGCTTGCCCGATCGCGACGGCCTCACCGTCATCCGCGAGATCCGTGCGCGCAGCCGCACCCCGATCGTAGTGCTCTCGGCGCGCTCGGCCGAGGCGGTTAAGGTCGAGGCGCTCGACCTCGGCGCGGACGACTATGTGCAGAAGCCGTTCGGGGTGGACGAACTGTTGGCGCGGATCCGCGCGGGCCTGCGCCATGCGATCCAGGCGCGGGGCTCGGAGCCGGTTGTGCGCACCGGCGAGTTGGAGATCGATTTCGGCCGACGCGCGGTCATGCGGGCAGGCGTTGCGGTCGGCCTCACGCCGAAGGAGTTCGATCTCCTCTGTGAACTGGCGGTCAACCTCGGTCGCCCAGTCGAGCACAAGGCGCTCCTGGCCGCGGTCTGGGGCGACGAGCGGGCGGACATCCAGTACCTGCGGGTCTACATGGGACAGCTTCGCCAGAAGGTCGGCGCCGAAATGATCCGCTCGGTGCAGGGTGTCGGCTACGCGCTCTGCGAGCGGCCCTTCGCCGCCGACTTGGCTTAACGCTTGGGCGCAAGCCGCAGGATCGAGCCGCCGTCGGTCGCCACATAGATCGCGCCGTCCGGACCCTGGTTCACGTCGCGGATCCGATGGCCGAGATCGTGGAGCAGCCATTCCTCGCCGACCACGCGGTCGCCGTTCAGCACAATGCGCACGAGTTTCTCACTGGAGAGGCCGCCCACGAAGATGTTGTCGCGCCACTGTGGAAACAGCTCCCCGGTGTAGAAGATCATGCCGGAGGGCGCGATCACCGGGTCCCAGTAGTAGGCCGGCTGCTCCATCCCCGCGCGCTGGGTCTGCCCGCCCGGCATCTTCTCGCCGCTGTACTCGATCCCATAGCTGATCACCGGCCAGCCGTAGTTCTTGCCCGCGACCTCCCGGTTGAGCTCGTCGCCGCCCCGCGGGCCGTGCTCGATGGTCCAGAGCTGATGGTCGCCGGGGCGCAGGGCCGCAGCCTGCACGTTGCGGTGCCCGTAGGTCCAGATCTCCGGCCGCGCTTCCGCGCGTCCGACGAACGGATTGTCCTTCGGGATCGTGCCGTCCTTGTTTAGCCGCACGATCTTGCCGAGGTCCACGGAAAGGTCCTGGGCGTGTACGCGGGCGTCGCGAATCGAGCGCTCGCCAAGCGTCAGGAACAGCGTGCCGTCGGGCGCGAAGACGATGCGTGAGCCGAAGTGCTGGCGGGAGTTCCAGGCCGGTTGCTGGCGAAAAATCACCTGCACGTCCTCCAGCCGGGGCGAGGGGCCATCGACCAGGCGGGCGCGGGCGAGCGTCGTGCCGTTGCCGCCCTCGCGGGCCTCGGCATAGCTGAAGAAGATCGTCTGGTTTCGAGCGAAGTCGGGATCGACCGCGATGTCGAGCAAGCCGCCCTGGCCCTCGGCGAGCACCTTCGGCACGCCGGCGATCGGCGGGGAAAGCGGGCCGTTGGGGACCGCCAGGCGCATCTGGCCGGCGATCTCGGTGATGATCAGCCGGCCATCCGGCAGGAACTCGAAGGCCCATGGCCGCTGCAGGCCGTGCACGATCGGCTGGACCTCGAGTTGCACGCTGCTCTTGAGCGCCGGCGCGCGGGTCTGGCCAGCGAACGCCGGCTTGTAGTGGCTGTTCGGCGGCCGCGTTTCCGCCGACGCTGCGACGCCCTGGTCGGCGCGCGAAGCGCTGGGCGGCGCGCAGGCGCCCGCCGTGGCGATGACGGCGGCGAGGGCCAGGGGCGGGGGGAGGCGACGCATCTACGGCTCCGATGACGTTGCGAGCTGGAACGCGCGACGATTGGAAATCGACGTGCGGGCGCGCTGCGAAGGGTGCAACTTACATCGCATGCACATAAATTTATTCGCGCTGCGGCGGGCTACGACGGCCCACTGGTGCGCCGGTCTCGGCCCCATTTCGGACGGTGGGTCAAAGCGTTATCGCAAGAGCGCTTTCCCGCCGCAGCACCTTTTGCACCAATTTTCGGCCGGCTGCGGCCCCGTGACAGGGCGCAGCGGCGCGGCTAAACCGAAGAGGGGCTCTAGGGAATGTAAGCTTGGGTCGACTGGTCTTGGCCGTCGCCGCCACAGCGGCCTTTGCGCCTTCGCTGGCCTTCGCCGCCCAGCCGCGGGCGGTCGTTGAAGGCGACCTCGATCCTCAACTGAAGGCGGCGATCGTCACTGAGATCGGCGAGACCGACCGCCCCATCGACAATCGTTTCGAAGCGCGCCGGCGCGCCCGGGCGGCCGCAGAGGCCGCCGTCGCCGTGCTGCGATCGGAGGGCTACTACGCCTACGACGTGCAGCCGGAGGTGGGGGAGGGCGAGGCGCCGGCCGCACGTGTCCGCATCGCTCCGGGACCGCGCTTCAACATTTCCAGTCCGGCGATCGAGTGGGTGGGGACCGCGCCCGACGCCGCGGATGAGGCGGTGGCGCAGCGCGCGCTGCGGCGGCTGGACGACGGCGAGCCAGGCCGGGCAGCCGACGTGGTTGCCGTCGAAGGGCGCATCGTCTCGTTGCTGAGCCAACGTGGATATGCCGACGCCGAGGCGGAACCGCGCGAGGTCGTGGTCGATCACGCAAGCCATTCTGTCCAGCCGACGTTCCGGATCGCGGCGGGCGCGGCGGTCAATCTCGACGGCATCCAGCTCTCGACCGACGGGCGGACCAATCCCGCCTGGGTACAGGGGCTGGCGCCCTGGCGTTCGGGGCAGCGCTACGATCCGGATCTGGTGGCCGAACTCGAGCGGCGATTGCGCGATCCAGGCGTCTACGACCAGGTCACGGTGGCGCTGGCGCCGCCCGATAAGACGACCGTCGATGGTCTGCGCCCGGTCATCGTCAGCCTCGCCGAGCGCAAGCGGCGGTCCCTCGAACTTGGCGCCAGCTACGCCAGCGTAGAAGGGCTGGGCCTCGACGTGCGCTGGACCAGGTACAACAGCCTGCGCCGCGCCGACACCTTCGCCGTGTTCGGCCGGCTTTCCAACGTCGACAGCCGGATCGGTGTGTCCGAGAGCCTGCCGCACTGGCGTCGGCCGGCCCAGACGTTGACCCTCAACAGCGAGGTTTACGACGAAAACACCCCAGCTTACGACCAGACCGGCGTCACCGCTCGCGCCGACGTACAGCGGCGCTACGGCAAGACCTCGTTCGTCTCGGTGGGCGCTTCTGCCGACTACAGCCGCACAGAGGAGCTGAGGGTCGGCACGCTCACGCCGCTTGGCCGCAACATCACCGCGCTGGCGTTGCATGGGAACGTCTACCTCGACCGCTCGAACGATCCCCTGGACCCGATCCGCGGTTGGCGGCTAGGCGTCACGGCGGACCCGACCTACTTGATCGGGCACGGCACGCTGCCCTTCCTGCGGCTGCAGGCGCAGAGCTCGGCCTACCTGCCGTTCGGCCGCCGGCGCAATCGGACGGTGCTTGCCGGGCGGTTGAAGCTGGGCAGCATCTTCAATGGGATGGTGGACGACATCCCCGCGCCGCAGCGCTTCTATGCCGGCGGCGGCGGATCGGTGCGCGGCTTCTCCTACCAGAAGGTCGGGCCGCGGTTCGCCGACGGCACGCCGGAAGGTGGTTTAGGTCTGGTGGAGGCGTCGGCCGAGGTTCGCCAGCACATCACGCGCACCTGGAGCGTGGTGGGCTTCGTCGACGCCGGCAGCGTCAGCACAAGCCGCGTGCCGGACTTCTCCAACCTCAGCGTCGGCGCGGGCCTCGGCGTGCGCTACCACATGGCGTTCGGACCGATCCGGTTCGACGTCGCAACGCCGGTCGCCAACCGGCAGGGCGCGTCGCCGGTGGCGATCTACGTCAGCATCGGACAGAGCTTTTGAGCGAGGAGCCGGAAACCCCGGCCGCGGCGGCCAAGGTGGTCGCCCGCCGCTTGCCCCAGGCGATCGTAGCGGTGAGCCTTGGCTTCTTGATCCTCGTCGCCGGCCTGCTCGCGGCGGGCCGCTTCGGCGTCTTGCTGCCACAGGCCCGCCTCTTGATCGAGGCGCGCACCGATGGGCTCAAGCTCGGCAGCCTTGGGCGGCTGAAGATCGAAGGCCTTTCCGGCGACGTCTGGCGGGACTTCGGGGTGCGCCGGCTGACCCTGCGCGACGAGAAGGGCGTCTGGCTTGAAGCCACCAACCTGCGCCTGCATTGGCGTTACCACCAACTGTTGTTCCGGCGCTTCCACGCCGACTCCATCGCCGCCGAGAACATCCGCCTGTATCGGCGCCCGACCATGGGGCCTAAGGGCAAAGACGAGGGGCTGCCGGTCTCGTTCTTCATCGACGACGCGCACGGACGTGTGGAGATGCTGCCGGGCTTCGCCGGCGGCCAGCGCGGCGTCTACGACTTGAAGCTCTATCTCGCCGTTCAGCGTCGCGGTGGCATGCGCGGCACGGTGCGCGCCGACAGCCACCTAAATACCGGCGACCACCTGAACGTCCGCTTCGAGCTCCACAAGAAGAAGCCGATGTTGCTGCAGGCCGATGTGGTCGAGGCGAACGGCGGGGCGATCGCCGGCGCGCTGGGCCTGCCGGCGAAGCAGCCGTTTTTGCTGCGCATCGATGCGGGCGGCCCGACCTCGAACGGCCGCTTCACCGCGCTGGCGGTCTCCGGCGCAAGGCGGCCGCTGGAGGCGTCCGGCGCCTGGAATCCGCTGGGTGGAGAGGTCAGCGGCCATGCCTGGCTCGACGTCTCCAGCCTGACGGCGCCATGGGCGCAGCGCGTCGGCCGCGAGGTGCGCTTCAGCATAAGCGGCCGGAAAGCCTGGAAGGACCTCTACGCGCTGGACCTGCAGGCCGACGCCGAAAACCTGGCAATCCACGCCGAGGGGCAGGGCGACATCGGCACGCGCCTGATCGGACCCAAGGGGATCAACCTGACCGCCTCGACGCCGGCCTTATCGCGCCTGGTGGGCGGCGGCCCGCAACTGGGCCCGGGCCGGCTGGCCGGGGTCTACACGCAGGCAGGCGAGCGTTCGCGATTCGCCGGAACGATGGCCGTGAGCCGCGTGGCGCTCGGAGACTACGCTCTGGACCAGGCGTCCGGGCCGGTGGAGCTGGTTCGCGATCCGCATGGGATCAACATCAAGGCCGGCCTGACGGCCCACGGCGGGCGGGGGGCCGGCTTCGTGGCCGCCCTTCTGGGGGGCGCGCCGCGCGCCAGCTTCGAAGGTTCGCGCTTAGCCGACGGTCGGCTCACGCTCCGCCGATTGGACGTCGCCGGTTCCGGCCTCAAGGTCGAGGCGAGCGGCGGGCGCAGCCTGTTGGGCGGCCTGAACTTCGACGGGCGCGCCAGCGTCTCCAATCTCGCGGCGGCGCGGATCGGCGCCAGCGGCGGCGCGCGCTTCGATTGGTCCGCCTCTCAGGCGGGGGTCAGCCAGCCGTGGAACTTCAGTCTCGACGGCGCCGGTGAGAAGTTCGCCACCGGCTTCGCCGAACTCGACCGGCTGCTTGGGCCTTCGCCCAAGCTCGATATCCAGGCCGCGCTGCAGGGACGACGCTTGTCTGTGGCCGTGGCGAAGCTTGACGGCGCGGCGCTCAAGGCCTCCAGCGCAGGCGTGATGAGCGAAACGGGCGCGCTCACCTTCAAGCTCGACTGGTCGGCGCGCGGGCCGTTCCGTGCAGGACCCGTGGAGATCACCGGTGCGGCCAAGGGCAATGGCGCGATCACTGGGACGCTCGGCGCGCCGCGCGCCGACCTGATGGCCGACATCGAGGCGATCGACCTGCCCAAGCTGCCGCTGAAGCAGGCGCACATCACCCTGAGCTTCTTGCGCAAGCCCGACGGGTCGAGCGGGATGATCGCGGCCACGGCGAGCAGCGGCCATGGCCCTGCGCGCGGGCGCGCCGACTTCGCCTTTCCGAAGGAGGGGGTGGACCTGAGTGGTCTATCCGTCGACGCTGGCGGGCTGAAGGCCGACGGCTCGGTCTCTCTGCGACGCAGCGCGCCTTCGGCGGCGGATCTGACGGTCGCAGTCGGGCGCGGCGCCTTCCTCGAGGCGGGCCGCGTCGCTGGCCAGGTAAAGATCGTCGACGCCTCGGGCGGGCCGCGCGCCACGCTTGATTTGTCGGCCGACGGCGCGCGCACGCCGGGCTCGACCGTGACGCTGAGCGCCGCTCACCTCACCGCGCACGGACCGCTCAGCCGTCTGCCCTACGTGCTGGACGCCAAGGGCGTCGCGGGCGCAGGGCCGTTCTCGGCGGCCGGGCGAGGCGTCTTCGCCACCGTGCAGCCGGGCTACGAGGCGACGTTCGAAGGTTCGGGGCGGCTTGGCGGGCGCGACCTGCGCACGCTGGAGCCAGCGGCGTTCCGGTTCGGCGGCCCGGAGCGCAGCGCCCGCGTGCGGCTGGCGTCCGGCGATGGCGGGCGCATCAGCCTGGACGGTCGCCTCACCGACGCCGCGACCGAGATCAGGGCGCAGCTGGCGGGCGTCGGCCTGAATCTCGTCGATGAAGACCTCACCGGAAAGGTCGACGGCGACCTCACGCTGCAGGGACGCGGATCCCGGCTGGACGGCGGCTTCGAAGCGCGTCTAGCCGGCGCGCGCGGCCGCGGCGCGCCGGAGGCCAGTGGCGTGAACAGCGTAGTGAAGGGGCGCTTGGCGGGCGCGACGCTGAGCCTGGATGCGACCGCGACCAACGGCCAGGGACTGCGCGCCGAGGCGAACATCGACTTGCCGGTGGAGACCTCCGCGGCGCCGTTCCGTGTCGCGATCGCCCGCCAGCAGCCGATGAAGGGCCGCTTCATGGCCGACGGGGAGGTTCGCCCCCTTTGGGACCTGCTGATCGGCGGCGAGCGCAGCCTGGCCGGCCGCGTCCAGGCGCAGGGCACGCTGGGCGGCACGCTCGCCGATCCGCAAGCGGTCGGACGTGTCGCCGTCAGCGGCGGGCGTTTCGACGACGGCGGCACGGGCCTTTCGCTGCGCGACGTCGTCATCGCCGCCAACTTCAACCGCGACGCGGTGGACGTGACCCAGGCGAGCGGCGTCGACGGGCATGGCGGCTCGCTGTCCGGTTCCGGCCGCATCAGCCTGGTGCGCCAGGGGCTGTCGAGTTTCCGTCTCGACCTGCAGCGTTTCCGCGTGATCGACAACGAGCAGGCGACCGCCTCGGCGACCGGTCAGGCCACCATGGCCCGCGACGCCGCGGGCAAGGTGAAGCTGAGCGGCAAGTTGGTGATCGACCGGGCCGACATCTCGCCAGATCTACCGGTCGGCACCGGCGTCGTGAAGATGGACGTCATCGAGAAGAACCGTGCGCCGGAGCTAGTGGCGGCTGAACGTGCGTCAGCCCCTCGCCTCGCGGCCGCCGCCAGCGGCGGCGTTGCCCTGGATGTCGACCTCGATGCGCCGGGGCGCGTCTATCTCCGCGGGCGCGGGCTCAACGTGGAACTGGCGCTCGACGCCCACGTCGGCGGGACGACCTCCGCGCCGATGCTGACCGGCAATGCGCGAGTGGTGCGCGGCGATTACGACTTCGCCGGCAAGCGCTTCGAATTCGATCCAGAGAGCATCGTCTACCTGTCGACACGACCGCGCGACATCCGCTTGAACCTGACTGCTCAGCGCGACGATCCGACCCTGACCGCCGTGGTTCGGATCACCGGCACCGCGGCGCAGCCGGAGATCACGCTCAGCTCCACGCCTAGCCTGCCGAGCGACGAGGTGCTGTCGCAGGTGCTGTTCGGCGCCTCGGCGTCGCAGCTTTCGCCGTTGGAAGCCGCTCAGCTTGCTGCCGCAGTTTCGGCGCTGGCGAGCGGTGGCGGCTTGGACGTGATCGGCAACCTGCGGGCCTTCGCCGGCCTCGACCGGTTGGCGCTCGCCGGCGGCGATGCGGCCGGCGTCACGGTTTCCGGCGGCAAGTACATCACCGACAAGGTCTATCTCGAACTCACCGGCGGGGGGCGAGAAGGCCCCACGGCGCAGGTCGAATGGCGCGTGCGCCGGCAGCTCTCGATTCTATCGCGGCTGGGCGGCCAGGCCGGAGCGCGCCTCGCGGTGCGCTGGCGACGCGACTACTGAGCCTTGGCTGCGCGCGAACGGGCGTAGGCCTGGGAGCCGGGCGTGATCACCTCGTCCTGCGGCAGGATCGCTTCGATCGTAATGTCGGCCAGGTTCTCGAGCCGGGTGTAGATCGGGCCGAAATCCTGACGTGTGGCCGCCAGCAGGGCCTGCAGCGAAGGAATGACGAAGTAGACCTGCTGGAAGTCGTCGATCCGGTAGAGGGTGCGCATCACCCGAACCAGCTCGAACTCGATCCTGTTGGGCGAGGGGTCTTCCACGGCGAAGCGGGTCTCGGCGTGGCTGGAGACGATGCCGGCCCCATAGATCCGGAGGCCCTCCGGCGCGCGCATGAGACCGAATTCCACCGTGTACCAGTAGAGCCGCGCCAGGTGGGCGAGGTGACCGAGCCCCTGGGCGCGCAGGCCGCCCTGGCCGTAGGCCTGCATGTAGTCGGCGAAGGTGGGGTCGGTGAGCATCGGCACGTGACCGAAGACGTCGTGGAAGACGTCGGGCTCCTGCAGGTAGTCCAACTGGTCCGCGCGCCGGATGAAGCGGCCGGCCGGAAAGCGGCGATTGGCGAGGTGATCGAAGAAGACCGCGTCCGGCACGAGGCCCGGCACGGCCACCACGCTCCAGCCCGTGAGCTGTTTGAGCTGCCGATTGATGCGCTCGAAGTCGGGTACGCCATCGCCGTGCAGGTCGAGCGCGTCTAACCCCCGCCGGAAGGGATCGCAGGCTCGGCCAGGCAGAATCGCCATCTGCCGCTCGTAGAGGGTCACCCAGGTGCGGTGTTCCGCATCGGCATACCCGCGCCAATCCTGGTCGATGGTCCAATCGGCCCGCGCTCCAGGCGGCGGCTGCGCAAGGCCAGCCTCGCTCATGCGATGAGAATGGCCCCGTTCGCGGGGAAGTTCCGTGCGAATTCGGCTCTGACCAACGGGATTTGGGGGAGGATTTCTCCGCGTGCGGCTGCTGGCCTTAGTGCGTGATGCGGGGCCGCAGCGTGTACTGGCCGGCGCGGAACGAGTCGAAGATCAGCGCGGCTTGCGGATGACCGACGGGCTCGCCCGAATCGTCCGGCTCCAAGTTCTGCTCCGAGACATAGGCGACGTAGGCGCTGTCATCGGTCTCGGCGAGCAGGTGATAGAAGGGCTGATCCTTGGTCGGGCGGATGTCCTCCGGGATCGACAGCCAGTACTCCTCGGTATTCGTGAAATGTGGATCGACGTCGAAGATGACGCCGCGAAACGAATAGACGCGGTGACGTACGACTTGGCCGATAGCGTACTTGGCGATTCGCGTGTCCATACGTTGGATCCTACCTCCCTTCTCCTGACCGGGAGGTGAACGAGCGCAGCCTGGCCGCGCATTTGCGCTGCCTTCCGCCCCGGCGGAGCCCTTGCTACATTGCTCCCGAAATCAGGGGCGCCGGTTTAGCGCGACCTGCGTACGACGAAAAGGCGGTCCATGAACGAGGCGCCGAGCGCGCCCGGCGCCCTGTTGCGTAGCCGGGTCAGGCCATCACGCGAGCCGCCGTGCTACGCAGCCCTCGATCTGGGCACGAACAATTGTCGCCTGCTGATCGCCACGCCGCATGAGCATGGCTTCCGGGTGGTCGAGGCCTACTCGCGGATCGTGCGACTGGGTGAAGGGCTGACGCAGAGCGGTCGCCTGGGCGAACCGGCTATGGAGCGGGCGCTGGCCGCGCTCAAGGTCAGCGCCGAAAAGGTGCGTCGCCGCAAGGTGGTTCGCCTGCGCGCCATCGCCACCCAGGCCTGCCGCATCGCCGACAACGGCGAGGAATTCATCGCCCGGGTCGAGCGCGAGACGGGCATTCGCTTGCAGATCATCACCCCGCAGGAGGAAGCCAGATTGTCGGTGGCGGGCTGCGTCGGCCTGTTGGATCGCAGCCGCGAGGCGGCGCTCGTGGTCGACGTGGGCGGCGGATCGACGGAGATGTCCTGGCTCGACCTGAAAGCCGCCAAGGGGCAGGGCGGGCCGCCGCCGATGCAGTCGTGGCTGTCGATACCGATCGGCGTCGTCACTTTGGCCGAGCGGTTTCCCGAGGGTGAGGCGGCCGGCGAGGGTTGGTTCCGCGCCATGGTCGACGCCGTGAAGTCGGAGATCGCCGCGTTCCGGCGAGCGGATCAACTCAAGCCCGTGTTCGAACGCGACGGCGCGCACCTGATCGGCACCTCCGGCGCCATCACCAGCCTCGCGGGCCTGCACCTCAACCTGCCGCGCTACGATCGCAGCCGCGTCGATGGGATTTGGATGAGCCGACAGGAATGCGAGGCCGCCGCCGTGCGGCTGCTGGGGCTGAAGCCGCACGAGCGCGCCGCTCAGCCGTGCATCGGTCCCGATCGCGCCGATCTCGTGCTCGGCGGGGCGGCGATCCTGCAGGCGGTGCAGGAGCTATGGCCCTGTTCGCGCGTGCGGGTCGCCGACCGCGGCCTGCGCGAAGGCATCCTGTTGTCGTTGATGGGCCGTCGCGGCGGCCGGCGGCGGCGGCGCGGCGGACGTAGCCGGGCGGCCGAGGCTGCGCCCGCATGACCGAACCGCCTCGCAAACGCATGGTCAAGCCGCCGACCGGCGGCACGGAAGGCGGCCGCGGCAAGCCCGCACGCTTGAAGACCGCCAAGCAGCGCACGCCCTCGCAGCAGGCGTGGCTGGAGCGGCAGATCAACGACCCCTTTGCGGCCAAGGCGCGCGCGCTCGGCTATCGCAGCCGGGCGGCCTTCAAGCTGACGGAGATCGACGACCGGCTGAAGGTGCTGCGCCCCGGCGCGCGCGTGGTCGATCTCGGCCTGGCGCCCGGCGGCTGGACGCAGGTGGCGCTGGAGCGCGGGGTGCGCGACATCGCCGGCGTCGACCTGCTGCCGGTGGACCCGCTGCCGCCCGCCCATATCCTGCAGATGGACTTCACCGACCCTGCTTGCGGGCCGAGGTTGATCGAGCTGTTGGGCGGAGCGCCCGACGTGGTGCTGTCGGACATGGCGCCCAACACGGTCGGTCACCGGCAGACCGATCACCTGCGGATCATCGGTTTGGTCGAAGCCGCCGCCCAGTTCGCGGTCGAGGTGCTCAAGCCCGGCGGCGTCTTCATCGCCAAGGCCTTTCAGGGCGGTGAGACAGCCGGCTTGATCGCCGACCTCAAGCGCCGCTTCGCCGACGTCCGCAATATCAAGCCCAAGGCCAGCCGGGCGGACTCATCCGAGGTCTACATCGTGGCGACGGGCTTCAAGGGCTAGCGCGCCAGACAGGGCTGGCCGCGCTGCGTGAGCGCCCGGCAGAAGTTCTGGGCGTCGCTGCGCGAGGCGAAGCCCGCCACGACACCGCGATAGACGGTGCGGCCGCCGACCTGCGCGGTCTCGACGCGGGCCTGCATTCCAGCAAGCTCGCCGTGGCGCCGCTTCAGCCGCTCAAGCGTCTGGCGGGTATCGGCCTCGACGGGAGAACTGACCAGTTGCACGGCCGCGCGCCCCCGTTTCGGCGAGGCGATACGATCCGGGACCGTGGCTACGGAGTCGTGCGCCACAGCGGTCGCCGCGGTCGCTCGGACGACGGGCGTCGCGCGCGGGGCGGGGGCCACGGGCGCCTTGGCGACGCGCCCGATCTCAGCCGCTAGCGGCGGGCGGAAGCCCGCATCGCACACCGCGCGCCAGGCGCTCTCCAGCGTTGTGCCGGGATTGGGTCGGCGCCATTCGGTTTCGCCCGGCGCCAAGGCTACGCCATCGGCCATCGAGGTCCTGGCGGGATAGCCGGTCGTCTCGCCGGGCCGGACCTGCCGGCCGGGGCAGTCGATCTCCAGCGGCATCTCCCAGGCGGTGACCCCGCTGCGCCGCGCGGCGTCCGGCGTGAGCGCCAGGGCGCGGAGGCGGACCTGCACCCGTCCTTTCCCCTCGGTCGTGTGCTCTACCAGAGCGGTCGCCGCAGACGCGCTCACCGCCACCACCTGCTCCGGCGCCATCTCCGCCTCGCGAAGCCACGCCGTGAGCGATTCACGGTCGAGCTGGGCGGGATAGATCTGCGCCGTGACCGCAGCTGCGGCGAGAACGCCGGCGAGGATCGTCAAATCTGCGGCTCCTGCGGTTGCGCCGTCTGCACGGGAGGCGCAAGCCCCTGGGCAGGAGCGTCCTGGCCGTCCTGCTTCAGATAGCCTTGCCGCAGCATCAGGCCATGCAGTTCGCGCATCATATTCAGCATCTCCGCCGCGCCGCGGGCGGACAGCACGATGCGGCTGGCGGTGTAAGCCCATTGGCGCTCGTCCTTGCCGGTCTGGCCAGGGGAGGCGTGGGCCGCATCGGTGCGAGTGACGGTGAACTCCATGCGCACCGTCGCCCCATCGAAGAACAGGTGCTCCAGCCGATCGGCGAACACCTCGCTGATCTCCGGCCGGTCGATGTATTTGGGCTTCGACTGACCCTCGGATTTCGGCTTCATCTGCTCCTGCCCTCCCAGCGCGACCATAACGTTAACGGCTGCGCCACCCTGGCGTTGCGCCGTCCCCCTCCCCATTTCTGCGGGCCAGCCCTTGTCGCCTGGGGCCAGTTCCGCTTATACCCGCGCCGCAAAACGAGGTGTCTCCATGGAGATTCGCGAAGGGCTCACCTTCGACGATGTTTTGCTCGAACCGGGCGCATCCGACGTGATGCCCACACAGGTGGACGTCGCCACCCGGTTTACGCGAGAGATCAAGCTTAACATTCCGCTGGTGTCCGCCGCCATGGACACGGTGACGGAAAGCCGCCTGGCGATCGCCATGGCTCAGAACGGCGGCGTCGGCGTCCTGCATCGAAACATGACGGTGGAGGAGCAGGCCGATCACGTGCGCGAGGTGAAGCGCTACGAGAGCGGCATGGTGATCAATCCGCTCACCATCCATCCGGACACGCCGCTCAGCGAGATCCGCCAGATCATGGCGCGCAAGAAGATCTCGGGTTTTCCCGTGGTCGATGCGAGCGGCAAGCTGTGCGGCATTCTCACCAACCGCGACATGCGGTTCGAGACGCGCGACGACCAGCCAGCCAAGGCGCTGATGACCAAGGACAACCTGGTCACGGTGCGCGAGGGCGTGAGCCAGGCCGACGCGCGCGAACTGCTCCGCCGGCACAAGATCGAACGGCTGATCGTCACCGACGACGACAACCGCGCCGTCGGACTGATCACCGTCAAGGACATGGAGAAGGCCCAACTCCACCCCAACGCCGCCAAGGACGCCCAGGGCCGCCTGCTGGTGGCCGCGGCCTCCACCGTGGGCGATGCGGGCTACGAGCGGTCGATGGCGCTGGTCGACGCCGGCGTCGACGTGGTGGTGATCGACACGGCTCACGGCCACAACGCCGACGTCGCCAAGACCGTCGAGCGGATCAAGCGCGAGACCAATCGCGTGCAGATCGTCGCCGGCAACGTCGCCACTCACGACGGCGCGAGGGCGCTGATCGATGCGGGCGCGGACGCGGTGAAGGTCGGCATCGGCCCGGGCTCGATCTGCACGACGCGGATCGTCGCGGGCGTGGGCGTGCCGCAACTGACGGCCATCGCCGACGCGGTGCGAGCGGCGGAAGGCGCCGACGTGCCGGTGATCGCCGATGGCGGGATCAAGTATTCCGGCGACCTAGCCAAGGCGCTGGCCATGGGCGCTTCGGTCGCCATGCTTGGCTCGGTCTTCGCCGGCGTCGACGAGGCACCGGGCGAGGTGTTCCTCTACCAGGGCCGCTCCTACAAGGCTTACCGCGGCATGGGCTCGCTTGGCGCCATGGGACAGGGGTCCGCCGACCGCTACTTTCAGAAGGACGTCAAGGACGTCCTCAAGTTGGTTCCGGAAGGCATCGAGGGCCAGGTGCCCTACAAGGGCCCGATCGCGCCGATCCTGCACCAGATGGTCGGCGGCCTGCGCGCGGCCATGGGCTATGTCGGCGCCGCCGACCTTGGCGAGTTCCGCAAGCGGGCCAGGTTCATCCGCATCACCGGCTCGGGCCTGCGCGAAAGCCACGTGCACGACGTGATGATCACCCGCGAGGCGCCCAACTACCCGAGCCCGGTGTGATGCGCCGATCCGGGCTGATCCAGAGATCGGCCCGGACGGGCCGGCTGACGGGGCGCCGCCATGCGTGACGGCGGCAAGCTTGCGGCGGCGATCGAGGTGCTGGGCGACATCGAGGCGAACCGTCGGCCGGTCAGGCTGGCGCTCAAGGCCTGGGGAGACCGGGCGCGCTACGCGGGCGCCAAGGATCGCGCCTGGGTGGCGGGCCTGGTGCTCGACGCCTTGCGCAAGAAGCGGTCGCTGGCCTGGCGGATGGGCGATGCGACGCCGCGCTCCGCGGCCCTCGGGGTCGTTGGCTTGCTGTGGGAATGGCCGCTGGAGCGCGTCGCCGAAGCGGCCGCCGACGAGGCCCACGGTCCGGGCGCGCTGACCGAGGCCGAACGAGCGGCGCTAAGCTCACCGCGCGACCTCGCCGACGCGCCTGCGGCGGTGCGCGGCGACTACCCCGACTGGGTGGACGCCTCGCTGCAGCGGGTGTTCGCCGGCGAGAGCGCAAAGGAGGGGGCGGCGCTGGCGGAGCGGGCGCCGGTCGATCTGCGCGTCAACAGCCTGAAGACCGATCCAGCTCGCGCGCTCAAGGCCGTCGCACCCCTGGGCGCGGAGCCGGCCGGCGTGTTGCCGGCCGCGCTGCGCATCGCCGCGCCAGATCCCACCGCTCGCGGCGGGGCGGTGGAGGCGATCCCGCAATTCTCCAAGGGCTGGTTCGAGGTGCAGGACCTCGGCTCGCAGATCGCCGCCTCCTGCGCGGGCGAGGTCCGCGCCAAGCAGGTGCTCGACCTCTGCGCGGGTGGGGGCGGCAAGACGCTCGCTCTGGCCGCGGCGATGGGCAACACCGGCCAGATCTACGCCTACGACTCCGATGCGCGGCGGCTGACCGACACGGTGCGCCGCGGTGACCGCGCCGGCGTGCGCAACCTGCAGGTTCGCTCGCCGATTCAGCCCGACCCGCTCAAGGGCCTCGATGGGCGCATGGACGTGGTCTTCGTCGATGCGCCGTGCTCGGGCTCGGGGTCCTGGCGACGGCACCCCGACACCAAGTGGCGTCTGACGCCGGAGACGCTGGCGCGCCGTCTCGCAGACCAGGACGCGGTGCTGGACATGGGCGCGCGCTTCGTGAAGCCCGGCGGGCGGCTGGTGTACGTCACCTGTTCGGTGCTGCCGGAGGAGGACGAGGATCGCGTAGCGGCCTTCCTGGGCCGCTGCGACGGTTTCGAACGCCATCCCGCGACCGACGATCCGGCTCTCGCCGAGCGCCTCACGCCCGAGGGCTACCTGCGGCTCACGCCCAGAACCTCGTCCACCGACGGATTTTTCGTGGCCGTGCTGGAGCGCCGCGATGACCGGAAGGCTAAATCCAGCTAACGGAGCGCCATGAGCACCCAAGAGACCGCCCACGAACGCCTGCTGATCATCGACTTCGGCAGCCAGGTGACCCAGCTCATCGCCCGCCGCGTGCGCGAGAGCGGCGTCTATTGCGAGGTGGTCCCCTACACCAAGGCCGAGGCCGACATCGCCGCGCGCCCGCCCAAGGCGGTGATCCTCTCCGGCGGGCCGGAGAGCGCGCACCTCGAGGGTAGCCCGCGCGCGCCGGCGAAGGTGTTCGAGCTGGGCGTGCCGGTGTTGGGCATCTGCTACGGCGAGATGACCATGTGCCACCAGTTGGGCGGCCGGGTGGAGAGCGGCCACAACCGCGAGTTCGGCCGGGCCGAGATCGCCCGGGTCAAGGACAGCCCGCTGTTCGCCGGTCTCGACCAGCGCGAGCCGGTATGGATGAGCCACGGCGACAAGATCGTCGCCATCCCAGACGGGTTCGAGGTCATCGCAACGTCTGAAGGCTCGCCCTACGCCGCCATCGCCGACGAGGCGCGCCGGTTCTACGGCCTGCAATTCCACGCCGAAGTGGCGCACACCCCGCGCGGAGCGACCATGCTGCGCAACTTCACCCACCACATCGCCGGCTTCAAAGGCGATTGGACGATGGCCTCGTTCCGCCAGGAGATGGTGGCCAAGATCCGCGCGCAGGTCGGTGACGGCAAGGTGATTTGCGGCCTCTCCGGCGGGGTCGACAGCTCGGTCGCGGCGGTGCTGATCCACGAGGCGATCGGCGACCAGGTGACCTGCGTGTTCGTCGACACCGGCCTGTTGCGGCTGAACGAGGCCGACCAGGTCGTCAGCCTGTTCAGGCATCACTACAATATTCCGCTGATCCACGTTGACGCTTCGAAGGAATTCCTCGGTGCGCTGGCCGGCCTCTCCGACCCCGAGACCAAGCGCAAGACTATCGGGCGCCTCTTTATCGAGGTGTTCGACCGCGAGGCCGGCAAGATCGAGGGCGCGGCGTTTCTGGCCCAGGGCACGCTATATCCGGACGTCATCGAGAGCATCGGCGGCACGTCGCACGTCATCAAGAGCCACCACAACGTCGGCGGGCTGCCGGAGCGGATGAAGCTCAAGCTGGTCGAGCCGCTGCGTGACCTGTTCAAGGATGAGGTGCGGGCGCTGGGCGTCGAGCTCGGCCTGCCGCCGGCCTTCGTCGGCCGCCACCCGTTTCCGGGGCCGGGCCTCGGCATCCGCATCCCCGGCGAGGTGACGCCGGAAGCCGTCTCGATCCTGCAGAAGGCCGACGCCATCTACCTGGAGGAGATCCGCGCCGCCGGCCTCTACGACAAGATCTGGCAAGCCTTCGCCGTACTGCTGCCGGTGCGCACGGTCGGCGTGATGGGCGACGGCCGCACCTACGACCAGGTCTGCGCGCTGCGCGCCGTCACCTCCACCGACGGCATGACCGCCGACTTCTTCGAATTCCCGTGGGAAGTGCTGGGCCGCGCCGCGACGCGGATCATCAATGAGGTGCAGGGCGTCAACCGCGTTGTCTACGACGTGACATCCAAACCGCCAGGCACGATCGAGTGGGAGTGATACAGTAAAGCGAATAACCTAATTGTTTAAGCGTCGTAGATGTGCGCCGCATCGAAGGGCAAGGCGCCTTCGCCGCGATTCAGCTTGTGGGCGGCGGCCACCGCGGCCCGGCCGAGGGCGCCGGCATAGGTGGGGAAGCTGAGCGGGAGGCGAGCTAGGTCCTCGACCTTCATGCCGCCCGCCATCGCGACGGCCGCGATCTGGGCGACGTCCACCGCCCGGTCCCCAACGATATGGCAGCCGAGGATCGCATGGTTCGCGCGATCGACAATCAGTTTGCAGAAGCCTGTGGTGCGGCCGTCGATGATGGCGCGCGTCGTCTCATCGAAGCCGATGGTGACCACCTCGACGGCATGGCCTTCGCGCGCCTTCGCCTCGCTCAAGCCCACCTGGGCGTACTCCGGGTCGGTGAAGCTGCCGATGGGGTTGACGTCATGCGCGGCGGTCACGCTCGGGCCCAGGAGCGCATTGGTCGCCGCCGCGTATCCGGCGTTCAGCGCCTGCGGCGCCAGCATTCGCTGGCCGGTGACGTCGCCGGCCGCGAAGACGTGCCCCGCCGTCGTCTGCTGGTAGCGATCGACGCGGATGAACCCGCGCTGATCGGTCTCCACGCCGACGCCCGCAAGGTTCAGCTTCGCCGTGTCCGCCGTCCAGCCCACCGCCACCACCGCCAGGGCCGCGTCGGCATGGCTCCGCGCCCCGTCCCGACCATAGCTCATCCGGATGCCGTCGGCCGTCCGCTCGAACGATTCGATGGCGCCGAAGCCCTCGTGCACGATGACGCCGGCCGCTCGGAACGCGGCGGCCACGCAGGCGGAGATCTCGGGCTCCTCAGTGCGCAGGATGCGGGGACCCGCCTCGAACAGTTCCACGCGCGCCCCGAAGGCGTTGAACACCGAGGCGACCTGGGCGCCGGTCGCCCCGGAGCCGATCACCAGCAGGGACGGCGGCGTCGCGGTCAGCGACCAGGCGTCGCTGTGCGTGGCGGTCAGCTCGAAGCCCGGGATCGGCAGCCGCCGGCTGACCCCGCCGACGCAGAGGATCACCTTGTCGGCGAAGATACGACGGCCGTCGGTCGTCTCGATCATATGGGCGTCACGAAACCGCGCCGGCCCGGCGTTTTCCCAAACCGTTACGCCCGCGGCGTCGATCTGGGTGCGAAGCGTAGAGTGGCGAGCGGTCTCGCGCACCACCTCGGCGACACGGCCGAGCAGCGTCGGATAATCCAGGACGGGATCGCTCACCGCGACGCCGTATGCGCCCAACTGGCGCGCCTCGCGCATGAGCCGTGCAGCGTGCGCCAGCGTGCGAACCGGAACCGGCCCGTCGTTGCCCGCCATGCCGCCGAACCCGCCGCTGGTCAGCAGGGTGGTCCGCGCCCCGAGAACGGCGGCTCGCAGGGCGGCCATCACGCCCGCGGGCCCCGCGCCGATCACAACCACGTCGGTCATGCCATATCGCCCTGCGTGGCTGTCATGCGGGTGCTCCAGGCCGCTCCGACCGACTGGACCAAGGTCCCTGAGCCTAGCGATCCGGGCCGGGGCCCTGGCTAAGGTGAAACCGCGAACCTCAGCGCCAAGACGCCGGATCTTGGTGTGGGGGGCTGCTGGACCGCCCGTCTGTCGGTCCCTGGGAAGCGCCCTTACGGAGTTGACCCGATATCGCGCGCGGGCGGGTCCGGTGTTGTTTGACAGTGACCTTGCGACAGGCCGGCGCGACCTCAAGGAGATTCGCTCACAATCGGCGCCATGGGGGCGTCCGCCGCGCGACCTCGGCAGTTGTAAGGCAGACCATTCGATCCACCCGTGGGCGAAGGAGTCCGTCATGTACGGAGCCGTGCGGCGCTACGAAGGAATTACTGACGATGCAGAAGCCGCTCGTCTGGTTCGCGAGAGCTTTGTTTCCCTGCTCGAGGGCGTCCCCGGTTTCATCGCGTATTACTGGATCGACGCCGGTAAGGGCGTGATGGCCTCGCTGAGCCTGTTTGAGAGCCGGGAGGGAGCGGACAAGTCGGTGGAGATCGCGCGCGGGTGGGTGGCTGAGAACGCGCCGACGCTGTTTCCAAATCCACCGCGAGTCACAGAAGGACCCGTGGTGGCGAGCGCAGCGGCTTCGTAGAGCTGCCAGACGCTCGTCATCCGGAGATCGTGACTGCGGCGGCGTCCCTCAATCACCCGCGACGAGCGCAGTGATTTCCCACCTGTCGCCGCGTTTCTGAAACACCACTCTGTAATCAAGCGGACTACGGACGTCGTCTTGGCGAATGTAGCCGGCGGCTCCGTCGCGAAGCACGACGGGGAACCAACCCTCCTCGGCGCCCTTTTCGGCGATCGTAAGCAGCTCCCAGTTCAGCGTCGCCACCACAGGACTCGCATCGCTCGGCCGAGCGCGCACGGCGGCGTTCGGGCGAATAGCCAGGAGAGTCATGAACGCGTCTCGATCTGGCGGGAGCTGATCGAGAAGCGACGGCGAGGAGGCGACCTTGCCGTCGAGCGTGCAACCTAGAGAGAGAACCAGCCGTAGCTCCCGCCAGAGCTTGCTCTTGTGAGGTTGATCGAGTTTCCAGATGCGGATGAATTCGTCGCGGCCATGGCTCCCGCCGAAGTCGTTCGTCACGTTGAGCCCTAGTTGCCCGGTGACATACCTCACGTCCTTTCGGTCAAGCGCGCGTATGAGTTCACCCCGGAAACGGCGGAACGAGCTGTTCGCCGCGCATTGATCGATAGGCGGCAAGGCCACGGCCTCCACCGAGGCGGCCATCGCGAACGCCAGCATGGCGCTCAAGCGCTAACCTGCTTATTTTGGGCGTTCCCCCGGAGCTCAGTGACGATCTGCAGGTAAATTCTCTCGTGTGATGCGCGATGAACGTCGATCGCTGTGACCCAATACGCCTTTTCGCTGGCGGGGTGTCAGTGAGGACTTTACTGCCGATCGCATGATCGAACCCCATCCGTCCGGCGGCTACATCTTGGAAGAGCTTTCTGTCGGTATGACCGCGGAAAAGCTCGTGACCGTGACCGAACAGAGGATCACTCATTTCGCGGAGGCATCGGATGATTTCAATCCGGTGCACATGGACGAGGCCTTCGCCGCCAAGACAGCCTATCGAGGTCGGATAGCGCACGGCTTGCTGTCGGCGTCGTTCGGCTCCGCCGTCGTCGGCACCATCCTGCCGGGAGCAGGTGCGATCTATCTCAGCCAGACCCTCAGCTTCTACAAACCGGTACGTATCGGAGACGTAGCCTTAGCCCGCGTCACTGTCGCGACGATCGATGAGGCGGCCGCACGCGTCGTCCTCAGGTGCGAAATACATGTTGGGGACGAGCTTGTAATGGATGGTGCAGCCACGGTGCGCGTTCCACGCCGGCGGCGTGCTTCGAAGACGCTCGGCGGGGACGGGAGCTGAAGGCCCGCCTTGCGGCAAGGCCGGCGTCCGGGCGCCGCTAGATCCGGATCTCGCCTTCTTCTTCGCCGTCCCAGTAGTGGACGCGCTCGGCGTGGACCTTGATGAGCGCCAACCCGGGCGTTTCGACGCCTTCTGGCCACCAGCGCTCGAGCCCGGGCGTCCAGTGGTCGGTGAAGGCGGCCTTGTCGCGGACGACCTCGGCGACGCCTTCTATCGACAGAAAGACCGGCGGCTTACCGAAGATGCCCTTGTTTCCTTGCGCCGCCACGCTGACCTTGGGGTCACGGGATACATCGGCGAAAGTGCGGGACTCCTCGTCGACGAAGAACCAGCTGTCGCCGTCGTATTCCACGTCGCGATTGTTGCTCATGGGCCGGCCGGCGATCTGCCCATCTTCGGTGTGAGTGTTGAGCATGACGAAGTCGATGTCCTTCAGCGTCTTCGCCACGTCGTCCCGTGTCATCTGACCCATGGTTCGCTCCCTGCGTCTCCGTCCGATCGAACGGCCGTGCACTAAGGCCTCAGGTGTCGAAGCCGTTCCCATTCTCCGCGGGGCGTCAGCAGCATCGGTGATCCGGATCGAGCGTCAGCTGCGGCCGTCCACGCCCCACCAATTGATGGACGTTGCGACGCCCACGCGGCCAGGGCGTTGAGCGGCGGCGCCCTTCGAGCGCAAACGGTCCTGGTTGAGGCGCCTCAGAGGTTGACCGCTGGCGAGGCCGCTGAACGGCCGGCTCAGGAGGGCGCGGCGTGGAACACGAGGCCCGTAGCGCGGCCGAGGTCGGCCAGCGCCTGGGCTTCGCTCACCACCTTGATCGCCGCCATGCCGAGCTGAGCGGCGGGCTTGCAGTTCACGCCCAGGTCGTCGAGGTAGATACAGTTCGCCGGCTCGACGTCGAGCAACTCGCACATCATCTGGTAGATGCGCGGGTTGGGCTTGCGCACGCCCGCCTTGGCGCTCTCGATCAGCGCGTCGAACAGCGCGAACACATCGGCGAGATCGGCAGCCATCTGATGCGATGCGCCGTCTCGCAGGAACATGTTGGTGATGCAGCCGACCTTGAAGCGCGCCTTGCAGGTCCGCAGGGCCGCCACCATCCCCGGCCGAAGCGCGCCGGATACGTTGTCCAGCACCTCGGTCCCCGACACCTCGAAGCCGAGCGCGCGCGACTCCGTTCGGAAGAGCCGGTCGAACTCGGCGGCGTCGATGTCGTTGCGTTCGAACTGCGCCCACGCATTGTCGTGCGGATTGACCGCGTTCACGCCGCGGATGAAGTCGCGCGGCAATCCCCGCTCGGCCTCGTAGCGATTGAACGCCTCGAACGGCGACGCGGTCAGTACGCCGCCGAAGTCCCAGATAACCGCTTCGACCGGCATTCTAGATCCCCTGAAAAAAGCTGCGTCACGGGACAGTTGGAACAACCTGTCGCGGCGCGGTGGGAACCTGATCGGATCATCAGGGCTGGTCAATGAGCGTTCGCGGGTCGGCATGTTGGCTCGAAGTCGTCATGGCCCCGCGACCCGAACGCGCCGCTAAGTAGAATCCCTCACGTGAAACGGCAGGAACTCGGTCTAGGTTGGCCCAGTTCCTGGTGCAAACGAGCGGGGGGCGCGTGCGCATGCCTGCGGAATGGCTACGGCGAAAGCCGGTTTCTGCGCCGAGACGGCTGGCTGTGCTCGGCCTGGGACCGCTGTTCCTGGGCGGCTGTTCGGGAGGCGTGCTCGATCCGGTCGGCCCGGTCGGCGCGAACGACGCCGAGATCCTGATCGACGCGCTGCTGATCATGCTCGGGATCGTGATCCCCACCATCCTGCTCGCCTTCTGGATGGCGTGGCGCTACCGGGCCTCCAACACCAAGGCGAAATACCTGCCCAACTGGTCGTACTCGGGGCGCATCGAGGCGGTGGTCTGGTCGATACCGATCCTGACCATCATGTTCATCGGCGGGGTGATCTGGATCGGCTCCTATCGGCTCGACCCTTTCAAGCCGCTGCCTTCGAAGGTTCCGCCGCTCGAGGTCCAGGTCGTCTCGCTCGATTGGAAGTGGCTGTTCATCTACCCGCAGCAGGGGATCGCCACGGTCAACGAGCTGGTGGTGCCGACGGGCCGGCCGGTGCACTTCAAGATCACCTCGGCCAGCGTCTTCAACGTCTTCTTCGTGCCGCGCATGGGCTCGATGATCTACGCCATGCCGGGCATGGTCTCGCAGGTTCACCTGCAGGCCGACAAGCCGGCCGACATGTTCGGCGTCTCCGCGCACTTCAGTGGTGACGGCTTCTCCGACATGCAGTTCCAGGTCCGCAGCGTGCCGGAGGCCGATTTCGCCGCTTGGGCGCAGTCCGCCAAAGGAAGCAGCTTGGCGCTGAACGGCGCGGCCTACGCGCAGCTGGCCAAGCAGAGCCGCAACGTGCAGTCTTACGCCTACGCCGCGGTCGACCCGCAGCTGTTCCATTCGATCGCGATGATGAAGACGCCGCCGGGGCCAGGGCCCGAGCCGGCAGGCCCGGGTCACGCCGGCCGTGAAGTTTCGACCGTGGGGCGTCACTGATGTTCGGCAGACTCGACTGGTCGGCGATCCCGATCACCCAACCCATTCCGATGATCACCTCGGTGGTCATCATCCTGGTGATCTTGGGGGCGCTTGGCCTCGTCACCGCCAAGGGCTGGTGGCCTTATCTGTGGCGCGAGTGGATCACCAGCGTCGATCACAAGCGCATCGGCGTGATGTACGTGCTCCTGGGCGTTGTGATGTTGATCCGCGGCTTCGCCGACGCGATCATGATGCGCACCCAGCAGGCGATGGCCATCGGCGGCGCCCAGGGTTACCTGGAGCCCGAGCACTACAATCAGATCTTCTCCGCCCACGGCACGATCATGATCTTCTTCGCGGCCATGCCGCTGGTGATCGGCTACATGAACTTCCTGGTGCCGCTGCAGCTCGGCGTGCGCGACGTGGCGTTCCCGACGCTGAATTCGGTGAGCTTCTGGCTGACCGCGTCCGGCGCGCTGCTGGTCAACATCTCGCTGTTCGTCGGCGAGTTCGCGCGCACCGGCTGGCTGCCGTACCCGCCGCTCAGCGAAGGGACCTACTCGCCGGGCGTGGGCGTCGACTATTACCTCTGGGCCGTACAGATCTCGGGCATAGGCACGCTGATGACGGGGATAAACTTCGTCACCACGGTGCTGAAAATGCGCTGCCCGGGGATGAGCTATCTGCGCATGCCGATGTTCACCTGGACGGCGCTCGCCTCCAGCCTGCTGATCGTCGCGGTCTTCCCGATCCTGACCGCTACGCTCGCGATGCTGACGCTGGACCGGTACTTCGGCTTCCACTTCTTCACGAACGAAGCGGGCGGCAACCCGATGATGTTCATGAACCTGATCTGGGCGTGGGGGCACCCGGAGGTCTACATCCTGGTCCTGCCGGCGTTCGGCATCTTCTCGGAGATCTTCTCGACCTTTTCGGGCAAGCCGCTGTTCGGCTATCGCTCGATGGTCGCGGCCACGCTGTTCATCTGCATCGTCGCGATGATGACCTGGCTGCACCACTTCTTCACCATGGGGGCGGGGGCTGCGGTCAACACCGCCTTCGGCATCTCGACCAGCGTCATCGCCGTGGGCACCGGCGTGAAGATCTACAACTGGATCTTCACCATGTACGGCGGCCGGGTGCGGATGAGCGTGCCCATGCTGTGGTCGATGGGCTTCATCTTCACCTTCGTGATCGGCGGGATGACGGGGGTGCTGCTGGCGGTGCCGCCGGCCGACTTCCTGACCCACAACTCGATGTTCCTGGTGGCCCACTTCCACAACGTGATCGTCGGCGGCGTGGTGTTCGCGCTGTTTGCGGGCCTGGAGTTCTGGTTCCCGAAGGCGTTTGGGTTCCGTCTGAACGAAGGCTGGGGCAAGGCCGCCTTCTGGTTCGCCTTCATCGGCTTCTGGGTAACCTTCACCCCGCTCTACATCTTGGGGATGCAGGGCATGACCCGGCGGCTGCAGCACGTGAACATCGTGGAATGGGCGCCGATGCTGCAGCTCTCGCTAGTCGGGGTCGTGATCCTGATCGCCGGAGCGGCCTGCCAGGTGATCCAGCTGGTCGTCAGCATCCTGCAGCGCGACAAGCTGCGCGACACCACGGGCGATCCCTGGGACGGGCGCTCGCTGGAGTGGGCGACCCCGTCTCCCGCGCCGTTCTTCAACTTCGCGGTCATGCCCAACGTCGAAGGGGAGGAGGCCTACTGGGGCATCAAGCAGCGGGCGACCGAGGAGCAGCAACTCGCGCCGGAGCCCAACTATGCGCCGATCGAGATGCCGGTGAACAGCGCGGTCGGCGTCTACACCGCCTTCTTTGCCAGCGTCGGCGGCTTCGCGCTGATCTGGCACATCTGGTGGCTCGCAGGACTGGCGCTCGTCGCGGCCTTCATCGGCTTCGTGGTCTTCGCCTGGCGCGACGTCCACGAGTTCGAAGTGCCGGCCGAAGAGGTGGCCCGCATCGACCGCGCCCGACGCGCCGCACGCGCCGCCGTGCTCGCCCAACTGGCGCAGGCCAAAGGGACGGCCTCGTGACCGACCTCTCGACCTTCTCCACCAGCCGCGAGGCGCTTCTGCGGCGGCGCGAAGAGCCGGTAGGTCACGACCCCCACGCCCCGCGCGAGGCGGTCCCCGGCAGCGGCCATGGCGCCAGCGGCCCCGCCAGCAAGCGCGTCATCGTCGGCTATGGCTTCTGGATCTTCCTGCTCAGCGACATCGTGATGTTCTCCTGCTTCTTCGCGGCCTACGCGGTGCTGCAGGGGGCGACCGCCGGTGGACCGTCGGCCCGCGACATCGTCGACCTGCCGCGGGTCGGCGTCGAGACCGGCGCCCTGCTGCTATCGAGCTTCACCTGCGGCCTGTCGTTCGCCGCCACCAACGTGCGCAACAAGCTGTGGACCCAGGCGTTTCTGGCGATCACGGCGCTGCTCGGGCTGATCTTCGTCGGGCTCGAGCTGCAGGAGTTCATCGAGCTCGCCATGGCCGGCGCGACGCCGCAGCGCAGCGCCTTCCTGACGGCCTTCTACACCCTGGTGGGCTGCCACGGCCTGCATGTCAGCGTCGGCGGGCTCTGGCTGGCGACGATGATGGCCCAGTTGCAGGTGAAGGGGTTCCGGCCCGAAATCGTGCACCGGCTGATCTGCTTCAACCTGTTCTGGCACGCGCTCGATATCGTGTGGGTCGGCGTCTTCTCGATCGTCTATCTGATGGGGGCCACGGCATGAGCCACCTTGAGCACGACCCGCACTACACCGGCGCGCTGGACCATCGCGAAGACCATGCGCCGGGCGACGCGCCGCAGGAGAGCGCCGGCCATTGGGTGCGCAACTACCTGCTGGGCCTGGCCTTCGCGACGGCCCTGACCATCGCCTCGTTCTGGGCGGCGACCACGAACATGATCTGGGCGCCGGCCGTGCCGGTGGCGATCGTCGTCTTCGCCGTGGCCCAGATGGGCGTGCACCTGGTGTTTTTCCTGCACATCACCACCGGCCCCGACAACACCAACAACGTGTTGGCGCTGGCGTTCGGCATCCTGGTCGTCTTCCTGATTTTCGCCGGCTCGATCTGGATCATGGACCACCTGAACGCCAACATGATGCCGATGGACCAGATGATGCAGATGCAGCGTTAGCGGCTGGTCTGCGGCCGCGTTGCATTTAGCGGTTTTCATCGAGAGGCGAGGCGAGCATCTTCGATCACGGCCACGAAAGATGGTCGCAGGAGGAGGGCTCGACATGGCGGCGATCTCACGGGCCAGCGCGTCCACCTCATCGAGGACGACTATTTCCTCGCCACCGACGCAGACGCCGAATTACGCGTTGCGGGCGCGGCGGTCATCGGGCCGTGCCCCAACGAGGGGGCGGCGTTCGACCAGATCCGCGGCGCGCGGCCGACTGCGGCTCTTCTCGTCATCAATCTCGGAGCTGGGCCGTCCTTCAGGATGGCGCGGCGGCTACGCGAGATGGGCGTCTCCTTTGTGTTCATCACCGGCTACGATGACGGGATGATCCCGGCCGAGTTCGACGACGTCGCTCGGCTGCAGAAGCCGACAGAGGGCTGGGAGATCGTCAACGTCGTCGCGCACGCGGTCGGAACCGCCTAGCGCCGTCATTCCAACCTGAGCAGAGACGACTCGTGATGACCGGAACAAACGTTTCCGCCTGGGAGCGGCTGATCGAAGGGTTGAGGCCGATCGAGGCGCAGGCCCTGGCGGTTTCGCCTGCGCAGCGCTCCGAGCAGACGCAGGCGGAACTGCAGTTGATGCTGGCCACCTCATTGGCGATGGAGATCGCCAATCACGCGCACGCCGATCCCGACTACCCGGCGTTCCTGCCGGCGCTTAATGCGGTCTTCTTCCTGGCCGGGCCGGTGCCGGACTACATCTACTGGAGCGCGGAGATCCGCGGCGGCGGGGCCTATCGCATCTCCGGCTACCGCGGCACGACGCGCTTCGTGGAGATCAACATCCGCGCCGGCGACGAGGGTGATGGCGGAGGCGGCGGCCGCACGGTCGGACTGATCGATCTCGATGACCTGACCCTGGACGGCGCCGGCTATTTCTCGCTGGTGATGAGTGATCATCGTCCCGCCGGTTACACCGGTGATTGGGTGCGCCTGGATGCGCTGGCGAGCAACCTCCTGGTGCGATCCGCCGCCTATGACTGGAAGAACGAGCTCGATCCGAGGCTGGCGATCGAGCGCCTCGATGTGCCCGCGTCCCGCCCGCGGCCTTCCGTCGAGCATATCCGTGAGCGGCTGGCGTCGTTGCCTGCGCAGACGCGGCACAACGTGGTCGCGCGGTTCGAGAAGCCAATGGCGGATCTGCGCCGACAGGGGCAAATCAACCGGTTCGGGCTGGGCGACTATTCGAAGATGGGCGGCGCGGTTGGCCAGACCTATCAGGAGGGTCTGTACGACATCGACGAAGGCGAGGGGCTTCTGGTCGAAACCGAGCTTCCCGAGACCTGCCGCTACTGGTCGCTGATGGCGCTCAGCGATCAGTACGTGACGGTCGACTGGGTCAACCGGCAGAGCAGCCTGAATGGCCTGCAGGCGCGGCTCGACGCCGACGGCAAGTTCCGCGCGGTCCTGTCGATCCGCGATCCGGGCATCGCCAACTGGATCGACACCGGCGGCTTCGGCCAGGGCGTCTACAAGCTGCGCTGGAACAAGTGCAGCTCCGTGCCGACGCCGGTTTGCCGCAAGGTGAAGCTCGACGATCTGCGATTGCTGCTGCCCGCGGACACGCCTGTCGTCACGCCGGAAGAGCGCGACCTGCAGGTGCGTCTGCGGCGAGAGGCCTATCAGTTGCGCCGCCGCTGGTAGGCGCCGACGACAAAACAGGCTGGAGGGGGAATGAGACTTCGATCGAATTGGGTGCCGGGCGCGGCCGTCCTGACGCTTGCGTTAGCTGCCGGCCAAGCCACCGGAGCGGCGCCGCTGGGACCCGGCGGGAAGTACGTCGCGATGGGCAGTTCGTTCGCCGCCGGTCCCGGGATCGGCGCGCCGGCCGACACGCCGCCGACACGCTGCGCGCGCTCCGCCGACAACTATGCCCATCAGCTGGCGCGCAAGCGGGGCCTGACACTGGTCGACGTCAGTTGCTCGGGCGCCACGACCCGCGACGTGCTGGGTCCCTGGAACGAGCTGCCGGCGCAGATCGAGGCGCTCACGCCCGACACCGCCCTGGTGACGGTCACCGTCGGCGGCAACGACGTCGGCTTCTCGACCGGTTTGGTGCTGACCTCTTGCGACCTGGAAGGAGCGAAGGTGGCGGAGGACGTGGCGAAGATGTGCGCCGCGTTCCGGGACTTTTCGCGACGTTCTGCGCGCGGTGCGTCCGATGACGAGGCGGCGTGGAAAGCGGTCGAAGCCGGACTGAGCGGCATCGCCCGTGAGGTGCGCCGCCGTTCGCCCAAGGCGAAGTTGGTCTATGTCGACTACATTCGCGTGGTTCCGACGAACGATCCTTGCGCCGCCATGCCGCTTCCCGAGGCGGCGGCGAAGCGCGCGCGTGCAGTCGAGGTGCGGTTGGCGGAGCTGACGGCCCAGGTCGCCAGGCGTTCGGGCGCGCAGGTCGTCAAGGCCTCGGAGCTCTCCGCTGACCACAAGGCTTGCGACAAGGTGAGCTGGTCGAGCCCCTTCGTCGTTCCTCCCAAGAGCGTACCCTATCACCCCGATCTGGCTGCCATGACCGCCATCGCTGACGCTTTGGATGTCGCGCTCGGCAGGTGAAGCCGTCAGCGGGCGTTGATGCCTTCCCACGCGCGGACGCGTGAGCGCGCGGCGTCGAACAGGCGCGTGTAGTTGGCCTTCAGGACCTTCTCGCGCGCCTCCGGCGTGAGCTTCGCCCAGAGTGGCGCGTACATCTCGTAGACGCCGAAGTAGGCCTCCGGCGTTCGGGGGGCGACGACGTCGGTGCCGAACAGAAACCGGTCTGGATAGCGGTTGATCAGGCCGGCGGTGGCCGCGACGGTGTCCTCGTTCGCCACGATGTACTTGGCCAGCTCGTCCCACGATAGGTCGAAGTAGATGTTGGCCATGGCCGGATTGGCGAGGATCTCTTCGAGGTAAGCGAGATGCCCCTTGACCGGCTGCACCACGCGGCCAAGGCCCGCGTGCGCCCAGATGATGGTCGTCTTCGGATGCCGGGCGTAGAGCGCCGTTAACTGGGCGAAGTAGGGGCGCACCCGCGCCTCCTTGGCGAACGGCCGGACCATGTCGTTGTGCAGGATCACGATCAGGCCCGCCTCGCCAGCGAAGTCTAGCAACCGGTCCAGCGACGGATCGCTCAGCGCCGCGCCGCCTCCGGCGATCTTCGGCGAGACGAACTCCTTGTGCACCGAGAACTCGCCGATGCCGGTGAACACGCCGGGAAACAAGGTGAGGACGCGGCGCACGTGGTCGGCGGCGTACATGTCGGCGGGATTGAAGCCGGTGATCATCGGATCGAGCCGCGCACGGTCTTCAGCCGGCAGCGCCTGGTAGGCCATCGCGATCGCCGCATCGACGAACGAGTAATAGTAGAGCGGGGCATCGGCCTCCAGGTAGTAGGTCGGCGCGACCTCGCCGCTTTCGCGATAGGACCACTCCTGCTGCAGCGGGATGCCGAACAGCGTCGAGCGGCAGACCCGGGTCCCCATGAGCTTCAGCAGATCCGCGGCGGTGATCCCCTCCTGCACGTAGTTGGTGAGGTGGAAGTGGGAGTCGTTGAAGTCGCAGCCCGGCGGCGGCCTGGCGAAGGCGGGAGCGGCGAGACAGAATGTCGCCATGGCGATGGCCGCTGTGCGGAGGGGACTGCTTCGGCGGCTCATCTGCTGGGCCTCCACGATCAGAAGGCGAGGGAGAAATCGGTCAGGAACGTGAAGCCGTTGCCGCCAACGGGAACGGGGTAGGCCGTATAGCCGACGGGCGAATTGTCGACGTAGAGGCCCATCACATTGAGCCGCAGGTCCCGGCGCTTGAGCGGGAAGTAGTTCACGCCGACGGCGACGTCGTAGGGATTGCCGAACTGGCCGTTGATCTTCGATCCGGAGACGTAGGCCTGCAACGTCTTGGGGATGATCATCGCCGACGCCTGCAGCTGGTACCCGGTGTCGTAGAGGTGGTCGCGGGGGACTGAGCCTTCGATTTTGAAGTGGTTCAGCCAGCGGACGTAGTATTCGCCTTCCAGTGCGAAGCCTCGATATTTGAACGCCGCGTTCAGCGCCATCATCTGGTAGCGTGCTTCCAGGATGCGGCCGGGCGGGTTGAAGGCCGTGGAGCTGAACAGCAGGGTCCCATCGGACAGCCGCAATTGGGTGTTCTCGATCGAGTCGGTCGCGGGCTGCGACTGCGGGTCCTCGGTGCTGCGCGTGAAGTGCGCGCTGAACAGGGTCGCGAAGTCCTTGTGCTGTTCGAAGTCGCCGAAACCGTTTGCCGGGCCGAACTCGCCCGTGGTCGGCATCCAGGTCAGCGCGCCCGAGTAGGTGTTGATCTTGGCGTCGAGTTGCCGGGCCTGCACGCCGAGCGCGCTCAGGTTGTTGGCCACCATCACGCGGTATTCTAGGCCGCGCGCGAGCTTACCCTCCGCCCAGATGCCCTGGGTGTAGGAGCCCCGGAAGTACTCATCGGCGATGGGCCGATTGTCGTTGCGCAGCCAGTACGGGAACGTGCGGTTGGTCGACCGGGTGGACGGCAGCGAGTGAACACCGAAGTAGACCTTCAGGTATTCGTTGAAGGTCCAGTTGATGTTGCCGGCGACCACCACCTGGGCGCCGAGCCCCTGGCTGGCCTGCGAGGTCCAGACGTAGGCGTTGTAGCCGAAGCGCGGGTCGAACAGCCAACCGCGGAAGGTGATCTGCACCTTGGCGAGTTGAAAGTCGTGCCTCGGCGTGACGTCGAAGTTCTGGCCGAACGCGCTGGTGTAGGTCTTGTCCATGTTCTGCTGGTTCAGGTAGCGCAGGTAGCTCACCACCCCCATGTCGACCTCGCCCACGTCCGAACGCATCAGGACGAGGCCTTTCCCCGGCTCGAACCCGCCCCACTTCGCCGGCGGAGACGCGCTGGCCTGCTGCACGGGGACGGTCTTGATCGCTGGCGCGCTCTCCACGTCGGCCATGGCCGATGGGGCCGTGCTTCCATGAAGGTCGATCTCGAGCGCCCGGATGCGCTTGTCGAAGTCGGAGCGCATGGCGAGCAGCTCCTGCAGCTGTTGCTCCATCTGTTGGCGCTTCGCTTCGGTGATCGGCGCAGTCGCCACCGGGGTGGGCGTCGTCTGAGCGCTCACGGGCTGACCGAGCACGGCGAGGGCGGCCGCGCCTGCCGCAGCAATCCAAGACGTCCGAGATCTCGCCGTTGTGGCGCGCATTCGATTGGTCCCGACGGTTACGCCGTCTGGCTATTGGCTTTCAGCTTGGGAGGGTCGGCACGGCCGCCCGCCGATCCGCGCGATCAGGCGGGCGCCGAGGCGAGCGGATTCCCGCCGAGTGCATCGGAAATCGCGGTGATGGCCTTTTGTCCGCGGACGCTGTTGCCGGCCGCATCGAGCGGCGGCGAGAAAGTGCCGACGCCGAACTTGCCAGGCGAGACCGCGATCAGCCCGCCTCCGACGCCGCTCTTGGCCGGCAGCCCGGTGTGGAACAGCCACTTGCCGCTGTCGTCGTAGAGGCCAGCCGTCGCCATCACGGCCAGGACGCCCGGCACGTGCCTGGGATCGATCACCTGCTTTTTCGTCACCGGGTTCTTGCCGCCGTTGGCGAGCGTCGCGGCCATCATCCCGAGATCCTTGGCGTTCACCGCGATCGAGCAGGCCCGCGTGTAGAGGTCGACGGCCTGTGCTGGATCGCCGGGGAAGCGCTCATAGGCTTTCATCAGCATGCTGATCGCCCGATTGCGCTGGTTGGTGTCCGACTCCGACTTGTAGACCTCCTGGTCGACCGAGAGCTTGCGCCCGGCGCAGTCGCTGTGGATCCCCATGATCTTGGCCCAGACCTCGTCGGCGCTGGCGCCCTTGACCATGCCCGTCGTTGCGATTGCGCCCGGGTTGACCAGGGGGTTCATCTCCTTGCCCTTGAACTGCTCGACCGCGACGATGGAGTTGAACACTTGGCCGGTGGCGTCGACGCCGATGCTGTTCTCGATCATCGCTTCGCCCGACTCCTGGAACACCAGGGCCATGGTGAAAACCTTGGAGATCGACTGGATCGAGAAGGTCGGCTCGATGTCGCCCGCCGTGGAGGTCTGGCCGTCGGCGGTGACGAGGGCGATGCCGAAGTAGGCGGAGTTCACCTTCGCGAGCGCCGGGATGTAGTCGGCGTTCTTGCCCTCGGCGAGGCCGCGATACTGCTGGTAGGCGGCGCTGACCGCCTGGGCGGCGCCCGGACTGGCGGCGCGCGCGACGCGGGGGCCAACAACGGGGAGGGCGACCGCGGCTCCCAGGAGGGCGAGCCCGCGAGCGAGATCGCGGCGGGAGGCGTTTAGCTCAGGCATGATCTGGCTCCGGTGGCTCAACGGAAGTCGTCGCTGCTGAAGGCGTACTTGAAGGAGAGCTGGATACGGGTGTCCTCGCCCTTGTTGCCGTCGTTGTCCTCGCGCAGGCCCCAGAGGAACTCACCGCCCATCATGATCCGTGGGGCGGGCGTCCAGAGCAGGTTGAGCGAGGCGTACTGGCCGCTCTGAAAGGCGGTCGGCGACTGGAACGACAGATTGTACTGCTGGTGTTGGCTCCAGCCGATCGAGCTGCTCCAACGGTCGTTCCAGGCGTGGTCGTAGTAGGCCATGAGGCCGAGCGTCGGCACGACGTCGGGGCGCAAGCCCGTGATCTGGCCGTTCGGCAGGATCACCGCGCGTCCCTTCGGGCCAAGGTCGGTGCCGCCGTCGTTCATGTAGCTGGCGATACCCTCGCCATAGACCGCGGCGAGGTGGATGACGTCCTTGTCGAAGACCTTGATGTTGGACGTCAGGTTCACGCCCCAGCCGAATTTGTGGTTCTTCGGCTCGTTGTCGACCGTGCCGATAGTCTCGAAGCCCACCCGGCGCATGATGCCAGCGAGCTGCACGTGGCCCCAGTCGCCGGTGTAGCGATACTGGGCGGTGATGTCGGGCAGCTCCTCGCTGGCTTGCAATGCGCTGCCGAGCGCCGGATCGACGACCCGGATGTCGCCCGGGTCGATGTCGTTGCCGGGCTTTTCGATCGCCACCGCGAGCCGGTGATGGGTCCCGGCGTTCCACGTGTAGCGGACCTGGGGATTGCGCAGGAACACCATCCCTATCGGACCCCAGTACTCGATGGTGTTGGGGAAGGTGTCGCCATCCATGAAGAGGCTGTTGGTCTGGCCGGCGAGCAGCGGTCCCCACGTCCCGTAAATGTGGCGTAGCCGGAAGGTGGTCTGTCCCGCGTCGACGCCGGTGCCGAACAGGTCGAACTCGAACTTGACGAAGAGGTCCTTGCCGCCAACGGGTTGGCTGGCCTGGACGCCGAACCGGCTCTGCTTGACGCTGGTGATGTCCTGACCGTTGGCGCCGAACTGGCCCTTGGTGGTCGGGATCTTCGACGGGCGCAAAGCGGAATCCCACGAATTGTCGACCCGGTCGAAGTCGTGGATGTAGTCCGCTTGCGCGAAGCCGTAGATCTCGAATTTGCGGCCGCCGTCGCTGCGCGGCCAGCCCGACGTGGCCTGAGCCGGGATCTCGGTGACGGGCGGGGTCTCGACGATCGGCTCGCCGCTGGCGCGGGCGAGCTGGCGGGCGAGCGCATCCATGCGCTGCGCTCTGGCCTGCTCGGCGGCCTTGGCCTGGGATTGCTCCGTGCGCAGAGCATCCAGTTCCTGGCGCATCTGGCGCAGGGTCTCGGCGTCAGTCGCCTGGGCGTGAGCCGCAGGAACGGCCAGCGCCGCCAAGGTCAACGAAGCCGTCCCCGCCGCAAGCGCGCGGCGAGTTCGCTCAGCTGAGATCATCGGACTCTCCCAAAAATCCCTGCGCTCTCCAGCAGCAGTCTAGGTTTCGGGATGCTGAGACCCGTATCCGGCGAATCCCGAGGGCAGCCTCGGATATCTGCGCTGTGACGTCGGCGGCGACCCGAGGCCCCCCTTAGGGTCAAACCCCGAGGACCGAGTGCGCCGCGTCTTCGCCCAGCCCGCGTTGGCGCCGTTCCGGCCGCGCGAGTATTTCCCGGGTCCCGAATACGACAGCGACGATCAGATCATCAACGCGCTGCACGCGCACGGCGCCGCAGGCACCTGCCGCATCCGGCCGTGGTGCTCCACCCGATTGCGGGTGCGCGGGGTCGAGGGCCTGCGCGTCCGACATTTCGGTGATGCCGTCATCGGTTTCGGGCAACACCAACGGGGCCGCCATGGCGATGGCCTGGCGCGCCGCGGATATGATCCTGGAGGACGCCTGAGCGCGGCCGCCTATCGGCCCGCGAGCAGGTCGATGACCTCGGGCATCCCGGAAGGGCCTTCACTCGGCGGCATCAGAGCCATGGCGAGGATCTCCTCGGTCAGGCCGTTGTGCAGTTGCTGTAGGAAGAGCCGCTTCCACTCGTAGGTCAGCGCCTGGCGTGTCGCGACCAGGCTCGAGCGGGGCAGGCGGGCCCAGTGCCGGGCGATTTCCCATGCTCGCGGCAACAAATCGTCCGCCGGCAGCACCTCGCCCACCACGCCCAGATCGCGGGCATCGGTGGCGGTCAGTATCTGACCGGTCATCAGGAAGTAGCGACCGCGGTTCAGGCCCAGAAGGCCGGTCCAGACGGTGTGCGTTCCATCGCCCGGCACGGCTCCGCTTGGGAAGTGCATCGGGTCCTGCAGGATGGTGTGCTCCGCGGCGAGCACCACGTCGGCCAGCACCGGCAGTTCGGGGTGCGACACCGCCGGGCCGTTGATCGCCGAGATCACCGGGACCTCGATGTCGAGGAAGGCGGCCAGCATCCGCCGGCCGTCCGTGCGGATACGCAGCGGACCCTCGCGCCCATGCGCGCCGATGGATCGCATGAAGCTGCCGTAGTCGAAATGCGCGCAGAAGCGATCGCCCGTTCCGGTCAGGATGACCACCCTAGTTTCGGGGTCGGCCGCGACGTCGTAGAACGCGAATCCCAGGTCGTGGTGCAACTGGTCGGAGAAGGCGAGGGGGCCGCCGTTGGTATGCAGGGTGATCTGCAGCACCCCATCCTGCCGCTCGAAGCGGATGTTCTCATACTTCTCGGCGTACTGGCTCAGGCTCGACATGTTTGGCTCTCAAGTCTCGTTCGATGGGCTTAGGTCGACTTCAGATCTCGACCATCTCGAAATCAGATTTCGCCGCGCCGCAGTCCGGGCAGGTCCAGCTGTCTGGGATCGCTTCCCAAGCTGTTCCTGGCGCGATCCCGCCCAGAGGGTCGCCGACGTCCTGCTCGTAAATCCAGCCGCAGTTCTGGCACATCCAGCGCTTCATCGGGTCATTTCACGTCGAACTTGACGTGGATGTGCTCGGGCACCCGGCCGGTATGGCCGACGATCCTCGGCGGAGGCTTGTCCGGGTCGAGGCGCAGGTTCGGCAATCGGTCGAAAAGCGTGTTCAGCGCCCTCGCCATTTCGAAGCGCGCCAGGTGCTGGCCAATGCAGACGTGTGGGCCGCTGGCGAAGGGGAACGGGCGCACGCTGCGCTCGCGGAAGATGTCGAAGCGATCCGGGTCGGGAAATTTCGTGGGATCGCGGTTCGCCGAGCCGATGTTCACATTCAGGATCGCGCCCTTCGGGATCGCCACCCCGTCCAACACCACGTCACGCCGGGCGGCGCGCCAGGTGGATGTGATGGGCGACTCCCACCGCAGGGCCTCATCGATCGCCTGCGGAATCAGGCTGCGGTCGGCGATCACCGCGGCGAGTTGCTCGGGATTGGTGAGCAGGCCGGTCAGCACGAGGCTGGTGCCGACGTAGGTCGTGTCGCCACCCGCGTTCATCAGCTGGCGCAGAAACGAGATCAAGACCTCGTCGGGCAGGCGTTCGCCGTCGACCTCCGCCATAGCGAGATGACTGACGAGGTCGTCGCCCGGATTGGCGCGTCGCACTTCGAGCAATTCGGCGAAAAACTTGCCGAGTTTGGCCGTGGACTCGGCGCCCTGCGGCGCGCCGACGGTGGAGCTGAGCTGTGCGATGGCGAGCTTATGAAATCTCGGCCCCTGATCTTCGCCGATGCCGAGTTGGCTGTAGACCACCTGGAAGGGGTAGTGATGGGTGAACTCCGCCAGCAGATCGGCCTCGCCGCGGTCGATGAAACGGCCGACGAGCTTGTCGAGCACCGGCTGCACGACGCTTTCACCCCACTTGGCGACGGTCTGGGGCAGAAAGGCGCGTTGGAAGATCCGACGAAAGCGTGCGTGCTCGGCGTCGTCCATCGCGCTGACGGTGCGCCCGAACGAGCGGCCTAGATTGAATTTGAAGGCGTCGTGATTGCCGAACGCCTCGGCGTCGAGGAAGACCTGCTGCACCAGGTCATAGCTCAGGACAATGTAGTGGTTGAGCCCCTCCATCTCGACATCGGGCATGGTCTCGAAGAGGTCGCGGAACGACCCCTGGTGCACCCGGCCTTTACTTAAGAGATCGCGGATGACGGGGTATGGGTCTTCCGTCGTGACCTTCTGCATGTGCTGCAGCGCAAATGGATCGAAGCTGGCGTCGTCCAGGTCCTCGAGCCGCGGCATCGGGGGCTGCGCATTCATGGTTTCCTCCACCGTCCTGCGATGGGCCGAGAGACATCCTCGGCTTTTTGTCTCATCGAGGGCGGATAACAGACCGGTTCCGCCGCAGACGCAACGTCCCGCGAGCACGCGTCAGCAATTTGAGACGGGCGTCTAGCGCGGCTCAGGCGTGGCGAGCCAGGAAGTCGAAGACCGCGCCGTTGAAGATGTCGTTCTTGTCGCCGGCGACCATGTGGTCGGCGTCCTGGATGTCGACGAATTCTGCGTGCGGGCAGATCTCCAGGAAGTCCTTCACCCCCGCCATCGAGAGCACGTCGCTCTCTCGCCCGCGAACGAGCAGCGCGGGGACGTTCAGGCTCATCGCCGCGGCCCGCAGGGATTGTTCGTCGGGCTTGGCGCCCATGTCCGGCCCCAGGATCATGGGGTCCCAATGCCAGTACAACCGGCCGTCCTCGCGCAGTCGAAGGTTCTTCATCAGTCCGCTGGTGTTCCTGGGGCGCTTGCGGTTGGGCAGGTAGGCCGCCACCGTATCTGCGGCCTCGTCGAGATCGGCGAAGCCTCGCGGCGCGCTGTCCCGCATGAAACCGGCGACGCGGCTCGTGCCCTTCTCTTCGACGCGCGGGGCGATGTCGACCAGGACGAGGCTTTTCAGCGGGCCGCCCGCGCCGACGTACTCCAGCGCCACCATCCCGCCCATCGAGGCGCCGACGATGGTCGGCGGGTGGGGGAGTTCCTGGACAATCCGGGCGATGTCCGCCGCACAGGTCCTCAGGCGATAGTCCCCCTCGGGCGCCCAGTCGCTGTCGCCGTGACCTCGAAGGTCAAGGGTGATCATGTGGTAGCCGCGCCGAGCGCCCTCGGTCACGGCTCCGCCCCAGGCCTGTCGGGTCTGTCCGCCGCCATGCAGCAGCAGCACAGGCGCCCCGCCTTTCGGTCCAGCTTCGTCCGCGACCAGCACGACGCCAGCGCCTTCGAAACGGCGAAGAGTAGGCTCGTACGCGGCGGACATCGGAACTCCTGCGGTGCTGTCGTCGATCATGCGGTCGGGAAGGCTGCCACGCGCAAGAGCGCCGGCGACCCCCCGCAACCTGCCGCGCCATGCCGCGGTCGGCAACAGCCGGGTCTCTAAGCAGCGACCTCAAGCCCGCGTGATCGTTCGTTCGGAGGGTTGACGCGGTAAGTGTGTTGTTACTTACTAATGCGCATGGCGAGACCCAAGCTGATCGAGGACGCCGACCTCCTTGAGATCGCCCGCGAAGTTTTCGTGGCCGACGGCTCGCAGGGGTCGACGCGCGATATCGCTCGGCAAGCGGGGATCTCCGAAGCGGCGCTCTTCAAGCGCTACCCCACGAAGGCCAAGCTATTCCTCGCCGCGATGATGCCGCCGCCGGTCGACGCCGACGCCATGATCGCCGCCGCCGAGCAAGTCGCCGATCCGCAAGAGGCGCTGATGACCTTCGCCGACGAGGTCATGAACTACTCGCGGGCGGCGACCCCGGTCATTCGGCAGCTGACAGTGACGTCGCTGGTCGACGCTCAGGACATTCGCGAGCGGATCGGCCGAAAGCCGGCCGAGCAGGAGATTGCGCGGGCGCTCTCGGAGTACATTTCGAGAGAAGTCGGCCGCAAGAGACTCCGATGCGCCGATCCAGACGCTGCGGCGATGCTCATCACGATGTCGCTGCACACCTTGGTGTTGTTCGAGCTGAGACACATCAACTCAAGGGCTGAGAGCCGCAGGTCCGTGCGCGCGATGATCGCCGTGCTCTGGGCTGGCATGTCACCTGAGGCCGGGCGGGATGACTGACCCTCACTTGGCTGTCGGCCGTGGATCGAAAATCGGAGCGTGAGCGCCTTCTGACCGATGGCCTTGCGGAGTTCTGTAAACGCGCCCCCGCGGCGACAATGAAATGGGTGGAGGAATGTTGCGAGACGTGGAGACGGCTGACTATGCGGCCGCTCAGGACTGGATCTACGCGCACGGGCTGAACGACGGCTTCCCCGTCGTGCCGCCGACCGCCGATCTGGTGGACGCGATGATCGCCGCCGGCGGTCGCGACCGCGATCAGATCGTCGGGCGCATTCAGGGCCGCCCGAATGGCCTGTCGGTAGAGCAGGCCGCCGTCTGCTCGGTCATGGCGGGCGCTCTTCCCGCCTACTTCCCAGTGATCCTCGCCACGTGGGAGGCGATCTTCGAGCCGGCGTTCAACGCGATGGCGGTTCTGGGATCCTCCGCCGGCACGGCTCTCACCACCGTGGTTTCGGGGCCCTATGCGGCCAAGATCGGCATGAACGGCGCCCACAACCTGCTGGGGCCCGGCAATCGCGCCAACGCCACGCTCGGCCGCGCCGTGCGGCTGGGGGTGATGAACGCCCTGGGCTACCGATCGGGCGGTCTCGACGGCGCCGCGCTCGGCAGCCAGGCTCGTTATACGGCGCATTTCGCCGAGGGCGAGCCGCCTCCCGGGTGGCGACCACTCAACGTGCGGCTGGGCCGCCCCGCCGAGGTGACCACGGTGACGGTCGCCGTAACCGATGCGCCGCGCCAGTTGCAGCACATCCGCACCGGCAAGGCGGAGAACGTGATCCGCATGCTGGCCGCCTCGATGCGCGACCCGACCCATTGCGCCTCCGGCCAGCATAGCTGCTACTTCTTCGTGCTCGGCCCCGAGCACGCGGAGCTGCTGGCGGAGAACGGCTGGAGCGAGGACGACGTATGCAAGGCGCTGGCCGAGCGGTCCCGCATGGGGCCGGAGGAACTGCAGGCCGCCGGCGTTCCGCTCGACGAGGACTATCTGATCGTGGGCGAGGGCAGGCACCTCTCGCTCGGGTCCGACGGGCGGCTGGAGAGCACGACGCCGGATTCCATCTACCTGGTTCCCACCGGGGGCAGCGGCGCCGGCTGGTCGCAGGTGATCTATGGCTATGCGCCCTCGCGAGTCACGCGCCCCGTCACCAAGGAGGTTCTGGTTCCATGACCGTCACGATGATCCTTCCGTTCGCGGACCCCTCCGCACCCAAGGAGGCTCCGTCCGCGAACCCGGCCCAGCTCCAGCGCCCCTGGCGAGCCGTGCCCGAAACGCCCGTTCTGGGGTTGATCGACAACGGCAAGCTGAAGGCCGATAAGCTGCTCTACGCCGTCGGCGACGCGCTCATCGCTCGCGGCGCGATCGAGCGCTACGTGCTCTACAAGAAGCCGTCCCTGGAGCCGATCGCCGGCGACGCCCTGGATGGCCTGCTGGGCGAGGCCCACCTCGTGGTCTCGGCGATGGGCGACTGCGGCGGTTGCACAGCCAGCAGCACGACCGACGCACTGCGCTGTTGCGAACAGGGCGTGCCGGCGTTCGTCGTCGCCACCGACCGCTTCAAGTTCCTGGTCGAGGCGACGGACGACGCCTACCCGATCCAGGGGTTGAACAAGCTCTATGTCGACCACCCGATCTGGAAGCGCGACGACGCCTGGTTCGCCGCGACCGGAGAAGCGCTGGCCGACCAGGTGCTGGCCGCGCTTGGGCGCGGGGCCGCCGTCGCGGCGACCGGTGCGGAGACGTCGAAGGGATCGGCGGCGCCCTCCGTCGACAAGGCGTCGATCGACGCCGTGCTTTCCGACCTTCGCGCCGGGATGAATTCCGACGGCTACGATATGGACGTCGACGTGCGGGGCGACGCCCTCGCCATCAAAGTGCGGGCGCGGGAGGGGGCAGGCAAGCTGTGCCTGATGCCGGAGCCCGCCTTCGCGCAGTACGTGTTCCGGGCGCTTGACGGCGCGGGCGTCGGCGTCGCTGCGGAGAAGATCAGAGTCACCTATCCGCCGCCGTCGCCCACGGCTGCTTGAGTCCCGGCGATCGAGCCGGCCGCATCGTGCTCTATGCGGCGTCTACGGCGGCCGCTCGGTTCCCCAGGATGAAATCGCTGGCCCGTTCGCCGATGAGAATGGCGGTGGCGTTGGTGTTGGCCGCGACCTGTTCATGATCGGTAACGGTCAGTTCGTGCTGGCGGCGGACGACTTCCGCAAGGGCTATCTCAGCCAGACCAACACCTTCGGATCCTTCATCAATCCCAAGGCGTGGACCAAGGGCTATTCGGTCTCGGCCAACGTCGAATGGGACGTCAACGAGAACCTTACGGTTCGCTGGATCAACGGCTGGCTGTGTCATGAGACTGGCAACCGCGGCTTCGACGTCGATGGCACCATCTTCGACGCGCTCGCCGGCAACACCTTCCAGGACTTCCGGCAGGCGTTGTCGGAACCGCAGGTCAACAACAGCTGATGGACGGCAAGGTCGATTATCTGACCGGCCTGTACTACTTCCGTGAGCGCGGCTGGGGCGTGACCGACTCCCGCTTCGGCGCCGCCTTCGGTTCGGTTCACCAGACCAACGACGGCGTCGGCGCCAACTACAGCAAGTCGGCCTTCGCCCACGTCCAGCATCATCTGGACGATCGCACCGCTCTGCAGGCTGGCGCGTGTTACACGATCGACGACAAGGATCTGACGTCACCAGCCGTCCGGGGGGCATGGCGAGATGCGCCATGGTTGAGCTCACTGTCCGTCAACTCGACCAAATGGTATTTATATAGCTACAATAGATCAAATGAGGATCGCCGCATGCCGATCGGCTGCGCACACGTTCGCGGCGCGCGGAGGCTTGGCTTGCCGTGAGATATGGCGGTAGAGCCCTTGGCTAACGACAGACGAGAGGAAGCTCATGAGCCAGAACGCGGATCGGATCGCAGTGATCGTCGGCGTGGGACAGGTGAACGATCGCCCCGCCCATCCGTCCGAGGGCCTCGACTCCCTGGGCTTGATGGAAGCCGCATTGCGCGCGGCTGATGCGGACGCGGGCGGTGGCTGGCTACCCAGCCTCGACTCGGTCGCAGTGATCAACCAGATCTCGTTTCCCGATCTGGGCGATGTCTCGCGCCCGCTGGCGGAGCGGCTCGGCGCTCACCCGAAGCTCGCCTACATTACGCCGGGACCGAACGGCGACAGCCCGATCCTGTTGCTGAACGAGGCCGCCAACCGCATCGCGTCTGGAGAGATCAAGATCGCTGCGGTCGTCGGCGGCGAGGCGCTGCGGACAGCCGCCCAGCGCGCCGCCGAAGCGGCTGGGAACGATCCCTCAGCGCACAACGTCCAGCGCGCTCGCGCGGCCAAGCGCTGGTCGGCCTATCGGTTGCGTTATGGCTTGGGCGCTCCCGTCGACGTCTATCCTCTCTATGAGAACGCCGGGCGCGCGGCGTATGGCCAGTCCCTGGCGGAGGCGCAAGCCGAGAGTGGCCAGATCTGGTCGCTGTTTTCCAAGGTTGCGGCCGAGAACCCGGGCGCCTGGATCAAGAAGCCGGCGACGCCGGACGAGATCATCGAACCATCACCGCAGAACCGGCCGATCGCCTTTCCCTATAATAAGCTGATGGTCGCCAATTCCTCGGTGAACCAGGGGGCGGGTTTCCTCGTCGCCAGCCTGGCCGAAGCGCGCGCGCGAGGCGTGCCGGAAGGTCGGCTTATCTACGTCGGGCGCGGGGCCGCGGCGCACGAGGACGCCGACATCCTCAATCGTGACCGCTACGATCGCACGCCGGCGATGGAGGTGACGATCCGCCGTGCGCTGGAGCTGAACCAGGTCACCGCGGACAACTTCGACCTTGTCGAACTCTACAGCTGCTTCCCTTGCGTGCCTAAAATGGCGCGCCGGGTGCTGGGCTGGCCCGCCGATCGGCCGGCCACGGTGTTCGGCGGCCTGACCTTCGGCGGCGGCCCGATCGGCAATTACATGAGCCACGCCGTGGTCAGCATGGTTCTGCAACTGCGTGAACGCGGGAAGAAGGGCTTTCTGTACGCCAATGGCGGACACGCCACGCACAACCACGCCATCGTGCTCGGCCGCGAGCCGTTCCCGGCGGGGACGTTGCCGCACGATTTCGACTTCCAGGCGGAAGCTGACGCAGCCCGCGAGCCCATCCCGCCGCTCGCCGAGGATTACACGGGGCCGGCGCGCATCGAGACCTACACCGTCTTCTACGCGCGCGACGGCGAGCCGACGTTCGGCACGGTGGTCGCCCGCACGCCGCAAGGTGCGCGCTTTCTGGCCAAGGTGCCGGCCAGCGACCACGCCGGCATCGCCTTCCTCACCAGTGGCGAGATCGAGCCCGTCGGGACACCGGGCGAGGCTTTCGCCGGGCCCGATGGCGACATCCTTTGGCGGCGGCCCTGACCTTAGGCGCTAAGGCAGGTTTTTCTTCGGCAAAGCGGCGATCTCGGCGGGCGTCAGCTCGACCAGCCTGGTCACCGGACAGCGGTGCGGGCCGATCGGCGAGGGCGAGACGATCGTCGCGTCCAGACCGGAGCAGATCCAAGGCGAACCGCGCGCCTCGATGCCGATGCGCTCTGACCAGTCGATGTCGGGGCAGGGAGCGAAGAGCTGCATGCGGAAGATGCGCTTGACCCCGATGCGGACGTAGACGGTCTGTTCGCCGGCGGCCCGCCAGCCGTTGATGTCGGCCGGGCGGAAGCACTGCGCGCGCGGCGGGCTTTTGGGGGCCGCCGCGGCGTGATTGCCGTGAGCGGACCAGGCCAGGAGCATGGCTGCGAGGCCGAAGATCGGCCCGGCGAAATGCAAAGGACGTTTCATTGCACAGACCTCGTCGCGCCGAGGCGTCACCCGTCGCCGACCGGCGGCAGGGTAAACGCGCAAAAGCGATTTGTGGTCGCCGTCAGCGGCTGCTGAGCAGCTTTACGAGCGCGGTGGTCACCAGCAGCGCCGCCAGGACGAGGGACAGAAGCCCGAGATAGGGGATCTTGACCAGGCCGACCCAGAAATGACCGAGCCAGACCCAGGCCTCGGAAATGGACCATTCCCAAGGGTGCGGATCGGGCGGGCTGGTGACCGGCGGGGGGAGGTGGGTGCTCATGCGCGCGTCTCGGGACTCCAAAGGAGCTTCGCACGCCGAGAGTTACGGAACGCCTAAGGCCAAACTGGTGGCGAAAACCGCGCCGCAATGGCTGCGGGCGCCTTGGCTAAACGAAGGCTTGCGGCTATAGAGCCGCCGACTTCGCAGGCCACGCGCCTCGCGGACCTCCCTCAACACGAAGACTTGGGACTCATGACCGAACGCACCTTCTCGATCATCAAGCCGGACGCAACGCGTCGGAACCTGACCGGCAAGGTCAATGCGGTGATCGAAGACGCCGGTCTGCGGATCGTCGCCCAACGGCGGATCCAGATGAGCCGCGCCCAGGCGGAGAAGTTCTACGACGTTCACAAGGAGCGGCCGTTCTTCGGCGAGCTCGTCGATTTCATGATCTCCGCGCCCGTGGTGGTGCAGGTGCTGGAAGGCCAAGGCGCCGTGGCGCGCTACCGCGAAGTGATGGGCGCCACAAACCCGGCCCAGGCGGCGGACGGCACGATCCGCAAGCTCTACGGCGAGAGCGTGGGCGAGAACTCGGTCCACGGCTCCGACAGCCTGGAGAACGCCCAGATCGAGATCGCCCAATTCTTCACCGACGCCGACATCGTCGGCTAAGGGTCGCAACCGACGCCCCGCGAAGGGGTTTCATCGGACGTTCCAGTTAAACTGATAAGTCGGACATGAGAGAACCCAAGATCGGGGGCTTCACCGAGCGACTCTCGTCGCAAGCCGAAGCGCGCAAGGCCCTGTTGGCCAAGATGAAGCCCAAGCCGACCGTTCGGCCTGAGGTGTTCGAGACCAGCGCCGAAAAGAAGGCCCGGGATCTCGCCGAAGTGCGCGCACGTCGCGTCGCGGATAAGGAAGACGCCCGGGTGAAGGCCGAGCAAGCCGCTGAAGAGCGGCGCTTGGCGCTCGAGAACGACGAGCAGGCCCAGCTCGAGATGAAGCGTCAGGACCGCAAGGACCGCAAGGCGGCGGCCAAGGCCGAGGCGCGATCGAAGCGCGAAGCCAAGGCCGCGGCTCGACGGGGCTGAGGCGGAAGGCGGAGACGCCTGATCGGTCAGTCGTCGACGCCGCCGCTCAGGCGGCGGGACATCTCGCCGTAGTAACCCTGAATAAGGAGTTCGACGGTGTCGCCGTGCTCCTCAGCCTCGAACGCCAGGCCCTTGGCCATCTGGATGGCGGCTGAGCGGGACATCCCGTGTTCGATGGGCTCGCCGTCGCGGAAGACAGTCCAGTCTCCGCCCTTCAAAGTCACCGCGTATTGCACCATTCGACTCAAAACCCTCGCACGCAGGCTTGAGCGTACAGAGCTTTCCAAGGTTCCCAAAGCACCGGTCTTTGGGCCAAAAGCCGGTGAGTAACCGGGCGTGCTTAGGGGCGATCGAGCCCGGGATGGCACAGTCGAACGTTCCGCCCGACTTACCCGGGTCCTGCGGTCGATTGCACAATCTTTAGTCGAAATCGCCCTGTTCCTCGCAACTCCTCAGCGCGGCGGCGGGCCCGCGCCCAGCTCCATGAGCAGCCGCGCCAGAAGATAGAGCCGAGGGGTCAGCGAATTGAGCTCAAGATATTCGTCCTCGGAATGCGAGCCGCCGCCGACCGGGCCAAGGCCGTCGAGCGCGGGCACGCCTGCGTAGGCCGCGAGCGCCGATTCAGACGCGCCGCCGTTACCGCCGCGGCCTAGCGTCAGGCCGAGCTCGCCGTAGATGGCGGCGGCGCGGTTGGCGAGCTCCTCGGTCGCCGGAGTCAGCGGCATGGCAGGGTAGGCGCTCCTGCGAGTGACGGTGACCGTCGTCCCGGGCACACGCGGCTTGTCCGCATTGGCCTGGAACACCTTCTCGACGCGGGCGAAGTCGGCCATATCGCGCACGCGCACATTGATCTGCGCCTCGGCCGCGTCGGGGATGATGTTGTGCCGGACGCCGGCCTTGATGGTCGTGATGTTGGCGGTCAGGCCTGTGCCGGATGTCGGGAAGACGGAATTGGCGCGTAGCTGGTTGATCAGCTCGACGGCGGCGTTGTGGCCCTCTTCAGGGGCGATCCCGGCGTGCGCGGCGCGGCCCTTCACGGCGATGGTGTAGGTCGCCGAGCCCTTGCGCCAGACGGTCACCGAATCCGGGGCGTCGCCCGGCTCCAGGTTGAGCTCGACGTCGGCCTCCGTCAGCAACCCGTCGATCAGCTGGCGGCTACCGGGCGAACCCATTTCCTCGGAGCTTTCGATCAGGAACACGATCTCCGCGAAGTCGGTGAAGCCGGCGTCGGAAAGCAGGCGCAGCGCCATCAGGCCCTGCACCACGCCGCCCTTCTCGTCGGCGACGCCGGGCCCGTAGGCGCGGTCGCCATCAACGCGGAACGGGCGGCGTGCCGCTTCCCCTTTCTCGAACACGGTGTCCAGGTGGCCGATCATCAGGATCCTGCCGCGGCCCTGGCCCTGGATCCGGGCGACGAGATTGTCGGCCAGGCCGTCAGCCTCGGCCGGAACCCGCTGGACCGTCATGCCGATCTTCTTGAGCTTGGGCGTCAGCACCTCGGCCACGATGCGGCCGCCTTCTGCGTTGCTGGTTCCGGAATCGATGTTGACGATCTGGCCAAGCAGCGCGGTCTGTTCGCCGATGAGGTCCTTGGCCGCGGTCCACAACGCCTCGTCGCGCGCCCTTGGTTCAGCCGCCGGCGCTGCGGAGGCCGCCATCGCCAGAGCCACGCCCAGCCCAACCGCCGCCAGCCGCACCGTCTTCATCGCCGATCCTCTTGGTGTCCCTTGTCACACAAGCTTGCCGGTCCAGCCCGTGTGCACCAAGTGGAAAGCCGCGCGCGGTAGCCATGCCGCCTTGCGCCCGGCCCCCGGGCACGCGATATCCAGGAGAGCGGATCGCTCGGCCGATCCGCCCGAGATTCAGAAGGGCTTCCTCCAAATGCGTGACCCCGTCACTACTGCGCTGGGCCTCGTGCCGATGGTCGTCGAGCAGACGAGCCGGGGCGAGCGCGCCTACGACATCTTCTCCCGCCTGCTGAAGGATCGGATCGTCTTTCTCGCGGGTCCTGTCGAAGATGGCATGGCCGCGCTGATCTGCGCCCAGCTGCTGCACCTGGAAGCGGAGAATCCGAAGAAAGAGATCCAGATGTACATCAACTCCCCCGGCGGAGTGGTGACGTCCGGCCTCGCGATCTACGACACCATGCAATACATCAAGAGCCCGGTGATCACGCTTTGCCTGGGCATGGCGGCTTCGATGGGCTCGTTCCTGCTGATGGCGGGCGAGAAGGGGCAGCGGATCGCGCTGCCGAACTCGCGCATCATGGTGCACCAGCCGTCCGGCGGCTTCTCCGGCAAGGCCTCGGACATCGAGCGCCACGCCGAGGACATCATCAAGACCAAGCGCCGGCTGAACGAGATCTACGCCAAGCACACCGGCCAGCCGATCGAGGTCGTCGAGGAGACGCTGGACCGCGACTACTTCATGACCGCCGGGGAGGCCCGCGACTGGGGCCTGGTCGACCACGTCTGGGAAAAGCGCGACGCCGACAGCTGAGCCGGGAAAGTTGCAAGAATCCAGAAGGGCCCGGCATTTCCGGGCCCTTTTTGTCTTCGCACGCATGCCGGGCGGCCCTCTTCGCAGACAACCTACGCCCTGCTACCGTCGCGGCGACGCTTAAAAGAGCGGCGGGGGCAACTTGGCGGGCAGCGCCATCGACGCGAAACTGGTCGCCGCGCATCGGGCGTTCCTCAGCGAACCCGGATTGCAGCGTGAATTCGCCCAGGCGCCGCAACCGCCCAAGCCGCCCCTGTGGCTTGCCAAGCTGGCCGACGTGCTGTCGGCCGCGGCGCCGGTGATCAAGATCGTGTTCTGGGGAGGCGTGGCGGTCGGCGTCGCACTGCTGCTCTGGGTGATCGTTCGCGACCTGCCGTTCGCCGCCCTTTTGCGCCGTCGCCGGCGGGGGAAGGCCCCGGCAACCGAATGGCGTCCTGAGGCGGAAGCTGCGCGCGCCCTGTTGGGCGACGCCGATCGCCTGGCGGAGGAGGGACGCTTCGACGAGGCCATCCATCTCATCCTGTTCCGCAGCATCGACGACATCGCCGTGCGCCGCCCGGGCGCGGCGCCGCGCGCGCTCACCAGCCGGGAGATCGTCGAGGCCGCGCCGCTCTCCGACCGTGGCCGCGACGCCTTCCGCCTCATCGTCGACGCGGTCGAACGGAGCTTTTTCGGCGGCCAAGCGACCGGTCGCGGCGATTTCGACCGTTGCCGCGGAGAGTACGAGGCTTTTGCACTGGCCGAGGGCGGGCGTTGAGCGTCGCCGCCGCAGATCCCGCGCCGGCCGAGGCTCATCCGGCGTTTTCGCCGCGCACCGTGCTGGCATTGGTGCTTGTGGGGCTGGTCGCCTTCGCCGGCTTCTGCGTGCTGGCGACCTATGCGCCGGAGCTGCGCGCATCGCGCGATCCCGGAGCGCACGCGCTGTCGCCATCGGCGATCGGCTACCGCGGCGCCACGGTGATGCTCAGGGCGCTGGAGCATCCGGTTACGATCGTCCGCTCGCAGCCGTCGCCCGGCGCTCTGCACGCGACGCTACTGGTGGTGACGCCCGGGCCGCAGGTCACGGCGAAGGCGATGCGCAAGCTTCCGCGGGCGCAGAGCACCCTGATCGTCCTGCCGAAGTGGGTCGCCTCGCCCGAGCCGTTGCATCCGGGCTTCGTGTTCAAGGCCGGGCATCTGCACAGCCGTGATCTCGCGGTCCCTGCGCTCGACTGCTACGAGACTGGCTCACAGGTCAGCGTGGTTCCTGGAGCCCAAAGCCCCGAACTGCAGTCATTGGGCGGTCCCTGGGAACCTGGCGGCTCACTCGACGTGGGCAGGCTGGACGGGCTGCAGACGATCAGCGGCCCAGGCTGGACGCCGGTGCTCGCCGACGCGCATGGCCGCGCGGTGATGGCGCAGTCGAAGTCGCATCCGGGCGTCTATGTGCTGTCGGAGCCCGACCTCTTGAACAACCAGGGCCTCAAGGATCTCACGACGGCCGACTCCGCGATGTGGATCCTGACGACGATGAGCGGCGAGGACGGGATCGCCTTCGACGTGACGCTGAACGGCCTCGGACGCGAGCGCAATCTGGCCCGTATGGCGCTCGAGCCGCCCTGGCTCGCCGCCACGCTGTGCGTGCTGGCGACCGCCGCCCTGATGGGCTGGCTGGCGTTGGCCCGGTTCGGCCAGACGCTCAGGCCGGGACGCGGCATCGCCTTGGGCGCGACCGCGCTGGTGGAGAACGCCGCCGGCCTGATCCGCATGGCGAAGAAGGAGCCGGCGTTGGGCGCATCCTACGCCGAGAGCGTGCTGGCCGCGGCCCTGAAGTCAGGCGGGGGCGCGCATCTGGGCGGCGAAGGCGCGGACGAATGGCTGGCGCGGGCGGCAGCGCGGCGCGGGCTGGCCGATCCCCGCGAATTGGCGGCCGAGGCGGCCGGCGTGAAGACCAATGACGAACTGACCGCCGTGGCGAACAAGCTCCACCGGTGGCGATTGGAGATGACGGGTGAATCTAGCTGATGTTAAGGCGCTGGCCGATCGCGTGCGCGTAGAGGTCGGCAAGGCCATCGTCGGGCGGCAGGAGACGATCGACCTGCTGTTGATCGCTCTCTTCGCGCGCGGCCATGTGCTGATCGAGGGGCCGCCCGGCACGGCCAAGACCTTTCTCGCCCAGTGCTTCGCGCGCACGCTGCAGCTGGACTTCGGCCGCATCCAGTTCACGCCCGACCTGATGCCGGCCGACATCCTGGGGACCAACGTCTTCAACTTCCAGACCAGCGCCTTCACCCTGACCCGTGGGCCGGTGTTCTGCGAGCTGCTGCTAGCCGACGAGATCAACCGCACCCCGCCGAAGACCCAGGCGGCCCTGCTGGAGGCCATGCAGGAGCGGCGCGTCACGCTCGACGGCCAGTCTCACACCTTGAGCGACCAGTTCATGGTGGTGGCGACCCAGAACCCGCTCGAGCAGCAGGGGACCTATCCCCTGCCTGAGGCGCAGCTCGACCGATTCCTCTTCAAGGACGTGCTGGGCTATCCGAGCCGGGAGGAGGAACGGGCGATTGTCTCCGCCTATGGCGTGCGCGCAGGCGCCGCCGATCCTGCCGAGCTGGGCGTGCAAGCGGTGGCCGGTCAGGCCGAGATCGCCGCGGCGAACGCCGCGGTCGCCGGCGTGCGGCTGACCGGCGAGATCGTCGACTATGTGCTGGACCTGGTGCGCGCCACCCGCGAGACGCCGGACCTGCAGAGCGGCGCCTCTCCGCGCGCGGCGAGCCAACTCGCCCTGGCGGCGCGGGCGCGCGCGGCGCTGCACGGTCGTGACTATGCGCTGCCGGACGATGTGAAGGCGCTGGCGCCGCCGCTGCTGCGCCATCGCGTGATCCTGTCGCCCTCGGCGGAGATCGAGGGCCGGCGCGCCGAGACGATCATCGCCGGCCTGGTCGAGCGGGCGGCGGCCCCGCGCTGAGGCGATGAACCTCTATCCCACCAGACGGGCGATCCTGCTCGCCGCTGCGGGCGCGCCCGTGGCGCTGCTGGTCGCCGCGCTCGTTCCCGGGATGTGGATCGCCGCGAGCGCCTGGATCGTGATGACCGCCGGACTGCTGGTGGCCGACGCTGCGCTCGCCGCGCCCGCGCACACGCTGGAGCTGAAGGTGTCGGCGCCGGCGGTCACTGGCGTCGGGCGTAGCGATATGGTGGAGGTGGCGGTGCGTTTTCAGCGTCAGTCGCCAGGCGAGCTGGAGTTGGCGATCGGCTCCGACGAGCGGCTGGAGTTCGCCATGGAACGGCAGCGCCTTCGGTTGCAAGATGGTGTTGGCGCCGCCAGCTTCGCCTTTCACGCGCGCAGGCGGGGCGAAGGTCGGCTCACCGGGGTCTGGACGCGCTGGCGCGGACCGCTCGGCCTCGTCTGGCGTCAGCGGCAGGAGATGCTCGAGGCGACGATTGCGGTGACGCCTGACATCGAGTCCGTGCGCGACGAAGGCCTGAAGCTGTTCGCCCGCGACGCGCCCGCTGGCGCCAAGGTGCAGATGGACGTGGGCGAGGGGAGCGAATTCCACGCGCTGAAGGAATTTCAGCTGGGGATGGATCTGCGCTCGATCGACTGGAAGCAGACCGCTCGCCACGGCAAGCTGGTCGCCCGCGAGTTCCGCACCGAGCGCAATCACGACATCGTCCTGGCCTTCGACAGCGGGCGGCTGATGAGCGCGCCGATCGCCGGCCAGCCACGCATCGACCATGCGATCAACGCCGGCCTGATCCTGGCCTTCGTCGGCTTGAAGATGGGCGATCGCGTCAGCCTCTTCGCCTTCGACTCGCGGCCTCGGATCGCCAGCGGGTCGACGCTGGGCGTTCGCGCCTTCCCGGCGCTCCGGCGGCTGGCCGCGGGCGTCGATTATTCCACCGAGGAAACCAACTTCACCCTGGGCCTGACCAGCTTGGCCGGGCGGCTGGACCGCAGGGCCTTGGTGGTCGTCTTCACAGATTTCGCCGACGCCACGAGCGCGGCCCTGATGGTGGAGCACGTCGGCCGGCTCGCCCGGACGCACTTGATCCTCCTGGTCGCTTTCCGAGACGAGGAGTTGGATGCTCTGGTCGACGCGGATCCGGCGACGCCCGATGACGTCTCTCGCGCCGTGATCGCCCATGGCCTGTTGAAGCAGCGGGAAAACGTGATGGTGCAGCTGCGCCGGCTGGGCGTGCAGATCCTGCAGCCGCGCGCCGCGGAGATCGGCCCGACGCTGATTAACCGCTATCTCGATGTCAAGCGCCGGGAGCTTGTCTGAGCCATGGCCGAACTGCAGCTGAAGAGCCACCGGTTTCGCGCCGAGCGGGAGGCTGATTGGCGCCGGCTGGAGCGGCTGCTCGACCGCGCGCAGAAGGGCGGCTTGAAGAAGTTGACGCCGCCGGAGTTGCTCGATCTGCCGATCCTCTACCGCCAGGCGCTTTCGTCGCTATCGGTGGCGCGGGCGATCTCGCTCGACCAGGCGTTGATTGACTACCTCGAGGCGCTTTCGACCCGCGCCTACTTCTTCGTCTATGGCGCGCGCGCCAGCCTCTGGGCGCGGATCGGCGGGTTCTTCCGCCGCGACTGGCCGGGCGCGGTCAAGGCGATTTGGCGCGAGACGCTGGCGGCGACCCTGATCACCGCGCTCGCCGCCGTCGTGGCGTTCGGCCTGGTCATGCGCGAGCCGGAGTGGTTTCAGAGCTTCGTGCCGGCGCAACTGGCCGCGGGCCGCGATCCTGCCGCGACGACCGCCTCGCTGCGCGCCACGCTCTATCCAGTGCTGAACGGCAAGGAGGGGCTGGAGGTGATGGCCTCCTTCCTGTTCACCCACAACTCGCAGATCGCAATCTTCGCCTTTGCCTTCGGGTTTGCACTCTGCGTCCTGACCGTCGGCCTTATGGCGGCCAACGGGGCGACGCTCGGGGCCTTCCTGGCGCTGTTCGCACAGCATGGCCTGCTCTTCGAATCCGTCGGCTGGCTGATGATCCACGGCGTGACGGAGCTGTTCGCCGTGATCCTGGCGGGAGGCGCTGGCATCTCGATCGGCTCGGCGGTCGTCTTCCCGGGCGAACGCAGCCGGCTGGACGCCGCCATGCATGCCGGCCGGCGCGGCGCCGTGGTTATGGCTGGCGTGATCGTCATGCTGTTCCTGGCGGCCTTGCTGGAGGGCTTCGCCCGCCAGCTCGTGCAGGTCGACGCCGCGCGCTACGCCATCGCCACGGCGACGGCGGCGATCTGGGGCGTCTACTTCTATGCGCCGCGGAAGGCGGGCAGGGCGGCGCTATGAAGCGGCCGCGCAAGCTCAAGGCCGCGCGTGCGCCGCGCGAAGCGGGCGACGGTCGCCGCGCGTTCGTCACGCCGGAGGGCGTCGACCTGCGGCTGCAAGTGGGCGCCTACGTCGATCGCCTGGGCGCGCTGGCGATCGACCTGATGATCGTCGGCGGGGTGCTCGTCGCGCTGACCCTGCTGATCCTGGCGACCTTCTTCGCCGCCTGGCGCAGCCACGACGAGTTGCTGGCGCGGGCGCTGATGGTGGTCTGGCTGCTGGGGTCGTTCGTGCTGCGGCTGGGCTATTTCATCGGCTTCGAGCTGCACGGTTCGGGCGCCACGCCCGGCAAGCGGATCATGGGGCTGCGGGTCATCGCACGCGACGGCCGACGCCTGACCGCCGACGCCATCTTCGCCCGCAACGCGATGCGCGAGCTGGAGGTCTTCCTGCCCGCCACCTTCCTGTTCGCCCGCGGCTCGGGCGTGGACGGGGCGCTGACCACGCTCGGCGGGATCTGGACGGGCGTCTTCGTGCTGTTCCCGCTGTTCAACCGAGACCGGTTGCGGCTGGGCGACATCGCCGCCGGCACGTTGGTCGTGAAGGCTCCCAAGGTGAAGCTGCTGCGCGACATCGCCGAAAGCGCGCCGGTCACGCTGAACGGCGCGGCTTTCAGCCCGGCGCAGCTCGACGCCTACGGGGTCAAGGAACTGCAGGTGCTCGAACAGGTGCTGCGCGGGGGCGATCGCCGGACCATGGCGGCGGTCGCCAAGCGCATCCGCGGCAAGATCGGCTGGGAAGGCCCGGCCGACGTGCCCGACGCGACCTTCCTCAACGCCTACTACGCGGGCCTAAGGCACAGGCTGGAGACCGGCCTGCTGTTCGGCCGGCGCCGCGCCGACAAGCACGACGTCCCGGCTCAGGAGAAGACCTGAGCCACGCTCTCGCCTCCGCCGCCTTTGAGTTCGCGGAGCTGGACATAGAGGGCGCCGAGCAGGGCCATGAAGATCGCGGCGACCGCGGCGCTGTAGATCGCGATCACCACCAAGGCGGTGAGCGGCGGTTGGCCGGTGTTCACGATCGATCCCCCGGCGAGCGCCGTTAGAATGCTCTGAACCACGCCCATCACGATGACCGTTGCGACGAGTAGTCCGAAAATGCGCCAGCGATTGCCGCGGGTGAGGTTCCGACTGTGGCCGAAGCCCGCGAAAACCTCGCCGCGCTCCACGATCGCGGGAAGCGTCACCGACCACATGATGCCGAGGATGATCCCCGGGACGATCAGCAGGACCGCGCCCAGCGCGACGCCCAGGCCGAACAGGATGGATGCGGCAAAGACGGGCAAGCACCGCTTGAGGCCAACCTGGATCGCCTCTTGTCCCGTTGGCGGTCGGCCCTCGAGTTCGCCGATGGAGAGCGAGAGTTGGAAGCCGTACATGAAGGACCCGAGGAAAATTCCGAGTAGGACCAGGAGCCAGTAGAATGGAGATGCGGCGACATGTAACGCGGCGGTTGGATCTCCACTGGTCGACGCCTTCATCATACTCTGCGTGTAGAGCACCGAACCCAGATAGACTGGCAGATAGAGCAGTGCTGAAGCTCCGAACATAAGAGGCGCCTGCTTCTTCAGGACGGCGATGGTGTCGCGCACCACCCGTCCCAAATCCAACTTGCGCGCAGAAATGCTCGCATCCGTCATAGTTGACCTCCCCCTTCAACGCGAGGTGGAGGAGATCACGGGTACGTGGTGAAGTCGACTGCGCGGATTGAGGTGCTGACCCGAGCGCCGCCGCATCCGGGCTTAGGCGAAGACTTGAGCCGCGCCTTCTCCACCGCCGGTCTTCAGCTCCCAAAGTTGGGCGTAGAGGGAGGCCAAACCCACCGTCGTGAGCACGGAGATGATCCAGCTGTAGATGCTGATGACCACGAGGCCGAAGACCGATGACCCGGCGCCCATGCGGGTGGCCGCGGTACCGCCGCCGACGGCGACGCTCAGGACGGCCTGGATCGCCACGGCGACAATGCCGAAGACGAGGGCGAGGCCGAAGATCCGCCAACGGTTGCCGCGGGTCAGGTCCCGACTGTGGCTGAACCCCGCAAAGACGCCGCCGCGGTCGACGATCGACGGCAGGGTGACGGACCACGTCATCGCCAGGATGATCCCTGGAACGATGAGGAACACCATGCCCAGCCCGATGCCGACGCCCAGAAGCAGCGAGGCGGCGAGCACGGGGAGGAGACGCTTGAGACCTGCCAGCACCGCTTCGTCGAGATTGGGTGGGTCTCCCTCGAGGTCGCCGATGGCGATCTTGAGCTGAAATGCGTAGGCGAAGCTCCCGAGCAGCGTGCTGACCAGAAGCAGCCCCCAGTAGACCGGCGATGCGAAGAGTCCGAGACGGGTCGCGGGATCGTTGCGTCCCGCCGCAGCGATCATACCCTGAGCGTAATACCCCGTCGCGATGAGCGGCAGGAGGTAGAGGGCGAGAGTGACGCCGAACAGTTGGGCCGCGCGCCGCCGCACGACTGCAAAGGTGTCGCGCACGACCCGCCCGAGATCGAGTCCGGCGTCTGCAATGCCGATGTCCGCCATGGTTGCATTCCCCCTCAACGTTAGGTGGAGGAAACCACGGGTAGGCGTCGGTGTCGACTGCGGCGGACTACGCCCAGGTGTCGAGGTTCTCGCCTTGGCCGGGGTCCAGGCGGCGGCCTTTGCGTGGGCGCTTGGGATCGCCGGCCTTGCGCGTGGCCTCGTCCGGCTTGCGGGCGACAGCCGGCACGGCGGTGATCGGGCGGAAGGTGACGGGCTGAATCGCCACGGCGAATCCTCGGTGCGTCGTTCAGCTGAAGGATGGTGGCTGCGTGTTAACCGGCGGTTAGCCGGCGCCTTAGGCGTGGCGCCCTTGAGCCATAACAAATCCATAAAATCCGCTTGCGAGTCAGTCTTAACTGACCTAGACCTTTGGTTGCCGCGCCCAACCGCGGTCAACCCTAGGGAGGGGGAGGCGAGTGGCCCCCGCGCAAGCGGTTCGCTTCCCCCTCTTTCGGTGCGTGGCGCGTCAGTCGATGCTGCGCCCGGTGGTGTTCCTCGGCAATGACAGCACCAGTAGAGCGGCTCCGACCAGGGTCGCCGAGATCAGCACGAACACGACGACGTGGCCGACCGCGTAGAGCAGCGGAAGCAACGCAAGCGGGACCAGCAGAGCGCCGACGCGGTTGGTGGCGAAGCCGACGCCGCCGGTCACGCCGCGCGATGCGGTCGGGAAGATCTCCCCGCCCAGCAGCTTGAGGCCGTTCACGATGATCATGCCGGCGACCGAGCAGCAGAAGCCTGCGGCCACGGCGACCACGTGGGCGTGCTCGGCCGCTAGAGCGAAAACGAGGCCCGAAACGGCCGAAACTCCGAAGCAGACGGAGAGCAGCACCGGCCGCGGAAACCGGTCGATGATGGCCGTGCCCAGCAGCGCCCCGACCGGGGTGCCCAGCAGGGCGATGGCGGAAAACAGCAGAGCGTCGCCGGTGTTGTGACCGCTCCGCGTGAAGACGATCCCGCTCAGCATCGAGAAGGCGGAGATCGCCCATGCGGCCAGGAACATCAACGTACAGAACAGGGCGAGCCGAATCTTGTAGTTCGCCGGAGCGGTTGGCGGCGCCGGGTCTCGTTGCTCAACGGCCGCTGGCGTGTCGCCCATCGCCGGCGTCTTCGCCGACCTCACAAGTGCGCGCGATGCCTGAAAGCGCGCGCAGACCTTGTCCGCGGCCGCCAGCCGCCCCTTGCTCGCCAGCCAGCGAGGGGATTCTGGCAGCAACAGCATGGCGAAGGAGACCGGGATCGCGGCGAGGCCGCCGGCGACCAAGGTGACCTGCCAGCCTTCAAGCCCCATCGGGCCGGAGTCGTTGAAGGCGCGGGTCAGCAGCTTCGCCCCGGTTCCCCCGATCGCGCCGCCGATGCAGGTCAGGCCCATCACCCACTTGCCGCGATTGCGCGCAGGTAGGTTCTCGATCAGGTAGATCACCTCGATCGCCATGTAGCCGCCAAAGCCCAGGCCGCAGACGAACCGCCAGAAGGCGAGGCCGGTGAGCGACGGGCTTAGGCCCGACAGAATGCAGGCGATGCCGGAGACCGCGAGGATCGGCAGCATGAGGGCGCGGCGCCCGAACCGGTCGGAAAGGAGCCCGAAGAGCGGGGTGCCGATCGTCATGCCGGCGATGCTGGAGGACATCACCATCCGGAGTTCGCGCTCGGACACGTTCTGATCGGGCGAAGAGAGAACGGTGCCGAGCACGCTGGTCATCGCGATCTCCAGCGAGTCGATCATCCCGCCGATGAAGCAGACCGACGCGATCAGGAGGTGCAGCCCGTTGGTCGGCAGGTTGTCGATGCCCCGCGCAACCTTCCGTGCGGCCTCGCGGTGTGGATTACCGTCCGCCGCGGCGTCGATCGAAGTCGCATGAGCGCCCATGGTCAGGCGTTCTCCGGCAAGGCGGGCGTAGCGATCCGTTGGGCGGTCATAGGCGCTCCACTCAGTCGGCCAAAAAGTCGAGAAGGCTGCGAGTCACCAGATCGGCCGCTTCTTCCGGCACATAGTGGCCGCAATGCGCGTCGATGCAGCGGGGGTCTTCGATCCACTTGCGCCACAGGTCGAAGGCGTCCGAGCGGCCGTTGCCCATGATCACCATGGTTGGCAGGCGGATGCGATCGCCGCGTTTGCGGCTCACGTCGTCGATCTCGCAGTCGATGGTCGCGGTGGCGCGGTAGTCGTTGCAGGTCGCGTGAATGGTCGCCGGATTCGAGAAGCAGCGGACGTATTCATCCATCGCTTCCGGCGAGATCGCCTCCTTCACCCGTAGGTTCAGGTCGAGCTTGTGCCGGACGTATTCCTCGGGGCAGCGTTCGAGCATCGACTCTGGCAGCGGCGCCGGCTGGGCCAGGAAGAACCAGTGCCACATGCGGAAGGCGGTGTGGAAATCCTGCTCCACCCGCTCGAAGGTCTCGAGGTTCGGCGTCATATCCAGCAGGCAGAGCTTGTGTACCTTCTCGGGATGGTCGAGCGCCAGCCGGTAGCTCACCCTTCCGCCGCGGTCGTGCCCGGCGAGGCGGAAGCGGTCGTAGCCGAGCTCGGCCATCATATCGATCACCGCCTCGCCCATGGTCCGCTTGGCGTAGTTGACGTGATTGGGGCCGGGCGGGGGCTTGTCGCTGTCGCCGTGCCCGGGCAGGTCGGCGGCGATGACGTGGTAGCACCTGGCCAAGTGCGGAGCGACCATGCGCCAGGCGACGTGGGTCTGCAGATAGCCATGAAACAGCACCAGCGGCGGGCCTTCGCCGCCGTGAACGACGTTCAGCTCGCCGAGGCGCGTGGGAATGCGCGCTCGGGTGAAGCCCTCGAACATGGACCTAAGCTCCTCCCGGGCGCTGGTCTCCGCATCGCAGGCCGCGCCAGTTCCTTTTGGCCACAGGCTGGCGGCAACATACCCGCCAAGTCAAATGGAGTTGAGCCAGTCCGATTGCTGTCGAGGCTTTGAATCTTGCCGAGCTGCGCCGAAAGACCTTGGCGCTCCAACCCCGACCCTTTAGGTGACTTGCTCTGGGCGGATGTGGCGGAACTGGTAGACGCACTGGATTTAGGTTCCAGCGCCGCGAGGCGTGGAGGTTCGAGTCCTCTCATCCGCACCATTTACGCAGGCCCGGCCGCCGCGGGCATTATGGCTTGGACGGTCGGGCCGGGCGTGACATAAGTCGCGGCCTTCTGCTCCGGCGCCCTGGAGCGGGTTTTCTCACTATTCTCAGAGGCGGTTGCGGCGCGACGCCCGGAACTCAAGAATGTCGATGCAAATCATTGAAAAATCTGGCGAAGGCCTGAGCCGCGTCTACGGCGTGACGGTTCCCGCCGCGGACCTGACCGAAAAGCTCGAAGCGCGGATCGCCGAGATCACGCCGACCCTGAAGATCAAGGGCTTCCGTCCGGGCAAGGTGCCGACGGCTCACGTGCGCCGCCTCTACGGCAAGGCGCTGATGGGCGAGGTCGTCGAGCAGACCCTCTCCGAGACCACCCAGAAGGTGATCGCCGACAACAACCTGCGCCCGGCCGGCGAGCCCGACCTGAAGCCCGAAGGCGACCTGGCCCAAGTCATCGAAGGCAAGGCCGACCTGGCCTACGAACTGGCGCTCGACCTGCTGCCGGAATTCAACCCGGTCGACGCCGCCACGCTGGAGCTGAAGCGTCCGGTCTATGAGCCGGCTGACGCCGAAGTTGACGAGGCGGTCAGCGAGCTCGCCAAGCAGAACCGCACCTACGAGCCGCGCACCGGCAAGACCGTGAAGGCGAAGGACGGCGACATGGTCGTCATCGACTTCGTCGGCAAGCTGGACGGCGAAGCCTTCGCCGGCGGCACGGCCGAGGACGCCGAGCTGGTGCTGGGCTCGGGCCAGTTCATCCCGGGCTTCGAAGAACAGCTCGTCGGCGCCAAGCCCGATAGCGCTGTCGAGGTGAAGGTCACCTTCCCTGAGAACTACCAGGCTGCCAACCTCGCCGGCAAAGAGGCGGTGTTCGAAGTGAAGGTGAAAGAGGTCAAGGCGCCGGCCGAAACCGCGGTCGACGACGCCTTCGCCGAACGCCTCGGCATCGAGAATCTCGAGAAGCTCCGCGAGCTCATCAAGAGCAACCTCTCCGAACAGTTCGCGCGCGCCAGCCGCTTCAAGATCAAGCGCGCGCTGCTCGACCAGCTGGACACCAGGCACGACTTCCCGCTGCCGCCGAAGATGGTCGAAGCCGAGTTCGGCGCGATCTGGAGCCAGGTCCAGCAGGACAAGCAGAACGGCAGCCTGCCGGAGGACGACGCAGCGAAGTCGGACGAGGATCTGCAGGCCGACTACCGCAAGATCGCCGAGCGCCGCGTGCGCCTGGGCCTCGTGCTGGCCGAGATCGGCCGGACCAACAACGTCCAGGTCACCGAGCAGGAGCTGGCGGAAGCCATGCGCCAGGAGGCGATGCGCTATGGCCCGCAAGCTCAGCAGGTGTTCGACCTGTTCCGGCAGAACCCGAACGCTCAGGCTCAGCTGCGCGCGCCGATCTTCGAGGACAAGGTGGTCGACCTGATCCTCTCCAAGGCCAAGGTCGAGGACGAGGCGGTCTCCAAGGAAGACCTGCTGAAAGAAGACGACTTGCCGGAAGGCTACGGCGCCTAAGCGTCAGCACCTGCGAATGCATGAGCCCCGGCCCGCGAGGACCGGGGCTTTTTCTTGCCTTTCTTTGGTCGCATCTTCGCCCTTGCCTCGCGGCGCGAGGTTTGGAACTACGGCGCAGGTCCGACATTTCGTTAACGCCGAACCACGGGATCGTGATTCCGCGGCGGGGACCTTCGAGGGAGAGCAAGATGAAAACGGGTGTTCTGACGAGCTTGGCCGTCATTGCGGCGCTGGGCATGAGCGGGTGCGCCAGCCATAAATTCGTTCGCGAGCAGGTGGCGACCGCGGATGCGCACACCACCCGGGTCGAAGGCACGGCGCGCGATGCGCTCGACCGCGCCAACGCCGCGCACAAGCTGGCCGAGGGCAAGTTCCTCTATGAGGTCGTGCTCAGCGACGACAGCATGAAATTCCCGGTCGACAAGGCGAGCCTCTCGCCCGAGGCCGAGCAGCGGCTGGGCGAGTTGGTCGACCGGTTGAAGAACGAGAACAAGAACGTCTACCTGGAGATCCAGGGCCACACCGACGCCACCGGCAGCGAGGCCTACAACGAGGAACTCGGCCGTGAGCGGGCCGAGGCGGTGCGCCGGTTCCTGAACGCCCACGGCGTGGCCCTGAACCGCATGTCGACGATCTCCTACGGCAAGGGCTCGCCCGTCGCGCCGAACGACACGCCTGAAGGACGTGCTCAGAACCGTCGCGTCGTGATCGTCGTCCTCTCCTAGGCCCTGAGGTCTAGCCGGCGCGTCCCATCATGGACGCGGTGACGACCGCCCCGAGCGTCTGGCACAGCCGCAGATTGTCCATCAGCTGCGGATAGAGCGGATCGCTCTCGGGGAAGCTGCCGGGCTCCCAGGCCGCCGAGGCCTGGGGCGTGGCGTCGCCCAACACCAGGAAGGGGCGACGCGCCTGGCCGGGCAGGGCGTAGGCGCCGCACAGCACGCGCGAATCCCCCGCTTTCAGGATCTTCAGCTCGGAGACCTGAAAGTGTTCGGGCTGCGATTTCCACCGAAAGAAATAGTCGACGAACACCGAGGGTGCGGTGTCCGCGGGCGCATCCATGTTCGAGGGGGCGGCCTGGGTCGGCGCCGCAGCGAGGACCAGCGTCAGGGCGGCGAGCGCCGAGGAAAAATGGCGGAACATGGGAGGAAGCTCCGGCCGAATCTCGGCGCCGACAATTCGGGCCGAGGACGCAGCTTCAACATGCCGCGGCTAAGACTTCCCTAAGTTGTACAGTCAAGCTTTTGCTAGTTCCCCGATGACAAACGCGTCCTCGCCGGCGCGGACCAGGCCTTCCAGCACGTCGGGCAGATCGTGAGTGTCGACGATCAGCACCATGCCGACGCCGCAGTTGAAAGTGCGGCGCATCTCGTGGTCGTCGACGCCGCCCACCTGCTGCAGCCACTGGAATACAGGGGGAAGCTCCCAGGCGCTCCAGTCGAAGCGCGCCTCCAGCCCCTCGGCGATGGCCCGCGGCGGGTTCTCGATCAGTCCGCCGCCGGTGATATGCGCCAGGCCCTCGATGCGCTCAGCCTTCAAATGCGGCAGCACCGTCTTCACATAAATCCGGGTCGGCGCGAGCAGCGCCTCGGCCAGGCTCTTGCCCGCCTCGAAGGGCGCCTCAGCCTCCCAGGTCAGGCCGGAACGCTCGACGATACGGCGCACAAGCGAATAGCCGTTGGAGTGCGGGCCGGAGGAGGCCAGGCCGATCAGGATGTCGCCGGGCTTCTGGTCGCCAAGGCGCGGCAGCACCTTGTCGCGGTCGACTGCGCCGACGCAGAAGCCTGCCATGTCGTAGTCGCCAGCGGCATACATGCCGGGCATTTCCGCCGTCTCGCCGCCCACGAGAGCGCAGTTGGCCTGGCGGCAGCCCTCGGCGATGCCGGCGACCACGGTCGTGGCCGCCTCGACGTCGAGCTTGCCGGTGGCGAAGTAGTCCAGGAACAGCAGCGGCTCAGCTCCCTGGGCCAGCAAGTCGTTGACGCACATGCCGACCAGGTCGACGCCGACGGTGTCGTGACGGCCGGTCTCGATCGCCACCCTCAGCTTGGTGCCGACGCCGTCCGTGGTGGAAACGAGGAGCGGATCGGCGTAGCCCGCGGCCTTGAGATCGAACAGCGCGCCGAAGCCGCCCAGCGAGGCTTCCGCGCCCGGCCGGCGCGTGCCCTTCGCCAGCGGTTTGATCCGTTCGACCAAGGCGTTACCGGCATCGATGTCCACGCCAGCTTGCGCGTAGGTGAGGCCATTACGCGGTTCGGACATTGAGATCAGGCCTTCAGCGAATTAAGGGACGCGCACAGCGGGCCTTGCAGACTCGGCCGCCTGCGGGGCTATAGCTTATTGATGACGCCGATTACCACCACCGCGGAACTGGCGGGGTTCTGCGAGAAGCTTAAAGGGCAGCTGTTCGTCGCCGTGGACACCGAGTTCATGCGCGAGACCACCTATTGGCCAAAGCTCTGCCTGATCCAGGCCGCCGCGCCGAACGCTCACGCCACGATCGATCCATTGGCCGAGGGCATCGACCTGGAGCCGTTCCTCGCCATCCTGCGCGACACAACGATCCTCAAGGTGTTCCACGCCGCCCGTCAGGACGTCGAGATCTTCAACAATCTGCAGGCGATGCCGAGGCCGCTGTTCGACACCCAGGTGGCGGGCATGGCCGCCGGGTTCGGCGAGCAGATCGCCTACGACGCCCTTGTGCGCCAGATGCTGAAGATCGAGCTCGACAAGTCGAGCCGGTTCACGGACTGGGCGCGCCGCCCACTGTCGGACAACCAGCTCACCTATGCGCTCGCCGACGTGACCCATCTGGCCGATCTCTACCCCAAGCTGCGCCAGCGATTGGAGCAGGAGGGGCGGCTCGCCTGGGTGACCGACGAGATGGCCGGCCTGACCGACGAGGCCAATTACGACGTCGATCCCGAAAACGCCTGGCGCAGGCTGCGCCCGCGCCGGCACACGGCCAAGTACCTCGCGGTCTACAAGGCCGTGGCCGCCTGGCGCGAGCGAACGGCGCAACTGCGCGACCAGCCGCGCGGGCGGATCCTCAAGGACGAAGCGATCGACGAGATCGCCACCCAGGCGCCGACCGACACCGAGGCGCTGGACCGCCTGCGCTCGGTGCCCAAGGGCTTCTCGGGTTCGCGCTTTGGGCCCGACTTGCTCGGGGCTGTCCGCGAAGCGCTGAAGGACCCGGAACGCTATGCGCCGTCCATCGAGCGGCCCAAGACCCAGGCCTCGCCGGCGGCGGGCGCCGTCGTCGAGTTGCTGAAGGTGCTGTTGAAGGCGAGGGCGGAGGAGGCGGGCGTCGCCTCCAAGCTGATCGCCACCGTTGCGGACCTCGAGCTGATCGCCAACGACGATGACGCAGCCACCCCGGCGCTGAAGGGCTGGCGGCGCGAGGCGTTCGGCGAGGATGCGCTGAAGGTGAAGCGCGGAGAGCTTGCCCTGGTGCTGGACGGCGCGCGCGTGCGGGTCGTGGAAGTCCGGCGGGCGCCAAAGGCTGCGTCGGCTCGCTGAAGCGTAACCGCCGACGCCGGCGGTTTCCGTTCGGCGCGAGAACGCTCTGGATCGATGGGCGGCGGGCGTTAACCTTGAATCGGTTGGCGTTTTTCCCCCGCGCGCAATGTTGTCCACAGATTTGGGGCGGCTTGTCCACAGATCCCTGCACAGCTTGAGCGCGATCGCATAACGTCGATCTCTTGTCGGCCGATGAGAGCGGTCACATGCTCCGCCTCGCTTAGGGGCTGCGGCGCGGCGCACCAAATGGGCGTCAAGCGGGCAGATGGGTTCCGGCCGAGGAGGGACGGGGCGACTCGCATCCTCCGATGGTCCCGCCCACGATCGCGACGCGCCGGCCAGCCGGGGCGAGACGAGGCCTGCGGCGCAGATCTCCCAACGGATCTGGGAAGGGCGGCGTTCGGACCCCCGACGCCGCCCTTCATCGTTTCAGCAGCTCAGGCGATTTCGAGCTCGAGGCGTAGCGCCGCGGCGAGCGTCTGGGCGCGCTTGGCGGTCTGCTCGCCCAGCAGCATGTCTTCCCAGCCCGGCTTCGCGCCAAGCTCCACGCGGTCGCCGGCGATGGTCAGGGTCGCATTGCTCAGCAGGAGCGGGCTTCGGCCGGAAATGTCGCAGCCGAGGCGGACGGCGGCGCCTAATGCGCGGGCCCGCTGGCGCCGCTCTGGCGTGAGCAGGCGGTTCACCACATCGGCGTGCGGCAGGGTCGAGGCGGCCGTGTGCCGCGAGAAGGCGGCGGAGGCCAGGAAGGCGCGCTCGGCGTGCGTCATGCCCGGGATCGGCGTGCGCAGAACTTCCTCGAAGGCGATGTCGGCGCGGTGATCGGGATGCAGTCGGGCGCCGATGTCGGCGAGCCGGCAGGCCGCGGCCACCAGGCGTCCGTCGCTTGCGCCGAACAGCGGCGGCAGGTTGGCGAAGGCCGGCCCGAGCCACCTCTCAAGCCCAGGCCCCAGATCCTCTGAAAGGCCGCGCACGGCGGTCAACGCCTCGCAGCCGGCGAGCAGCGGATCTTGCGTGCGCTCGGCCGCATCCATCGCCTCGTAGAGCAGGCCCTCGCGCACGCCGTAAGCCGAAATCACCAGGCGCTCGATGCCCAGCCGGTCGATCAGCGCCTCCATGACCAAAGCAGCGTAGGGCAGGGTGTCGAAGCGCTTCTTCGAAAGGCCGGGGATACGTTCCAGTGTCGACTTCGACAGGCGCTCCACGAAGCGGGCCATGTCGACCGCGTCGGCGCGGCTCATCTCGTACTGATGTGCGACGCGCAGCGGATACCGCGACAGCTCCATGTGCAGCAGGGCGAGGTTGCGCCAGGCGCCGCCGACGGCGTGGAAGCTGCGGGTGCGAAAACGGGCGCCAAGCGGGGCCAATTCGGCCTCGATGACGCGACGGGTGCGGTCGATATCCAGAGATTTCGGCGCACCCAGTGCGAAGGGGCCTAGACCCAGGGTTTCTCCATCGTGCGGCTCGCCCTCGCTCAGTCGCACCAATTCGAGGCTCGAACCGCCGAGGTCGCCGACCACGCCCTCGGCTGCGGGATCGCCGGCGATGACGCCGAGCGCGGAGTAGCGCGCCTCCTCGGCGCCGGAGAGCAACCGCACATCCAGGCCGGTCTCGGCCTTCACGCGGCGCAGGAACGTCGGGCCGTCGGCGGCCTCGCGCACCGCCGCGGTCGCCACGACGGTGATGTCGTCGGGGTTCCAGCCGTTGAGAAGCGCCCGGAAGCGGCGGAGGGCGGCCAGCGCCACCTCCACGCCGTCCGCCGAGAGGCGGCCGGTCGAAGGCAGGCCGCGGCCAAGCCCGGCCAGCGCCTTCTCGTTGAAGATCGTCCAGATCGCTCGCCCTTCCAGGCGATAGATCACCAGGCGGACCGAGTTCGATCCGAGGTCGATGACGGCGGTCTGCCGCCCCTCGGGCCGGTTATCCCCGCGGAGCCACATCTTCGATCGCGCGCGGCATGTCCTTCACTCGCTGGCCTCGCCCGGAAAGGCTGGGATTGGTCATGAAATACTCATGCGCCGAAAATGCGTCGGGGTGGTCCCAGGCGGGGTCCCGCGTATAGCGGCCCTCGCTGTCCAGCGTCCAGCTTTGAGCTTCGTCTCGCAGGTTGGCGACCATGATCTGATTGAGAACCTGGCGGTGGACCGTCGGGTTCTCGATCGGCGTCAGCGCCTCGACCCGGCGATCCAGGTTACGTGGCATCCAGTCCGCAGAGGAGATGAACAGGCGAGCCTCGGGCGAGGGGAGCGGTGCGCCATTGGCGAAGGCGACGATCCGGCCGTGCTCGAGATAGCGGCCGATGATGCTCTTGACCCGAATGTTGTCCGACAAGCCGGGAATGCCGGGCCGCAGGCAGCAAATGCCGCGGACGACGAGACGGATGTCCACGCCGGCCTGGCTCGCCGCATACAGCGCGTCGATGATCTCCGGATCTACCAGCGAGTTCAGCTTCGCCCAGATGGCGGCGGGTCGCCGCTTCCTGGCGTTTTCGGCCTCCTTCGCGATCATCGCCAGCAGGTCGCGTTTCATCGTCGTCGGGGAGAAGGAGAGCCGCTCCAGTCGCTCGGGCTGGGCGTAGCCGGTGACGAAGTTGAACAGGCGCGTCGAGTCGCGCCCTAGCGCCGGGTCGGTCGTGAAGAGCGACAAGTCGGTGTAGATGCGCGCGGTGATCGGGTGGTAGTTGCCCGTGCCGAAGTGGCAGTAGGTGCGCAAGGCGTCGCCCTCGCGCCGCACTACGGTCGAAAGCTTGGCGTGGGTCTTATACTCGACGAAGCCGAAGACCACGTGCACGCCCGCGCGCTCCAGATCGCGCGCCCACTTCAGGTTGGCTTCTTCGTCGAAGCGCGCCTTGATCTCCACCACGGCGGTGACGTTCTTGCCGTTCTCGGCCGCCTCGATCAGCGCCGCCACGATCGGGCTGTCCTTCGAGGTGCGATAGAGCGTCTGCTTGATGGCGAGCACATTGGGGTCGCGCGCGGCCTGGCGAATGAACTGCACCACCACGTCGAAGCTCTCGAACGGATGGTGGACCAGGATGTCCTTCTCGCGGATCGCGGCGAAGCAATCGCCGCCGTGGTCGCGGATCCGTTCGGGGAAGCGCGGTTCGAACGGCTTGAACTTCAGCTCCGGACGATCCGGCGGGATCAACTGGGTCAGTTCGTCGAGGCCCAGCAGGCCGTCGATCAGGACGATGTCCTCGGGCTGGGCGTGCAGGTTCTCGGAGATGAAGCCCCGCAGTTCCTCAGGCATGTCGGCTTCGTACTCGATGCGGACCACCGAGCCCATGCGCCGCTGCTTCAGGAGCGCCTCGAATTCCCGGACCAGATCTTCGGCCTCTTCCTCCATCTCGACGTCGCTGTCGCGGATCAGGCGGAAGACGCCCTGTTCTTCGACTTCGCAGCCGGGGAAAATGTGGTCAATGAACAGCGAGACGAAGTTCTCCAACGAGATGAAGCGCCGCTCCAGCCGCCGCCGCCCCGCCCGCGGCACTTCCCAGAAACGGGCGACCTGCGCCGGGATCGGCAGCAGCGCATAGAGCATCCGCCCGTCGCTATTGCGCTTGAGTTTCAGCACTAGCGAGAAGGCGAGATTGGGGATGAACGGAAAGGGATGCGCCGGATCGATGGCCAGCGGGGTCAGCACCGGGAACAGTTGAGCGGCGAACAGGTCGCTGAGCGCCGCCTTCTCGCGCTCGCCGACGTCGCGGGGGGTGACCAGGCGCAGGCCTTCGGCGGCCAGCTCGCCGTTCATCTTGCGCCAGCGGATCTGCTGGTCGGCCATCAGGTCCGCCGCTTCAGCGTTGACCCGCTCCAACTGCTCGGCCGCGGTCAGGCCGTCCTGGCTCAACACCCGCACGCCTTCGCGGACCTGAGCCTTCAGGCCGGCGACCCGTACCATGTAGAATTCGTCGAGGTTGTTGGCCGAGATCGCCAGGAAGCGCAGGCGCTCCAGCAGCGGGTGGCGCGGGTTTTTGCTCTCGGCCAGGACGCGGCGGTTGAACGAAAGCCACGACAGTTCGCGATTGAAGAAGCGCTGCGTCGACGCGCCCAGCGCCTCGGCCGCCAGCTCAGGCGCCTGGTCCGCGTCCTCGGCGGGGTCGTTCGCGATGGGCGCGACGTAGGTCATCAAGCAAGCTCCGACTGGGCTGCGACGGGCATGACGTCCGTCCGCCAATGTTCTCCGGGTCCCTTTTCACTCGAAAAGATCAAGGTTTTGCGTATCCGCCTCAAGGATCGACCGGGCCAGGAGACGAGAGATGGCGCCATCTGCCGCCTCGTCCATCCGGCGGACCAACTCCTCAGCCTTCGGAATGGACCGAGGCATACGCCGCAGCATGTAGGAATAGACCTCCGGGGCGGGCCGGATGCTTCGCTCGCGGAAGAACCGGCGGAGCACCCCTTCCAGCACGATATCGTCGGGGGGACCAATCTCGGCGACGAACAGGGCGTTGAGCCGCGAGCGCAGGTCGGGCAGCGGGCTCGGCCAGGACGCGGGACGCGTTCGGGCGGTCATCAAGAGGCCGCCGCCGTCGCGCGCCGCGAGATTGATAAGGTGAAACAGCGCCTCGGCCGGCGCGCCCTGATCCACGTCCTCGACCAGGGCGGGGCCGGCCGTGGCCGCCTCGAGGTCCGGCGCCTCCCGCAACAACCACGTGGCCCTGGCGGTCGCCGCCCAGGCCTGCGCCAGGTGGGATTTGCCAACTCCAGGCGCGCCCACCAGCACCAGGCAGCCGCCCGGCCAGTTCGGCCAGCTATCCAGCGCCGCCAGCGCGTCAGCGTTGGACGGACCCGCCACGAACGCCTCGCGCGTGAAGGGCGCGGAGCGTTGCAGCCTCAGGCGTAGCTGCTGGGCCATCCGGCAGGTCGATTGGTTTTCGTCACGAGGGATAATCTAGGCGGCGCGCCCGGACGGCGCCACCGCCGACCCTCGACGCTCCCCGGATTTCACAGGCTCTGCGTGGCTCAGCCTGGGCTCGGCGCTGCACGCAGGTCGCGGTTGGAGAACAGCGTCCAGCCTTCGGGCTTGAGGAGCTCGATCGGCGAGAAGCGGACTTTGTAGTCCATCTTCTCCGAGCCCCGCACCCAGTAGCCGAGATAGACGTAGGGCAGGTTGGTGAGGCCCGCCTGGATGATGTGATCCAGGATCATGAACGAGCCGAGGCTGCGGCGCTTCAGCATCGGGTCGTAGAAGCTATAGACTAGCGACAGGCCGTCGCCCATCAGGTCCACGAGCGAGCAGGCGATCAGGTCGCCCGGCCCGCCGTCGCTCGAGCGCAGGCGGTATTCGATGATGTGGGTCCGGACGGCGGTGTCTTCGACCATCGCCACGTAATCTGGCCAGGTCATCTCGGCCATGCCGCCGTCCGCGTGGCGGGTGGTCAGGTAGCGGCGCAGCAGATCGAACTGCTCCATCGTCGCCTCGGCCTCGACCAGATGGCGCGCGACGTCCTCGTTGCGGTTGAGCACCTTCCGCTCGGGGCGCGAGAAGACGTAATCCATAGCCGGCAGGCGGGCCGATACACAGGCGTTACAGGCCTCGCAGGCCGGCCGGTAGGCGATGTTCTGGGAGCGACGGAACCCAACCTGGGTCAGGCTGTCATTCACGGTCGCGCCGTCGGACAGCGGCAGGTGGGCGAAGACCTTGCGCTCGAAACGTTCAGGCAAATACGGGCATGGCGACGGCGCGGTCAGGAAGAACCTGAGCTGTCGGGTCGCGAAATGCTGCGTCACTTACTGCCGTCGTCCTTCATCTGTAGCCACGATTAGGGGCCATGGCGGTCGCTTTCGCAAGAGAAACACAAGCGCTGCGACTACAGGGACGGGGCGGGCGGTAAGACCGGGGCTTCGCGCAGCAGCACGATGGCGATGCGACGGTTGCCCGGCAGCATCGGGTCGTCCGGATAGAGCGGCTCGGAGCTGGCCTTGCCGGAAACCTGATACACCCGATCCGGGTCGACGCCGGCGCTTTGCAGGATGCGGCGCGAACCGTCGGCGCGGGAGGCCGACAGCGTCCAGTCTCCCTCCGCCTTGGCGCCGCCGGGGCTAGCGCTGGTGTGGCCATAGATGCTGATGCGGTTCGGCAACTGATTGATGACCTTGGCGATCGCGCGCAGCAGCAGGGTGGCGCGCGCGTTCGGCTTGGCCGACCCCTCGTCGAACATCGAGCGGCCTTCCTGGTCGACAAGCTGGATGCGCAGGCCTTCGGGCGTCTGGTCGACGAGGATGTTCTTCGACAGCTCCGCGAGCTCCGGCATGTCCTGAAGCGCCTGGCGCAGCGACTGGGCGGCCGACGCGAAGGCCGCGTCGTCACGCCGCTGCTGGGCCTCGCGCATGGCGTCGGCCGCGGCGTCCGCTGGCTTGCCGCCTTCGCTGCTGCGGCCGTCGTCGGGATTGCGCGACTCGGGCGAGAGCGCCTCGATGACCGAACTTGTGCCCTTGGCCTTGGCGCCGTCGGAGCCCAGCGCCGTGCCCGCCAGGATGCCACCGGAGCCGGATTCGGTGGAGGAAACGCTGGCCGGCGCGAAGTAGTCGGCGATGCCGCGCTTCTGCTCAGGCGAGGTTGTGTTGATCAGCCACATGAGCAGGAAGAACGCCATCATGGCGGTGACGAAGTCGGCGTAGGCGACTTTCCACGCCCCGCCGTGGTGGCTTTCGCCACCACCCTTCTTGATCTTCTTGATGATGATCGTCTGGTCGCTTTGTGCGGCCATGGTCCACCCGGTTCTAGGCTGATACGACGCCAGGGTGCGCGAGCCCTCGTTAAGATCGGGTTTGCTTAATTGGGTCGGGAGCGAGCCTTTACGATGAAGTTGGCGTTCGCAGGTCTGGGCGTGATGGGCTTTCCGATGGCGGGGCATCTCGCCAAGGCGGGCCACGCGGTGACGGTCTACAACCGCTCGGCGGACAAAGCCGTGCGCTGGGTGGAGGCTCATGGTGGACACGTCGCGCCGACCGTCGCCGAGGCGGCCCGCGAGGCCGACATCTTCCTGCTCTGCGTCGGCGCTGACGATGACGTACGCCAGGTCGTCGGCGAGGCGCTGCCGGCCCTCCCGGCTAGCGCGGTGGTCGTCGATCACACCACCACCTCGGCCGTGGTTGCGCGTGAACTGGCCCAGCGTGCGGCGGCGGGAGGTTGCGCATTCGTCGATGCGCCGGTCTCCGGCGGTCAGGCAGGCGCCGAGAACGGCCAGCTCACCATCATGTGCGGCGCCGATCCCGCGGCGTTCGATCGGGTGCAGCCGGTGCTGGACGTCTACGCCAAGTCGGTGCGGCTGATGGGGCCGGTCGGCTCCGGCCAACTGACCAAGATGGTCAACCAGATCTGCATCGCCGGCGTGGTCCAGGGGCTCGCCGAGGGGCTGCACTTCGCTAAGCGGGCGGGCCTCGACCCCGCGTTGGTCTACGAGGCGGTCTCCAAGGGGGCGGCCCAGTCCTGGCAGATGGACAATCGCTGGAAGACCATGACCGAGGGCAAGTTCGATTTCGGCTTCGCGGTCGACTGGATGCGCAAGGACCTGGGCCTGGTGCTGGACGAGGCCGCCCGCAACGGTGCCGCGCTCGACATGACCCGATTGGTCGACGGCTTCTACGCCGAGGTCCAGGCGATGGGCGGGCGCCGCTGGGACACGTCGAGCCTGGTCGCTCGGCTGGATAAATGATCGAACTGCGGACGGCGCGGCTCACGCTGACGCCGGTGACCGAGGGCGACGCGGCCTTCGTCCTCGAGCTGCTGAACGATCCCGGCTGGATCCGCAATATCGGCGACCGTTGCGTGCATACGCTCGAAGCCGCCGCCGCCTATGTGCGCGAGCGCTTCCAGTCCAGCCCCTGGTTTGTGATCCGAAGCGCCACGGGCGAGCCGGTCGGCATGTGCGGGATCGTCGTGCGGGAGCAACTCGACAGTCCGGATCTCGGCTACGCCGTGTTGGAGCGGCGTGCGGGGCAGGGCTATGCCACCGAGGCGGCAAGGGCGGTGACGAGGCACGTGCGCCACGGTCTTCGCCTGCCCAAGCTGGCGGCCATCACCGATCCGAACAACCACGCTTCCCGCAAAGTGCTGGAGAAGATCGGCTTCTGCTTCGTCGACACCCGTAACCTGCCGGGGCTGGGGCTCAGCGCCTACTACCTCGCATGGTCCTGATCAGGCCGCGACGACTTCCTGCAGCACCTCGAAGCCCTCGAAGTTCGGATGGCCGGCGTAGAGGTCGCGGTTGTTTCCGGCGTCCTTGTGTGCAAGGCGGAAGGGCTCCGACTTGGTCCAGGCCTCAAACGCCGCCCGCGAGGCCCACTGCGAGTGCGACGCGTAGAGCCGGTAGCCCTCGCGCTCGGGACCGCGCAGGAGATCGAACTTCAGGAAGCCCGGGACTTTTTCGAGGTGGGTTTCGCGCCCGAGCCACACGGCCTCGAAGTCCTTCTCGCTCCCGAGCTTCACCTGGAAGCGGTTCATGGCGATGAACATCGGCGGCTCCTTGTCGACTTGTTCAGGCGCCCAGCAACCTTGCGGCGCGGGGCGCAAAATAGGTGATCACGCCGGCGGCGCCGGCGCGTTTGAAGGCGCTCAGCGACTCGAGGATGGCGCGCTCCTCTTCCAGCCAGCCGTTCTGCGCAGCCGCCATCAGCATCGCGTACTCGCCGGACACCTGATAGGCGAAGGTCGGCATGTGGAAGGCCTCGACGACGTCGCGGACGATGTCGAGGTAGGGCAGGCCCGGCTTGACCATGACCATGTCGGCGCCCTCAGCGATGTCGAGCGCCACCTCGCGCAGCGCCTCCTCGCGGTTCGCCGGGTCCATCTGATACGTCTTCTTGTCGGGCGGTCCGCCGCCCTGGCCAAGCTTTCCCGAGCCGATGGCGTCGCGATAGGGGCCGTAGAAGGCCGAGGCGAATTTGGCGGCGTAGGACATGATCATCACGTCCGTCAGCCCCTCCGCCTCCAGCGCCTGACGCAGCACGCCGCAGCGGCCATCCATCATGTCCGACGGGGCGAGGATGTCGCAGCCGGCCTTGGCCTGCATCAGCGCCTGAAGCACCAGCCGCTCGATGGTCGCCTCGTTGTGGATGCGGCCGTTCTCGATCACCCCGTCGTGGCCGTGGTCGGTGAACGGGTCGAGCGCCACGTCGCAGAGGATCCCGACTTCGGGCGCGGCGTCCTTCATCGTCTTGACGGCGCGAGCGATCAGGCCATCGGGGTCGTGCGCCTGGCCGCCCAACGGGTCCTTCTTCGCCGCGTCGATGTTGGGGAAGACGGCGATCGCGGGAATGCCGAGGTCGCGGGCCTCGCGCGCCGTCGCCGCGACGTCCTTCAGCGACAGGCGCGAGACGCCGGGCATGGAGGCGACCGGAACCTGGCCGTCGCCCTCGTGGACCACCAGCGACCAGATCAGGTCCGCCGGCGTCAGCGCGCTCTCGCGCACCAAGCGGCGGATCCAGTCGGCCTGGCGCAGCCGGCGCAGGCGCAGGGCGGGGTAGGCGGCGAGTGGGGCTCGGGTCATCGTGTCGGGGTGTTGAACCTTAGCTCGGCCTGGCGCAAGAGCTGCGTGTTGACACGCGCCCCTGCGCTGGCGCGCTACGGGCTCGTCATCGCAAGGGAGCTGCACCGGCATGAGCGAAGCCACAGCCGAACCGGGGGTGCTGGTCCGCGTCGAGGGCCGCGTTGGCCGCCTGACGCTCAATCGTCCCAAGGCGCTGCACGCGCTCGACCTGGACATGATCGAGCGCATGACCGAGGCCTTGCTCGCTTGGCAGGACGATGCCGCCGTCGAGCTGGTGCTGCTCGACCATTCCGGCGAGCGCGGGTTCTGCGCCGGCGGCGACATCCGCATGCTGGCCGAGAGCGCGCGCTCGGGCGGGGAAGCGGCGCGGCGGTTCTTCTTCGCGGAGTATCGGCTGAACGAGCTGCTGCACCGCTACGCGAAGCCGGTCGTGGCCATTCTCGATGGCGTGGTGATGGGCGGCGGCGTCGGCATCTCGATGGCCGCGCGCTACCGCGTCGCCACCGAGCGGATCGCCTACGCCATGCCGGAAAGCGGCATCGGCCTCTTCCCGGACGTTGGCGGCGGTTGGTGGCTGTCGCGCATGCCCGACCATATCGGTTTATGGCTGGCGCTGACGGGGGCTCGGATCAAGGCCGCCGATTGCGAGCTCGTGGGGGTCGCCACCGATTACGTTGAGAGCGCCAGGCTCCCCGCGCTGAAAGCCGCGATCGTCGCCGAACCGGGGGCGATCGAGCGGTTGCTTACGGAATTCGAGGGCGACGCCGGTCGGCCGCCGCTAGCTCAGCACCAGGACGAGATCGCCCGCATCTTCGCGATGAAGAGCATCGAGGGGATCCTGGCGGCGCTTGGGGCCGCCGGCACGGACTGGTCGCGCGAGCAACTCGCGGCGTTGGCGCAGAAGTCGCCGCAGACGCTGAAGGTGGCCTTCCGGCAGCTGCGCCTAGCCGAGAAGATCGGCAGCTTCGCCGAGAACATGGCGATGGAGTACCGCATCGCCTGCCGCGTCGTGGTCCGTCCGGATTTCTCGGAAGGCGTGCGGGCGCTGATCATCGACAAGGACCAGTCGCCGCACTGGGATCCGCCGAGCGTCGAGGGGGTCAGCGAGACTTTGCTTGACGAAATCTTCGCGGCCCTGCCCGCTCAACAGGAGTGGTCGCCGCTTCCCTGAGCGACCCCGACGGGAGGCTCAAAGATGCAAAATCCAATGGTGTTGAGTGCGGTGCTGGCTCTGGCCATCGGCGCCACAGGCTCCGCCACGGCCGCACCTCGACCCCCGCAGATCCCGGCGAGCGCGACGGCCGCCGTCGCGGATCCGGCGCGTCCGGCCGCTGACGTGGCGCGCGACGGCGACCGCAAGCCAGCGGAGATGCTGGCGTTTTCCGAGGTGAAGCCCGGCGCTGTGGTGGCGGAGCTGCTGCCCGGCGGCGGCTACTTCACGCGGCTGTTCGCCAAGGCGGTGGGGCCAAAGGGCCAAGTCTATGCGGTGCTGCCGGAATCCGCCGCCAAGGCCGAGAAGCCGCCGGCCGTCAACGCCATCGCCGCCGATCCGGCGTACGGCAACGTCAAGGTGGTGTTCGCCGACTTCGCCAAGATGCCGCTTCCCGCGAAGGCCGACATCGTCTGGACTTCGCTGAACTACCACGACCTGCACCTGCCGCGGATGAACCTCGACGTGGCGGCGGTGAACCGCGCGATCTTCGCCGCGCTCAAACCCGGCGGCCTCTACGTCATCGTCGACCACGCCGCGGCGGCGGGGACCGGCCTCGACGTTCCGGAAAAACTGCACCGGATCGATCCGGCGATCGTGCGCAAGGAGGTCGAGGCGGCGGGCTTCAAGTTCGATGGCGAGAGCCAAGTTCTGCGCCATACCGCTGACGACCACTCCAAGGGGCCGTTCGACCCGGCGATCCGCGGCCACACCGACCAGTTCGCGTATCGTTTCCGCAAGCCCAAATGACGCGACGCGACGCCTCGTTTGGTACGGGGATGTACGTATGGACTTCGTCGGTCCACGGTGCGAAAAGCCAGCGGAATTGTCGGGAATCCGCTGCGTGAGCGTGAATACGCGCCGCTTTGCGAGTATCATGGGCCAAATGGATTACAGAGCCGCCTTTGCAGGAGCGCTGGAGCAGGTCCGGGGCGAGGGCCGCTATCGGGTGTTCGCCGACCTGAAGCGGCATCGCGGATCGTTCCCGCGCGCGACCTGGACGCGCCCCGACGGGACCGTGCAGGACGTGGTCGTCTGGTGCTCGAACGACTACCTCGGCCAAGGCCAGAACCCGATCGTGCTCGACGCGATGCATCGGGCGCTGGACGAGGCGGGCTCCGGCTCTGGCGGCACCCGCAACATCTCCGGCACGACGCACTATCACGTCGAACTCGAAGCGGAGTTGGCCGACCTGCACCGCAAGGAAGCGGCGCTGCTGTTCACCTCGGGCTATGTGTCCAACGAGGCGACGCTGTCGACGCTCTACAAGATCCTGCCGGGCCTGATCGTCTTCTCCGACGCGCTGAACCACAACTCGATGATCAGCGGCATCCGCCAAGGCCCGAAGGGCCAGCGGCAGGTGTATCGGCACAATGACCTGGCGCATCTGGAAGAGCTGCTGCGCGCCGCGCCGGCCTCGGCGCCCAAGCTGATCGCCTTCGAGAGCGTCTATTCGATGGACGGCGACATCGCCGACATCCCGGCCACCGTCGTGCTGGCGAAGCAGTACGGCGCGATGACCTATATCGACGAGGTTCATGCCGTCGGCATGTACGGCCCCCGCGGCGCGGGCGTGGCCGAGCGTGACGGCGTGATGGGCGAGATCGACATCGTCGAGGGCACGCTGGGCAAGGCGTTCGGCGTGATGGGCGGCTACATCGCCTCGGACAGCGTGATCGTCGACGCCATCCGCAGCTACGCCGACGGCTTCATCTTCACGACCTCCTTGCCGCCGGCGCTAGCGGCGGGCGCTGCCGCCTCGATCCGCTGGCTGAAGGAGCACGGCGAGGTCCGCCAAGCCCACCAGGCTCGCGCCGCTGCGCTGAAGGCCCGGCTGATCAAGGCCGGCCTGCCGGTGATGCCCTCGGTCAGTCACATCGTGCCGGTGAAGGTCGGCGATCCGGTGCATTGCAAGCTGATCAGTGACATCCTGCTCGCCGATCACGGCATTTATGTGCAGCCGATCAACTATCCGACCGTGCCAAAGGGAACCGAGCGGCTCCGCTTCACGCCGTCGCCGGCGCACACCGACGCGATGATGGACGATCTGGCGAAGGCCATGGAAGCCCTGTGGGTGCGCTGCAACGTCAAGCGGATGGGCGGCGTCGCGGCCTGATTCCTCTCGCCGCGGTCTACGCGGCCAGACCGAACAGCTTGCAGTGGGCGCTCCACCCGCCCTTGAAGGTCATGACCTCGTCGACCTCGACCTCGTGTACGCCCCCGCCGCACTGGACGGTGTAGGTGTCGCCGATCCGGGGCGGCAGCGGATCGATGGACCAGATCACGAGCTCACCAGAGGTCAGCAGGTTCTGGTCGCGAATTTCGTATCGGCTCGGATTGAACGGTCGCAGCGCGCGTTCGCGAACCCGTCGCATTTATTTGCGTCTCCGAACGCCCCGGCCGAGGCCGATCTGCTTGGCGAAATCCGATCGGCGCGCGGCGTAGGCTGGCGCCACCATCGGATAATCCGCCGGCAAGCCCCAACGACGGCGGTAGTCCTCGGGGCTCATGTCGTATCGTGAACGGAGATACCGCTTCAGCATCTTGAGGCGCTTTCCGTCCTCGAGGCAGACGATGAAATCGTGCTGGACCGATTTGGAGATCGGCACTGCGGGCTTCGGCCGTTCCTCCGGCGGGGCCGGCGCAGCGCCTTTGGAAAGCCCCTCCAGGGCGGTGTGGACGGATCGGATGATGTCCGGAACGGCGTCCGGCGTCACGGCGTTGCGGCTCACATAGGCGGCGACGATCTCGGCCCCAAGCCGCATCAACTCTTCCGAAGTGCGGCCTTCGGGGTCGGGTCCAACGCTCATTCAATCCCCCATTGCAACCATGCACGCGCCCCCGGACCGGGCGCGGGCGCGACCCAAGTTCTCACCGGAACGCAATCCTGGCGGGCTTTGTTCCAATGCTTGGCTTGAGGCGTTGCGTCTGCCGTTGGAACCCGGGCCGCGAAAGGCTAAAGAGCGGCTTCCGCCCGTACCGTTCTCCGAACAAGCCTCCGGAAAGGCGCCGCCTTTGACCCTGCACGTGCAAGCCCAGTCCTCCGCCGACGACTTCTTCCTCCGCGGCCTTGGCCAGACCGACCCGGACCTGGCGGAGGTGCTGAAGGGCGAACTGCAGCGGCAGCAGGACCAGATCGAGCTGATCGCCTCGGAGAACATCGTCTCCAAGGCCGTGCTCGAGGCGCAGGGGTCGGTGCTGACCAACAAGTACGCCGAGGGCTATCCCGGCAAGCGCTACTACGGTGGGTGCGAGGTCGTCGACGAGGCCGAGCGCATCGCTATCGAGCGGGCCAAGCAGCTGTTCGGTTGCGAGTTCGTCAATGTCCAGCCGCACTCGGGCAGCCAGGCGAACCAGGCGGTGTTCATGGCCACCATGGTTCCGGGCGACACGTTCATGGGCATGGACCTGGCCGCCGGCGGGCACCTGACGCACGGCAAGAACGTCAACCAGTCCGGCAAGTGGTTCCGCCCGGTGCACTACGGCGTCCGCGTCCAGGACCACCTGATCGACTACGATCAGGCGGAAGAGGTCGCCCTGGCCGAGCGGCCCAAGGTGATCATCTGCGGCGGTTCGGCCTATTCGCGCCGAATCGACTTCGCCCGGTTCCGCGCGATCGCCGACAAGGTCGATGCGATTCTGATGGCCGACATCGCTCACTACGCAGGCCTGGTCGCGGCGGGCGAATATCCCAATCCCTTCCCGCACGCCCATGTGGTGACCACCACGACGCACAAGACCCTGCGCGGACCGCGCGGCGGCATGGTGATGACCAACGACAAGAAGCTCGCGAAGAAGATCGACAGCGCGGTCTTCCCCGGCCTGCAGGGCGGCCCGCTGATGCACGTCATCGCCGCCAAGGCCGCGGCCTTCGGTGAGGCGCTGCGGCCGGAGTTCAAGGCCTACGCTCGCCAGGTGGTGGAGAACGCCGTTGCGTTGGCCGACAGCCTGCAATCGGCGGGCTTCAAGATCGTCTCCAACGGCACCGAGAGCCACCTGATGCTGGTCGACCTGACGCCCAAGGGCGTGACCGGGGCCGACGCCGAGGTGGCGCTGGAGCGCGCCGGCATCACCACCAACAAGAACGGCATTCCCTTCGACCCGCTGCCGCCGATGCAGACTTCGGGCCTGCGGGTCGGCACGCCGGCCGGCACCACCCGCGGTTTCGGCCCGGGCGAGTTCCGCCAGATCGGCAAGTGGATCGGCGAGGTGCTCGACGGCGTCGCCGCCGGCGGGGACAACACCGCTGTCGAGCAGAAGGTCCGCTCGGAAGTGGTGGCGCTCACGAAACGGTTCCCCATCTACAGCTAATGGGGGTAGATGGGCGCGCGGGGACTAGATGATGCGTACCCGCAACCCGCTCCAGGCGGTGTGAGGCCACAACATGCGTTGCCCGTTCTGCGGCAGTGAGGAAAGTCAGGTGAAGGACTCCCGCCCGTCGGAAGACGGCGCGGCGATCCGTCGTCGCCGGCTCTGTCCGGAGTGTGGCGGACGCTTCACCACCTTCGAACGCGTGCAGCTGCGCGAGCTCACAATAATCAAGCGCTCGGGCCGGCGCACGCCCTTCGATCGCGACAAGCTCGCGCGCTCGATCGCCATCGCCTTGCGCAAGCGGCCGGTCGACCCGGAGCGCGTCGAGCGAATGATTTCGACCATCGTGCGCCAGCTGGAGAGCACCGGCGAAACGGACCTGCCGTCGACTGCGGTCGGCGAGCTGGTGATGAAGCAGCTCAAGCAACTCGATGACGTGGCCTATGTCCGCTACGCCTCGGTCTACCGCGACTTCCGTGAAACCGAGGACTTCGCGCGCTTCCTCGGCGAAGAGGGGCTGAGCGAGGCCGAAGAATCGGCCGGGCGCTAGGTTGGCCGCGGGCGTCACCCTGAAGCTGGCGACGTCCCTCGACGGACGGATCGCCACCGCCTCCGGCGAAAGCCGTTGGATCACCGGCGAGCGTGCGCGTCAGGCGGTGCACGAGCTGCGGGCGCAGCACGATGCGGTGCTGGTCGGCGTAGAGACCGCGCTGGCCGACGATCCGGAACTTACCGTGCGGTTGCCGGGCTACGCGGGCCTGCAGCCCGCCCGGGTGGTGTTGGACAGCCGCCAGCGGCTCGGTCCGGCCAGCAAGCTGGCGGCCACGTCGCGAGCAGTCCCAACCTTCGTCGTCTCCACCTCCGAGCCCGATCCCAAACTCGTCGAGGCTGGCGTCCGCGTGCTGCGCGTCGCCGCGGTTGGAGAGGATCGGCCGGAGTTGAAGGCGGTTGTGCAGGCTCTGGCGGCCCAGGGATTGTCGAGACTGTTCGTCGAGGGCGGCGGCCAGGTGGCGGCGAGCTTCCTGCGCTGCGGGCTGGTCGACGCCCTGGAGTGGTTCCGCGCCCCGATCGTCATCGGCGGGGAGGGGCGCCCGGCGATCGGGGCGCTCGCCATCGCCGGCCTGACGGGCGCGCCGCACTTTCGCCGCACCGAGATTCGCGACCTGGGCGACGACCTCTGGGAGCGCTACGAGAGGATCTGAATGTTCACCGGTATCGTCACAGACGTCGGCTGCGTCCGCGCGGTGCGCGACACCGATCGCGACCGTCGATTCGAGATCGAAACGGCCTACGACTTGGCGACCGTCGATATCGGCGCATCGATCAGCCATGCCGGCTGCTGCCTGACCGTGGTGGAGAAACGCGACGGCTGGTTCGCCGTGGAGGTTTCGCGCGAAACGCTGTCAGCGACGTCGCTCGGCGACTGGACCGCGGGGCGGCGGGTCAATCTCGAGCGTGCGGCCAAGGTCGGCGACGAGCTGGGCGGACATATCGTCTCCGGTCATGTCGACGGCGTGGGCGAGGTGGTCTCCGTGGCGGCCGAGGGCGGTTCGCACCGCGTGCAGATCCGCGTCCCGCGGCCGCTGCACCGCTACATCGCGCCCAAGGGCTCGATAGCCGTCGAGGGTGTGTCGCTGACGGTGAACGAGGTGGAGGACGATGTTTTCGGAGTCAATCTGATCCGGCACACCTGGGAGGTCACCACCCTGGGTGATCTTCGCCCCGGATCGCGAGTGAATCTCGAAATCGACATGCTCGCGCGCTATCTCGCCCGCTGGCGCGAAACGGCCTAAAGCGGAATCGAATCCCCCGAGCACGGCGAACCCACGATGAGCGAAACTCCCATCCGCATCCTGATCGTCGAGGCGCGCTTCTATTCCGACCTGGCGGATGAACTGCTGAAGGGCGCGACCGACGCGCTTGAGGCGTTCGGCGCCAGCTATGAGGTGGTCACCGTTCCTGGCGCGCTGGAGATCCCGGGCGCGATCGCCATCGCCGAGGCGGCGGCGCACCGGCCGACCGGCGGCACGCATTTCGACGGCTATGTCGCGCTGGGCACGGTGATCCGCGGCGAGACTTACCACTTCGAGATCGTCTCAAATGAGTCGGCGCGCGGGATCATGGACCTGACAGTGCGCGGCTTGGCGATCGGCAATGGCGTGCTGACGGTCGAGGACGAGGACCAGGCCTGGGCGCGGGCGCGCGTCAGCGAAGGTGACAAGGGCGGCGGTGCGGCCAATGCGGCGCTGACGATGATCGCCTTGAAGCAACAGTTCCAGGGGCTGCGCGCGTGAGCAGCCCCAGCCGTCAGGCGCGATCGGTCGCCCGGCTGGCGGCCGTGCAGGCGCTCTATCAGATGGAGGTCTCCGCCGCCGGCGCGGAGGCGGTCATCCGCGAGTTCAGCGAGCACCGCTTCGACCGCGACGTCGAGGACATGACGATGGCCGGGGCCGACGAGCCGTTCTTCGCGGACTTGGTGCGCGGCGTGGTCGCCAACCAGCGCGAGTTGGACAGCGCCGTGGCGCGCAGGCTGGCGCAGAACTGGCGGTTGGAGCGTATCGACGCCACGGTGCGGGCGATCCTGCGGGCCGGCGCCTACGAACTCGCCCACCGGCCCGACGTGCCGACCGAGGTGGTGATCGACGAATACGTCGAACTCGCCAAATCCTTCTTCGAGGGGCCGGAACCCGGCTTTGTGAACGGTGCGCTCGACGGGATGGCCCAGGATGTCCGGCGCTGACGAATTCGGCGAGATCGAACGCCTCTTCCGGCCGCTGACGCGGGGCGCGCCGGGCGCGCTGGACTTGCTCGATGATGCGGCCATCGTGCCGTCGCGGCCTGGCTATGACCTGGTGATCACCAAGGACGCGCTGGTCGAGGGCGTGCACTTTCTGCGCGGCGAGTCACCCGACCTGGTGGCCCGCAAGCTGTTGCGCGTGAACCTCTCCGACCTCGCGGCCAAGGCGGCGGAGCCGTTCGGGTGCCTGCTGGCGGTGGCGTGGCCGGGCGCCGCCGATGTCCGCTACCGCGAACGCTTCGCCATGGGCCTTGCCGCGGACCTGGAAAGCTACGACGTGCACCTGCTGGGCGGCGACACGGTCGTCACCGATGGGCCGTTCACGCTGAGCCTGACCGCGCTTGGCTGGGCGCCGAAGGGGCGCATGGTGCGCCGGTCGGGGGCTCAGCCGGGCGATCGTCTGCTGGTCAGCGGGACCATCGGCGACGGCGCCCTTGGCTTGGCGGCGGCGCAAGGCGCGATCCCCGACCCCGATGGCTTTCTGGCGTTCCGATACCGCCTGCCGCAGCCGAGGCTCGATCTGCGCGGCGCGCTCCGCGCCTGGGCGACGGCGGCGGCGGACGTCTCCGACGGTCTGGTCGCCGACGCCGGCCACATCGCCAAGGCGAGCGGTGTGGGGCTGATTGTCGATCTCGACGAACTGCCGCTTTCGGGCGCGGCCGCGACCTGGCTGGAGCAGCAGCCAGATCCGCAGGACGCCCTGATTCGGCTGGGGACGGGCGGCGACGACTATGAGGTGATCTGCACCATCGCTCCCGACGAGCCGAAGCCCGCGGGCTTCGCGGTGATCGGCGAGGTCATCGAAGGCGAAGGTGTGGAGGTCCGCGCCGCCGGCCGGCTTGTCGACGTCGGCAAAGGGGGGTGGCGGCACATTTGACCGCCGTCGGAACCGTCGTAGGCTGCCTGCGCTGAAGCGACGGGCGGCAGGAGACGGTGAATGACCACGCCCGTGGGGCTGTTGTCCCTTGTCACGGCCCAGGCGCCCTATGAGTTGCGTCAGACCGATGTGGTGGCGGCCGCCCAGATGCTGTTTCGCGATCGATTCCCGCAATTCGAGAGAATGGCGCCGGTGTTCGAGAACACCGGCATCCGCACGCGTCAGGCGGTGCGGCCGATCGAGTGGTTCTTCGAACCTCGGGACTGGGCGGAGCGCAACGACGCCTATCTGGACGGCGCGATGCAGCTCTACAGCAGGGCCGCGGCAGACGCGCTGGAGGCTGCGGGCCTGAACGGCGCCCACATCGACACCCTGGTTACGGTCTCCTCCACCGGCATCGCTACGCCCAGCCTGGAGGCGCGCTGCGCAGGCGCACTCGGTTTTCGCACCGACGCGCGTCGGGTTCCAATATTCGGCCTGGGCTGCGCGGGCGGCGTGACGGGGCTGTCGCTGGCGGCCAGGCTGGCGGCCGCGGAAGCGGGCTCGCGCGTGCTGATGGTCTGCCTGGAGCTCTGCACGCCCTCCTTCCGGCTCGAGCGCCCGTCGAAAGCGGACATCGTCGCAACCGCCCTGTTCGGTGATGGGGCCGCCGCCGCCGTGTTGCAGACGGGGGAGGGCGGCCTCGCCCAACTGGTGAGCGCGGCCGAGCACACCTGGCCTGACAGCCTCGACATCATGGGATGGCGTGTCGATCCGGAAGGGCTGGGCGTGATCTTCGCCCAGTCGATCCCGCCGTTCGCGAGGCGGCATCTGGCGCCGGCGATGGAGGCCATGCTGGCGCGAGATGGGCTGGCCCTTGCCGACGTCGATCGCTTTCTCTGCCACCCCGGCGGCGCCAAGGTCATCGAGGCGCTGGAAGCTTCGCTGCAACTGGGGCAGGGGGCGCTGGATCATGAGCGCGCGGTGCTCGCCGACCACGGCAACATGTCCTCGCCGACAGTGCTCTATGTGCTCGACCGCGCTCGCCGCGCCGGCCTGCCGAAACGTTCGGTGCTGACGGCGCTGGGCCCCGGATTCACCGCGAGCACCGCGACTTTGGCGGCGTGACACTTTCGATCGTCATTCTGGCCCTGGTCACGGCGCAGCGTGTGCTGGAGCTGGCGATCGCGCGGCGCAACACGCGGCGCTTGCTGGCCCGTGGCGCGGTGGAGAGTGGGGCCGGCCACTATCCCCTGATTGTCGTCCTGCACGCGGCTTGGCTGATCGGGCTCTGGGCGCTCGCTTGGGGGAGACCGGCGAGCCTCGCTTGGCTTGGCGTCTACCTCGTTTTGCAGGGGCTTCGGGTATGGACGATGGCCAGCCTCGGCGCGCGCTGGACCACGCGGATTCTCACTTTGCCAGGTGAGTCACTCGTTCGCCGCGGGCCGTATCGCTTCGTGTGGCATCCCAACTACGTCGTCGTGGCCGGTGAGCTCGCGGTCCTGCCGCTGGTCTTCAACCTGCCGCTTTATGCGCTGGTGTTCACGGCGCTGAACGCCGCGATGCTAGCGGTTCGCATCCGGGCGGAGAACAGAGCGCTCGCGCAGGCGCACCCGCGCTAGGTCAGGCGGCCGTCGAGGCGCCGGGCGGCAAGTCGAACCGGACCTGGCTGCGCCCGAAGTCGAGCGAAACGGCCCGGAACTGCCGCAGCAGGTCCATGCCGAGCAGCACGGCGGGCTTGTCGCTCAGTCCCCAGACCTGGAAGACGTGGGTGTCGGAATGCACCACCGGCACGTTGCCGAGATGCATACCGCCGAGTCGCAGGAACGGCAGCATCACGAGCTCGCCGGAGAACACCTCGCCGATAATCGTCACCATCTCGATCCGCTTGCGCTCGACGACCGAGCGCTTGCGGTCCAGAAGGTCGAGCAAGTGGCTGTTGCACAGACTGATTTCGGAGCCCGAGTCGATCATGGCGCTGATGCGATGGTCGCCAAGGTCGGCGTCGACGATGGTGAGCTGACCATGACGGCGGCGGGCCGGCACGACGACGACGCCCGGCGCGCTGCGTTCGTCGCGCGACTGTTCGAACTCGAGCCGGTTGGCGGCGAAGTTGAGAGTCAGCCGCTGGCCCTTCAGCCAGTCTACCGCCAGCACGCCTTGCACGCCCGGCTGCACGAGTTTTAGCGCCAGGGCGGACATCTTCCGCGCCCGGCGCACGCCGATCTGCAGTTCGTCGACCATGGCGACCGGCTGAGGCGTGGACCCGACGATCGTGTGCACCTGTCGTTCGGACTGGATCGGCAGGTTAAGCTCCAGGGCGAGGTCGTGCGCGACGCACGAGATGCTCGCCCCGGTGTCGACGATGAAGGGGTAGGGGCCGCGACCATTGAGCGTCACCGGCGCCGTGAGGTGGTCGTTGCGGTCGCGCCCGCCGGCCACTTGGCCATCGGGCTCTTCGGCTGCGGCCTCGGGCTCGGGTTTGGGTAGGGGCCGCGCCGGCGTGGGATCGGGAATGCGCCCGGCGCCGGCCGCAACTTCGGCCAGGGCCGCCGTCGCGGGCGACACAAGGGCGCCCGCCGCGCCGAACGCGATCAGCGCTTTGAGCGTCTGTCGGCGCGTCGTTCCCATGCGCCGGATCCTCCCTCCACGGAACATACCACGGTTCTTCCCGTGGCGCTTTCCGCTTCAACCTCGCGGAAACCTGCCGGGCCTAACATTCTCGGCATGCTTCGCCGGATCTGCGCCCTGACCGTCCTCGCCTTCGCGCTCGTCGCAGGGCCGGCCGCTGCGTCCGAGGGCAAGGCGTCAGCCGAGAAGCAGGTCGGGCAATATGTCGACCTGCAGCCCGTCGCACTGCCGGTGGTCGTCGACGGTCGCCTGATGAACTACGTCTTCCTGTCGGTCAGGCTGAACCTCAGCGCCAACGCCGACACGTCGCGCTGGCGCGCCAAGGAGCCCTACTTCCGCGACGCGCTGGTGCGGGTTGGGCATCAGACTTCGTTCGCCGTCCCAAACGATCGCGCCAAGCTCGACCTTCCGCGGCTGAACGCCGCCATGATGCGGGCGGCCGCCGGCATCGCCGGAGCGGGAGTGGTGCGCTCTGTGACGATCACCACTCAGGGCGCCGGCCCCCGCGCGCGAATCCCCGCGACCTGAGGCGCTGAAGCCGCGTTCTGGCCTGTAGCTCAGCCAGCCATTGCGCGGGCGGGCGTTCCTTGGCACCTTCCCGCGGTCAAAAAAGCCGGAACGCCCCAAAGCAGGCGTCTGGAAGAGGGAAACGGGGCGGGAATACTTCAGGACTCGGCCGCGCGCCGGTGACGGAGCCCGCCTTGCGCAAACGCAAAGGGGCGCATTGATGAGTTCAACGTTGTTATTGGTGATCGGCGCAGGAGCGCTGGCGGTGCTTTACGGCATCGTTCAGACCGCCTCGCTCCTGAAGGCATCGCCGGGCAACGCCCGGATGCAGGAGATCGCCGCCGCCATTCAGGAAGGCGCGCAGGCCTATCTGAAGCGGCAGTACACGGCCATCTCGATCGTCGGCGTGGTCGTGCTGATCGCACTCGCCGTTCTGTTCCGCAGCTGGGAGCAACCGGTCGGCTTCGTGATCGGCGCAGTGCTTTCGGGCGCGGCCGGCTTCGCCGGCATGCTGATCTCGGTCCGCGCCAATGTGCGCACGGCCCAGGCGTCTTCCGTCGGCCTTGCGGCGGGTCTGAAGATGGCCTTCACGTCGGGTGCGATCACCGGTCTGCTGGTGGCGGGCTTCGCCCTCATCGGCGTTGCGGGCTACTACGCCGCGCTGACGAACATGGGCTACAGGCCCGACGACCGAGCGGTCGTCACCGGGCTGACCTGCCTGGGCTTCGGCGCCTCGCTGATCTCCATCTTCGCTCGCCTCGGGGGCGGCATCTTCACCAAGGGCGCCGACGTCGGCGGCGACATGGTCGGCAAGGTCGAGGCCGGAATTCCGGAAGATGACCCCCGCAACGCCGCCACGATCGCCGACAACGTGGGCGACAACGTCGGTGACTGCGCCGGCATGGCCGCCGACCTGTTCGAGACCTATGCGGTGACCACCGTCGCCACCATGGTGCTGGCGGCGATCTTCTTCGGGACGTCCGCGCTGCTCGGCAACCTGATGCTGCTGCCGCTCGCCATCTGCGGCGTCTGCATCGTCACCTCGATTCTCGGCACCTTCGCCGTGCGCCTGGGCAAGAGCGGCTCGATCATGGGCGCGCTCTATCAGGGCCTGATCGTGACCGGCGTTCTGTCGGCGATCGCACTCTATTTCCTGATCCCGACACTCGTCACCGATACGCTGACGGTCAATGCGGGCACGGTCTTCGAAAAGAGCTTCAGCAGCATGTCGCTGTTCTGGTGCGCGATCACCGGCCTCGTCATCACCGCACTCATCGTCCTGATCACCGAGTACTACACCGGGACCAATTTCCGGCCGGTGAAATCGGTGGCCCAGGCCTCGGTATCCGGGCACGGCACGAACGTCATCCAAGGCCTGGCGATGTCGCTGGAAGCCTGCGCGGCGCCGGCGATCGTGATCATCGTCGGCATCATCGTGACTTATAACCTGGCGGGGCTTTACGGCATCGCCATCGCAACGACGGCGATGCTGTCCCTGGCTGGCTTCGTCGTCGCGCTGGACGCCTTCGGCCCGGTAACCGACAACGCCGGCGGCATCGCCGAAATGGCGGGCCTGCCGCCGGAAGTGCGCGTCACCACCGATGCGCTCGACGCCGTCGGCAACACCACCAAGGCCGTCACCAAGGGCTACGCCATCGGTTCGGCCGGCCTTGGCGCGCTGGTGCTGTTCGCTGCGTACACCGAAGACCTGAAGCACTTCGTCGCCACCGCGACGCCGGGCTCGTTCTTCGACGGCGTCGGCGCGGTCAGCTTCGATCTCTCCAATCCCTACGTGGTCGTGGGCCTGCTGTTCGGGGGGCTGCTGCCCTTCCTGTTCGGCGGCATGTCGATGACCGCCGTGGGCCGCGCGGCGCAATCCGTGGTCGTCGAGGTCCGACGGCAATTCCGAGAGAACCCCGGCATCATGACCGGCGAAGTGAAGCCGGAATACGGCCGGGCGGTGGACATCCTGACGAAGGCCGCGATCAAGGAGATGATCGTGCCCTCGCTACTGCCGGTCGCCAGCCCGATCGTGCTGTTCTTCGTCATCAACGCCATCGCCGGGAAGGTCGACGCCTTTGCGTGCCTGGGCGCGATGCTGATGGGCGTGATCGTCACCGGCCTGTTCGTCGCCATCTCGATGACCAGCGGCGGCGGCGCCTGGGACAACGCCAAGAAGCTGATCGAGGAAGGGTTCAAGGACTCCGACGGGATCGTCCACAAGAAGGGTTCCGACGCCCACAAGGCGGCGGTGACCGGCGACACCGTCGGCGACCCGTACAAGGACACGTCCGGCCCTGCTGTGAACCCGATGATCAAGATCACCAACATCGTCGCCCTGCTGTTGCTGGCGGTGCTGGCGAACGGCGCAGCCGGTTAAGCTCAGTCTGAGTTGAAACGAACGACGCCCCGGAGAGCAATCTCCGGGGCGTTTTTCATTCGCAACGCGGTCCTGAAGCTGCGGCGCGCCGGCCCTAGCGACGGTCGCCGGGGCGGGTGCCGGGGACGCCTTCGTCGGAGTTGGGCAGCATGCTGCCGCGGCCGACGGTGCCCAGGATCTGTTCCATGATGGTCAGCTGACGGCCGCGGGTCGGGGTCTCGTGCTCGTTGAAGGCGATCACGCGGCCGTCCTTGAGGGTGTAGTTGTTCACCGCCGTGACCTTCTCGCTGTCCTTGTCGAAGGCGATGGCGGTTACGTGGCGCGCCGTCACCTTCGGGCGTTGGAAGGCGACGCGTTCCTTGACCTGGTTCATGTAGAACCAAACGTTCGGATCAAAGGTGGAGGTGGCCGAGGGCGTGCCCAGCTTGGCGCGCACCGTCGACTTGGTGTCGGTGTCCAGCGCCACGTCTTTCGCCGGGTCGGCGTCGACGGTCTGGAAGCCGGAATAGCTGGTGATGGGCGCGCAAGCGCCGGTCGCCAGGAGGCCCGCGGTGCAGGCTGCGATCAAGACGCGGCGAAACATGTGCGATTTAAAGCCCATTCGACGTTCTGGAGGCTTTGACCTATCGCTCGCCGCCCCTTAGTTCAATGCCGCCTTTAGCCCGAGGGTCGGGCGAAATCGAGGCCCCGATGCTGAAACGACTGTTCCGAGCGAACCCGCTGCGCGATCTGGGCCGCACGCTCTACGCCTCGGCCGTGGAACAATCGCGCACCAAGGCGCTCTATCAGGCGCTCGCCGCGCCGGACACCGTCGAGGGGCGCTTCGAGATCTACAGCCTCCACGTCATCCTGCTGCTCGACCGACTCAGTGCGGCCGGCGAGCCGGCCAAGGACGCCTCCCAGGCGTTGTTCGACACCTATGTGAAGGCGCTGGACAACGCGTTGCGCGAAATGGGCGTGGGCGACCTGTCGGTCGGCAAGAAGATGCGAAAGCTGGGCGAGGCCTTCTTTGGACGGGTCAAGTCGTCGCAGGCGGCTTTCGCCGCGCTGCCGGACACCGCGCCGCTGTGCGAGTTCCTGGCCCGGACGGTGTACGCCGGGATCGAGGCGCCGCCGGTCCTGGCGCTCGCCGATTATCTCCTCGGCCAGCGGGCGCACCTGGCGGCGCAGCCCGTCGAACGGCTGCTCGCTGGCCGCGTGGACTGGAGGGCGCCATGAGCGAATGGGGGCGCCAGATTCGCCTGCACGAGCTCGCCCGTGGCGCGGTGCGCCTCGAGCTCGAGGCGGATGCGGCGGAGCGTGCGCGCATCGCCCACGACCTCGGTCTCGAGAGCCTGCCGGCGCTGTCGGCGCAGGTCACCGTTCGGCCCTGGCTGGATGGCGCCGAGTTGGTCGGCCGGTTTGCGGCGACCGTCGAGCAGCTTTGCTCGGTGAGCCTGGAGGCGTTTCAGCAGCCTTTGAGCGGCGAGTTCGAAGTGCGGCTGACGCCGGCCGGTGGCCCGAACGCACCGAGCGAAGGCGCGGCTCATGAGCTCGAACTCGAACTCAACGCGCCCGATCCGCCCGACGTGCTGGAGGGCGATGCGATCGATGTCGCGGCCTATGTCGTCGAGCATCTGGCGTTGGAGATCGATCCGTTCCCGCGTAAGCCCGGCGCCGAATTCGACTACGAAGCGCCGGACAAGCCGCAGTCGCCGTTCGCGGTCCTGAAGAACCGGGCTCCAAAGCCGTGAAAATGGCGCAGTTTCCATCCTTCCAGCCCCGGCGTATCGTCGCCTCGATTCCGGCGTCTCGCGTCGATCGCGGATTAACAGCAGGGACGGGCGTCGCCGGCGAACAGCCGGGTGCGCCGGGCCTCTAAGGACTAAAGGCCGACTTGACCGAACCTCTGGTGATCTCGATCGACGCCATGGGCGGAGACCATGGGCCGTCCGTGGTGATTCCCGCCGTGGCCAAGGCTCTGGCCACGTTGCCGGCGTCCATCCGCGTCCTGTTGCATGGCGACGAAGCGACCCTGGCGGCGCAGATCGACCGGTGCCGCGGGCTGGCCGAGCGCGTGGACGTGCGCCACGCCGACCGCGTCATCGGCATGGACGAGAAGCCCGCCCAGGCGCTCCGGCGCGGGAAGGGAACGTCAATGTGGAACGCCGTCGAGGCGTTGCGCGCAGGCAAGGCGACCGCGGCGCTGTCGGCCGGCAACACCGGCGCGCTGATGGCGATCTCGAAGTTGATCCTGCGCATGAGCGCGGATCTGGAGCGCCCGGCCTTGGTGGCCAGCTTGCCGACGTCTCGCGGGATCACCACCTTCCTCGACGTCGGCGCCAACGTCGATTGCGACGCCGAGCGGCTGATCGAGTTCGCGGTGATGGGCGAGGCGTTCCACCGCGCCGCCCACGGCGTGCCGCATCCGACGATCGGCCTCCTGAACGTCGGCTCGGAAGAGATGAAGGGCCACGAAGAGGTGCGCGAGGCCCACCGGCTGCTGCGCGAGGGCGGCCTTGACCTGAACTACAAGGGGTTCGTCGAGGGCGACGACCTCACCGCGGGGGTGGTGGACGTGGTGGTGACCGACGGCTTCACCGGCAACGTCGCGCTCAAAGCCATGGAGGGCGCCGCGCGCTTCGTGACCAACGAGCTCAAGGCCGCACTCACCTCGAACCTCACTGGGGCCCTGGGCGCCGCGCTCGCCCGCTCCTCGCTGCGCCGTTTCCGCGATCGGCTGAGCCCGCCGCCTGCCGCGCCCCTGCTGGGCTTGAACGGCATGGTGCTGAAGTGCCATGGGGGGGCGGGCGAAACGGATTACGCCCACGCCATTCTCGTGGCCGTCGAGCTTGCCCGCAGCAATTTTGCGGGTGAGATCGAGACGAACATCCGCCGGCTGCCGACGGCCATGGCCGAGCAGGGCCTGAGGCCCGCCGAAGGAGGAGTTTAGGTGTCCAAGGTGCTGCGTAGCGTCGTGACCGGAGTTGGCGGTTACCTGCCCGAGCGCGTCGTGACCAACGACGATCTCGCGCAGATCGTCGACACCTCCGACGAGTGGATCCGCGAGCGCTCGGGCATCCGCAAACGGCATCGCGCGGCGGACGATCAACCGGTTTCCGACCTCGCCGTGTCCGCCGCGCGTCGGGCGCTGGAGTGCGCCGGGCGGACTCCCGACGACGTCGACCTGATCGTCGTCGCGACCACCACAGCCGATCTGACCTTTCCGGCCACCGCCACCATCGTGCAGCGCAAGCTGGGCTGCCCGATCGGCCCGGCCTTCGATGTCCAAGCGGTGTGTTCCGGCTTCGTCTATGCGCTCTCCGTCGCCGACGGCTTCGTGGCGCGCGGGCGTTCGAAGTGCGCGCTGGTGATCGGCGCCGAGGAAATGACCCGGCTGATGGACTGGACCGACCGCGGCACCTGCGTGCTATTCGGCGACGGGGCCGGCGCCATCGTCATGGAGACCGGCCCGGGAGAGGGCGCCAAGACGGATCGCGGGGTGCTCGGCTTCGCGCTGATGGCCGACGGCACCAAGCAGGATCTGCTCTACGTCGACGGCGGCGTCTCGACGTCCGGCCAGATCGGTCACCTGCGTATGCAAGGCAACCAGGTGTTCCGCCACGCCGTGGTCAACATCTCCGAAGCGATCACCGCCGCCGCCGCCGACGCCGGCGTCGAGCTCTCCGAGGTGGACTGGTTCATCCCGCACCAGGCCAACCTGCGCATTCTTGAGGGCGTGGCGCGCCGCCTGGGCATCGACGAGGCCAAGGTGATCACCACGGTGGCCGAACACGCCAACACTTCGGCCGCCTCAATTCCCCTGGCGTGGGATCAGGCGGTGCGTGATGGGCGAATCAAAAAGGGCGATCTGTTGCTCATGGAAGCCATGGGCGGTGGGCTGACCTGGGGCGCTTGCGTCGTCCGCTATTGAGGCCTGCTAAGCGGGTTCGCCAAACGAAGCCTTGAAGTCTTTGACCTGATGGGACAATCAAGGGACATGAACAGCATTGCCGCAGAGAACGAGCAAAGGATGAAGGGCGCGACCGTCACCCGTGCCGACCTGTGTGAGGCGGTCCACGAGGAAGTGGGCCTTACCCGGCAAGATTGCGGCGAGCTGGTGGAACGCGTGCTCGAGCTGATGGCGCAGGCGCTTGAGCAGGGGGAGCAGGTCAAGCTTTCCGGATTCGGCGTCTTCCAAGTTCGCGCCAAGAACGCGCGAATGGGGCGCAATCCGAAGACCGGCGCGCCCGCGGCGATCGAGCCGAGACGAGTGATCGGCTTTCGGGCGTCGCAGGTCATGAAGGCGCGGGTCGACCGCGCCCTGTCGCGGTGAGGCTTAGCTAGATCCCGTGACGAAGGGCCCCGAAGCCTTTCGGACGATTTCGGAAGCAGCCGACGAGCTGAGCGTGCCCCAGCACGTACTGCGGTTCTGGGAGACCAAGTTCGCCTTCATCCGCCCGATGAAGCGCGCCGGCGGGCGCCGGTTCTATCGGCCTCAGGACATCGCCGTGTTGAAGGGCGTGCGTCGCCTGCTGCACGACGAGGGCTACACCATCAAGGGCGTGCAGCGGCTCCATCGAGAGCAGGGCGTGGCGCGGCTAGTCGCGGCCGGGCAAGGTGAAGCGACACCGCCCGAAACCACCTTCACCGAGCTTCTGGGCGGGGATCTGGACGCCGCGGCGCGGGATCGCCTGTCCGACGCGCTGGCGGACCTGCAGGCGGCCAAGGCGCGCCTGGACGGGCTGCTGAAGCGCTAGCCGGTGCGCCGCGACTGCGGCCCGAGACGTTGAGCCGGCCGGCCTGAGGCGCGGAACCTATCACGGCGTCATTCCCTCGCTGGGACTTGTGGTCCCCGAGGAGAACGCCATGCGCAGACTTCGAATGATTGCAATCGCCGCCATTGCTGGCGGCTTGGCCACAGCGGCCTACGCCGCCCCGACGCTGGATACGAGCGGCAAGTGCCGCGACAACGGCAAGTTCGTCGCCGCCTCGCACTGCAAGGCCGCCGCCCCGGCAAAGGCCGCCAAGTGTCGCGACGGCAAGGGCAAGTTCGTCAGCTGCAGCGCCCCAGGCGCCAAGCCCGTCAAGTAGGAGGGTGGGCGACGGCGGCGCTCCGGACGCCGCCCGCCACGTCTGGTGTGATCAGGAGTCCCTGCCAGAGGTCATGATCGCTGCGGCGACCGCGGCGAGCATGGCGGGGCTCTGAGTTCTGCCGGCCAGGCGGACCAGAACCATCTTGGCGTCTTCGAACCTGCCGTCGCGGTCAGGGTGGATTTCCCTGACGCTTCTCGCCGCCACGATTCTGTTTCTGTGCCAGCCCGCCAGCCGGCAGATCACCGGGCAGACTTTGAGCGGCGGCGCGATCGTCTAGATCGGCGACCCTCGGAAAATCAGCTAAGTGCTTGATTTCGCGATGGTCGGAGCGGCGGGATTCGAACCCACGACCCCTTGACCCCCAGTCATGAACCACCCTCTAACGAGAGCACACATACGCTACATTGGCGCTTGTTCACAGAGTGAAATGTGTTACCTGGACTAATATGCGCTAACGCCAAGGTCGGCGATGAGCGTTACCTAGCGGGGCTCCAGGTAACAGATGCCGAAGGTCACTCTGAACGATAAGGCGGCTCGTCGGCCAGCACCCGAAAGTGGCCAGGTCGAGGTCTGGGACAAGCTGTTGCCAGGCTTCGGCCTGCGCATCGCAGCCGGCGGGTCGCGGACCTATTTCGTCTTCAAGCGCGTCAACAAGAAGCTGATCCGCCGTACAGTCGGGAAGCATCCGGCGCTCCACGTCACGCGCGATGATCCGCTGGCCCCGGACGAATGCTGGCCTGAGCAGGCGCGCAAGAAGGCGCAGGGAATGCTCGCCGACATGGCCCGAGGTGTCGACCCCGCGGCACCACCCAAGCCGGCTGCAGCCAAAACCCCGAAGACGTTCGGCGAGGTGGCAGACGCTTACTTCAAGGATCCATCCAAGCGGGGCGGTGGGGGCCTCCGATCACGAGGTGAGCTCGAGCGTAAGGTGCGCGTCGATCTGGCGGCGTGGAAGGATCGCCCGATCGCGGAAATCACCCGCGCTGACGTCAGGGCGGTGATCAATGCCAAGCACGCGGTTTCCCCCGTCTCGGCAAATCGCCTGCTAGCGCTAGTCCGTCGAGTCTTCAGGTGGGCCGTCCGCGACGAGCTCATTCCCGCCAACCCCGCCATGGACATCGACCCGCCGGCTCAGGAGGAGGAGCGCGACCGGGTTCTGTCGCTGTCGGAGCTTGCCCGCGTCTGGGCTGGCGCTGAGGCGATGGGTTATCCCTACGGCCCCCTGATCAAGCTACTCATCCTCACGGCGCAGCGGCGGACCGAGGTTGCGGAGTTGGTGCGGTCGGAGATCGAGGGAACGGCTTGGCGCCTTCCGGACAGCCGCGCCAAGCGCGGGAAGGGCCACTTGATCCCGCTCAGCCCGCGGGCGGTCGCGATAATCAAGGAACTGCCGAAGTTGGGCGACTCGCCGCTCCTCTTCACCACCGGGAAGCGCGCCGCCAAGAAGGGCGAGAAAGTTGACCCGAAGGCCCCGCCGGCGCCGGTGAGTGGCTGGTCTCGCATGAAGGACCGGCTCGACTGGATCATCGCCGAGCAGGCCGCCCAGGCGGCCGACGACCCGGCGCTAAAGTCCGAGAGTGGACCGACCAAAGAGGAGAGGGCGGAGATCCTCACGAAGTACGGGCTGCCGGACTGGACGCTGCACGACCTCCGCCGTTCCGTGGCCACGCACCTGCGCGATGCCGACGTCATGGGCGCCGCCCGCGCCGATCGGCTCACGGTGTCCAAGATTCTCAACCATGCCGAGGGCGGGATGACGCGGCTGTACGACAGGTACAGCAGCGATCCTGAGAAGCGGAAAGCGCTGGAGGCTTGGGCACTCGTCATAGAGCGACTCTGCGGTCTGAACGTCATCGACCTGTCGAAGGCGAAGGCGTGATGTATCAGCCCCAGCGTCTAGGCCTACCAGAAGCCATTGAACTTGTTCGTCGCCGGCTGAAATTAGCCGACGGACAGACCGATCATGTTCGCGATGCAATCCGTGAAGGGGCGCTGCCAATTTACGTTGCAGGGAAGAAGGCAGACGGGTCTTTGCTGAACGCGAAGGAGGTCTGGTGGCCTAGCCGATATTCCTACACCGAGCCTGAACCGGGTCAGATCAGTTGTCACGAAATCCATGTGGCGACAGGTGATCTCGATAGGCTCTGGCCGGATCCGTCTTCGGTGCCTGCGCGGCGAGGCCGCGGAGCAACGTACGACTGGGAGGGTGCGCTGATCGAGCTCTCGCGGCTCAACCACGTGGACGGAATCGCAGGGCGTTCCCAGGCTGATTTGGTTCGTCACCTGCAAGACTGGTTCATTGCTCGCGGCGGAGCTGCTCCAGACGCGGCAGACCTCAAAAAGCGGGTGAAGCGCTTTCAGGATGCACTCTCGGGGGGAAATTGATTCTCCCCTATTGTCCCCCTTTGCCCCCCGACCAATCGTAAGCAGCCGCCCAACCTCCAAGCACTAACACGTGCAAAGGAGGCACCCATGAGCGAGCCGGCCAACGCGCTGCTTCGCTTCGCCGATCTCAAGGCGAGGAATATCGTCACCAACTGGCCGCAGTTAAAGCGGCTCGTGGAAGCCCACGGCTTCCCACCGGGCTACATGCTGAGCCCGGCTTGCCGGGTCTGGGACGCATCTGACGTTGAGGCCTGGCTCGACGCCCGTCGCTCGGCCGCGAAGCTTGCTCACGCCAACCAGGCGGCCGCGTGATCGGATGCATTGCAACAGGGGGGAGCCGTCCCTAAACGGCGGAGGGCCTGCGCCCGGCAAGACGCAAGCCCTCAAAGATCAGTCCTCGATCAACAGCGGCGAAGATAAGCGCACCGGAACGCGCCGACAAGGCAGCCTCTGGCTTCGTGAGGTCCGCTCCGACGATCGCCGGCATCACCTCGGGTGGGAGGTGGTCTATGGGTGAGACCGAGCCCAAAGAGCCTGCCGAGCCCCTTGTGACACTGACGCTGCCGGCATCTGCGCTGCAGGGCCTGCCGGCGCTCATCGAGGCGCTGGAGGAGGCCCGCGTTCAGGCCGTGCGGCTCGGGCTGCTCGGCCCCGGACCTCGGGGGCGCCGATGAACGCTTCACGCGAACGACTCCTGGAGGACATCGCCGACTACATCTGCCGCTACCGCGAGGCCCAGCGCGCGCCGGCCCTGATGCTTCACGCGGTCCTCGCGACGTTCGCGGAGGCGAGCAGCAGCGACTACGGCCGCGCCCTGATCCTGGCTAATCGTCGTGCGGAGGGTCGGGCATGAACCGGCCCTACATCAACCCGCGCGCGCCGGTGAAAGAGGTCAACCTCGACCCCTTGAACATCTACAGGCCCGCCAGCATCGCCGACCTGATCACCAGTGGCATGTACGGCGCCACGTTGGAGAAGGCGCTGCACCATTACTTTGCGGGGGCCCAGCGGGGCGAAGTGTTCGCAGGCGTCGGCATCGCCACGCTGATGTGGAGGGCCGACCTAGCCATCGCCCAGCTGGAGGCGCGCATCCTGCGCGCACGGCTCGGGGAGCTGGGGGTGGAAGCTTGAGGGCGAAGCCGCGGCTGGGGGATCGCCGCGCAACCCCTGACGGTGGGTCGCAAATTTTCGACGGCCAGGAATGGACCGCGCCGGACACGCCCGCCGGCCGCATGGCGGCGAGGGCCGCGGCGGCGCCCAGGTTCGTCTCCGCCGCCGAACTGCAGGGAAAGACCTTCCCGCCGGTTCGCTGGGTCGTCCCCGACCTGATCCCCCAGGGCCTGACCATCCTGGCTGGCAAGCCGAAGCTGGGAAAGTCGTGGTTGTCGCTGGACGTAGCCCTGTCTGCGGCCCGGGGCGGTTGGACGCTTGGGGATCGTCGCTGCATCGAGGGCGATGTGCTCTACGCCGCGCTCGAGGACGGCGAGCCGCGCCTAAAGTCCCGGATGGCCAAGGTCTGCCAGATGCCGGCATGGCCCGGCAGACTCACGTTTTGCACCGAGGCGCCGAACCTCACGTCCGGAGGCCTCGACTTCCTGCAAGGCTGGGCCGCTAGCGCCACCGACCCGCGTCTCATCATTGTGGACACCTTTGCCAAAGTCCGCCCAACAAAGATGCGAGACGAAACTCAGTACGAGGCCGACTACCGCGCCGCTGGCATGCTCAAGGGCCTCGCCGACGAAACTGGCGTCGCCGTCGTCATGGTGCACCACGTGCGCAAGCAGGAGGCTGACGACCCTTTCGACACCGTATCCGGCACTAACGGCCTGACCGGTGCGGCCGACACCATCCTCATTCTCCGGCGGGAAAGCGGCGGCGTCACCCTGTGCGGGCGAGGGCGAGACATTGAGGAGTTCGAGCTCGCCGTGCAGTTCCAGAAGGACACCTGCCGCTGGCGCGTTCTTGGCGACGCCGATGAGCTGAAAATGTCCAACGAACGCAGGGCGGTCATGGAGGCCCTCCGTCCCGCGGCCGAGCCCCTGACCATCGCCGAAGTCGCGGCCCTGACAGGTCACTCAGTCACGGCCACCAAGAAGCTGCTCTTCCGAATGTTCCAGGCCGGGGAACTTCAGAGGAACCAACGCGGCCGCTACAGCGTCGCCGGGTTAGGCCCGGGTTGACCTGATTTGCGCACTACATCGTACCCCTGAGGAACTTCGGGAACTTAGGAACTTTCGAGGGGTGCAAAGTTCCTCTGGTTCCTCAAGTTCCTGGGGTTGAGGCAGTTTGCGCAGAAAAGAAGCGTAGCCCCAATTTTTCCCGAGGGTCGCCGCTGAATGGCACACACACGCCTGTACCGGCCTCGCTGAGGCCGCTCCGCCAGCTCGCGCAAGGAAAATGAGGGCTGGCTGACTGCTCAGCACACCGCTAAGTCATTGGCGCACTTGATCAAACATCAGGTGTTAGCCGGTGTTAGATCATTGTTATTGCGGCAGAAATGACTTAGCCGAGATCTGTAGGTAGCTCTTACAGGTAACGGACAACGCTCGTGAGTAGCCCGGCAGCCACCGCACCAAGGTTCACCCATCGCAGCCGAGTCACCAACGGCTCTCAGGGTTTCCTCGCCGCTGACGGCCGATCGCGCGAGGCCCGACTGCTGCGCGACCGCGAGCAACAGTTCGCAGAACCGATGGGCGGCCTGTCGGGCCTGACGGTCGCTGAGCGCACGCAGGTCCAGGCTGCAGCGGCGCTGAGCGTGCGCCTGGAGGAAGTCCGATGCGGCCTGGCCCGCGGCGCGCCTGGCATCACGGATGAAGACTTGGTGCGGCTGGCGAATGGCCTGAGCCGGGCCATGGCGGCGATAGAGCGCTATGCCAGCCGACGCACTTTGGAGACGCCTCGACGTGGTGTGGCCGCTTACCTTGCGACCCGCGGGATGGCTGCGGAATGAGCAGTGCCGTCAGCTTCAAGAATCAGCTCGCGGCCTTCGCGCAGAAGGCTGGCCAGCGCATCGAGGTGACTACGCGCGCCGCCGTAGAGGGGATCGGCGAGCGCCTGATCCTGCGCACGCCCGTCGATACCGGCTTTATGGCGTCCAACTGGAATTTCTCCCTGAAAGCGCCGGACCTGACGGTCCGCGAACAGACGAGCGTGCGAGAACTGAACGGCTTCGACGCCACCACGGAGGCGCTTGCCGGTCGGAAGGCTTACGTCTCCAACGCCGTGCACTACTGCCTGTACGTCGAGTACGGGACGAGCCGCATGGGCCCGCAGCCCATGGTAGGGCCCACGGCGATAGAGTGGCCCTCTATCGTCGCTGAGGCGGTTCAGCACGCGAAGGCAGCACGCCCGTGAAGCCGACCGTCAGCATGCGCGAGGCCCTGGAAGCCCCAGCGTTGCTCGGTGGGGCCCTGCCGGGGCCGTCATGGAAGCCGTGGCGCGCCATGCTGATCGGCGCCATGGGGGAGGCCTTAACGGATGAAGAGCGCGAGGTCTTCCGCGCCCTGACCGGTCGAGAGCAAGAGCCTCTTCAGCGCGTCGAGGAGTTCTGGGGGATCGTCGGTCGCCGCGCCGGGAAGACGCGCGCTGCCGGGACGCTGGCCGCCTACGTCGGCACGCTGTGCGACCACGGTGGCTATCTCGCGGATGGTGAGCGCGCCGTCATACCGGTCTTGGCCGCTTCAATGTCGCAGGCTGCGCGCGCCTTTCAGCATGCCCGCGGTGTGCTCGAGCACAGCCCGGAGCTCTGTCACGAACTGGACGGCGATCCCACGGCGGACACCATCCGGTTGACCACCCGCGTCGATATCGAGGTGAAGCCGGCGAGCTTCCGGACCGTCCGCTCGATCACGGCGCCGCTGGCCATCGTGGACGAGATTGGCTTCTGGTTGATCGAAGGCTCCCGCAACCCGGACGCGGAGATCCTGAACGCTCTTCGCCCAGCCCTAGCGACAACGGGCGGAATGCTCTGGGCGATCTCTAGCCCGCACGCCAAGCGCGGCGAGCTGTTCACGGCCTTTCGGAAGTTCTACCGGCCCGACGGTGACCCGTTGGTTTTGGTGGCCAAGGGCCCCTCGCGGGCGTTCAACAGCACGCTCCCGCAGTCCGTCGTAGACCGGGCCTACGAGCGCGACGCCGCGGTGGCGTCGGCGGAATACGGCGGCGAGTTCCGAGGCGATCTTGAGCCCTTCGTGGCCCGCGAGACCGTCGAGGCGTGCATTGAGGTCGGCGTCTTCGAAAGGCCGCCGGCGAAGGGCGTCACCTACAAGGCCTTTGTCGACCCGTCGGGCGGATCCGCAGACTCGATGACGCTGGCCATCGGCCACCGCTCCAAGGATGGCTCGGCCGTCGTCGACGCCATGCGCGAGGTCAAGCCGCCGTTCGCGCCTGATCAGGTCGTGAAAGACTTCGCGGAGCTGCTGAAGGCCTATGGCCTGCACGAGATCACCGGTGACCGCTACGGCGGCGTCTGGCCGCGTGATCGCTTCAAGGCTCACGGCATCGGTTACGTACTGACGGAGCGCAGCCGCTCGCAGCTCTATCAGGAGCTGTTGCCGACCCTGAACAGCCGCCGGGCGGTGTTGCTGGATTCGACGAGGCTGGTCGACCAGATCTCCGGCCTCGAGCGCCGGGTCGCACGCGGCGGGTCGGAGTCCATCGACCACGCACCGGGTGGTCACGACGACTTAGCCAACGCAGTCGCCGGCGTCATTCAACTTATAGCGCCGCGCCACGACGCGCCGGTCGCAGCGAGTTCCAGGTTCTCGTGGGACGCCCCTATCAGCCTGCATGAGGGCTCGTCTCAGGACTACCCGTCGACCTACGGCGTCCCCGTCCACCACGTCACGACGATGGGGACCTAGATGCATTTGAAGTCTCCCCAGGGTCCAGTGCTGCGCGGCGCCGTGCTGGTCAACGAAAGCGCGGCGGTTGGGGAGAGGGCCACCCCAGGGTCTCCGGCCTCCTATAGGCCTCCGCGCACGCCGCACCTCACCCTCGAAAGGAAAGCACCATGATCACGCTTGAGCGCCTGCGGGCGTTGCACTCCGATTCTGCGACCCACATCGCCGCGATGCAGCGGATTTTCGACCGCCACCAAGTCGAAGCGGATCAGTTCAAGGGCGAGCCTGGCCGAACGCAAGACTACATCCAGCAAACGCTGAGGGAGGCGCGGGAGAGGGCGCTGGGCGAGCAAGGGCCTCACCGTGCCGCCATCGCCGCCAACGCCGCCTTGGCGGCTCCTGCGCGGCGCATGTGGGAGAGCAAGCAGCTGCTCCTCAGCCGCTACAGCTACAGCAGCGATCCGGGCGCCGACGCCGCCATCAAGACGGCGAAACTGTTGGAATACGACCACCTAGAATCGGCCACGCTCGCGCTGTTCGCGGAGAGCGCCCTGCAGGAGGGGAGCTATGCCGGCTTGTGGTCCGCATACGTCGCGAACAAGGCCTATTGGGGGGAGAAGAGCTTCGTCCCGATCAACCTCGACGAAGCGATCATCCCGGCTCAGGTCGAGGCGCTGCGGCTGATCGACGAAACAGACGGCCAACTAGCGCAGGCTGACCTCTTGGTCGGCATGACGTCGGGCCGGGTCAGCGCTGGGACGAAGATGGCGCTGGGGCGGCGAATGAACGGCGCCACGGCCGTTCCGGTGGTCCGCGACAATCCGGAGGGCACTCTGCCGGCTGAGCATCGAAGCTCTGGCCTGCAGGAGATGGCCAGGCGCAACCGTCAGCGCGCCGCCACGGCGTGAGCATCCCCGCCAGCCGGAACGCGTCCCCCGAGGATACGCGCTCGCCGCTCTCCGCGAGAGCTCGACCAATGAGCGAAGCGACCTGCCACCCACCGAGCGCCAACCGCATGCTCAACGACTGGAGGCTGACGGACTGATGGCCCTGAATTTCTGCCGTCCGCCCACGGGAAATGGCCCGTCCATCGTCCTCTCCGAGGCGGGCGTTCCGACGCGGACTGACCTCCCTGTCGGGACCGTCATCACCGACAGCACGACGGGTCTTGGCTACACGTGGACAGGCTCGGCCTGGGATCCTGTTGGAACAAATTACACCGACGAGCAGGTCCGCGACGTCATGGGCGCTGCGCTGACGGCTGGCGCCGGTATCTCAGTCACTCCGAACGATCCCGGCGACACGATCACGATCGCGAGCACGATCACGCAATACACCGACGAGATGGCGCGGGACGCCCTCGGCTCGGCGCTCGTCGCCGGGTCCGGCGTCACGATCACGCCCAATGACGGGGCTGACACCATCACCATCGCGGCCAGCGGCGGCGGCGGCGCCCTGACCAAGATCTCCGAGACCGTCACCAGCGGTTCGCAGTCAAGCGTGACGTTCTCGTCCATCCCGGGGACATATCGGGATTTGCTGGTGGTGGTGACGGGCCGCTCGACCGTGTCGGCGCTGAATGCGGACGTCGCCATCCGCTTCAATGGCGACACGGGCTCGAACTACGATCACATCCTGCAAGCGCAGAACAACACGGGCGTGGCTGGCGGCGCGGCAGTTACGCAGACCTTCGGCCGCATGGGTTGGCTGGTTGGAGCGACCGGCCCCGCCAATCTTCGCAGCAGCGGGAAAATCACCATCTACGACTATGCCAGCACCACCTTTTACAAGCAGTGGAGCAGCGAAGAGCAGTATCTTCGGCAAGGAACCACGGCCGGAAGCGTTTTCGCGGGGTCCTACGTCGGCGACTGGAGGTCCACTGCGGCGATCACCAGCATCACGGTGTTCCCGGATAGCGGCAATTTTGTAGATGGCACAGTCGCCACCCTCTATGGGGTCGGCTAGGCGCGCCGCTTAGCCTCCGCGCCGCAGCACACGCCACGCCCCCAGAAACCGGCTTGCGATCCCAAAGACGGGCATGCGCAGGACGAGGCGCTTGGTCAGGGGCAGTGGCGACTTGCTGAACAGGGTCTCGCGGTCGCTCATCCGCAAGGCGCGATAGCCGAAGCGATCGGCGATAAACTGCATTGCTCGCGCCGAATAGAAGAACACATGTTGTCCCGTCTGTGGGCTGAGATACCACCAGTCTTCGCGTTGACCGAGATATTGCTCGGTGCTGACGAAGACGTAATCGGGCGAATGTCGGAAGACGTTCTCCAGATCTGCGGCGGGGTTGGCGAGGTGCTCAAACACCTCGATCGCCGTGACTAGAACGGGCCGGAGGTCGGTCGGGGCTTCCACCCCGAACGGCGTGGTGCTGAACGCGTCGTCGCTGTAGGCGCGCCGGCCAGCTTCGCTTAGCAGGCGGGCGAGAACTCCAAGGCCGCCGCCGAAGTCGAAGATTGGGGCGCTCTTAGGCAGGCCCAGGACTTGGCCGAGAAGGGCCACACGCGCGAAGTAGTGAAGGTTTCGCGTGAGATATCCGCTGTCATGCGGGCTCACGTCCTCGGCATAACACTCGCCTAGCCAGTGCGGCGGCTCGGTTTGTAGCGAACCGCATCGCTCGCATTCCGCGCAGCGGACATCGTGGCGGCCGAGGACGCACATCGAGAATTGCGGCCTTGTCTCGGCCCCGCAGAGGCGGCACGGATCGGCCAGGGCGAGCGAGTTCATCCCTCAGCCTAAGCACGAACCAAGCCAACAGACGACTAACGCGCGAGCCTGACGACCTGGGGACGGCGGCGGCGGGTTCACCGTCACGACGACCCTCGCGCAGATCGTGGCCATCCAGATCGCTTAGCCCCGGGCCAGCGCTCGACCTGCTGCATCGCGCCATCGCCCCACGAGTAGACCATGACGGCAGGCGGCTGATCGCAGGCGCAGGCGAAGAAGCCCGCGCGTTGGAGTTCCTCGATGCGCCAGTCACGGAAAGCCCGACAGACCTTCCGCGCCTCGACGGTGCGGCTCTCCCGGCAGACGCTGCAGCCAATCAGTAGGCGATCGTTGCGGGCCTGAGCTTCGGCGAGGGTGCGCATCTGCATCATGGTCGGGTGATTTGCGGACAAGGAAAGCCCCCGGCGGTGAGGCCGGGGGCTGAGGCGAGCCATGTCTCGGCCAGTCAGGTGCGATCGAAGTCAAACGACAGGTAGTCTCCCATCATGGCGTTGGCGACGGCCTGCGCATCTTCACCGACGCGGGGCCCTTGATTGCCGAATGTGCTCCAGCCTAGGTCGGGCTCGCGGTCAGGGTCTTGGCCCTCGTCCTCGCAGGCGCCTCCCTCGTCCTCACACTGCTCCTCGCGGTCGCTGTCGCGGTCCCAGCTCTCCTGATCGTGGCCCCATCGGGTTTGATCTATGGCGTCCGAGGCGCCGAGATTCGCCTCGCGGCCATCGCTCGGCAGGCCGGATGCGCAGAAGCCCGCAGAGGCGTTCTGGCTTTCGATTTCCGCCCAGCCGAGCTCGTACTCATCATCCCCGGTCTCAGCGCCTTCATCCTCGCAGACGACCTCACGATCGTCCTGCGCCCCCTCCGCGCGATGCCCGCGGTAGGTGAAGGGCCAGCGGTAGCGCTCAGGGAAGCCCAGAGACGGCTCTAGGTCAGCGTCGCCGTCCAGGGCGTCCAGATCGGCCAGGACGCCCTCTACGGCCCCCAGGAGGCGCTCCAGCGCCGCTTCCATGAGCTGACGCTTCTGGCGGCTGTTGAGCGGCTTAGCGGGCGCTGTGAGCGCCTGTGATCCATCCGCCATCACCGCCTCCTCTCGATCGCGTCGAGGAGGTCGACACGGCACGTTTCGAAGTGGTCGCCGGCAACCCATCGCTTAGCGACGTAGCTGGCCAGGGCGCTTGCGCCCTCAGCCTCCAGTCCCTCGATCAGCGTGACCCAGGCGCTGGGCGTGCGGCGTCGGTCGTTGGCCGCAGCCGGAAGGAAGTCCACCGTCCCCGGCATCTAGGCCTCCACCAGTTCGCGCTTCGCGGCGGCCGGCGGGGGCGGCTTTGACGGGCTGCGCGGGGGCAGGGCGGGCGCGGCGGCATCGCCCGGCCAGCGGGGGAAGAAGGGCGCCAGCAGCGCGCGCGTCTCGGGCGTGATATGAATGGCGTCAGCCATGACCTGATCCTCATGTGATCGGTTGCGGTTAGGGCCGGCTGAGCGCGCCAACGCTCTTCCGGCCCGAATTATTTAGCGCTATAAAAGCCGAGATGACAATAGATAGCGCTAAAAAATCTCGCGGGCGGCCGACGGTGGACTCCGAGGCCGTCAACGTCCGAATGGAGCGCGAGATGTTGGACCGTCTCGACGCCTGGATCGCCGCTCAGCCCAAGCCGGTAAGCCGGCCCGAGGCGATCCGCGCCATGGTAGCGGCGGCGCTGGAGATCATGGGGTGAGTGACCGCGAGCTGGAGCTCTACAGGCAGCACCATCAGCACCAGGACAAGTACGTTTACTTCCTCTTAGCAGCCGCGGGAGCGGGGATCGGCTTCGCGCTCAATCAGTCTCGTACAGAGCAGATCGCATGGGGGCACGTGCCCCTGGGCATTGCAGTGCTGTGGCTGGGCCGGCAGCTTCTATGCAGGCTGCTCGCGCCTCACATGGGCCGCCGCAGCGATGCGAGCGAACGCGGATCTCCTGAAGGTCCAGAGGGGTGCACACCCTGACGTCGGAAATCATCCCCAGCTGATGGCGATCGCGCAGCAGGCGCTCGGAGAGATCCTTGAAGGGCAGGTCAATCGAACCGGCTCACGAATGGTCTGGCAGTTTCGGCTCCTCGTCGCTGGAGCAGCCTTCTACATCGCGTGGCACGTGCTTCAGATGTATCTGCGTACGCCCGACTGGCCGTGGCGGCTGTGTTATCGCAGCTGCTGACCCGGCTTCACCTTCGCCGGAGAATGCACTCGAACCTCTAAGGCAACGATCAAGGACTCGTGCTATAGGAACCCGATTGGGGCGGCACAGCGTTGGTCGAGGATGACGCGCAAGGGACTGGGTCGGCGGTCATGAACCGCCCTTTGAAGCGTGTGAAGCTGGAGCCGAACAAGCGCAAGCTGCTCGAGGCTATCCTCTATCTAATTGAGCGGGGCGAGCGCGAACGCGAGCCGCTCACCCAGTACCAGATCGTCAAGACGCTCTTCCTCGCGGACACGGCCCACCTCAATCGGTACGGCCGACCGATCACGTTTGACAACTACTCCGCTCTGGAGTTCGGGCCAGTGCCGGAGGAAGCATACGACATGCTCAAGCCGTCCTACTCTTGGCGGCTGAAGTTCGAGGCTGAAGGCCCGCCCTGGGAGCGTGTACCGGTGGGTCGCGGGACCGCCTATCACTACACGCACCCCAAGCGCGCGCCGAACCTGCGCGCGCTCTCCAGAAGCGATATTCAGCACCTCAACGCGGCACTGGACCGTGTTCGCGAGCTAGGCTTTGGCGGCACGCGCGACGAGACACATACGCATCCGGCCTATGTGGAGGCGTGGAACCATCGCGGCGACGCCAAGAGAGCACCGATCGACTATGCGTTGCTCCTGGACAGCGCTGATCGGGAGGCGGTCGAGGATCTGGCTTTCGCGTCAGCTCACCGGGCTGGATGAAGCCGGGCGAGGTCTACCGGTTCATCAGCGGCCAACACGTCGTCAAGCCCAAGTACCACCTCTGCATCAGCGTGGGCGGCGGGTTCCTCTTCCTGAACTCCCCAAAGTCGAAAGCCTTCGAGGGCGACTTGCACATCGATGCGGCCGACCTGCCGTTTCTACCGGCGACGGCCGAGGGGTATTCGGTGCTCTCCTGCAGCACGGTCATTCAAATGACTGCCGCCGAGCTCCGGAAGTGTAAGGCCGAGCTCATCGGCGAGGCGTCGCGATCGGTTCTCGTGAAGCTCTGCGACTTCGTCGAGGATGCGGAATTCCTCACCGAGGAAGAGCGGGAGCTCATCCTCTCGGGAATCGAGGACTGGCTTTAGCCTCTCCTGCGGTTTCGGCAATCAAGCGATCGCGATCGCCCGCAAACGCCGGCGCACCCGAGCGCGGGTGACGAGATCACGCCGGACAGCCCAGGCCAGCTGAGCCAGACCCAGAGCGGCGACGCCTGCACCGAGCGTGAAAATGACGAGCATCGAGGTTCCTCTCACATCCCAGTTACCTGAGTTGCTACCTGGCCGCCTTGCGGACGGCTCCGCAGAGCCGAAGTGCGAGGCTTGAGGCTTGGCTCAAGCAGTTGATGTTAGAGGGGTTTTCCGACTTCGCGATGGTCGGAGCGGCGGGATTCGAACCCACGACCCCTTGACCCCCAGTCAAGTGCGCTACCAGACTGCGCTACGCTCCGACGCCTCACGGCGAGGCGGTTCTTCTAGCGGAGCGGCGGGGGAGGGCAAGCGCAATCTGCGGCCCGGCTCACCGGCCGCGGTTCATCCAGCTGATCAGCGGTAGGATCGGCACGCCCCAGGCGAGGCCGACGACCACGTAGAACACGGTCTGAATCGCCATGTTGTTGGGCAGGTGATCGGCGATCTTCGAGGCGACGAGGGCGTAGGCCACGACGAAGGCCAGGATGCCGAAGAGGCCGATGAGTTTGCGGACGCGCGCGGGCATGCGCCGCTCATAGCGCCGAGATCGACGCTGCGGAAGCGTGGACGAACGGACGATTTCCGGGTAGCCAGCGGCCACGTTCAGACGGAAAGGGCGCGCATCTCGCCCCATGACTTCCTTCCTGCGTTCCGATCGATCCCGCCCCGTCGCCATCTGGCTGCTCGTCGTGGCGGCGCTGGTGCTGGCGATGGTCGTCGTCGGGGGTTCGACCCGGTTGACGGGGTCGGGTCTCTCGATCACCGAATGGAAGCCGGTGCGCGGGGTCATCCCGCCGCTCAATCACGCCGAATGGCAGGCTGAATTCACGCGCTATCAGGCGATCCCGCAGTACCAGCAAATCAACCGCGGCATGACGCTGGGCGCCTTCCAGTCGATCTATTGGTGGGAATGGACGCACAGGCTGCTGGGACGCCTGGTCGGCTTTGTCTTCTTCGTTCCATTCGTCGCCTTCCTGGTGCTTCGGATGATCCCGCAGCGCCTCATGCTGCGGCTCGTCGGCATCTTCGCCCTGGGCGGCCTTCAGGGGCTGGTGGGATGGTGGATGGTGGCGAGCGGGCTTTCCCAGCGCCTCTACGTCGCGCCCGAGCGGCTGATGATTCACCTGGGCCTGGCGTTCGGCCTGCTGGGCGCGCTGGTCTGGACCGCGCTCGACGCGTGGGCCGGATGGGCGCGACAGACGTTGCCGAGCCCCTGGGGCCGGCGCGCGCTGTGGCTCGTGGGCCTGGTGTTCTTCCAGGTGCTGCTGGGCGCGCTGGTCGCGGGCAACCACGCCGGCCTGATCTACAACGACTGGCCGCTGATGGCCGGCCGCTATTGGCCGAGCGACTACGCAGGCCACGGGATCTGGGCCACGATCGCCCACAGCCAGGCCGCGGTGCAAATGCATCATCGGCTCGTCGCCTATCTGCTGCTCGCGGTTGCGATCACCTTTGGTGTCGCCGCTTGGCGGTCCACCGAGCTTGCCCGTGACGCCAAGTTCCTGGCGCTTGGCGTAGTTGCGGCGATCTTGTTGCAGGCCGTGCTGGGCGTGGTGACGCTGATGCTCGCCGTTCCCATCGCTCTTGGCGTCGCCCATCAGGTGATGGCGGCGCTCACCCTGTGCCTGACGGTCGCCTTCGCCTGGCGCGCACGGCGAATGTGACGAAAAAGGCACGGTATTATCTTACCACACATGTCAAAGCATTGTTTTTACTAGCAGTTGTGTGCATCTCGGAATTCGCCGCGTCTTGACTTCGCCGCTCGCCCTAGGCATATGCGCGCCTCAACTCGGGGCGCGTATCAAGTCCCGGCAAGCTAACGGATCGCACCCATGATGAAGACCACGGCTTCGCTGAAGCCCGCCGAGGTCGAGAAGAAGTGGATCGTGATCGACGCCCAGGACGCCGTCGTCGGCCGTCTCGCGTCGTTCATCGCCAACCGCCTTCGCGGCAAGCATCGGCCCGACTACACCCCGCACGTCGACTGCGGCGACTTCGTCGTCGTCGTCAACGCCGACAAGGTGAAGTTCACCGGCCGCAAGCTGACCGACAAGATCTACTACTGGCACACCGGCCACCCTGGCGGCGTGAAAGAGCGCACCGCGGGCAAGATCCTCGGCGGCCGTTTCCCCGAGCGCGTGCTGGAGAAGGCTGTCGAGCGCATGCTTCCCAAGGAAAGCCCGCTGGCGCGCAAGCAGCTCACACACCTGCGCATCTACAACGGCGCGGAGCATCCGCACGCCGCGCAGAACCCCGAGTCCATCGCGTTCGCCGATCTGAACGCCAAGAACGTGCGGAGCGCGTAAGAATGTCGGAATCTCCTGTCACCACGGGCGAGGGCTTCGACGCTCTCCGCGGCCTGGGCACCCAGGCCGCCGAACAGGTCGTTCGTGAGCCGAAGATCGATGCGCAGGGCCGGGCCTATGCGACCGGCAAGCGCAAGAACGCCGTTGCTCGCGTCTGGATCAAGCCGGGCAAGGGTCAGATCACCATCAATGGCCGCGACCAGACGGTGTACTTCGCACGTCCGGTGCTGCGCATGATGATCGCCCAGCCGCTGGAAATCGCCGACCGCCTAGGCCAGTTCGACGTGATCGTCTCGGTGGAAGGCTCGGGCCTCTCCGGTCAAGCCGGCGCGGTTCGTCACGGGATCGCCAAGGCGCTGACCTATTACGAGCCAGGCCTCCGCACGGTCCTCAAGCCGCACGGCTTCCTGACCCGCGACCCGCGCGTCGTCGAGCGGAAGAAGTACGGCAAGGCCAAGGCCCGACGCAGCTTCCAGTTCTCGAAGCGCTGACGCCGCGCGCGATCACTCGCGTTTTTCGGAAGGGCGCTTCGGGAAACCGGAGCGCCCTTTCTCTTTGTCCTTCCTCCTGCGAGCGAGCTCATGGCCCACACGGTTTTCATCGACGGCGAAGCCGGCACCACCGGCCTCCAGATCCGCGAGCGACTGCAGGACCGCAGCGACATCGAGCTGGTCTCGATCGATCCCGCGCGGCGAAAGGATCCGGCCGCGCGCGCAGAACTGTTGAACGCCGTCGACGCCGTGGTGCTTTGCCTTCCGGACGACGCCGCGCGCGAGGCGGTGGGGATGATCTCGTCGAACCGGGTGAAGGTGATTGACGCCTCCACGGCCCACCGGGTTGCGCCGGGCTGGGCGTACGGCTTTCCTGAGATGTCGATGACCCAGCGGGATGAGATCAGCGGCGCGACGCGGGTCGCGAACCCGGGCTGCTATCCGACGGGTTTCATCGGGTTGATGCGGCCGCTGGTGCAGGCGGGCCTCGTGTCGCCGGAGTTCCCGGTCACGGTGAACGCCATCTCCGGCTATTCCGGCGGTGGGCGGGGGCTGATCGAGGAATTCGAGACCAAGGCGGCGCCGGCCGGCACGAACGACGCCTTCCGCGTCTACGGCCTCAATCTCGCGCACAAGCACTTGTCGGAAATGCAGGTCTACAGCGGTCTCGGCCATGCGCCGCTGTTTGCGCCGTCGGTGGGCCGCTTCGCCCAGGGCATGGTCGTCGAGGTTCCGTTGCAGCTCTGGGCGATTCCAGGCGCGCCGAAGCCTGCCGATCTGCATGTGGAACTTGCGGCGGCCTATGCAGGCGAGGCCTTCGTCGAGGTGGCGAGCGGCGCCGAATGCGCCGAGCTGCAGAAGACGCGAGCTGGGGCAGGGGGCTACGTGCTCGATCTTGACCCTGAGGCGCTCAACGGCACCAACCGCATGAAGCTGTTCGTGTTCGGCAATGCGGCGGGCGATCAGGCTCGGCTCGTGGCCCTGCTCGACAACCTGGGAAAGGGGGCCTCGGGCGCCGCGGTGCAGAACCTCAACCTGATGCTCGGCCTCGATGAGGCGGCCGGCCTCTGAGGGTCTGATCGTCGCAGGCGTGCTTTTCGCTTGCCAGCCGTCTTAGCAGTGCTTAGATTTTTTCTCGCCCTTCCTGGGCGTTTCCTCCCTTTGACTGCCGCGCCTTCGGGCGCGGCTTTTTTTTAGCTCGGCGTCGGGCGTCGCATCCGCAATCGTGCGACAGGCGTACACTTCGACATGCAGCTCGATCGCAGATCTCTCCTGGTCACCGCCGCCGCTGCGGCTTTCGCGCCTGTGACAGCGCTAGCGGCCGACCGCTACGCCGTCTCGCCCTGGCGCAAGTTCTCTGACGCGCAGTGGAAGTCGCGGCTCGCGCCCGATGCGTATCAAGTGTTGCGGCATGAGGCGACGGAGGCGCCGGGGACGAGTCCGCTGCTCAAGGAGCATGGCAAGGGCGTGTTCGCCTGCGCCGGCTGCGGCCTGCCGTTGTTCCGTTCCGCCTGGAAGTTCGAGAGCGGGACGGGGTGGCCGAGCTTCTACCAGGCGATCTCGGGCGCTGTCGCCACCAAGACTGATCGCAAGCTGTTGATGGCGCGCACGGAATATCATTGCGCCCAATGCCTGGGCCACCAGGGTCACCTGTTCGACGACGGGCCGCAGCCGACCGGACTGCGCTACTGCAACAACGGCGCGGCCCTGAAGTTTGTGCGGGGATAGACAGGCCTCTTTCCTGCCAGAGTGAGGGCAGAGCTCGCGGCTACGTCGTACGTTTCGGTCCCCGATCAGGCGCGGCGTCATGCCCCGCGTCCTCGTCGGCGTCAGGCGTCTGGATGCGGCCTGCGCCAGAGATGTTGGTTTCCAGCTGCTTGGGTCGGGTCAGCAGGTCGACGTCCCCCATTCCGGAGATGTCGATCCGTGCCCATTCGGTCGGGCCGACGGTCGCCTGGCCTGCGCCGCTGATGGCGATTTCCGCGCCGGCGGTCTTGAGCTCGGAGAGATCAGCCTCGCCCGCTCCTGAGACCCGCAGCTTCACCGACTTGGTCTCGCCCGATGCGGTGATCTCGGCGTGTCCGCTGGCGTTCAGTTCGAGCTGGTCCTGCTTGTAGCCGCTGATCTTGAGCCGATCGGCGCCGTTCAGCTCGAACCGCTTCACGGCCGGCGCGCTGAGCCGGATGTGGAGCGCGTTCCGAGCGTGGCCGCCCGGCAGGAGGCTGACGCGGCCGCCCTCGACCCGCACCCGGTTCAGCAGCGCGGTCGGGCCGCTGATGGTGAACTTGGCGGGGCCGGCCGCCTGGATGTATTCGATCTCCGCCGGGGCGTTCACTTCCAGCTTGTCGCCGCCGCTCCACGGAAAGTCGCGCTGCGCCTGCGGACCGCTCGCCTCGTGGCTGCGCCAGCCATGCCAACGATGCCAGGGACCCCACGAGGGACGTTCGTCCCCGTCCCAAGACCACATCCAACCGCTGCGCTGGACGGCCTCGGGCCCGCCGATCGCGACGGCGGCCGAGATGCAGCCGACCGCCATGAGGAAACCGGCCACGGCGACGATGACGAGAGCGCGGATCATTGGGCGGCTCCTTCAGTCTTGGGCTCCAGCGCCGGCTTCAGCAGGCGGAAGTGCAGGCGGGCGTACCAGACGAGCGCGTTGACGATGCCGATGCACACCAGGACGACCACGGCGCCGAGCGCGGTCGCGCCCGACATGATCCCTAGGCCGCCGAGCAGGGCTGCGGCGGGGCCGCCGGGGAAGTCGGTGAAGGGACCCGCCGCGAACATCGCCCCGCCTGCGAACAGGCCCGCGATCGAGGCGATCCCGACGCCGAACACTGCCCCGCCGACCGCCATCAGCACTGGCAGCAGAATGAACAGGTCGAAGGCGCCCAGGCCAAGCACGGCGACGACGGCGGAGATGGCGCCGCCGGGGCTGCGCTCCTGCTCCCAGCGCTTCAGGCCGGTCTCGGCGCGCAGCTCTCGGGCCAGCCGGGCGGGGTCGCCGAGACCAGCGGCCACCTCGTCCTCGCTGCGGCCGGCGGCGACGCCGTCGGCGAAATGGGTCTCGTAGTCGGCCACGATGTCGGCGACGGCGTGCGCCGGCAGCCCTCGCAGCCCCTCGCGCAGCCGGGCGATGAACGCCTCGCGGGTCATGTCGTCGCTCCCAGAATGTCATGCATGGCCTGGGAGAACGTGGCCCAGGCGGCCTTTTGCGAGGCGAAGCTCGCCTTTCCGGCGTCGGTGAGCCGGTAGTACTTCCGAGGCGGCCCAGACGAGGACTCCACCAGGTAGGTGTCCACCAGCCCGTCGTTCTGCAGGCGGCGCATGAGCGGATAGATGGTGCCTTCACCCATGCCGATGGCGTTGGCGAGGCGGCTGGCGATTTCGTAGGCATAGCTGTCGTGGGCCGAGAGTAGCGCCAGGACGCAGAGCTCGAGCGCGCCCTTCTTCAGCTGAATGTCGATGGCTTCGGGCACGGATGCGCTCCTTCGAGGAGCCTTTTAGCGCTAGGTACCGTGCGACACAAGCTAGTGGGTATTAAAAGATAGCAACGTGTTTGGCGGCACGGCCGCGGAGGAGCGCGGAGCCGGATCCAGCTGGTCTTGCGGTGAATGTGGTTCTGGGTCCCGGATCGGCCTTGGCGCCGACCGGGAAGCCAAAGAGCGGACCCTAGCTTCGCACTCGCACGTACTCGCCAGGCGCGTCGCCGAGTGCGGGCAGGGGACCGGCCGCCGGATCGCGGGCGGGGACCATCGGCCCAGATTTCGCCTTCAGCCACTCCGCCCAGTGCGGCCACCAGGAGCCGGGTGTTTCGGTCGCCGTCGCGTGCCAGTCCTTGAGCGTCTCCGGCAGGTCGATCCCGTCGTTGGTCCAGTACTGGTACTTATTCGCCGATGGGGGATTGATCACCCCGGCGATGTGGCCAGAGCCGCCGAGCATGTAGGTGACCGGCCCGCCGAACAGCCGCGCGCCCTTGTAGACCGAGACGGCGGGCGCGATGTGGTCCTCGCGCGAGGACTGCATGTAGACCGGAACCTTTACGTCGCCGAGGTTCAGCTTCACGCCGTCGATGACGAGCTCGCCCCTGGAGAAGGCGTTCTCCATGTAGAACTTGCGCAGGTAGTAGAGGTGCAGGGTCTTCGGCATGCGGGTCGCATCCGAGTTCCAGTAGAGCAGGTCGAAGGCCTTCGGCTCCCGGCCAAGCAGGTAGTTGTTGACGAAGAAGGTCCAGATCAGGTCGTTCGAGCGGAGCGCGTTGAAGGTCTCGGACAGCGCCTGGCCGTCCAGCACGCCGCCGCCGGCGTCCATCCGCCGTTCCAGCTCGCCGAGCCAGGACTCGTTGGTGAACAGCAGCAGGTCGCCCGCTTCCGAGAAATCCTGCTGGGCGGTGAAGAAGGTCGCCGACGCAATCGGGCTGACGCCCTTCTGGGCCATGTGGGCCAGCGTAACGCCCAGCAGCGAGCCGCCGATGCAGTAGCCGACAGTGTTCACCTGGCTCGCGCCCGACTGCTGCATCGCCGCGGCCGTGCCCTCGTAGATGCCCTGGCGCATGTAGTCTTCGAAGGTCTTGCCGGAGAGGCTGGCGTCCGGATTGACCCACGACGCCAGGAACACGGTGATCCCCTGCTGGGTCAGCCAGCGGATCAGCGAGTTCTCCGGCGTCAGGTCGAGGATGTAGTACTTGTTGATCCAGGGCGGGAAGATCACCAGCGGGATCTGGTGGACCTCCTCGGTCGCCGGCGAGAACTGCAAAAGCTCGATCAGCTCGTTGCGGTACACGACCTTGCCGGGCGCGGTGGCCACGTTCCGCCCCAGTTCGAAGTCGGCATAGGCGGTCTGGCTGATCGCCAGGTCGCCGTGACCGCGCTTCAGGTCGGAGGCGAAGTTCTCCATCCCGCGCACCAGGCTCTCGCCGCCGCTCGACAGCAGCGCCTTCAGCGCGACAGGGTTGGAGGTCAGGAAGTTGGATGGCGCAAAAGCGTCCGTGAGCAGGCGGGTGAAGAACTCGACACGCCGCTTTTCCAGGGGGTCGACCCCGTCGACGTTGGCCAGCAGGTCGTTCATCCAGTTCGACGACAGCAGATAGGCCTGCTTGATCGCATCGAAGACCGGATGCTCGCTCCACTCCGCGTCGGCGAACCGGCGATCTCCTCGGGCAGGCTTGACCACCGGCTCGACCGTCTCGCCGGCCAGCTTGCGCGTCGTCGTCTGCCAAAGATCCATATAGCTCGTGAACAGGTTGGCCTGGGCGCGCATCAGCCGGTCGGGCTGGGCGGCGAGGCGGCCGATCACGTCGGTCAGCGCCGGCGCGACGTTGAACGGATCGGGCGTCAGAGCGGATGGCCGCTCGGCCTGCTTGAGCGCCACCTCGGCGATGGCGCCCTGGGCGGCGAGGGCCGCCCGCGCCACGTTCGTCGACAGCTTCTCGAGCTGAGCGCGCTGCTCGGCCGTGAAGACCCCCAGGTCGAAGGGGCTCGCACTGGCGCCGGTCGCGGCCGCCGGCTGGACTGACGCCTCGCCTTCCGGCGCGGTGTCCTTCTCGACATTGGGCTCGGCCGAAGCGAGTAGCGCGTCAGTCGATTCGGGAAGCGGCGGCTTGACGTTCCCCTCGGGCGTGACGGGCAGAAAGGCGTCTTCGAGGACACTGCTGGCCTTGGCGCGCGGACCGGAGCGCGGCGGAATCGGTTCGGAGCCTAGAGTCTGCTCACTCATCGACATCTCCCAACGGCCGGGCGAACATGCGTCCTCTTTCGCCTGACCTGATCATGGCATAAGACCATTGCGGACATGAACGCCCGTAACCGCAAAATTATGAACGTCGGTGACAGACTGATGGCTGCACGGTTTTTGGGCGTTGCAGCCTCGGCGGCGCTTCTGGCCGGCTGCGTGAGCGAGCCGATCGCCAGCACCAGGGTGGATCCTGCTTCGCCGATCGCGCCCGAGGTGGCCAAGCTGGCGAGCGCGGACAAGGATTTCCCGAGCTTCAACGAGATTCCGTCCAAGCCGACGGATCTGCGTCCGCCGCGGATTTACGGCGAGCGGGCGAAGGAGCTCGAGGTGGCCCGCAACCAGCTGGATGCCGCCACCGCCCCCAACACCTGGGTGCTGGACCAGACCGGCGCCTTCGAATCTCGCGCTCGCGTCGACGCCGGTCCCGATCTTGGCGCACCGACGAACACCGACACCGAGGCCTTCGCCAACACGATTCGGAAGCGAGCTACCCCGCCTCCGCCGGCGAAACGCTAGGGCGGCGGAGGCGTAAAACCCGTATCACCGGCTTGGCTGACTCCCGCCCGGAGTCTATCCAGGCGCTGGCCTCAGCTCCCTACAGCCGCACTGGGCAGATCGCGGCGCAGAGCTCATTGACATGACACCCGAATTTCATCGCATCCGACGCCTTCCGCCGTACGTCTTCGAAGAGGTGAACAGCCTGAAGGCGAAGCTCCGCGCCGAGGGCGTGGACATCATCGACTTCGGCATGGGCAATCCCGACATGCCGACGCCGAAGCACATCGTCGACAAGCTGATCGAGACCGCCCGCGACCCGAAGGCCGGGCGCTATTCCGCCTCCAAGGGCATCAGCGGCCTGCGCAAGGCGATGGCCGGCTACTACGAACGGCGGTTCGGCGTGAAGCTGAACCCGAACACCGAGGTGATCGCCACCCTGGGTTCCAAGGAAGGCTTCGCCAATCTGGCACAGGCGCTGACGGCGCCGGGCGACGTCATCGTCTGCCCCAACCCGGCCTATCCGATCCACGCCTACGGCTTCATCATGGCCGGCGGGGTGATCCGCCATGTGCCTGCGCTGTCGCCTGAAGAGTACCTGTCCGGCATCAGCCGGGCGGTGAAGCATTCCGTGCCGCCGCCGAACGTGCTGATCGTCAGCTATCCCTCGAATCCCACCGCGCAATGGGTTGATCTCGACTTCTATCGCGAGGTGATCGCACTCGCGAAGAAGCACGAGATGCTGGTGCTTTCCGACATCGCCTACTCGGAGATCTACTTCGACAACAACCCGCCGCCGTCGATTCTGCAGGTCGAGGGCGCCAAGGACATCGCCGTCGAGGTCAACTCGCTCTCCAAGACCTACGCCATGGCCGGTTGGCGGGTCGGCATGGTGGTCGGCAACGAGCGGATGTGCTCGGCGCTGGCGCGCGTGAAGTCCTATCTCGACTACGGCGCCTACACGCCGATTCAGGTCGCCGCCGCCGCCGCGCTGAACGGGCCGCAGGATTGCGTCGACGAGATCCGCGGCATCTACAAGAAGCGCCGTGACGTCCTGGTGGAGTCGATGAAGCGCGCCGGTTGGGACATCCCTGCGCCGCCGGCCTCGATGTTCGCCTGGGCACCGGTGCCCGAGCAGTTCCGTGAGGCGGGCTCGATGCTGTTCTCCAAGCTGCTGATCGAAGAGGCAGGCGTGGCCGTGGCGCCGGGCTTCGCCTTCGGCGAGTACGGCGAAGGCTATGTCCGCATCGGGCTGGTGGAGAACGAGCATCGTATCCGGCAGGCCGCGCGCAATGTGAAGAAATTCCTGGCGCAGAGCGGGGAGATCCTCGACCGCGCCCACAACACCCTGGCGGCGCAATGAGCGAAGCGACCAACTCTGCGCGCAACTGGCGGGTCGGGGTCGCGGGCCTCGGCACCGTCGGCGCCGGGCTGCTGAAGTTTCTGGCCGAGCGTCCGGGTTTTGCGCCGGCCGGCGGTCGCGCGACCGTGTCGGGCGTCTCGGCGCGTTCACGTTCGCGTCCGCGCCCGTTCGACATCTCGGGCCTGCCCTGGTTCGATGACCCGGTCGCCCTGGCGAGCTCGCCCGAGGTCGACATCTTCGTCGAGCTGATCGGCGGCTCGGACGGGCCGGCCAAGGCGGCGGTGCAGGCGGCGCTGGCGCTGGGCAAGCCCGTGGTCACCGCCAATAAAGCGCTGATCGCCGAGCACGGCGCCGAGCTGGCTGCGCTCGCCGAGGCCGAGGGCGCGCCGCTGCTGTTCGAAGCCGCGGTGATGGGCGGCACGCCGGCGGTCAAGATGTTGCGCGAGGCGATGGTCGGCGACGACGTGAAGTCGGTCGCGGGCATCCTCAATGGCACCTGCAACTACATCCTGACCGAGATGGAGGCGACCGGCCGCTCGTTCGGCGACGTGCTCGCCGAGGCGCAACGACTGGGCTACGCCGAGGCCGATCCGACGATGGATGTCGGGGGCTTCGACGCGGCGCACAAGATCTCGATCCTCGCGGCGCTGGCCTTCGGCTGCGCGCCAAATTACGGCGCAGCCGAGATCGAGGGCATCGACCAAGTCGAACTGCTGGACATTCAGTTCGCCAAGGACCTCGGCTACCGGATCAAGCTGGTGGCCTCCGCCGATCGCTCCGCCGACGGCGTCCTGGTGCGCGTGCATCCCTCGCTCGCGCCGCTGGCGCATCCGCTGGCTCAGGCCGGCGGCGCGCTCAACGCCCTCTTCATCGAGGGCGAGCGGATCGGCCGGATCTTCGTCCAGGGTCCGGGTGCGGGCGCCGGGCCGACCGCCGCGGCGGTGGCGGCGGACATTGCCGACGTGATGACCGCGGCCGTGCGGCCCGTCTTCCAGGCGCCGGCCAAAAGCCTTGAACCGTTCACGCCAGTCGATCCCGCCCGCAGCCAGAGCCGCGCCTATCTGCGGTTCCTGGTGAAGGACGAGCCCGGCGTGATTGCGGCGGTCTCCGAGACGCTGGCCGAGGCGGGCGTGTCGATCGAGAGCTTCCTTCAGAAGCCGGTCGAGAACGCCGACGGCGTGCCCATCGTGCTGACCACCCATTCGGTCGCGGAGTCGGTGCTGACCGCGGCTATCGATCGGATCGCCGGGCTCCCGGCGGTGCTCGAGCGGCCGCGGCTGTTGCGTATCGCGCGTATTTGAGAATCCGGTGATGTTGCCGGATTGCCCTGGCGGCGCGCGCGGGAGAACACTTGGCCATGACCGCGAGGGTCCTTGACCGCAGCCTGGTGCTGGCCGCCGTCCGCGTGACGGAGCGAGCCGCCATCGCCGCGTGGGCGCTGGCCGGCCGGGGCGACGAGATGGCCGCCGACCAGGCGGCGGTCGACGCCATGCGCAATGCGCTCGACGAGCTCGAGATCGACGGCGAAATCGTCATCGGCGAGGGCGAACGCGACGAGGCGCCGATGCTGTTCATCGGCGAGAAGGTCGGCCGGGGCGGCAAGAGCAAGCTCGATATCGCCGTCGACCCGCTCGAAGGCACGACGCTCACCGCCAAAGCGATGGGCAATGCGCTGGCGGTGATGGCCTGGGCGCCGCGTGGGGCGCTGCTGAAGGCGCCCGACACCTACATGGACAAGATCGCCTGTGGTCCGGGCTATCCGCCGGGCGTCATCGATCTCGACCGCTCACCGACCGAGAACGTGGCGGCGCTTGCGGCGGCGAAGGGCGTGCCGGTTTCCGAGATCACCGTCTGCGTGCTCGATCGGCCGCGGCACGCGGAGATCATCGCCGGCGTTCGCGAATCCGGTGCGCGGCTGGCGTTGATTCCCGACGGCGACATCGCCGGCGTGATCAACACCGCCGACCCGGAGACCGGGATCGACCTTTACATTGGGCAGGGCGGGGCGCCCGAGGGCGTGCTGGCCTGCGCGGCGCTCAAGTGTGTCGGCGGCCAGTTTCAGGGCCGTCTGGTCTTCCGCAACGCCGATGAGCGGGCGCGGGCGGTGCGCGCCGGCATCGAGCAGCTCGACAAGAAATACGACCTGCACGAGCTGGTGCGCGACGAGGCGATTTTTGCTGCGACCGGCGTCACCAAGGGCGCGCTGCTGGACGGGGTGCGGGTGAGGAACGGTTTCGTGCAGACCCATTCGCTGGTGATGTACTCGGCGACTCACACGGTTCGGGAAGTGCGCACGCGTCGCATGGTGTGACGGCGTTCAACGCACTGCAGCGCGGATAAAGCACGATGCGATCAGGCGGAATCGCCTGACGGCTGAACCGTGCTTTAGAGTCAAACGTTAGAGCGAGTTCGGGCGGCGAAACCGCACTCACTTCGCCTAACGCGCTCTGGGCGCGATTCATGTGACACTGCGCCGATGAGTTTCGTCGAGCCTGACAGCGTCTCCGCCTTCCTCGGCGTCGAACGTTCGCTCAGCGGCCGCGCCTGGCGCGAGCGCGCGGCGGATCCTGCGCTGGTGCGCCGCCATCAGATGGGGCTGGGCCTGACCGAGCCGCTCGCCCGCGCGCTCGCCGCCCGTGGCGTCGGCGAGACGGATGGGCCTGACTACCTGAAGCCGACCTTGAAGGCGCTGTTCCCGAATCCGTCCTGCTTCATGGATATGGACCGCGCGGCGGCCATCCTGGTGGACGCTCTCGAGCAGCGTCGCCGCGCCGTGGTCTTCGCCGACTATGACGTCGACGGGGCTTCGTCCGCCGCCCAGCTGGTGCGCTGGTTCCGCACCCAGGGCCACGAGCTGGCGATCTACGTCCCCGACCGCATCGCAGAGGGCTACGGCCCATCTCCCGCGGCCTTCCGGCGCTTGAAGGAAGACGGCGCCGAGCTGGTGATCACCGTCGACTGCGGGGCGGCGGCCCACGACGCGCTCGCCTGCGCCGCCGAGATCGGTCTCGAGGTCGTGGTGATCGACCACCACCTCATGCGCGGCGACGAGATCCCCAAGGTCGCGGCCTTGGTCAATCCGAACCGGCCCGACTGCGTGTCGGGACAGGGGAGGCTTGCGGCGGCGGGCGTCACCTTCGTGCTGCTCGCGGCTCTCAACCGCGAAGCGCGTCGCCGCGGCCTGTTCGCCGAGCGTGCCGAGCCCGATCTGCGCCAATGGCTGGATCTCGCCGCCATGGGGGCGATCTGCGACGTCACCCAGCTCATCGGTTTCAATCGCGCGCTGGCGTCCCAGGGGCTCAAGGTGATGTCGGCTTGGCGCAATCCTGGCTTGAAGGCGTTGCTGGACGTCGCTGGCGCGCAGGGGCCGGCCTCGGTCTTCCATGTGGGCTTTGTGCTGGGACCGCGGATCAACGCCGGAGGGCGGATCGGCCGCTCCGACCTCGGCGCCCGGCTGCTCTCCACCGATGACGCGGAGGAAGCGCAGGCGCTGGCGGCCGAGCTCGACGGGCTCAACGCCTCGCGCAAAGATGTCGAGCGCGAGGTGCTCGAAGCAGCCGTCGAGATGATCGAGCGACAGAGCAACCAAGCGGACCACCCGGTGCTGCTCGTGAGCGCCGACGGATGGCATCCCGGCGTGATCGGCATCGTCGCGGGCCGGCTGCGCGAACGTTATCGCAAGCCGACGATCGTGGTGGGCGTCGACCGCGCCGCCAACGTCGGCAAGGGTTCGGGGCGATCGCAGCCCGGCGTCAACCTGGGCCGCGCCGTCCAGGCGGCCTACGACGCGGGGCTGCTGCTGGCCGGCGGCGGCCACGCCATGGCGGCGGGACTGTCTGTGCGCCCGGACACGCTACCCGAGCTGCGCGAGTTCCTGTGCGAGCGCCTGGCCCACGAGACGAAGGCCGCCAGCGCCGCCGACGCTTTGGAGATCGACGCGGTCGTCACCCCCGCGGGCTGCGACCGCGGCCTGTGGCGCGATTTCCAACAATTGGCCCCCTTCGGTCCCGGCAATCCGGAACCGCTGTTCGCCGCCGCCAACGTTCGCGTCGAGCGGCCGATGGCGCTTCGCGGCGGTCATGTACGCTGCACGCTCGTCGACCGCACGGGCGGGCGGCTGAAGGCCGTGGCCTGGCGCGCAGGTGATACGGAGACCGGCCGTCGGCTGTTGCAGGAGGGCGGCGCGATCCACGTCGCCGGCCGTCTGAAGCCGGACGATTGGCAGGGCCGCGAAGGCGTCGAATTCGAGATCGAGGACGCCGCCGACCCGCGCCGGATCGAAGGCGCATCAAAGTAGCGATTAGAGGCCTTGAACCCCCCGCGGAAGGTGGCTATAGAGCCGCCCTCCGCGCCGCGGTCCCTTCGTCTATCGGTTAGGACGTCAGGTTTTCAACCTGAAGAGAGGGGTTCGACTCCCCTAGGGACTGCCACGTGAGCCGTCTGAATACGCCACGAATCCCGGCGGAAGCTCCGCGCGTGCGCGCAAAAGAGCATTGACGGCCATCGTTTTCCTCGAACACTGTTATAGTCGGCCTTTTCCGATGTCGTTCGGAACTGGCGGGCCGAGGGGCACATGGCTGGTTTTGAATACGAGCAGGTGGATGCACAGGCGTTAGCCGTGCGGATCACCGGCCGCGTGAAGTGGTTCGACGCGGCCAAGGGGTACGGCTTCATCGTTCCAGATGATCCCTCCCAGACCGACCTCAAGGATGTCCTGCTGCACGTCTCGTGCTTACGCAACTCGGGTCGGGAAGACGCGCCCGAAGGATCCATCGTCACCTGCGACGCGGTGCGCCGGGCCAAGGGCTGGCAGGTGGCCGAGGTGGTCAACCTCGACGAAAGCTCCGCTACGCCGCCGGCCGAGCGGCGCACGCGGGAAGACGGCCTGCGCCGCGACAGTTTCGCCAGTCCCTTCCGGAGCGCGCCGCGGCGGCCGGTTGAGGCCTCAGGGCCGCTCGAACCTGCGAAGGTGAAGTGGTTCAATCGCACCAAGGGCTACGGCTTCGTGGTTCGCGACGGCCAGCCCGGCGACATCTTCGTCCATATCGAGACCCTGCGGCGCTCCGGCATGGAAGACCTGCAGCCGGGCGAAGACGTCATGGTCCGCTTCGCCGAGGGGCCGAAGGGACTGGTCGTCGCCGAGATCGCCGGCTCTCACTGAATTCGAGCTGAGACGAGGCTCTCGGGGCGGGTGATTGCGCTCGGCTGCGCGGCGCCGTACGGCGGCTGAGCCCATTGCGGAGGTCAGCGGTGTTCAAAGTCCCGTTCGCGCGGCGCGCCACGCTCGCCCTGGCCATTCTCGTGGCGATGAGCGGAGGCGCATGCGCAGCGCCCCCGAACGCTCAGGCCTGCGACGCCGGCCAGCCGGAGATCGCGCCGCTGCAGCCGCTGGCGCTGCAGACGCGGCAGGGGCGGTTCGACTTCCAGGTCGAGTACGCTGGCTCTCCCGATCAGCGCGAGACGGGGTTGATGTGCCGAACCGTGATGGCGCCGGACCACGGCATGCTGTTCGACTTCGATGCGCCGAGCCAAGGCGTGGCCTTCTGGATGCGCAACACGCTGATCCCCCTGGACATCATCTTCATCCGCCCGGATGGCCGCGTGCTCTCCATCGCCCGCAAAGCCAAGCCGCTCGACGAGACGCCGCTACCGGCCGGCGGGACGGTGCGTGGCGTGCTGGAGGTGGCTGGGGGCCGGGCCGCGCAGATCGGCCTGCTGCCGGGCGACAAGGTCACCCACAAGATCTTCCCGCACTGAGCGTGCGAGCGGCCGACGATTGTGTGGCGCCGCAAACGATTATAGGAGGGCGCTCACGGCCTGATCGGGGTGTAGCGCAGTCTGGTAGCGCATCTGCTTTGGGAGCAGAGGGTCGCAGGTTCGAATCCTGCCGCCCCGACCACTATAGGCCGGTGACTTGAGAGGCATTCATGCTCGCGCGCATCTTCCGTCCTTCGAAAACGGCCATGCAGTCCGGCAAGGCCAAAACCAAGGACTGGGTGCTCGAGTTCGAACCGAAGGCGGCGCGCCGACCCGATCCGCTGATGGGCTGGAGCCAGACCAGCGACACCGAGTCCAGCCAGGTGCGCCTGTCGTTCGAGACCAAGGAAGAGGCCGTGCGCTACGCCGAGCAGCAGGGCATCGCCTTCCAGCTGTTCGACTCGAAGCCCGCCAAGCGCATCATCAAGGCCTACGCCGACAACTTCGCTTTCGGCCGCCGGATCCCCTGGACCCATTGAGCGGCTCGCGAGCGCCCGTAGCTCAACCGGATAGAGCATCCGCCTTCTAAGCGGACGGTTGCAGGTTCGAGTCCTGCCGGGCGCGCCAGGCCGCAATTCAGCTATTCGCTCGACCGGGCCCCACGATCGTGACGTCGTTGAAGGTCATGAACACGAACGAGGTGTCGCCGGGCCCACGATAGGCGCCCGCGGCGTTGGCGAGATGGCGGGCCAGAGGGGTGAAACCTCCAGGCATCGTCTTCGCGGTGGGAACATTTCCCCCCATCCGCCGACCGACATCGCCATCAATGCTGGTTGTCCTGGCTGAACTCCGCTGACAACAGCGCTCAGAGCAGCTGCGACCGGTCCTCATCGAGCCGGAACACAAGGTCCGCCCGCTTTGGCATTTCCCTGAGGATCCATCGCGTCAGGCGCTCGTAGTGGGCGACGAAGCGGGCGAGTTCGGCGCCGGTCATGCCGCGGCCCGTGCGGTCGCGTAGCTTCTGCTCCTGCTCGCGGCGCCAGCCGAGCACCACTTCGAAGTTCGGCGCCTGCAGCAGCGCCAGCCCGTCGAGGCGACCAAACAGGCTGCGATAAGGCCCGGTGAGCTGGGCGTTGACGTGGAGGCGCCAGCGGGCGTCGGGGTCATTGACGGCTTCGAGCGTATTGGTCGGCTGGAGGAGCGACGCCACCGGCTGCGGCGCAGCGCCGACGCACCAGCCTTCGATGAAGGCGATGTCGGCGGGCGCGGCGAACTCGCGCCATTCCGACCGGGGGCGCGGCTCATCGGCCGCCTTGTCGAAGGTGGGCAGGGCGACCTGACCGGGCAGCCGCAGCTGATCCAGCACAGTGCAAGCCAGGCCCGTGTCGTGAGTTCCGGGCGGCCCGCGGGTGGCGAACAGGGGGTGGACGTCCCGCGCCAGGCGCTCGCGCGCCGCGCGAGGCAGATAGAAGTCGTCGAGCGAGACGGATACGGCGGAAAGCCCGCGGCCTTCCAGCAGCCGAACCGCGGCCGCGGCGGCGGTCGACTTGCCCGACCCCTGCGCACCGCACAGGCCGATGACGGCCGTTCCGCCCAATTCCTCACGCCGCGCCTGGCCGAAGTCCGCCAGCGGGAGGCAGACCCGCTCCAGCGTGAGGCGGAAGGAGGCTGGCAGACGCTCCTCGGCGAGGAAATCATCGATCCAAGTGGAGTCGGACACGCCGTTAGCCGACCGCGTCGGCGTAGACGTCGAGGGCGCTGCGCAGGTCGGCGATCAGGTCGGCCGGTTCCTCAAGGCCGACGTGTAACCGCACTAGGGGACCGCCGTAGTCCTTTGGGAAGCGGCGGGCTTTCAGCTGCGGATCGACCGAGATGGCGAGGCTCTCGAAGCCACCCCAGGAGAAGCCCAGGCCGAACAGCTCCAGCGCGTCGAGGAAGGCGTCGACGGCGGGCTCCGGGCCGGGCTTGAGGGCGATGCTGAAGAGGCTCGCCGCACCGCAGAAGTCGCGTTTCCAGAGGTCGTAGCCGAGGTCGCCGGGCAGCGCTGGGTGATAGACTGCCGCGATCTCTGGCTGAGACTTCAGCCACGCCGCCACGGCCAGGCCGTTCGCACCTTGTTGCGCCAGCCGAGCGGGGAGGGTGCGAAGCCCGCGCAGCATCATGTAGGCGTCGTCGGGCGAGACCGCCCAGCCCATGTGCAGCACACCGTCGTTCAGCTTGCGCCCCAGGGCGGCGTCGCGCCCTGCCGCCGACCCCATGAAGACGTCCGAGTGACCGCCTACGTATTTGGTGAGCGCTTGGATCGATAGGTCGACGCCGTGCTCGAGCGGCCGGTAGAGGTAGCCTGCGCCCCAGGTGTTGTCGCAGGCGGTGAGAATCCGGCGGGCGCGCGCCAGCTCGGCCACCCGCCCGACGTCCTGCATCTCCATCGACAGCGAGCCCGGGCTCTCCATCAGGATCAGGCGGGTCGCGGCCGAAGCCTCGCCGACCAACTGCTCTGGAGGGGCAGCGGGGTCGAAGTATTCCACGCCGACGCCATAGCGCTTCAGAACGTGGTCGCAGAACCGGCGGGTCGGCGCGTAGATGGTGTCGGCGACCAGGATCTCATCGCCCGCTTGCAGCACCGCCAGGAGCGCGCCGGTGAGCGCCGCCAACCCCGACGGATAGAGCGTCACGCCGTGCGCGTGCTCCATCGTCGCGAGCGCGTCCTGCAGCGCGGCCTGGGTGGCGAGGCCCTGGCGGCCGTAGGTCGGCAGGGCGTGGCTGTAGAGCGAACCGGCGTAGGGCATCAGCACGGTCGAGCCGCGCTGGATCGGCGGGCCGACGGTCCGTGCGAGGGGTTCAGGCGCGGCGCCGGCGCGGATCAGGCGGGTCTTGTCGT